>Ga0209536_100000029_pt1 | contig 183592 bp, 175 predicted proteins | sample DeeMarSeWOR28_12_FD_187461 | JGI IMG/M metagenome (GOLD analysis project Ga0209536, IMG submission 187461) | Marine sediment microbial communities from White Oak River estuary, North Carolina - WOR-2-8_12 (SPAdes) (version 2) | ecosystem: Environmental > Aquatic > Marine > Intertidal zone >... | reverse complement strand
TCTTGCCACAATCTTGAATTTGTTTAATCAAAAACGGTTCATCATGTCCACTAATTATATTGACCTCAATGCCTAGCAAATAAAAAACCCCGCCCGATCTAGGCAGGGTTTAATATATCCAAAAGCTATCTTGATATTTCAGGAATTCTTCCGGACTGTAAAGAGATAGCAGACAATAAAAATTATGTTGTACATTTAATTTAGCTATCAAAATCAATCAGGGCAACAAATTCTACTACTGAGGGTAGAGCCTCAAATCCTATTTATCATTTTGTTGTAAAGATTCTTATCATAGTATAATGACCTATAAATATCGGAAAAAGTTGGTATATAGAAGGAAAGGATGAATATACGTTCTCTGAGAATTTAAATAAGGGTCGAGTTAGATACAAAAAATGAGCGGATCGTTTGAATTCTGGAAACTAACAGCTGGTTTGGGCATTTTCCTAATCGGCATGTTTATGCTTGAGGATGCGCTGAAAATCTTATCAGGTAAAGCGTTCAGACGTTTAATCCGGCTCTACACCAATGGCCGTTTCAGGGCGATCGGAAGTGGAACGCTTGTCACTGCTATCCTGCAAAGCAGTTCAGCAGTCTCTCTTATGGTGCTGGCATTTGTTGGGGCTGGGGTAATGAGCATGCATAATGCTATTGGAGTTATCATGGGCTCCAATATCGGCACTACTTTAACGGTATGGATTGTCGCTATTGTCGGCTTCAAGATGAAGATTGAGAGTTTTGCCCTTCCTTTTATCGGTATTGGAGGCATCGGACTTATATTGTGTAATCCCTCTGAAAAACCTTTCCAGATATGCCGACTGTTTATTGGTTTCGGTTTTCTCTTTCTCGGGCTTGATTATATGAAGAGCAGCGTTGAAAATGTCGGCCAAAACTTTAATTTAAGTGATGTTCCTGATTACGGGCTCTGGCTTTATCTCATTGTCGGCACCCTGCTTACAGCTATAATGCAGGCAAGCGCCGCCAGTATTGCTGTTGTTCTGACCGCACTACACAGTGGATTTATTACCTTTGACATTGGCGTTGCAATGGTGATTGGGGCCAACGTTGGAACCACAATAACAGTCATTCTCGGTTCTCTTGGAGGCATTCCTTCCAAAAAAAGAGTGGCTTTCAGCCATTTGGTCTTTAATGTTATAACGGGAATTGTTGCCTTTTTCAGTATCAAGGGGCTTGTCTGGTTTGTTTCCAATATTGTTGATATCAAGGCAAATGCAGTCATGGGTCTGGCATTATTCCATACTGTATTCAATGTCATTGGTGTTATGATCTTCCTTCCCTTCATCGGGCTGCTGGCAAAGCTACTATATAAAATCTTCCCGGATTATAAGGCGATTCTTACTGTCTATATTAACAATACCCCGACAGAAATTATCGAAGCAGCCACCTCAGCTCTGAGAAATGAAATTATCCATCTCCTTCACGAATGCCAGTTTTACGGATTGCGTCTGTTGAAAATTGAAAAAAAATCTGTATTTGACCAGGATTTGCCCCTTGAAAAAAGCTCTAAGAGAAAACTTTCTTTGGACAATCTTTACGAAAAAATAAAATTGCTGCATGCTGAAATTTTTGCTTTCTACTCAAAACTGCAAAGCCAGAAGCGTGAGGCAACAGAGGTCAAGGAGCTTGAGCGCATGACCTTCGCCTCCCGTAATATTATGAATTCACTAAAGAATTTTAAGGGAATACGTCACGACCTTGACGAATTCAACAGCTCGGATAGTGATTACCTTAATGATCAATACAATAGATTCCGTAAGCGTTTGTTGAAACTTTATACTGAAATGAAAAACATTCAAATGCTGGAAGACAAGGAGGAACAATATCACAATTTGCTAAGAACATTTGTTAAAATCGAGGAGGCAGATAAAAGATGCATTAACGAGACGATCAGTGCCGTGTCAGAAGAGAAAATTCAGGAACTGGAAATTTCCTCCCTGCTTTTAGTAAACCGACTGTTCACCCAGGCTTGTCGCTTACAGATATTCAGCTTGAAAGATCTGCTGCTCCCCCAGGAGCAGATAAATAACTTTGACAAGGCTCTTGATATGAAAGAAATCATTGAAGAGGAAAAAGAACAAGATCATTAATTTCGATCAGTTTTTCTACCCCCATATTCTCGGGTCCGTTTTCAATGTTAAAGGAAAAAAATGATAAATAAAGATAGGTATTTCCTGCTAAAGAAGTCCATATTGTTTGCCATAATAGAAACTATTTAAGCAGAAATTCAGAGTCAAGGTGTGTAATGCTAATGTTTACTACACTATTAATCCATTTTGTTTCGATTCATGCAGTAGCAATTAGTTTTCAGTAAGGATTTGATATTAGATTTCTTGACTTGAGGGAGAAGCCATTAAAGTAATAACGCCTTTCTTGCCCCTATGCGGACGCCAACTTATCCTTTTGAATAATATCGGATTTGACCAGAGTAAGAAAACAGGCAGATGAGATTCCGGCTGCGCTAAACACCATACACATAACCATAATCTGATACCTAACTGCAATAATTGGGGACACGCCGGATAATATCTGGCCCGTCATCATGCCGGGAATGGAGACAAGTCCGACGGCAAAAAGTGAATTGGTGATGGGGATAAGGGATGCTCTGACTCCGAACATCCAGAAATCCGGCCTTTAATCCCGCGGGTGCAGCCCTGGATTCAAAAAACCGGCGCAGTTCAGGGCTTGAAGGTGATGAGCACGTCGCCAGATTCAACGGCCTGGCCTATCTCGACGCGCACCTCGTCCACTTCGCCGTCACAATGGGAGGCAACGCCACTTTCCATCTTCATGGATTCAATGACGACAACATCCTGACCCCGGAATACCCGGTCACCTTTCTGTACCCGGATATCCACGGCCAGACCTGGCATGGGAGACCGCACCACATTATCCAGGACCGACTTTCTTTCCTTGGGCATGTACTGGGCAAGTTCCCATTCCCAGGGGACGTAAATCTCGAATATCCTATTGATGCCGCAGAAGGCTGCCCAGATAAAATTCTCGCGGTACTGCAACCGGAAATATTCTTTCTGACCGTTGATCAAAAGCTTCAGCCTGCGCCTGTAGAACTCGAAATCAGGGGTAATGACTTCATAATGGTTGTCATCAACATAAATGTCCCAGTTGTGCGTATCAATATGGCCAAGCAGCCGTATTTTGAAGATGTTTTTTTCGCCTTTGACCACGTACATATGCCAGACCTCCGCCCGGTGGTCCTGGCCCACCTTGGCAACCATCGGTTTCAGTGATTCCCGCACCAGGCTCTGGCGGTTGTGATAGATAAGGGTTGAAGCAATGACCATCAGTTCGAGTTTCTCCATGGGCGGATCTATCTTCATCACTCCCTGGTCAAAGTGCTCTTCTATAAAACCGGTTGACAGCCTGCCTTCGATAAAGGCGGGATGGTTGAGAATGGCATTGGCAAAATCCGCATTGGTGATGACGCCCTCGAGGTGGAACTTGTTCAGGGCTTCCACAAGTCTCTTTCTCGCCTCCTCCCGGTCCCTGCCCCAACTGACAGCCTTGGTCAGCATATTGTCGTAGTAAACACTCACCCGGCTGCCCGCCATGATGCCGCTGTCCATCCTGATATTGGTGCCCCGCGGTTCGGCATACCTGGTGACCAGCCCGGTGGAAGGCAGAAAACTTCGATCAGGCTCCTCGGCGCAGATGCGGGCCTCAATGGACCACCCATCCAGGACAATATCTTCCTGGCGGTATGGAAGGCGCTGGCCGTCTGCCACCTGGAGCTGCAGTTCCACGAGGTCAAGGCCGGTGACCAGTTCGGTAACCGGATGCTCAACCTGCAGGCGGGTATTCATCTCCAGGAAGAAAAAGTCGCCTCGTCCATCCATGATAAATTCAACCGTGCCTGCATTGCTGTAGCCTGCTTCACGGGCCAGGCTAAAGGCCCTCTCGCCGATCTCCTTCCGCATCCCGGGCGTTAATGCCAGCGAGGGCGCCTCCTCGATCACCTTCTGGTAACGGCGCTGGATGGAGCACTCCCGTTCACCCAGATAAATGACATTGCCGTGCTGGTCCGCCATGATCTGGATTTCGATGTGGCGCGGCTTTTCAACAAATCGCTCCAGGAATATCTTGTTGTCGCCAAAGGCTTTGCGGGTCTCTTCCTGCCCGGCCTTCAGGGCGGATGCCAGTTCCGCCGGTCCGTGCACGATACGCATGCCGCGGCCGCCTCCGCCTGCTGCAGGTTTGAGCAGAATGGGATAGCCGATTCCATCGGCGATGACCCGCGCCTCATCCAGGTCGGAAACCGGCTGATTGTGTCCCGGCACCACAGGGACCCCGGCCTTGATCGCAAGGTTTTTGGAAGCGATCTTGTCACCCAGCATGGCAATAACCGGGGCCGAGGGACCAATAAAGACCAGACCGGTTTCGGAAACCATTTCTGCGAACCCGGCGTTCTCGGAGAGAAAACCGTAGCCTGGATGAATGGCCTGGCAACCGGTTGTTTGGGCCGCACCAATAATTTTTTCCTTCACCAGGTATGATTGCTCCGACGGCGCCGGGCCGAGAAATACCGCCTCATCGGCCTCCTGCACATGGAGCGCCCGGCTGTCAATTTCCGAGAAAACCGCAACGGTCATGATTCCCAGTTTCCGGCAGGTCCGGATAATGCGCACAGCTATTTCGCCCCGATTGGCAATGAGTATCTTTTCAAACATAACAGCCCCTTAATTCTTCTTTGCGTTTAAAGAGGGATATTCCCGTGTTTGCGGCTTGGATTCTTTTTGTTCTTGCTTTCCAGGAACTGCAGACTCCGGATAAGTCGCTGCCTGGTATCCCGCGGTGTAATCACCCCGTCGATATAGCCTTTCTTGGCGGCCAGGAAGGGATTGGCAAAAGTCTTACGGTATTCATCGGTTTTCTGGGCCAATAGTTCTTCCGGATTATCGGCGGCCTGGATCTCCTTCCGGTAGATAATTTCCGCCGCCCCCTTGGGACCGAGCACCGCTATCTCGGCAGTGGGCCAGGCAAAGTTCACGTCGCAGCGGATATGCTTTGAATTCATGACCACGTAGGCGCCGCCGTAGGCTTTGCGCAGAATGACTGTAATACGGGGAACGGTTGCCTCCACAAAGGCATAGAGCAGCTTGGCGCCGTGCCGGATAATGCCCCCGTGCTCCTGTTCAGGCCCCGGCATGAAACCCGGCACATCAACGAGGCAGATGAGCGGAATGTTGAATGAATCGCAGAAACGCACGAAGCGGGCCGCCTTGGTCGAGGCATTGACGTCAAGCACACCGGCAAGAACAGCTGGCTGGTTGGCGATCAGGCCGATTGTCTGGCCGCCGAGACGCCCGAAACCACAGATGATATTACCGGCAAACTTTGCCTGGTACTCAAGAAATTCCGCGCCGTCCAGGATGCTGGTGATCAGGATCTTCATGTCATACGTCTGATTCGGGTTATACGGAATCAGATAATCCAGGGCAGGGTCCTTGCGGTCAACCGGATCCCGAAGATCGAGCAGGGGTGCTGTCTGCCTGTTGTTGGACGGCAGGTAATTGATCAACCGCCGCACTTCCCGGAGGCAGAGAATATCGTTGGGTAGCACAAAATGCGCCACCCCGCTCTTTTCACTGTGTACCTGCGCTCCGCCAAGATCCTCTGCAGTAATCTCCTGATGGGTGACGGTTTTTACCACGTTGGGTCCGGTGACAAACATGTAGGACGAGTCCTCCACCATGAAGGTGAAGTCGGTCATGGCCGGACTGTAGACTGCCCCGCCGGCACAGGGACCCATGATGCAGGATATCTGCGGCACCACACCGCTGGCCAGAACGTTGCGGCTGAATATCTCGCCATAGGCGGCGAGTGAATCCACCCCTTCCTGGATGCGGGCGCCGCCTGAGTCATTCAGACCGATGATGGGCGCACCCACCATGACGGCATGGTCCATGATTTTGGCAATTTTCCCGGAATGCGCCTCGCCCAGGGAACCTCCGAGAATGGTAAAATCCTGGCTGAAGATGCAGACTTCCCGGCCGCCGATGGTGCCGTGCCCGGTGATAACCCCATCGCCGGGATACTCGTCTGTACCGGTACCGCCCTTCCCCGTTTTGAGCAGGTCGAATTCCTCGAAGGAGCCTTCATCAAGCAGCAGATCTATACGCTCCCGGGCCGTGAGTTTGCCTTTTTTATGCTGGGCTTCTATGCGTTTAACGCCGCCGCCCTGGAATGCCGAGTCCTCCATGGCTTCAAGCTCAGCCAGATTGTCATTTTCCTGCCATTGCACGTCTCTTCTCCTTTATTTAAGACATTAGTGGAGCTTTACACGACTGCCGGAATATAAAATACTTATTCCACGAAACGCAAATCTGTTCAATTTAATTATATCTAACGTAAATCTTCAGAAACTTAAATCCGGTTTTTTATTCGTTATAAGCGGGTTTGGGGTTTACAGGTTTGGCATTGCCGATCGTTTGACAGCGATTCGCCCGCGTCTGCAATCTAAAAAAAACAATTCATGAGTCGAATTGAGCTTTTCAGATAAACCATAAAACAAAAATCAACATTAGATAGTGGCAATATTAACTGGTAGACATCCATCACAGAACCAACATTGTGGCAAGAAATGTTAACTTGCCTTCTAAAATTACACTGAGGCTTAATCAGTATTCATATTTCATTATTATTGAGATATTTAATGTTTTTTGGTATCTTTTAAAAATACCACAATGTAGAAAAATAGTTTGACTGAAGATATCCATTGGCCATTAATTTACTATTTGCATAAGAGATACATGCCAGATTTTTTTAAAAAGAATAAAAGTTCAAGTGGCTGACCTCCACCTGAAGCATCTGGCGGTCGCCAGCAAACCTGTTTAATCCCTTCCAATTCTAATGAAGCATCTACTCCTGACCCACACAAAATTAAGGATGCTATCAGGCAAAAATATTCCAAGGTAGCCGTATCATCTGAAAGAATGTTTGAATATCCAACAGGTAAAGCTGGTGCTGAAGCATTAGGATACGACTCTACTGCTATCAATGAAGCACCGCCTGCATTATTGAAGTCCTTTTGTGGTGTGGGTAATCCTTTTTCCATAGGAGATATTCAACCAGGAAGCAATGTGCTTGATATTGGCAGCGGTGCAGGATTTGATCTCTATGTTGCGAAGCGTTTAATTGGGAATGCTGGTATGGTATGCGGTATTGATTTAACCCCGGAAATGGTTGAACTTGCCCAGAGGAATCTTACCGAATCCGGTATGAACAACATTGAAGTCGTCAATGTTTCCTCAGAAAAAATCCCATTTAACGACAATACATTTGATACGGTCATTTCAAATGGAGTTGTCAATCTGTCTCCCTGCAAGCAGGAACTTTTCCAGGAAATTTTCAGAGTACTGAAAAATGGCGGGAGATTTCAATTTGCTGATGTTGTTTTAGAAAAGGAACTCCCAGAGTCTCTGGTTGGCAGCGCAGAAGCCTGGTCTCAATGAATAGGCGGGACGATACCGGTTCGGGATCAGATAAACTTAATGGAAAAGGTTGGCTTTTCTTGCATAGAGTTCTTAGGTGAAACGGGCTTTCGCACATCACAGTATACAGTTGGAGCTCTCTTCAGAGCCTCTAAAACTGTATGAACCCTGACAAAAAAAGTCGACATCAATACTGAAGGCACTTCTGTTTGTTATTTTTGCAACAGGTGCTATTCTTCTGTTTCGTTTCACCTCACTTACAGAGTACTTGCATCCGCAAACCTTAAAAGATTTCATAGCCCCTACCGGCCCTCTGGCCCCACTGGTGTTTATCCTCTCATATGGCGTAGGAATATGTCTTTTTTTGCCAGCAACTCTTTTTACCGGGGTCGGAGCACTCCTTTTCGGTGCTCTCTGGGGCTTTCTTTACAACATTACTGGGGCAATGCTTGGAGCGTCAGGCGCCTTTATCATCGGACGTTATCTTGGGAGGGATTTTGCAGCCCCTCTAATTGGTACCGTCTCTCTAAATATGATAACAAAATTGCAGAAAACGGTTTAGCTGTGACACTTTATCTGCGTTTAGTCTTCTTCCCCCTTTACGCCGATGAATTTCGGTATGGCATTGACACGAGTGTCCTTCATTCAGTTTTTCTGGGGCACTCTTTTCGGCATTCTTGCCGGTGGATTTGTTATGACATTCTTTTTTGCCACCATGGCTGAAGTATGGAAAACTGGACAATGGGAAAGGATGTGGAGCTGGAAGAGTATCCTCTCTTTGGTTTTATTTGTATGCTCGTTTTTTATTCCCAAAGTTGTCAAATACTTTAAACCTGAAATCTGATTTTTATTTTGAATCAAATACCACGATGAATGGCATATTATCTCTATAACTTTTGCTAGTGATAATAAGTACTATATCTATAGGCTCATGAATTGTACTTAAAAGGTTGCCATATCCACTGGCAATCTTAACTCTTTTCAAGAGGCTGAAAAGTCAATATGTTGGCAAGACATATACACTATTCTGAAATCCCTTCTCCTAACACATTGTGGCACTTGATTAAGTGCCCTCTAGTTACTTATAATTACTATATATAGCCTCCATCTATTAACCTCGATAAAGGAGGACGCTCCAATGAATGAGGTTATTCTGAAATTATTAATACACGATCTTCAAATTTTTTTATCCTGGTGGAAGTCTTTTGTGTTTAAGTGCATAAAAAAGGAACATATAATCCAAAGTTTTTTTTATTGTCCTTGCACTAACTGCTTGTACTCACACAATGGTAGGAAAAATACTTCCAGTTACATCCAGTTTGCAGTACATAAGTGGCCCCAAAGGATATCATCTTGTAAAATTTAAAGGAGGAGAAGCAGAACTTGACTATAAGTGCTTTATCTACTTATGGAACTGAATGGAATGCATTTGCAAATTCTCTGTATAAATATGGGCAGATGACAATATCAGTGCTCCTTTTAAATGCAATTATAAAAGGAGTAAAAATTGAACAAGTTTTTATACCTATTGATTCTGATACAAAACTAGTGAAAGCAAATAAATTTACCAATGAATTCAAGAGAACTTTTCCATTTAATAAAGTATATAAATATCTGACATCTTAAGTAAGTCTTAGAGGCTTATATTGATATAAATCTAGTATGCTTCCCTCCTTTCATACTTAACCCGGAGGACACTCCGATGAATGAAGTACATAAAAAATTACTACTTTTGATGGCAGTAATTTCTCTGTTATTAGCAGGATGTGTCTCATCTCCAATTTTAAAGGGTGACGATGAGGTAACATCTAAAAATCTATATAGTGTTTATTCTAAAGATGTTGATTGGGTTTATCTTGATGCGACAATTACTGAAATAGATCGAGGAGAAAGAACTTCCTTTTTGAAGCTTATAAATTTCACTCAGAATTCTGGCATGGAAGGAAGGTTCTTATTCTGCTTCGTTCATAGCTTGGCCCAAAAAAGAGGATTTCGTTACATGATGTGGTCTGAACCAATAAATGACGTGATACTAGTTGTCTTCTTGAAGTCAGAGGATGAAAGTTTGGAGAACATCTTAGGAAATCAATTTAATGAATATTCACTATATGATTTAGTAGTTGATGCTGAGTCCGAAGAATGGAAAATGCTTAAAGATGCTTGTGATTTTTGATGGGAACCTAACAAAATGAATTGCTTGCATAGTCAAAATTGCCAGTTCGCATGGCAACTCAGATTCTGGGCTGGAATAGTTTCTATTATAGCAAGCCATGTGGAATTTTGTGAATGTCAGTATAATAAAATTTTCATCGTTCCAAGTTGCTCATAAATAGGAGTAATTATGTTTACAGTAATTCAAAATAGCACGAATCGGCTAGATATTGAGATGAGTGGAAAATTGGACGCTAAAGAAATAAAAATTGCTTTAGATGAACTTGTTAGCAAATCGGAGAATATTGAAAATGGGAAAATGTTGTATGATGTAATCGACTTTCGTTTTCCATCACTTGGTGCAATTGCAATTGAATTTTCACTCCTTCCTGCAGTGTTCGGACTCCTGAAAAAATTTGACCGTACAGCGGTATTGACTGATAAGACATGGTTGAAGAAACTAAGTGAATTAGAGGGAATTTTATACCCAGGCTTAAAAATTAAGGCTTTTAATAGAGATCAAAGAGCAGAAGCAGAAGCCTGGTTGGCGAGTTAGAAGGAAAATCATCGCCAACAAAGTCAAGACTGCCACTCCACATGGCAACTCCGAAATAGGTCCCCAATAGCCAACATTGTGGTAAGGAATTGCAACTTAATGGTAAAGTTCTAGTAGAGAGCAGTATTATAATTACACTATTTACCGGAAGGCACGAGTGAGTTAATGTCCTGTCCATTTTAATGGAGTGTGATAATGAACTTGATTTCTTGGCTTACACTTGTCGGTATCTGCGCCATTGGCGCCATGTCTCCAGGCCCAAGCTTGGCGGTTATCCTTCAAAATAGAGTTCAACGGAGTCTCAGTGACGCCCTGATTGCGAGCTGGGCACATGCAGCTGGAATTTTTTTCTGGGCTCTGACAGCTAGCACCTCTCTCGGCATCTTATTTAAACGCATTCCCACCGCCAAGAACTATTTAACACTAGCTGGCGCAGCTTTCTTAATCTATCTGGCAATTAAGTCCTGGGGAACTCACAGTAGTGATGATGCTACTCAAAATACTCAATTGCCAGCAGCTTGGCTTACTGGCTTTAGCATATCCTTACTCAATCCCAAAATTTTTGTCTTTTTCACCGCACTGTTTTCACAGTTTATTCCAGAAGGAGCCAGCTTTATTACTATATTGGGTATGGCCACAGTTGCAGGATTGGTTGATGGTACCTGGTACAGTTTCATTTCTCTGCTCGTAGGTCATATCGGGCTTGAAAAAAGCCTTTACCGCCACAGGGTGATACTTAACCGCGCTTCTGCAAGTTTTTATCTGATCATCGCAGGTCTCTCCCTGATGAATGTCACAGGCTTACTAGCGTGATAAATCCTTTTCAAAAGGTTTATTAAATATCCAATTACACACCTTATCTCTAAATCTGTGCTGAAATATATTCAGCACAAATGAAAAAGCCAAACCTGTTGCAAAACAGGGACGGAAAGCCACAGGTCTCATGAAGATAGCTGGGTTACCATTTACATATTAGCCGAGTAGTCCTTTAGCAGGACTGCTTGGCTTTTTTTGTGTTTTTTAAATACCAAATAATTACTCACAAAGGAGGTGGTTTAACGCGTTTAAATGGCTAACAAAATTGAATACCATTAATGTATTTTGTAATTGGCTCCCAAAACGGAGATAAAAAAATTAACGGAGTGAAGAGATGAAGAAAGGTATCCTGAGTTTAGCGTATTGTTTATTATTGGCATTACCTGCTGTCAGCTTGGCTGCAACAGGATGGTATGGCAGCGCTAATGTAGGCGTGGCGATGATGTCTGATAGTGATCTTGATATAACACTCTCAGGCTTTCCACCATTAACAGCTGAACTATCGTATGACACAGGGTATACTATCGGTGGTGCTGTTGGTTATATGATGGAAAAATTTAGGGTTGAAGGAGAATTATCATACCAGGCAAATGACATTGATAGTCTTTCGGCATTAGGTCAAAGTGAATCTCTTAATGGTGATATGTCAGCGCTAACATTTCTTTTCAATGGATATTTGGATTTTGCTACTGGAGGACCATTGACCCCATATATTACAGCTGGGATTGGTTATTCAAGCGTTGATATAGAGATAGAGGGCGGGTCAGAAGATGACAATCTCTTTACCTATCAACTTGGTGTTGGTATAGGATATGCAATGAGTGAGACAATGACACTGGATTTACGATACCGCTATTTGGGGGCTGAAGATTTTGAAACTTCAGAAAATGTACCAGGTTTAGGTTCAGGAACTCTTAAAGCGGGGGTAGCCAGCCATAATATAACCGCCGGATTGCGTTTTGCATTTTAACTGAGGCTTGAAATTATAAACTTCTAGGGCAGGATGCTTTAAGGGTATCCTGCCCTTTTTGATTGCTCTGACATTGTTCTTTTATGATTAACGTTTGAATTATGCTTGAAAATTTTCCTTAAATCACATCCCTGAAAAGTCAAGTCTTCTGCAATGAAACTGAACTCATGAATTGTTACTAAAGGTTGTTATGTCTACTGGACATCTGAAGATTTTAGTAATAATTCACGAGTCGATGTTTATAGCTGACATCACAACTCGCTGGTGCCTGTGATATTTAAGTATCTTGAATGTTATATTGAGTCTTTTGGTATTTTGGAGATGGTCTAAATTTAATACTTATTGTAGTTATTTTAACTAAATTTATCTAGAAATTTAAACCTCATAAAATTAATCGGTCCCGTTTTTAATAACCTACCTTAAAAATTGATCTATCTCGGTTTTCCTTGTTCCGCAGTAAATGATGTTGAATTATTCAACGTGTTGTTAAATTATTCAACACTTCAAGCGCACTTTGTCGTCAGTCAGTTTGGTTACAGGATCACCCATAAGTTGTCTTGTAATAACACCTGATCACTCGCCTTTCCTTATTGTGTAGGACATTAATCATGTATGCCATTGTGAAATAAAGAGATTTATAAATCCTCCCATCAAAGATGGCCTCCTTTTTGCTATTAAAAAAACGAGAGAATAGTACATCAAGAAAAAGAGGAGAACACAATATCATCATGCATAAAATCTATAACGTAACATTCATGGATAAGATTCGACACCGGTTAAATCCCCTACACATATACTGCAGGCTGAAATATGTCGGCTTATCCCAAAAAGTCGCTCTTGGTATCTGCAAAAACTATGAGGCATTTGTTTATAGGCGAACATTTGGAAAACCATGCTAAAAATTTTATCTCTCACCATCTGATAGCCTCTGCCTGCCCATCTGGGTTACAAATACTCGTATCGGATTTTTAGTTTGGCCTTTTCCTTACAACTTAATACTTCCCAGTATTATCTTAGCTTCAAAAGTTACAATGACTTGCAAAATAGAATTTTTTTGGGGTTAAATGAAAGTTGCCCTGTCATATGACAATGATGACTTTGAGATCAATCCATTTTGTTCAGGTGTATAGACGTGGACTCTTCAGTCGTTCAATTATAACAGGTTGTTCTGAACCAGTTTGTTTACAACGATCTTGATGTATGGACTAAGACGCTTGTTGATATTATCATGGGCATAAGTGTTTGAAGAAAGAGAGAAAACAAGTTTTTCCGTTTTCGTGTCGTATAGGTTACTCTCAAAATTGAATTTCTGTTTGTAGATCGGGCTGCTTGTCTGAAAAGAGGGAGCAACAGCAAAGCTGCTGTTGTAGTAATCGTACATGTTGATGCTGTGTCTGTAATATTCTTGTTTCTCCTTGACATCTCGCACTCGCGTAATAATAACACCTTCGATCCCCTTACCTTCTATGCTTTGCACGATCGTGGCCTTATCCAGCATCTTATCACGCGGGATAATAGTATGGCTTGAAATTGCCATGACTCCCATTGCTTGCAACTGTCGAACGAATTCATCTTCATAAGTTATGCGCTGGGTTGGTTGCTTAGCAACACCGATTACCATGATCTTCTTAAATTTTTTGGTCACGAGATTCGGGTCCTTCCACTCATCTGTCACCCTGGTGGAAGCACAGGATGTCATAAAAAAAAGCATTATAATCGACAGCGTGCCAAACAGCCTTGTCGTAGTTTTCATCGGGTGTATCCTCCATTATTTTAATATTGAATTTGATTTAAACAGTTTATAATTATTTATGTGCATCAAATATTCTTTTCTTTAGAACTGACAACTAGTTTTAATTAAGAACTATTCTTTTGATATGTCAATGTGTTGCACAAGACTACCCTAAAGCCGCATTTCTTGCCAGAATAGTAACTTTTTCAAGCCTCTTGGAGAGTTGCCATGTGGAGTAGACATCTTAACTTAGCAATCAATCCATAGTGTTTGGGGGGGGAATTGAATACTTGTTGCATTTGTATCCGGTTTATCGTGTACCATTAGGCCCGAGGATGGAAGACACACCGTGCACAAATCCTAGTAGCTGTCGCTGATGTTGTTGGGCTCTCTCCTAGTCAGTATTTGCACCTACAGGAATAAGAATCTCATTCCGCCGTAAAAACCAGAGTGTGAAAGGGGGGTTGTAGCGAGCCCAGACTGGATCGCCCATAATGGTAAGACCCTCTTCATGAACCCAAGACTCCAACTCCTTTTTGTACCGCAGGTAGTTCTTTTCGCTCCAGAAACCAGAGTATCGTACCGCAGCCATCCGGCGGGCTGGGACCTGGCGCAACGAGATTTTCGGATCCTCCGGTTCTGGAAGGGCTTCAAGGGTGTAGGAGGTCGGCATCATGAAACTGACAGCCCATCTTCCCTGGAAAGGTTGCTGTCCCACCGGAGCCGTCATCTCAATTTTTTCCCCCCTTGGCTCTTGGGATACGGGCGCTGTCATCGCAACTTTGTCGCGCGAACGATTGTTGCCGGAAATATAGCGAAAAAGCCTGTTGAATGCCTTGCTAGCGGCCTGTTCCATATCTGCTTCCACAATGGTTTCAGCAAGGACATGGGGTGCATAATCCCGGATCTCGAACTTGTCGTCTTTTTTCACCACATTGTACGTAGCTTCTTCGATTGCCAAGATTTCTGTTGCTCCAATGATAATGACCGCTACTGCAAGTATTATTCGCATTGTACTTATCATGCCCACCTTCGCCAATAATTTATATGCATATTCGTCCATTTTTGTTTCTTTACTTATAATCCATTGGCATAACAATATATTATTGCATTTCAAAAGTTAATCCTTCTTGCCTGAATAAAAACCTTTTTGAACTGTTTTGGAAGTTGCCATGTCTAATGGTAATGTTTACTGTCAAACCTTTCATAAAATAAAAGTGAATCCTTCCCAGTTGGGGTGGGGTGTTGTTTCGCATTGATTTCACCAGAAAATATTAATCATTCATTTTTGATGTAGGAGGTAGCTATTATGTCTGGAATATCTGCACTAAAGTCAAAAAGAAAAAATTTAAGCAATAAAACAAAGGTTGAAACTCCAAAAGTTTTGGTCGTCTATTTTGTATCAAAAGGAAAAATTGAATGGCCTGAAAATTTTAATGATGGAGTCCTGGCTATGCCTAAAATGATGACGTTAGAGGAATGGGGGAATGCAGATTTTTCTCAGGATATTGAATTGAGTTAACACGAGGTATTATTAAGTTTTTATAGGATGCCCTCTCATTCAGTTAGTGCAAATTTATTTACTCAGTAGCCTTTTATTATTTTCACATCCGAAATTATTACCTAATCCACAACTAATTTCATAATAAATAGCAGCTAGCTTTTCTTCGCCTTTTTTCTCCAGAATAGCACCGTAAATAGTGTAAGGAATAGAAAAATCGGGATTTATTTTTATAGCTTGCAAACAATCTTTCTCGGCTTCATCAAGTAATCCAAGATTAGCTTTTGAACCACATCTAATGGAAAAGGCACGTTCATTATTCTCTTCAATCTCAAGCAATCTAGTCGAATAATCAATAGCTAGTTCATAATTGCCAGCAGAAAATTCCTCAATACTCTTATTTAAAAGAAAATTGACCTCTTCTGACGGAAAATATCCTGCTTTCTCTTTGAAATTATTACACGCAATATCAAGGCCCAACTCGCAGGCCTTGCGGTAATCTTTTAAAGCCTCCTTGTCTGCGCCAAGTTTTGAATAGGCAAGACCTCTATTATTATATGCAGCGGCATTATCGTTTTCAATTTCAAGTGCTTTATTGCAATCCTCAATCGCCTTACTGAACAACCCCTTTTGAGTATACGCCAATGCTCTGTTTATATAAGCAGAAGACAAATTTGGGTTAAGTGCTATGGCTGCAGAAGAGGTTCTAATTGTTTCGGCCCATTGATGATTTATTACGCTTTGATAACTTTTTTCGACCCATTGAAGGGCTTCATTTTGTTCGGCTTGTGTAATAGCGACAACGACTTCTGGCTTCCCAGCACAACAAGCAATTAACAAAATGCAGATGAAAAAAATTATTTTCTTCATAGAGAACTCCCCATAAAAATCCGCCCATATTTGATTGGCCCCAAAATATGAAACACCAATAATGAAGGAGGCACTCAAATAAAAATTTATTATAAGAATTTAAACTAGTTAAAAATATTTGCAACAGTTCTTTGCTACTATTTATTCAACAGCCCTAAATTTATTGAAAACTGTCAGGTAATTATTAGGCAATAAAAAAAGCCCCTCCGCTTGGAGAGGCTTTTTTTATATATAGTGGAATTTCGATAGTTTATGAATCATTCACGAGCCCACATTGGTAGACATAATGTCTGACAGGTAGCGAACAAGGCAAGTCATGATAATGGATTTTACCACAGAATTTTTCGGATTGGATGTTTATTCTAAAACGATCTTTGTTGCTTATTGCTGATGACGGACGTAAGAGAGAAGTCAGACATTATGAAATTATCGAAATACCTTTGAAGCAATAGATAAAATCATTAAATCACTTACTGCACTGGTGCTGAATTTAAGTTTATTTATGAGGCAGGTCCCGCGGTTTTCACTGTATCGTTATCTGAGGGATAGTGGTTTCAAGTGTGATGCTGTCGCTGAACAAATCCAACTCAGCAGTTCTGGCAGTAACCTGCCTGCCACGTTAATTTGTGAAGATATATATGCCTACAAAAACTTTGTCCGCTAGCGGCACCTCCTTCTTTGCTTTTTTCATAATACTCCTACGTATCAATGATCCTTTTTCCTCAAAGGTATCACTTCAAACAGGAGTACTCACTCTCCTTACAAGATAGTTACTTGCCGCACTAGAAACTTTTTGAAGCCTCGTAGGAAATTGCCATGACCAGTTGTAATATTGACATTTTGCCAACAAATCACAAACTGCCATAAATTACCACTGGTTTAGGTCCGACAACCTTTTTTCGTAGTAACATTCATATTGTACCAAAATACTTTTTATTTCTTCATCACTTAATCTCATCGCATATTCGTGTTTCTTTTCGATTGAGAGGTAGTTACGTTGTTCCCAGATTGGACAATCTTCTTTTGTACAAGTAAGGAAACGACAATCTACAAGAAGTTCAAACAAAAGAGTTCTTGATTTATCTGAAGATTTTTTATGATATGAACCCATTTAACTAAATCCTCACGAAAGTTTGCACTAAATGATTTACTACTGCAAACCCAGATATCCTTAGACCATTAAATGTAACTTAATGAAATTATAAGGTATGATTAGAAAAAAACAATCAGGCAACAGGAGTATTTTTAGGAGTATTTATTTGTCAGGATAGTGAAAAATTTACTTCTTTAATTTACTTCTTTAGTAGTACATAATTTGGGGCTGTTTAATTTTTAACTGATACAGATATATCCATAACGCAGTAATACCAGCAAATATATGCTTATTTGTACAATTACACCTTTCTTGCCCCAATAAATACTTTTCTGCGTCTATTTCGGAGTTACCATATCCAGTGGCAATGTTGACTATGCAATCAATTCATTAAATTTTACCGCTGCTGTAAATAATACTGATATGAAGAAGCCTGACTTTTTCTTGGTGTCTCACTGGTAAAAATCGGGACGTGATAAAGCTTGCAGATAGCCATAGGTCCGCAGGGGACAAAGGAATTCGTCCGGGTATTTTTCTCCTGTATCGAGAATATCCAAAAGATGAGATTTCTAACAATATTTTAAATTTTTTCTTTAATCTTTTATCCGTGGCATTTAATCTTTATAATATTGAGATTTGGCAAACTCATACTGAAAAGTTCAGCTTCCTATCTGGAGTGCATTAAGAATGTGAATGCTTTACCCGGGGGAGGGAACCATATGATTTCCACACAATTTTTGTCAGTTCTGCTTGTTTTTCCGGCCAGTATTTTCATGCTTGCATCCCTGGTGAGGTGCATAGGCATGAGTAAAGGGGTTCCTGATCTCCTGAGAACAAAATGGTTGGCCATGACCTACCTTATCTTATTCTTCATGACCGGTTACGTCGGTTTTTTCATCATTCAGCTCTGGAATATTGCTTTTCCGGTGGATTTATTGACCAGCACAGTGTTTTTAGGGGGAGCAGTTTTTGTTTACCTGGTTATGCAGCTCACCAGCATCACTATCAGGAAGGTTCAAGAAAGCAAGGAGCGCATAAGCGAAGTTAACGAGGTGCTCGTTGCAAAGAATGCCGAACTTGAAACAGAAATAGTTGCCCGCAGAAAAGCAGAACAAAAAGCACAAGGCAGATTGCAGCAACTTGCGACACTGCACACGATGGACCTGATGATAACCTCAAACCTGGACCTGAAGATTACAATGACGATTTTTCTTGAGCAGGTAGTGCCGCAGTTGGAAATTGATGCTGCGGCTGTTCTGCTTCTCAATCCTCATATCCAGGCCCTTGAATATGGGGCGGGTATAGGCTTTAAGACTGCTCTTGTTCAGGAATCGAAACTGAGGTTAGGCGTGGGGCCGGCAGGAGTCGCGGCGCTTGAGCGGCGCATTGTCCAGATTGATGAAATGGAAAATCCTGAAATTCCTTTTGTGCGTCAAGCATTAATTTCCGAGGAGAAATTTTTCAGCTACTGCGCTATCCCGCTTATTGCCAAAGGTCAGGTCAAGGGAGTGTTGGAAATATTTCACCGTGATAAGTCAAGGCTTGACCAGGAGCGGTTCGAATTTCTGCAGGCGCTTGCTGCGCAGGCAGCGATTGCCATTGATAATGCTACTCTATTCAACGAACTGCAAACTTCCAATGTTGAGCTGGTGATTGCTTATGATTCGACCATTGAAAGTTGGGGGAAAGCTCTTAACTTGCGGGACAGGGAAACTGAAGATCATACCCAGCGTGTTACTGAAATGACACTGCATATTCTGCGTATCTATGGAATGAGTGAAAAGGAGCTCGTACATGTGCGCCGGGGAGCGCTTCTGCATGATATAGGCAAAATGGGAGTCCCTGACTCGATCCTCTTGAAAAAGGGGGATTTGTCTCCCGAGGAAGAGGAAATCATGCAGAAACATCCGCTTTATGCCTTTGATATACTCATGCCGATTGCTTATCTCCGCCCCGCACTTGACATTCCATACTGCCATCATGAGAAATGGGATGGCTCAGGTTATCCCCGGGGGCTCAGGGGTGAACAGATCCCGCATGCTGCCAGGATTTTCACCCTGGCCGATAATTGGGATGCACTCATCTCTGAAAGGAGGTATCACAAAGCGTGGCCTCGTGAAAAGGTTGTGGAATATATTCGTTCACGCGCAGGTACCCATTTTGACCCGAATTTGGTAGAATTGTTTCTTGATAATATTTAGATGGCACCCTCATTGGGACTATTGTCACAAAAAAATGGATATTGCCCTCAGAGAGCCTTATCATCCTTTGTTTGTGGTTAAGACAATTATGCCTTCGGCAGTCAAGAGAGTAGCGCTTGAAATTCGAAAATGGAATATAAACTAAAATGTTTATGCAGCCCCTTGCTTTTAATTGGGGGAAATTGCCTGAAAACTAACTTTGATACCCCTCATCCAGTTGGGCAGAATAGCCTTCTTTTTTGAGTAACGAAAGAATTTCCGCAACATGTTCTTTGCCGCGCGTCTGTAACACAAACTCAACAGTGACATTTTCTATCGCCTGTATGGTAAAAAGCCGATGATGATGAACATGATAGATATTGGTGCCTGTCTTTTCGATACAGGCGGTAAGCCTGGCTAATATGCCTGGGATATCCCGGACCTCGACCCTGATGCGGCAGAGGCGTTGTGTGCGTACAAGGCCGCGCTGGATGATCCTGGCCAGAACCGGCATATCAATGTTGCCGCCACTGATAACGAGGCCCACAGTTTTACCCGCAAACTTTTCGCAGTTTTTCAGGAGCGCGGCAAGACCTGCTCCACCGGCGCCCTCGGCAACAGTCTTTTCCACTTCCAGCAGCAAGAGCACGGCCTGTTCGATACTGTCTTCATCCACCAACAGGATTTCATCCACATAGTGTTTGACGATAGGCACTGTAAGCCAGCCTGGCTGTTTGACCGCAATTCCTTCAGCCAACGTGCACAGACCAAACTGCGGTGTTTTACCATGAATGGCATTGATCATGGCAGGGAAGCGCTCGGTCTCGACACCGATAATGCTGATGTCATTATTTATTGACTTGGCTGCAATGGCATTGCCGCTGATCAGGCCACCGCCCCCTATAGGTATGATCAATGTATCCAGCTTTGGTTGCGCCCTGAGCATTTCCAGAGCAATGGTGCCCTGGCCGGCAATTATCTTTTCATCATCATAGGGGTGTACCAGCAACAGCTTTCGTTCATCGGCCAGTTTCAAGGCATGGGCCGCAGCATCGTCAAAGCATTCACCTGCAAGAATAACCTCGGCGCCATAGGCGCGGGTGTGTTCGACCTTGATATTGGGTGTGTAGCGCGGCATGACAATCACAGCGGGAATGCCCAGGCTCCGGGCGTGGTAGGCGACCGCCTGTGCGTGATTACCTGCAGACATGGTGATGACGCCTTGTCGGCGTTCTGATTCCGTCAACGATAACAGTTTGTTGAGTGCGCCGCGTTCTTTGAACGATGCCGTAAACTGCAGGTTCTCAAACTTGAGCCAGACCTCGGCCTGGCTGAGGTTAGACAGCGTACGTGAATGCACGCAGGGAGTGGTCTTAATGTAACCCTGGATAGTTTCAGCTGCAGCCTGGATATCTTTGAAGGTGACAGTCATCTATTTCCCCAGCAGTTTTTGCATCTCTTCGCGCATTTTGAACTTCTGGATTTTGCCGGTCACGGTCATGGGAAACGTTTCAACAAACCGGATGTGTCGGGGGATCTTGAATTGGGCGATCTTGTCTTTGCAGAAGCCAATGATCTCTTCTGCAGTTGCGGACTCGCCCTTGTGCAGCTCGATCCAGCAGGCTACCTCTTCACCATAGAAATCGTCTGGCACACCGAATACGGCCACCTCGGCAATCTTGGGGTGGGTAAAGAGAAAGTCTTCGATCTCACGTGGATAGATATTCTCGCCACCGCGGATGATCATTTCTTTCAAGCGTCCGGTGATCTTTACATACCCATCGGCATCCATGGTGCCCAGGTCGCCGGATCGCAACCACCCGGCAGCATCGACAGCCCCAGCCGTTTTATCAGGTTCTCCGTAATAACCTCGCATGATGTGATAACCGCGAAAGCATATCTCGCCCACTTGTCCCAGGGCCACTGTCTGGCCGGTTTCGGTGGAGACTATCTTTACCTCCTGGTGCGGCAGGTTGCGGCCCACAGTGCTGATGCGGTGAGCCAAACTGTCATCGCGGCTCGTAAGGTGGGTCAGCGGCGAGGCCTCGGTCTCACCGTAACCGATCAGGATGTCCCTGCAGTGCATGTCGTTGATGACCCGTTTTATCAACTCCGGAGGGCAGGGTGCGCCGGCCATTATTCCGGTGCGCAGGCTGGACAGATCATACTGTTTGAAATTCGGGTGTTCCAGTTCGGCAATAAACATGGTGGGGACGCCATGAATGGCGGTGCACCTCTCCTGTGCTGCTGCCAGCAGAACCTTTTCTGCATCGAAATGTTCACCGGGGATGACGACACAGGCGCCAACGGAAAAACATAACAGGTTGGCCAGCACCATACCGAAGCAGTGATAAAACGGGACCGGCACCACCAGGCGATCCTGCTCTGTGAAATGCATAGCCTGGGCGCTGAACCAGGCATTATTGAGAATATTGTGGTGGCTCAACATTACCGCCTTGGGGAAACCGGTCGTGCCCGAGGTGTACTGGATGTTGATGACATCATCGCGGTCCAGTTGCGCACTTGCATCATCGAGTTCTCCCTGTGTGATGGCCGCGGCGGCCCCGATAACCTCCTGCCAGGTGGTAAAGCCTGCTGCCGGCGTTTTTGTATGCATGGGGTTCTGAGGGTCGTATAGCACAACGTGATGCAGATGCGGAAAACTCTTGCTGTCCAATTCTGTGCTGTTAGCCTTTAACTGTGGCAGCAGTTCCTGCAGCATGCCGGTATAATGGCTGCTGCGAAACTGCGGGATGACAAAGAGGCCGGTGACCTCGGAATGTTGCAGGGCAAATTCCAGCTCTTTGGCGCGATAGGCGGGGTTGATGTTGACCAGGATAGCTCCGATACGGGCGGTGGCCATCTGCAACAAAAGCCACTCGACATTATTGGTGGACCAGACACCAATACGGTCATTCCGTTTAAAGCCCATACCCAGCAGACCCCGCGCTATTCCGTCAACGGCGGAGGAGAACTGTTGATAGGTCAGGCGCCTTTGCTGCGGCAGAGAGACGACCGCCTCCTGTGCTGGGTATTTTTCGACAATGGCTAAAAAATGTTCCGGGATGGTAGAGCCAAGCAGTGGAAGTTCACCGCCTCGCTGGTAGTAGCTCTTATTCATCTGTATCAATTATTTTGTCCCAGTACTGATCGATTCGTTCCTGAATCTTGGCAATTTCATTTTCAGCCCGCTCCGGTTCAAACAGGTGCTTGAAACGGCCCTGCAGCTTTAAGTATTCCTCCACCGGCTTGCGTTGTTTCGCTATCTTGGTATGACGTATTCTGCCGTCTTTATATTCTTTTAAGGGCCAGATGCCGGTTTGTACCGCCAGCCGACCGATCTCAACCGTTAATTTTGGATCAAAGTCCCAACCGGTGGGGCACGGCGCCAGGCTCAACAGCAGGCGCGGTCCTCGCAGGCCCTGCAAAGTTTTGATTTTCTGCGCCAGATCCAGCGGTTCGGCACCGATGATAGTTGCCACATAGACTGGTCGGTGTGCCACCCAGATAGAGAACAGGTCCTTTTTATAACCCGGATAGCCGTGCGAGGTTTTGCTGGTGGAGGTTATGGCTGCATGTGGAGTGGCAGATGAATACTGCTGACCCGTGTTGCCATAGCCCTCGTTATCATAACAGAGATAAATAAAATCCAGGTTGCGGTCTATGGCGCCAGAGGTGGCTGAAAGGCCCATACCATAGGCAGTACCATCACCGGTCAAAGTGACGACCTGCAAATCCTCTTCGGGGGAGATGCGTTTTTTTTCCAGCAGAATATCCAGGGCGTCGCGAATGCCTTGCGCACCAGCGGGAGCCGAGGCCATAGCAGTATAGAGCCAGGAGCCGCGAAATGGCGTAAAAGGATAAACAGACAGCAGTGTCATGCAACCTGCGGCATTGGTGAACACGGTTTTTGCACCGAGGATGTCATATATCTCATGGAGAACTTCCAAGCCGCCGCAACCGGCGCACATTGGCGTCCCGGTTCCCAGTAAATGGGTGGAGGGCAATTCTTTGAAACGTTTGATCGGTTTCTCGGTCATTATTTGATTATTTATGTCTTGGAATTAAGTTCCTGACGCTCAACATGGGCAATGGCCTGCAGCTTGCGCATGGCGCGCAGTTCCGCTTCCGTATAGAGCAATCGTGGCGCCGGCGTCTTGTTTTGTTTTACAGCATCCTGCAATATTGCGGTGATCTCGTAAAACTCTGCGGCACTGATGTCGCGGCCACCCAGTCCGCCAATGAAGCTTGCAAGAACAGGAGGTGCATCCTGCCTGCCGTATAAGGCAGAGGCTATCTCGGTGTGCAGTACACCACCCTTGCCCATGGAAAGATTCTGGTCAATGACGGCAACACCTTTCCTCCCGGCCAATTCGTTTTGCATTTGCTGCTCCGGAAATGGACGTAAAAAGCGCGGACGGACAAGTCCTACCTTGACGCCGCTCTCGCGTAAGCGGTCAGCAGCGTCCATAGCCTTGGTGGCAAAACAACCGATCATCACAAAAACATACTCGGCATCATCTGTACGATAGGTTTCGATGATCGGATGGGAGCGGCCAAAACGTTCTTTAAATTCCTGGGCGATGTCGTCATATACGGATAATGCCTGCAGGCATGCCAGATGGGTTTCATAACGAAAATAGGAATACGGGCCAGCGCCCAGGACAGCGACTGCCTGGCTGGAGGGTGCCGATGCGCGAAAGCCCATATTTTCCGGGTCATATTCGCCGATAAACTCAGCAGTCAGTGTGGCATCAGGAATTTCCACCGGTTCGCGGGTAAAAGACAGATAAAAGCCGTCCTGGTTAACGATAACCGGCAGCCGGACCCCTTCATGTTCTGCCAGGCGATAAGCTATTAATATGCTATCCAGAACTTCCTGGCAGGTGGCACAGTGAATTTGTATAAAACCGCTATCGCGTGTTGCGAGCACATCATTGTGGTCCGGCTCCAGGGTAATTGGGGCGGAAAGTCCGCGTGAGACATTGACCAGGACAAACGGAGTACGCCAACCGGCAACGTTGTATATCATTTCAATAGCGTACAGTAATCCCTGGCTGGAAGTTGCAGTAAATACGCGGACGCCAGTGGCGGAGGCTGCCCCGGCAGCAGTGATCATCGAGTGTTCGGATTCCAGAGTAACCATGCGGCCTGCCATCTCTTTCTTATCAATCCACTCGGCAATGGTTTCAATGATCTCCGTCTGCGGCGTAATCGGGAAGGCAGGTATATAGTCAACATTCGCCAGGCGCGCACCCCATGCGGCGGCACCATTGCCGGTTAGCAAGTGGCGGCTCATGATGATACCCCTTGGCTTGTTTTCTCTTCTTCGATCGCCTGAGATTCCGGCACAGCCGCAATCGCATGGGCCGGACATTGAGCAACGCATACCAGGCAACCCTTGCAGTGGTCAAAATCAACCTCGGGCCGATTGTTTCGGACATTGATGGCGCTATCAGGGCAAAAGGTACTGCACACCCACCAGCAACCTCTGCACAAGTTGTCATCGATAATGGGTCGCATGGTGCGCCATAATCCGGTATGAACTTCGACACTGGTAAGGGCACCATGGATTATTGGCGCGGATATGCGGGCGTCCTCTAAGGGGATGTCGATCCATTGCGGTCTGATATAATCATGTGCCGATATGGCCTGTCCTTCTGGGACTTTAACTGCTGCATGTTTTTCCATATACTCGAATGCGTCAAGGGCATTGGCACTATTTTTTTCAACTACAGCTTTACCCAGGCGGCCTAACTCTTCGTGTATGGCCCTGCAGAGCCCCTCTTTGGAAATGACACCCAGCAGACCGGCTGCTCCGCCGGCGCATGTTGCCCCGATGTAGCGCAGTTCGGCGCGATCTTTCACTTCTTCGGTCTCGGGCAGAATAACGATGGGACTTTTGATGTTGAGCCGATGCTGCCAGGTCGCCTCACTTTCATGACTGTTTATCAGGATTACCGTGTTGTCACGAATGCCCTGCAGAACACCTGCGACCGGTAAAGGGACCAGGGTATCATCGGCAACCACAACCAGGTCAGGATTATCGATAATGCCGCGTTCATGGATGATATTTTTGTGCGCACGCACGTAAGCAAAAATAGGTGCGCCACGGCGCTCCGCTCCATAGCGTGGCGCATCCTGCACTTCGTATCCTTCCAGGAAAAAAGCTGTACCCAGGATACGACTGGCGGTTTTCATGCCTTGACCACCACGACCGTGAAAACGGATACGAAACATGAGTGCACCCTATAAAAGTTGTGCCAACACTCCTTATATAAACCCCGGCGCTGTTGAAAACAGGGAAAAGCGACGATAACTCATGGCTTTTTGCACCCGTTCGGTTGCCAGTTCCACTGCAGCCTGGCGAGGCAGCACGCCTTCATTTTTCATTCTGTCCAGCACCAGTTGGGTATTGCGCCGTAGTTTCTCCTCGATGGTCTGAAAGACGGCGGTTTTATTGGAACCCTTGTATTCCATAGCGGCACAAATGACACCGCCGGCGTTGGCGATAAAGTCAGGGATACAAAGAATACCCCGATCATGCAGGGTTGTTTCGGCACTGTGGGTAATCGGGATATTTGCGCCTTCCACTACCAATTTGGCATTAAGTCTCCCGACATTCTCATCATGGATTACATCGGGACGGGCTGCAGGGATCCAGATGTCACATGCAATATCTATTAAAGCATCACCAGCGATTGCTTTGCCGTCGCTGTAGTCTGTCACGGACTTGCCCTGGTCCTTCAATTTTATGAGCGCATCAATATTCAGGCCATCTGCATTAAAAACAGCTCCTTGGGTATCCGCTGTTGCCACAAGTACAGCACTTTTCTCACGTAGAAAAAGGGCGGTGTTTTTACCGACTGCCCCGAAGCCCTGTATTACGACCCGGGCGCCTTTTATGTCAAAATCACAAAACTTTAATGCCACATCGGTAACATGGCTGAGGCCCCAGCCGGTAGCGCCGATTTCATCCAGCGGAATACCGCCAATTTCACGCGGCAGGCCGACAACCCGGCCCACCTCATCCTTGATCCAGGCCATGCATTCTTCATCGGTGCCCATGTCCGGCGCGAAAATGTAGTCTTCTTCATTGCGCAGCGAGGAGGCCAGGGCGCGCAGGATTTTTTGTTTCTGCTCCTTGTCCATTTTTGGATTGCCGTACACGACAATTTTGCCGCCGCCATGGGGTAAACCCGCCGCCGCATTTTTAAAGGTCATTGCTCGTGCCAGGCGAAAACATTCTTCTGTGCTGACATCCTCGGCCATGCGGATACCGCCGATGGAAGGACCCTTGGCAACATTATCAACTACCAGAACAGCCTTCAGGTTTACTGAGGGCTCATAGACATGAATAACTTTGGTAGGACCAAGTTCATCGACATAGCAGAATACGTCTTTCATGGATTGTCCTTATTAACCTGCTTCAACAAGCGATAATTAGCAATATATTTAATAAAATCTATATATGACAGGGTACAGAAAACTAGTGAGAAGATCAATATTAAAATCATCAATTACAACAGACGTGAAAAAAACTAAATAGCTGATAAAGAAAGACTTTTTAGTGTAATTGAATACCTTGATTCATCACCTATTGACTGTTTTAATAAATCCCTGCGTGGTAGCCTATTAGAATGTTGGTTCAGTAAAAACATGCATGGCCATATTTTGCAAATAATGTGCGACAGAGTGTTTATCTATATTTTAGAGCCAAAAAACCGGCCATAATCCTAACTTCGCTTGGATCTGTCAAGATTTCCCCTTCAGGCAAGGTCATTCTTTTCTTGCATTTACAAATATGAAGTAAACGTTGTTTCCATTAGGCATGAAGACATTGTCTACTTGTTATTTCCCGGAAGAGATCTTTTCTCGCAAAAGAGGGTAATTTTGAGAAAATTGTCCAGCGCTAATGATTTCAAAACTTTTTAGATACTTATTATATTATTTATTATCAATGATTTATCTCGCATTGTGCGTTTTAAATATTTGCGGAGTGCTGTAATCACTTCTTCATTTAAAAGAAAGGCATAGTTTTTGCTAAATATTACAACTGACAGGAATAAAAGAAGAATTTTTTGAAATTATTTTACATTTGTTCATTTTTGTTTGTTCATTTTTGTAGCGTAAATCTTATGAGATCTCTCAAGCTGACACTTATTCTTATATCTGTATTGAGCTTTTTTCTTCTTCTGCCAGCGCCTTCCAATGCTGCCGGAAAAATTGACGAACAGCACAGCAAGGCGGAACAGGGTCATGTTGAGGCGCAATTCACGTTGGCCGAGGCCTATTATTCAGGGAAAGGCATCGGGAAGAACCTGGAACAAGCATTTTTCTGGTACGAAAAGGCGGCCCAGCAAGGACACTCCAAGGCGCAAAGGGCCCTGGGAGCCATGTACGAGATGGGCAAAGGCACAGCCAAAAACCCGGAAAAGGCGGCATACTGGTACCAAAAATCCGCAGAACAGGGTTTGGCCAGGGCCCAGACAAATCTCGGCATTCTTTATGAAACGGGTGTGGGACTTGCACAAAACTATGATACTGCACGTATCTGGTATGAAAAAGCAGCAGAACAGGGCTATGCCAGGGGCCAGACAAACCTCGGCCGCATGTATGAGCTCGGCAGAGGCGTTGCTGTGAATCATTCGAAAGCTTTTTACTGGTATCTGAAAGCAGCAGAACAGGGTTATCCCAGAGCCCTGACAAACCTCGGGGCCTTGTATGAAGCCGGGCAGGGCATTGAGCAGAACTATGAACTGGCTGTTGCCTGGTATTCGAAGGCTGCCGAGCAGCACTATGCCAGGGGCCAGTTTTACCTGGGCCGCATGTTTGAGCGGGGACTGGGGGTTGATAAGGATCTTGCCCAGGCATCAGACTGGTATTCCAAGGCAGCAGCACTGGGATATGCCCAGGCCAGGGAACAGCTTGCCAAGATGAAGCTTGAAAATGGCAAGACAGATGAAAAATCAAAACAAGAAAAACAGGAAGCTGCAGATCAGGTTAAAGAAGATGAGGTAGCAGCCGCACCTGAAGATAAAGAGGAGGAGGACGAACAAGTAACTCCCCCTGTAGAAGATAAATATTTGGCGGCAGCGAAAATGGGTGATCCCGACAGCCAAAACGCACTTGCCCTGTTATATCTCGACGGCAGAGGGGGGTATGCCAGGGATATGGAAAAAGCTATCTACTGGTTTCGCCGGGCGGCTGAAAATGGGAATCTTGCTGCCCAGAACAATCTCGGCTTATTTTACTATTTAGATGGGCAGGGAGTCCAAAAGGATTTGCAAGAGGCTGAGTTCTGGCTGCGAAAGGCTGCTGAGAGCGGTTATGTAGAAGCCCAAAGCAACTTGGGTCAGTTGTATTATTTTGAGAAAAATTATCAAGAATCAGCATGGTGGTTTTTGCAGGCTGCAAAACAAGGTTTCCCAAGTGCTCAGAACAATCTGGCCGTCATGTATTTTGATGGACTTGGTGTTGTGCAAAACAGGGAGCGTGCCTTATATTGGTTGCAGAAGGCTGCTTATCAGGGAGATCCGGAAGCCCGCAAGAATCTGGATATGCTCATGGCGGAGGATCAATCGGAAACTACTTCAAGCACTTTATTTCAAGACGATTCACAGAGCGCTGTCTTCCCCGGTCCTTCAGCTGAAAATAAACATGATACAGATCAACTGGTTAAACAGGAAACCACAGAGGTGGCCCAAAGTCATGGTGATGGCATAAAGTTTGGCGCCGGGTTCCTAAATTTTAATAAATAAAAAAAAATATATTGCTGCCAACATCTGGACTCGCAGTTTGTCCTTGAATTCTTAGATATCAGGTAAGTTTTCCTGAACAATCAGGAAGGAGATTGGGCAACATCAAGTCTGTGGGTCGGAAGATCTTTAAGGTGCTTGAGCATATAACTTGAAATTTCATTCCGCATTACTTTGACCGAGTCAAGAAAGGCAATGCTGATCTCATGATTCCCTGAATCCATTTTTTTTGATCGAACAACGGTGCCGACAATAAGGAGCGGATCTGCTCCGTTGAGCGACATGTTGATCTGGATTTTCGCTCCTTCATCGATGTGCTCCTGGCTTTCCACGAGTATGCCACTGATACTCAGGCTCTTTGTCGTAGCAGAAAATACCGGTTTATTATGGATGCCGAGTTCCTGAATTTCAACGGCGGTAGAGTAATCCATGCGAACATTTCTTCTTTTATCCATTGAGTAAAACGAAATATTGTTCTTGCCGAAGCTCTTGGCCCGGTACATAGCCAGGTCAGCGTGTTTTAAAAGTGTCAGGTCATCGTTTGCATCTATGGGGAAGGAAGCGAGTCCTCCGCTTAAGGTGATTTTGACGAGTTTTTCCTCAAAGTATATATCTGCTTCTTCTATAATTTTCCGAACCCTTTCGCCAATGAGCCAGCCGTCGGCCTTGCTTGTTTCCGGCAACAGGATGGTAATTTCCTCACCGCCATATCTGGCCGCTATGTCCTCTGATCTTTTTTCAGCCATGATCAATTCGGCAACCTTTCTTAAGACCTCATCGCCGGCCAGATGCCCCAGTGTATCATTTATCTGCTTGAAATTATCAAGGTCAAGGAACAGGAGGGTGAGATTGGAGTCATGGCGTTTTGCCCGTGATGTTTCACGTTTCAGTGCCTCATCGAATGTATTACGGTTCAGCAAGCCCGTTAAGTTGTCAAGGGTTAAAGATTTGGTGGTTTTTTCGAAAAGAGGTATTTCAATGATCTTGGGGTTATGCAACGATTTATTGATTGAGCAAAAGTAATCACAGATAACAGTTCTGAGGTTTACTTCGCGGCCCATGGCGCCACTCAGGGTCTTGCTGTGGGAAATTATCTCATGCCAGTATTTTTCCGCAGCAGCCGGTTGCAGGTCCAGGTTGGTAAGAATCTGGAAAATGTAGGAATAAACCCCTTTGCCTTCCCTCTTAGTCAGGGCATGGAGTTCATCAATGAGACGAACGTCGTCATCGCTATATTGCTCAAAAATGTCCAAGAGTTGCTCGCGGATTGCCACAATGAATAGTCCAAGGCATGGTAGAAAGTGGTTAGGGTCCGAATTGTTTCAAATGGTTTTAATGAGGTACAAATTAATAAACATGGCACAATATTGTCAATATCAAAGTAATTTCACTATTATGGGAATTTGAGGAATTATGCCTTATAACAATTGGAAATTATCCGTTTTCATTTGGGGAGATCGAGACAATAACAAAAAGGGTTAAATAATTGTTATTTTCAATTTGATGTTTTGCTGATGACGATTTATGGTATCTCTCGCCCAGAGAGTTACCATGATAACCTTTAGTTTTATTTAAATCTGAATGGTTTGTATGGAAGAGTTTAAAAAACAGATGCTAACAGAGCATTTGGCAGATCTCCGAAGCTGCTTGATTCATTCGTTGCTTGCAACAGGTATTGGATTTGCAGTGTCGTATGCCTATATCAAGGAGATTGGCAACTGGTTTTTTAAACCCCTGTTTAAGGTGCTGCCTGAACAAACCAGCCTTATTTTCATTTCCTACCAGGAGGCCTTTTTTTTTATCTAAAATTAGCCCTTGTCTGTGGCGTGCTCCTGGCAAGTCCTGTGATTCTCTGGCAGGTATGGAAATTTGTTGCCCCCGGCTTATATCAGAATGAAAAAAAGGTTCTGCTCCCATTCACCTTTATCTCATCATTCTGCTTCCTGGGCGGTACCGCATTTGGGTATTTTATAGTTTTTCCTCCGGCATTTGATTTCCTGCTCGGCTATACTGCAGACTTTCTTGACCCAATGCCGGCGGTAAACGAATATTTTTCCCTTTCTATAAGGTTGCTTCTTGCTTTTGGCGTTATTTTTGAACTGCCGATCCTCATGATCTTTCTGGCAAAAATCGGCATAGTCGATGTGCCTTTCCTTAATAAGAACCGAAAATATGCTATCTTAATAAATTTCATAATAGCTGCAGTCTTGACTCCGACACCGGATATAGTAAACCAGATGCTCATGGGGGTGCCGCTCCTAGTCCTCTATGAAATCAGCGTGATAGGGGTATGGTTGTTTGGCAGGAAAAAACTGGCAGGCCATTCCCGGGAGAATACCGAAGAAGATGCTGGAAATTGATACAGGGATAAGTTGGGTGTTGTCTGTTGCCTCTGGGCCGACTATTATTGAATGTCAATGGATACACGCGGAAATTGCTACACTGCATGCAATTTTTTGATACTGTTGATTATCGTTTGTTAAAGGAGGGATAATTATGGTTCACGTTTCTGGAAGCGCATTTAACAGGGCACTCGATATTGGCAGGCCTCCTAATGTGGTAAGGCTGTTTCCGAATTCACGGGCCCTTATCGTAAGCGGCAAAGTGATAGACCGGGCAATGTTAGTCAAGGGAAAAGCCATGACGATAGCTGCAAACGGTCGTAATCATTTTGTCATCCGGGGGGCTCTTGCTGCAGCCCAGAGAGCAAACAGCGCCATTATTATTGAAATTGCAAAGTCTGAAGGCGGCGGCAATGCCTATTGTGCTGTGAATTACTGGAATATAGCCAGGCAGGTCGATGCTGTATGCAACGAACTGTCCATTACCGTACCCGTTGCCATTCATGCGGATCACTATGGCATAAAAAATGACCAGGATATTGCTGCTGCCAAGATTGAGATCCCAACCCTTTTCGAAGCAGGGATTACTTCGATTGCCATAGATGCTTCACACCTGCCGGACGACAGGAATCTCCTTGCCAATATAGCCTTGAACCCTTTTGTCCCCAAATGGGCAGGGCTGGAAACAGAGGTTGGTGAAATCAAGGGGAAAGAAGGCCTTTCGACGGTAGAGGAAGCCGTGTTCCTTATCCAGGGCCTCAACTCCCATGATATTTTTCCTGACTGGATAGCGCTCAATAATGGTACAACCCATGGTATTGAGGCTAGTGACCAGGGGATACAGGTTGAACTGACAGCTGAGATCCATGGGCAGCTGGCAAAGTATAAAATCTCTGGTGCCCAGCACGGTACGTCAGGTAACAGTTCAGAGCGTCTTCGAGCTATTGCCTCGCAAACACGAACAACCAAGGCAAATGTAGCCACTGCCCTCCAGATGCTTTCCTGGGGACTGGAAGTTAATGATTTCGGTAATGCCCAGCTTGACGCCCAGGGGAATTTTATCAAGGTCAGGGATCAAGGTGTAACTGAGGAGATGTGGCAGGCTATGGTTGTTTATGCCGATAAACAGGGATGGAAGGGCGGCAACTATAAGAAACTCAACCTACCATTTGAAACTAAACTTCTTGGGCTGTCAAAGGAAATAAGGGATAGAATGTGCAAACGGGTGGAAGATTTTGTCTACCGGTTGCTGGTTGATGTTTTTAATGCCGGTGATACAGCCCCCCTTGCCATTGAGGCAATTCTGAAGGCAAATTCTTTCGACCCGGGACCCAAGGTAGGTCGTATTGAAGATCCAGCCGGCTGGACCGAGGAGAAGATCATTGCACGGGCTGCTGCCATAGATTCGGACAAGGGGCCTGCCGGCAATTTTGATGACTGATGGTTGCTAAAAAAGCTCATCCGGAGTTTCGCAGGCACGTTTACTCACACGCCGGTATCGGTATCAGAAGCTTTTGGGTGTTTTTTATTTGTTTACCGGAAATAATAATGATTCATTAATAAGAGAAAAAACATGGATACTATAATAAAAAAAGTCTTGGTGACCGGTTCTGCCGGTTTCATTGGTTTTCATCTTTCCAGGAAACTGCTGGACAATAAAATAGCAGTTGTGGGCCTAGATAATCTCAACCCGTATTATGACCCGGAACTTAAAAAGGCTCGCCTAAACCAGCTCACGCCTAATTCTTTGTATAGCCATGTTAATTTGGATCTTGCCGACAGATCAGGCATGGCCGAACTTTTTGCCACCCACAGTTTTGATGCAGTTGTCAACCTGGCAGCACAGGCAGGGGTCCGTTATTCCCTCAAGAACCCACATTCCTATGTTGATACCAATATTGTCGGTTTTGTTAATCTGCTTGAGGGATGCCGTCATTCAGGGGTCAGGCACTTCGTGTTTGCCTCCTCAAGTTCTGTTTACGGCGCTAACACCAAGATGCCATTTTCGGTCCATCACAACGTGGATCATCCTGTCTCCCTTTATGCAGCATCTAAAAAGTCCAATGAACTGATGGCGCATACCTATGCCAACCTGTTCGGAGTGCCCGCCACAGGTTTGCGTTTTTTTACGGTCTACGGCCCCTGGGGTAGGCCGGATATGGCCCTGTTTCTTTTCACCAAAGCCATACTCGAAGATCGTCCCATCGATGTCTTCAACCATGGCAAGATGGTCAGGGACTTCACGTATATCGACGATATCGTCGAAGGGGTATACCGGGTCATGCACCGCATACCTGAACCGAATACTGCCTGGGACGGGAATGATCCCGATCCGGCGACAAGCTACTGTCCATATCGAATATATAATATTGGCAACAACCAGAAAGTTGACCTCATGCGCTATATTGAAGTACTGGAAGAATGTCTTGGCAAAAAGGCGGAAAAAAACTTTCTGCCCATCCAGCCCGGCGATGTCCCTGCAACCTATGCTAATGTTGACGATTTAATGCGTGATGTCGGGTTCAAACCCAACACCCGGATTGAGGAGGGGATCAAGCGCTTTGTGGCATGGTATAGGGAATACTACAGGATTAGAGATTAAGTTTCTTGCTGCACGTGTTTTCAGGTTACGTCCATCAGCTCCATGGCTCCATTTATAATGGCAGGTGCGTCAATTTGGCCCTTTCTCCAGAGGATTTCCTGGGGACCATGTTCCATGAACCTGTCCCCGTAACCAAGAACATGAACCCTGACATGCGAGAGATTGTTTCCAGCGAGAAGCTCCAACACAGCTGAGCCAAACCCTCCTATGCAGGCATTGTCTTCAACAGTGACAACTCTGCCGGTCTTCCCAGCCCATTCGATGATAAGATCGCTGTCCAGCGGCTTAACAAAACGGGGGTTAATGACTGCTGCGTCAATGCCGACTTTTTCAAGTCCCTGGGCTGCTTCCAGCGCAGGGTATACCCGGTTGCCGATCGGTAGCAGCAGGATGTCTTTGCCTTCACGTACTATTTCGCCCTTGCCGATGGGAAGTTCACTCAACTCATCCGACAGTTCAACACCCTCGCCAGCACCGCGTGGATAGCGAATGGCCGCAGGGCCGTTATGCCGGACAGCGGTATAGAGCATATGCTGTAACTCATTCTCGTCTTTAGGGGCCATCAGGATCAGGTTGGGTATAAAACGCAGGTAACTCAAGTCAAACACGCCATGATGTGTAGGGCCGTCATCGCCGACTACGCCGCCCCGGTCAAGTGCAAATGTCACAGGCAGGTTCTGCAGGCAGACATCGTGAATGACCTGGTCCATGGCGCGTTGTAAAAATGTTGAATATATAGCGACAACAGGGCGCATCCCTTCGGTGGCCAGGCCGGCAGCAAAAGTTACAGCATGCTGTTCGGCAATGCCAACATCATAAAACCTGTTGGGGAAACGTCGTGCAAAGTTCATAAGCCCTGTTCCTGCAGGCATGGCCGCAGTGATGGCAACGATCTTGGGCTCTTTTTCCGCCAAATGGACGATGGTGTCGCCGAAGCAGCGGGTGTAGGATACGGGAGTGTCAGCAGCAGGGACAGGGGTGCCGCTTTCGATATCAAAAGGCCCGACACCATGGTAATCACCAGGATTTTTCTCAGCAGGCGGGTATCCCTTTCCCTTCTTCGTGATAACATGGATAAGGACCGGCCCATGACTGAAATCCCGGACATTCTGCAGTGTTTCGATAAGGTTGTCAATCTGATGCCCCGGGATGGGCCCGACATATTCAAATTTCAAAGCCTCGAAAAGCATTCCAGGTGTGAAGAAGCCCTTGAAGCTTTCCTCGCTTTTTTTCAGAACCTGCAGGATATTTTCGCCGATGTTGGAGAAGGATTTTAACAGGTGTTTCAGCTCGTCCTTGGCACGTACAACCTGCCTGCTTGTCATTTTCCTGCTCAGAAAGCTCGAGAGCGCTCCAACATTGGGCGAGATAGACATTTCATTGTCATTGAGGATTACGATGAGATTTTTATCCAGATGACCAGCCTGGTTGAGGGCCTCAAATGCCATGCCGCCGGTCATGGAGCCATCGCCGATCACCGCGATGACGCGGTCTTTGCATTTTTTCAAATGCTTGGCGATGGCGATGCCAAGACCTGCAGAAATCGAAGTGGAACTATGTCCGGTGTCAAAGGCATCAAACGGACTTTCCTGCCTTTTCGGGAAGCCGCTTATTCCCTTGTACTGGCGCAAGGTCTTGAACTTGTCCCGGCGACCGGTGATAAGCTTATGCGCGTAAGTCTGGTGCCCGACATCCCAGATGAGCTTGTCAGAGGGTGTGTTGAATACATAGTGCAGGGCTAGGGTCAGTTCCACCACGCCGAGGCTGGGCGCAAGGTGGCCCCCCGTCCTGGATACGGTTTTTACTATCTCTTCCCGGATGTCTGCTGCAAGCTGGTCAAGATCAGAGGTTGAAAGCCTCCGCAGATCCTCGGGGGAATTTATGCTTTGCAGGATGTTTTGTTTCATGGGCTCTTTAATAGTATACTACAGCAACAGATACAACTGATTAGAACCAGTTGCGTGCTAAAATTTATTCTACGTTATCTTTTTCGGGTTACAATGTATTTTGCCAGTTCTCTCAACATGTCAGCCTGCCGATCAAACCCTTCAATGGCATCCAGGGCCTGCGCAACAGCTTCCCGGGCTTTATCCCGTGTTTTATCTACGCCAAACAGAGCGGGGTAGGTGGCCTTTTGCATAGCCGCATCAGAGCCGGCAGCCTTCCCCAGTTGTTCCGTGGTGCCTTCCACATTGAGAAGATCATCAACGATCTGGAAAGCAAGCCCAATCCGGTTGCCGTACAGAGTGAGGGCGTGGAATTGTTCCGTGGTGCAGTTGGAAATTAACGCCCCTGCCTGCACGGAAGCTGTTATCAGGGCGCCTGTTTTTCGACTGTGGATCTCGCGCAGCATATCATATATAACTTCTCTACCTGCATGGGTAAGATCGAGAAATTGTCCGCCAACCATTCCTTCAGGGCCCACCGCTTTACTGATAAGAGAAATTATGCGTAACCTGTTAGCATGTGGAACTGTCTCGAAATCATCGCTGCTTAACAATTCAAAGGCATAGGTCAAAAGACTGTCGCCGGCAAGTATGGCGCCAGCCTCCCCGAAAATCATGTGATTTGTCGGTTTGCCGCGGCGTAGGTTATCGTCGTCCATGGCAGGCAGATCATCATGGATCAGGGAATAGGTATGGATGCATTCCAGGGCGCAGGCAACCAACAAAAGCGGCTCAGGAAAAGCATTGCCATAGTCATGTACTGCCTCGGCTGCTGCAAAAAAGAGGATAGGCCGCACCCGTTTGCCACCTGCAAAAAGACTGTAACGCATTGCTTTAACATGCTCTTCCAGAGTTCCCTCAGCACCGGGAAGCAATCTTTCCAATGCAGCATCAACCTGTTCTCGCCGTGTTTTAAGATACTGCCTGATATCCATTACAGGTTTTCGTCGTCCTCTTCTTCAAAGTCGACAGGCTCCAGGGAGTCATTTTTTTTCAGGAGGATCTCCACTTTTTTCTGTGCATCATTCAATTTGTTGTTGCAGAACTCAGCAAGCTTTACACCTTCATCAAAGTGTTGCAGTGATTCCTCCAACGACAGGTTTCCCTCTTCGAGTTCTTTGGTGATCTGCTCCAATTTTACCAGGGCATCTTCAAATGTTTTTTTCTTCATGACCCACCTGCCTGGGGATTAAAAAACGGAAATAGTGTGCATTTTCCCCATATTTTGCACCTGTAGCGAAAGATGATTAAGGGGCCTTTTTCTGACTGAGACATTGCATGAGGCATATTCGAAAAGCTGTTAATAATAAATGATTCATAGCTTATCATCAACGACTTTACAAAAAAATAATGACTGTGGTAAAAATGCGACCTTAGTAATGTGAAACTGCTTCTGCATAAGTTACTCCTTGCATGTCTAAGCATCAGGCACGGAAGCTATTCGGATTAAATACTGGAGTTCCTATCAGTTTATTATGTTGTCAGGATATATTGAACGTTTTATAAAATGGCTGACCGATGAGAAAGGATACTCGCGCCATACCGTAATCAACTACGAGAGAGACCTGCTGGAATTTGCACGTATAGCGGGTAGGGAAGTGGATGTAAAAGAGATCGATGCACGCATTATTCGAGATTATGTTTACAGCCTTAATATAAAGAACAAGAGTTCTTCGGTTGCTCGAAAGTTGTCCGCCCTCAGAACTTTCTTCAAGTTTCTGGAGCAGGAGGAACTGGTCCGACAGAATCCGATGGGCTCCATTTCCATGCCTAAACAGGAACAGCACATACCTGTTTTTCTCTCGGTTGATGAAGTTTTTGCCCTGCTAGAAGCGCCCGGCGCTGATGAGACTTTCGGGGCTCGTGACAGAGCTATCCTTGAGTTGCTCTATTCAACAGGCATGCGGGTATCAGAATTGGTTGGCTGCAATATGACAAGCTTTGATTTTGATAATGAAATGGTTAGGGTAAGAGGCAAAGGCAACCGGGAACGGCTCGTTCCAATGGGAGAGCCAGCCATCAGGGCGCTTCGTGCTTATTTTGCCCAGCGCGACGAGCTCTTACGAAATCGCTTGCAGCAGGGGAAGAAGATTGACCGGGATGCTGTTTTTCTAAACAGTCGCGGCAGCAGGATTACAACCCGCAGCGTTGAAAGGCTAATAGCTGAATATGGCCGCAAAGCAGGCATTGACAAGCCGGTCACTCCCCATGTACTCCGCCATTCCTTTGCTACGCATCTTCTCGAAATGGGAGCTGACATGCGTTCGGTGCAGGAATTGCTAGGTCATGCCAGCCTATCGACTACCCAGAAGTATACGCACCTGGACATGATTCATCTCATGCGGGTTTATGACAAGGCCCACCCCAAAGCCAAAAAAAGTTGAAACAGGGAAATGGAGTTTAGTTGTTAAATAAATATATTAGGAAAGAGTAAGTGTAGACAGTATAATCTGGCATCTTGCCAGATATGGGAGGAAGTAATGGTTGAACCGGATTTGAAATATTGCCCGAAATGCGATGATGAATACAGGGCTGAGATAGAAAAATGTGCTGCCTGCGGAATTGAACTGATCACGGGACTGCAGAAAATTGAGATGGAAGAGGCACGGCGCAAGAGACTGGAAAGCCGAACGACTGAATTGAGCCCGGATGATGACCTTGTAGAAATCCAGAGAGGGCCATTGCCCGATTTGCGGCATCTTTCCAATCTGCTTCAAAACGAGAACATCGTCACACTTCTGGTCGGCGATATGAAAACCTGTGGTAAAACCTGTTGCCCAACGACTTATAATCTCCTTGTCAGAAGGGAGGACGGTATGGATGCCATAGATATTATTGAAGAGGAGCATAGAAGGACCACGGCTCTGGCACACCATGAAAACTCTCATGCCGACGCCATCTTCAATCCCCATGCCGCTGAAGCCCAATGTCCTGCCTGCGGACATTCTTTCCCAACAACTGAAACAAGCTGCCCTGACTGCGGCTTAAGATTCGGTTAGTTAAAACCCCGGCATGGATGAGACTTCAATAGTCATTATCGGTGCAGGACCTGCCGGTCTTGCTGCGGGCTATGAGTTGGTAAGCCGGGATAAGCGGGCCATTATTATTGAAAGGGATGGAGTGGTTGGGGGTATAGCCCGGACCGAATCATACAAGGGGTTCAGTTTTGACATAGGCGGGCACCGGTTTTTTACGCAAAATACCCTGATCAATCAAATCTGGGAGGAGATGCTCGGTGAAGATTTTTTCAGGGTGGACCGTCTTTCACGCATCTTTTACCGGGGAAAATTTTTTAATTACCCACTACGTCCCGTCAATGCTTTTTTCAATCTGGGACTGCTGGAAAGTTTTCTGATTCTCATCAGTTATTTCAGGGCCCGTTTGTTGCCGCACCCGGAAGAAAACAGCTTTGAGGATTGGGTTACCAACCGTTTCGGGGAAAGACTTTATCGAACATTTTTTAAGACCTATACCGAAAAAGTCTGGGGTATACCCTGTGGAGATATCAAGGCAGATTGGGCTGCGCAACGTATAAAAGGATTGTCGCTTCTGGTTGCTGTTTCCAATGCCCTTTTCGGTGGCCAGCAAGCCAAAAGCCTGATAGGGAAGTTTTCCTACCCCAAACTCGGACCCGGCATGATGTGGAACCGCTTCATGGAACATATCGTCTCAGGCGGTGGCGCAGTCATGCTGAACAGCGAGGTGTCCGCGCTGCAGCATAACTACTCCAGGATTACCGCTGTAAGTTTCACCGGCAGTTCCACAAGCGGACAGTTCATTCCGGAATACTGTATATCAAGCATACCAATCCCTAGACTGGTGAAGCTTTTAGAGCCGCAGGCGCCGGCAGAGATACTTGCTGCTGCCGATAAGCTTTCCTACCGCGCCTTTATAATAGTTATCCTCATAGTCGACATAGCGGAACTTTTTCCTGACCAGTGGCTTTATGTTCATAGTCCTGCAGTGAGGGTTGGGCGTATCCAGAATTTCAAGAACTGGAGCAGGTTCATGGTGCCGGATCTCAGCAAGACAAGTATCGGTATGGAGTATTTTTGCAATGAGAATGATCAGACATGGAAAATGACGGATGCTGAATTGGTGGAAATGGCAACCCGGGAAATGACGGAACTAGCCTTGGGGGGAGAGAATAAAGTCATTGACAGTTATGTTGTCCGCCAGCCAAATGCCTATCCCGTTTATGACTCTGATTACAAAGAAAACCTGGGGAAAATACGAGAATACCTGGAAAACTTCAGCAATCTTCAGACCATCGGCCGCAGCGGTATGCATCGTTATAATAACATGGATCACTCAATGCAGACCGGGATCCTTGCAGCAAGAAACTGCTGTGGTGAAACCCATGACCTCTGGGCCGTCAATGATGAGAAAAGTTATTTGGAAGAGGATCGGAGTGCCCGGGAAAGGGTCATTGTCCCCGAAAGAGTATTGATAAGGGTCTTTGCCAGGATGGATAAACTGGCATTTGCGGTTGCAGTAGGCACAGTCTGCGGACTATTGGTATTAAGCGCGACCCTGTGGATTATCAGCCGTGGAGGCGATGTGTTGAACTCGCACCTGAGGCTTTTAGGGCAATACTTCATCGGTTATACAGTGACCGTGAAAGGTGGTTTTATCGCTTTTGCCTATTCATTTTTTTGGGGGTTTCTTTTCGGGTGGCTGTTCGCCTATCTGCGAAATCTTTTCCTGGCAGTTTATATCTACAGGATTAAAAGGAAGGCTGAACTGATGTCGTTGAAGGATTTTTTTGATAATTTTTAACTCACGCTAATTGCAGGAGACAGGAAAGTGAAAAATGATGAGAACACCGGGCAGCTGGTCCCTGAAGAAAAGTTGTTCAGCGGTGTTTTGTTGCTCAATGCCAAGGTTGTTGGTCTTGCCCTCGGTATTATTTTCGGCCTGGGGATTTTTGTGGCAACGAACTGGCTGGTCATCAAAGGGGGGCCCAGGGTAGGTCCACACCTGATACTCTTGAGCCAGTATTTTATCGGCTACAAGGTGACCTTTCTCGGCAGCCTGGTCGGAGCAGCATATGGTTTTGCCCTCGGTACTATCTGCGGCTCCCTGATGGGTTGGATCTATAACAGGATAGCCGCGTTTCGACAGTAAGGGAGCTTTTTCTTATCAGGCCTCTTGATCCCGCGTCAGCCATATGGAGTTTTTCCTTTTCTGCTGCATGACACCCACTGGTTTCTTATCGTAGCTGATCACCTGGTCACCCATGGTATTGTTGACTTCAGCAGTGAATTCTTTGCTGGGTTTTATGGTGATGTCCTGAGATATCTCCAGGTCGACTTCGCCTCGTCCGGTAAAATGCAGGGTCAGGGATATGGGGCAAGGGCCATGATAGCGGTAAAAAACCTTCTTGAGTGCCTCAAGGCTCTGTCGGTTGATACGGTCTGACTGCAGCATGATACGGGCGCCCGCCGTATATTTATTCCTTGCCTCCTCCAGGGTATCGACGCCGTTGGCTATTATGTTATCCCCGCGTTCATCTTTTTTGACCTGTCCTTCAATGACTACCGCCGTATCATTATGCAGCAGCGAGGCACACTGTGAGTAAAGTTCCGGAAAGATGACCACCTCAACGGTTCCGGCAATATCCTCCAGCACTATAACTGCCATGGGGTCTCCTTTTTTGGTTTTCCGGTACTTGATGTCCCTGATCAATCCCCCAACTCGCAGGTTCTGCCCTTCAATCCACTGTTTTTTCTCGTTCAGGTTTGTGTCGGTCACAGACAGTATGTCCTCACGATAATTGTCCAGCGGATGTCCGGTAAGATAAAAGCCAACAGTTTCTTTCTCAGAAGCAAGTTTCTCCCGATCGGACCATTCAGGGATGACAGGAACTTCTATTTTCGAATGTTGGCTTTCTTCTCCGGTTCCCATGACCGCGAATAAAGATATCTGTCCGCTTAACCTGTCACGCTGGGCGGCCTGTCCTTGTTCCAGGGCTTGATCAAGTATGGCAAACATTTGTGAGCGTTTGAGGTTGAGGGAATCAAAAGTACCGGCCTTGATAAGGCTTTCGAGAACACGGCGGTTCACCCTTCGGAGATCAACCCGGCAGCAGAAATCTTCAAGAGAAGTATAGGGGCCGTCAGTCTGGCGTTCTTCAATAATTGAATCGAGAGCAGCCTCTCCTACATTCTTTACCGCAGCCAGTCCGAATCTGATGAGGTCATCAACGACGGTGAAGTCCTTGTCACTTTCATTGATATCAGGCGGCAAAACCTCAATTTCATTGTCCCGACATTCGTTGATATAGGTGACCACCTTGTCGGTATTATTCATATCGCAGGAGAGAAGAGCTGCCATGAACTGCGCTGGGTAATGGGCCTTCAAATATGCAGTCTGGTATGCAATCAGGGCATAAGCGGCGCTATGGGACTTGTTAAAGCCGTAGCCGGCGAACTTTGCCATCAGGTCAAAGACATATTCAGCCTTGTCCTTCGGGATATTGTTTTTTTCAGCCCCTGACATGAATTTTTCTTTTTCATTGGCCATAACCTCGGGGATTTTTTTGCCCATAGCGCGCCGCAGGATGTCAGCATCGCCAAGAGAATAGTTTGCTAAGATGTTGGCAATCTTCATTACCTGCTCCTGGTAGACAATGACGCCATAGGTCTCCTCCAGAACAGGTTTGAGCTGCGGCAGGGGATAATTCGCAGGTTTTTTGCCGTGCTTGGTTTCAACAAAATTCCCGACCATGCCGCTTTCCATGGGGCCCGGCCTGTAAAGAGCAACCAGGGCGATGAGGTCTGTGAATACTTCAGGTTTCATGTTGGTCAGGAGCGCACGCATACCAGAGCTTTCAAGTTGAAAGACTCCCAGAGCGTCACCTTTGCAGAGCAGATCGTAGGTTTTGGGATCGTCCAGCGGGATCATGTCTATTTCCAGGGGGGTACCCAGTTCAGACTCAATGAGCTTGATGGCCCGGTCAATCACGGTCAGGGTTTTGAGCCCGAGAAAATCAAACTTGATGAGACCGGTCATCTCAGTATACTTCATGTCATACTGGGTGAGGATCTCACCCTTGGGGCCCTTGCAGAGCGGCAGGTATTCAACCATCGGCTCAGGAGAGATAACGACACCAGCGGCATGGGTTGACATATGCCTGGACAGCCCTTCGAGAACCCGGGCAACAGAAAGAAGGGATGCGACTTTTTCATCCCGTTTCTCAGCATCTCTGAGCCTGGGCTCCTGTTCAATAGCCTCCTTGATGGTGATTTTCAGCTGTTCCGGGATAAGCTTGGCTATCCTGTCCACATCACCGAAGGGCATATCAAGAGCCCGGCCCACGTCCCGGATAACGGCACGGGCTTTCATTGATCCAAAAGTTATGATCTGTGCCACATGTTCAGAACCGCCGTATTTCTCCTGGACATAGTGAAATACTTCTCCCCTACGCTCCTGGCAGAAATCGATATCGAAATCGGGTAGGCTCTTGCGTTCAATATTGAGGAAGCGCTCGAAAATCAGGCCATAGGGCATGGGATCTATTTCCGTGATGCGCAAAGAATAGGCCACCAGGCTTCCCGCTCCTGATCCCCTGCCCGGGCCGACCGGAATCTTTTGGTTTTTGGCCCAGTTGATGAAATCAGCAACGATGAGAAAATACCCGGGAAATTCCATGGTCTTTATGACCTCGATCTCCATTTCCAGTCGTTCATGATACGTTTTTCCCAGCTCTACTGTCAGCTCGCCTTTGTCGCGGATTACAGCCAATCGCTCTTTCAGACCTTCACGCGCCAGTCTCTCGAAATAAGAATCTAGGGTTTCACCTTCAGGTAATGGGAAATTTGGAAAATGATGCTGGCCGAATTCAAGTTCGAGGTTACAGCGTTCGGCAATTTTAACGGTTTCAGCGAGAGCATCGGGATACTCCCTGAAGCGCTCTCGCATTTCATCAGGGGACTTGAAATAGAGTTCATCGGTTGCGAATTTGAAGCGCCCGGAATCGTTTATTGTCCTGCCTGTCTGGATGCAGAGAAGTACCTCATGGGCAAAGGCCTCGTTGCGGTTAAGGTAATGGCAGTCATTGGTGGCAACGAGGGGAATGGAAAATTCCTTGGAGAGTTTTTTTAGGCCCTTGTTAACTTTAATCTGTTCCTTGATGCCATTGTCCTGCAACTCGAAATAAAGCCTGTCCTGGAATATTTTCTGCAGAGCCTTTGTTTCTGTGCGGGCGCCATCCATGTTGCCGTTCAATATCAGGTGCGGAATGCCGCCATGCAGGCATGCGGTCAAGGCTATTAACCCTTCGTTGTGTGTGTTCAGCGTTTCCATGTCGATGCGCGGCTTATAGTAAAAACCTTCCAGCTGGGCTATGCTGGCAAGCTTCATCAGGTTTTTGTAACCTTTAATGTCCATGGCCAGGAGAAGTAGATGAAAGGCCGCATCACCGGAACTCTTGGCCCCGGCATGTTTCTTTCTGTCCTGAGGCGCAATGTAGAATTCACAACCGATGATAGGCTTTATGCCTGCTTTTCTGGCTTTTACATAAAACTCCAAGGCCCCATGCATTGCGCCATGGTCAGTGACTGCAACGGCGGTCATCCCCAATTCCTTGCATTTCTGGAGAAGGTCGTTGATACGGATCGCTCCGTCGAGGAGGCTATACTGCGTATGCACGTGTAGATGGACATAATCTACGGCAGGTTTCTCTGTCATAGTAGTATACCTGGAATGAGGGACGATGAAAAATTTGAGCGGGATAACATTATTTCACGATACGGTTTTTTTCAAAACAGCTATTTGGTATTTCCTGGAAAATATTGCAGGAATCCACAAAAAACTTTTGGAATCACGAAGCGTAAAAAAAAAAGCTTTTCAGAGGGGCATACACATCATGGTGATATGAAGTTGGTCTCTTTTAGCTCAGTCTATTTTATGGTCGAATAAACCCAATCTGTCAAGCGCATTCAGACTCTCCCAGAGATCGCTTTCACTCCGGGGCTCAAGGGTGATGAGAGGCTCAATCTCCCGTGTTTTCAGGTAGGAAAAAAGTCCGACAAAATCAAAATCCCCTCCGCCAATAGGCAGATGTTCATCCTTTAATCCGTGGTTGTCATGCAGGTGGAGCTGGCCTAGCCATCTTTCAAGGCTGTCAAGCCATTCGTGCCAGGATGTTCGGGCAAAGGCAAGCAGGTGTCCCACATCAAGACAGAAACGTGCAGACGGGGAATCGAGAATTTCCAGGATCATTTTATGGATGCGGGGCCCTGTTTCATAGGTATTTTCAAACATGACCGGCGTCGCCTGGGTTTCAGCAATCAGTAAGAGTTTCTTCCAGGTTTCCAACGAATTGGCCAACCACTGGTCAAGGTTATAGCTGTGGACACAATCCAGGTAGCCAAGGTGGCACACGATAGAGCAGGGTTTCAGTATCTCAATGAGATCGAAACAGCGGAACAGTTTTTCCCGGGTTGCCTCCAGGACATATTTGTCCCCGGCTCCCGGCAGCATATCATTAAAGGGTGCATGCAGGGTGCAGCGCAAGCCCTCGCGCGCCAAAAAATTTGCGATGTTCTGAAAATCCTGCCTGCGGAAAGTATATACGACGTCACCTTCAAGGCCGATTTCAGGGTTGATGCGGTATTGTAGTATCAAAGCTTCATAATTACTGAACTCAGCACAGGGTATGTTGACAAAACACCGGGAAATGATATGAGCAAGCCTGTGTTCCATGATATTATGCTACTGCGAATAGAGTGCAAAGACGAGTTGATTTTTGCCGTAATCGTAAAAATAAGATTAGAGAGGCAAACCTTTCTTTATTTATTAATGTGAGTGTGCCCTGCTGCTTATAGGGCTGGCTTAAAACTCCTCCACCCCGAACCGGGGTTAGTACGGGGTGGGGGTGCATGAGATCTGGTTTTCAGGAAAGCTAAATCGGGGGGAAGGCTTCCTGAAAACTATGTGGAGAAGAGAACTCATCTTTTTTATCACAGCAATAAAGTCTTGAGAATGCGGCAAATTGTCGCGGCAGAAAAAGCGGCGGCCATGATTGTTCCAGATTGATTGACAATTGCACTTGGGGCTGATAATTACATCATGGGTCCGGGTAGGTAGGATCATCAGGTTACTGAGCTTTTTCTCCGGGAGACGAGAGATTGACGCAGAAAAATTATCCAACAACAGTTTGGCCGATCAATGAAACTACAGCGAACATAGCCTTTACATGGCTTCTGCATCTGCGCTGGGGTGCTGTTCTCTGTCAGGCAATTCTTATTTTTGTTGGGTACAGCTATCTGGAAATTGCTATTCCGCTCATCTTTGTTTCGACAATCATTCTATTTGAGGTTGTAAGCAACCTGTTCTTCACGTTTCTTTACAGGCGCAGGAAGGTTATCCCTGAATGGTATTTCGGCCTTGTCATGTTTCTGGATGTAATTTTTCTAACTGCCCTGTTGTATTATACAGGCGGGCCAATGAATCCTTTCACTTTCCTGTACCTTGTGCACATTGTGCTTGGCGCGATCCTGATGCAGCCAAGCTGGTCCTGGAGTCTGACTTTTTTCACGGTGCTCTGTTACAGTTCCTTTTTTCTAATTGATCCCGAGGTATTGGGGCAGCTCCCTCTCCTGCTGCCCGGTGGTTATATCGGGGGAGGAGATGTACAGGAAATCTGCCATCCGGCAATTGCTGAGTATACACTGCTTTCGGACCATATGAAGCTGCATCTCAAGGGCATGCTGCTGGCTTTTGTCATCACTGCGTTTTTTATTGTGTTTTTTGTGGGGAGAATACAAAGGGCCCTGGAAGAACACCAGGAGACCCTTATCATCCTTGATGAAGAAAGGGCCAGGAGTGAGAAGCTTGCCTCTCTGGCAACCTTGTCTGCAGGCGCAGCCCATGAGTTTTCCACACCGCTGTCGACCATTGCCGTAGCCGCGGGCGAGATGCTGCACCAGTTAAAAACTGGCATGATTGACGAGGGCCTCGTACAAGACGCGCAGCTTATCAAGGACCAGGTAAAGGCATGCAAGGATATTTTATACCAGATGGCTGCTGATGCCGGAGAACATCTCGGGGAGGCCTTGGAGAAGTTCTCCGTCAATCAGATCGTATCCAGAGCAGTAAAGGGTTTTTCTGAAAATGACAGGGCTCGAATAAGAATTGAAAATGACGCGGCTGAACTTTCAATACTGATCCCCTATAGAACATTGCTTCGCACCATTAAAGGGCTGATAAAAAATGGTCTTGATGCTTCAGTAGCGGATGGACCGGTTATTCTAAAGTGCTTTTATGATCAAAATTTTTTATATTTCCAGGTTGAAGACCATGGTAGCGGTATGGATGAGGAGACCCTTGCAAGGGCTGCCGAACCATTTTTTACTACCAAAGAACAGGGCAAAGGGCTTGGTTTGGGTCTTTTTCTTGCTCAGAATGTGGCCGAGCAGTTTGGCGGTGAGCTCCTGATTTCTTCAGAAAAACCAGGCGGCACAACGATAACAATCAGTTTTGCCCTGACACATATCGGGACTGAGTAGATACGTTTCTGCCGTCCTAGAGAAAATCAAGCAAAGGTGTTTCTCCCATGCAAAGTATCATACTGGTTGATGATGAAGATCATTTCAGGGGGCGTCTGGCACGAGCATTTACCAATAGAGGGTATACGGTTTTACAGGCAGCAAATGTGGATGAGGCGATGGCAAAGATTAAAGAAAATCGCCCTGCCTGGGCCCTGGTTGATCTGAAAATGCCGGAAAAGAGTGGTCTTGATCTCATTCGGGCGGCCAAGGAATTCCTGCCAACTATCAAGATTGTCGTACTTACAGGGTATGGCAGTATTGCAACGGCAACCGAGGCCATAAAGCTGGGGGCCCACTATTATCTACCAAAACCGGCGGATGTCGACGATATTCTCAACGCTTTTGAGAAAAACACGGATCTGCCTGCCATGGCCGAACAGCCGGATTTTGAGGTCCCATCGCTGGCACGGGCAGAGTGGGAGCATATCCAGAGGGTTTTAAATGACTGCGATGGAAATATTACTGCCGCTGCTCAGAAACTCGGGATCCATAGAAGAACGCTCCAGCGCAAACTCTATAAATACGCACCCAAAAAGTAAGAAATTTTAGGGTCAGTCACATGAAAGTTCTCCTGTAGTTTTTCCATGAGCTCTCATTAAGGCAGATCTAAAGGAATCCAGTCCTGCAGGTGCTTTTTTTTCTTTTCCTGCGACAATTTGCCGCATGTCCAGGTATCTCCATCAATGTTAGTGTCTATTCAGAGGGTTAAATACCTGGAACCAGCAGGTTGTCAGGCCAACACAACAGCAAATGAATATGCAAGGAGAAGAAACCTATGAAAAAGGGAGATTCAATAAAAGTTTATCCAGAAAGGCTCATGGCAGCATGCCTGGTGCTGCTGGCTCTTATGGTTGGTTGTGCTACCTCAGGGAGCCAGACAGCCGAACAGTCTCCAGCCGCTCAGTCTGGTGAGGTGGCGCAACAGCCAATGGCAATCCCGGAGGACGCTTCCTGCGGAAAGTGCGGGATGTTTCCTGCCAAGTATCCACGCTGGCAGTCACAGATTATTTTCAAGGATGGCAAAATGACACCTTTTGATGGGTGCAAATGCATGTTTAATTTCATTTCAGCCATGGACCAGTTTGACAAGATCCATTCCAGAGATGATGTTGCAGCTGTCTGGGTTAAAGATTTTAATTCCGGAAGCTGGATCAATGCTGCTGACGCATACTATGTGGTTGGAAGCAACATGATGGGTCCCATGGGAAAAGAACTCATCCCTTTTGCTAATCAGGCTGATGCCATGAAATTCAACCAGAAACAAGGCGGAAGCATGATGATGTACAGCCAGATTACCCCGGAAGTTTTGAAAACTCTGGGGATGGGCGGAATGAAAATGGAACAGGGCTCACAGCATATGAAGATGTAAGGAAATCGGCCATATTTCCTGGATTACAGCGAGTTCCCTGTAACTAGGGGGTGAATGTCATGTTCATCCCCTTGTATATTAAACATACAGGGAAAAATTATTTTCAGCTGTTTTCTGTAATCGCCGGCAGCAGGACAGCGACCTTGGTGTACTCGCCGTACTTACTTTCAAAGATGAGTTTACCGCCGTGGTCAGCGATTATTCCATGGCTGATGGCGAGCCCCAACCCTGTTCCGATTCCGGAGGGCTTGGTTGAAAAGAACGGGTTATATATCTTGTTGATAATTGAGGACGGGATACCGGTGCCATAATCCAGGAAGGTAATCTCAACATAGGGAATGTCATCAATTGTTTCTTCACTGCCATGGATGACAAGGTTTTTTTTGGGATGAGCCTTGGAGTGTTTTTGGTTCAATGCGTAGCGGGCATTGTTCATGATATTTAATAATACCTGTTCAATCTGCTGAAAATCAGCAAGGGTTTTATGGAGTCCCCTGGGAAAATCAACCGTCAGGTTGATTCCGTCTTTAATAATCTGGGTCTCGGTAAGGGCCAGTACTTCATCAAGTACATCCCGGGCATCAATTGGCTTCTTTTCCTTTTCGTGCACACGGGCAAAAGAAAGCAGGCTGCTGACAATGCTTGCAACCCGGTCACCTTCTTTGATTATTCTGACCGGGATATCCTCAGCAGGGATTTCTCCTCTCTTTACTTCATCTATCATTATCTGGGCAAAGTTGATTATACTGTTGATAGGGTTGTTGATTTCGTGCGCAACGCCTGCCGCCAATTCACCAATTGAAGCAAGATGACCGGCACGCAATGTTTCAGTTTGCATGGTGATATCCTGGGAAACGCATACAATACCCTCAAAGCGGCCCTCCTCATTGAAAATAACAGAAGCGGTCAGAAGCATTCGGATCTTCTGGCCGTACTTGGAGAGATAGGTGGTCTCAATATTTCTCGTAAAACCTTTATTTATGAGATCATCAAGACCAATACCACTGTAATCGTCTTCAGCGAAGATGACTGAAAAAGGTTTGCCAAGTAACTCTTCTTGGGAATACCCGAGAAGGTCGTATGTAGCCTGGTTAGCTGCCCTGATGGTCTGGTCCCTGTTTACTACCAGGAGAGAGTTGCTCATTGAGCGGATTATGTTGTCAGTGTATGCCTTGGAAGCTAGAAGTTCCTGCCTGGATTTTTTCAGTTTTTCGGCCATGCTGTTGAATGATGTGGCAAGTTGGCCGATTTCGTCCTTGGAATTGAGGTCAACCCGGTGGGTCAGCTCGCCTTCTGCAAGTCGCTTAGTGCCGTCAACAAGCTGAAGTATTGGTTTTTCCAGTGCCCGTGCCATAAAATAGGCATTAATTATGGTCGCCATAATTGCGACAAACAGGACCAGGGTGAGCATTTTCTGGGAAAATGAAGAAATTTCCAAAATCGCTGTGTTTTTTTCTTGGATTCTTCTGCTGACATATGCGGCTGCCTCCCGTCCCAGGGAAGCTATGCGGTCTGCTTCCCGGACAGCCACATCTTCCATCTCCTTGGCGGATGAGCCTCCGCTGTACCCTTCGCTTATCTCTGCTTCAAATGCATAGATTGCCTGCTTGAATCTTTTCGCGGCATTGATTATCTCGGCAATATTGGAAAGTTCATCCTTATCTGTGCCCAGTTCTTTGATTTCATCGATTTCCTGGATTGCCTTGTTAACCAGCAGATCAGCCGGGGCAACAACATCAGATCGTCCTAGCCTGTAATCATAAAGGCTGTCTTTTGCGTGCGCGATAATCTCCGCAACATCGTACCAGCGGCGCAACTTAACCTGGTCAACTGTAATAATAGCAGTAAGCCGCTCAGAACTTTTCGACATGGTGATATAGGCAAAAATGGACTCAATGATAATTATCAGCAGCAGGATGGATAGTCCTAGATTTCTGGCTGTGCGAAATGAAAAATTCATTGGCCTTACCCGAACATGAGGTGAAAATATCGCTATTTATATGAATATTCCCGAAGGTTTATCCCTAACTGCTGAACCATATTATACAGAGCTCTATAATCTTCGTTTGTGGTTTCAATAAATTTGCGAGCTCCGAAATTTTTTAGCACTTTCTGACCTTCCGCTGTTTCATGCAATGTCAGCAGCAGGTTTTTGAGGCGCAACTTTATGGCTGGATTAAGGTCTTTCCGGACTGCAAGGCCATTTGAGGGAACGTCTGTTGATTCAGCGAGCACCACCATCTGTTCCCTGAAATCAGGATATTCTTCTTTGAAACGATTGAAAATATGATTTTTCGCCCCGCCTATATCAGCCTCCCCGGTATAAACAGCCCAGGCTGCGGCATCATGGCTGCGGGCATATAATACTCTGGAAAAATAATCTTCCAGTTTGGAGATGCCATGGTAGTTAAAATAGAAAAGCTGGAAAATATATCCAGCGGTTGTGGCCTTGTCCACGAGGACGAGGCTCTTTTTTTTCATGTCCTTAACTGTTTCGATACCGCTGTCTTTTCTGACAAAGATATATCCTCTATAGGTGGAACTGCCGTCAAGCCATACAGGCCTCGCAATGGGTTCTATGCCAGCTTTTGCATGCGTAAGCACATAGCTGAAACTTCCGAAGAAGCCGGCGTCGGCAGTCCCTTCCATAAAGGCATCGGTTGTTTCCCCATAATTTGCCATAAACTCAACAATGACATTAATTTCCATCTTTCTGGAGAGATAGTCAGTTATATATTTGTAGCGCCTTCGCTGCTCAAAAACATTCTGCTCCGGTACGAGCACAAGACGCAATATTTTTTCCCCGCTATTAAGGTGGGCCTGATTCTCTTGACCAAGACATGTGCCAAGGGGCGGAATTGGAGAAATGGTAATCAAAATGGAGGAAATTATGCTGAGAACTATGAATTTTGTTTTCCTGTTCATAGCATATAAGACTTATTCCATGAATTCCAGCCAGAGGGATTCGTTGACATCGCCGGTCCCGTAACGCGGGTCCGAAAGCTTGGGGTTTGCTTCTCTTCCTGCAATCTCGTACCTTGAGATGCCGAAGAGGTATTTTTGCGATGTATTGAACTGGACATCGTCCCGGTTGCCGGTCATCAGATCCCGGCGAAATTCAATGGTCCAGACACCATTTTCCCAGTGTCCTTTAGCTGTTACATCAGCTCTGCTTCCAGTCGGTTGGCTTATGAGAAAGCGTGGCAGGATTTCCCCCCCATAGTCAGATCGCATGTCAATTATATAGGCGCTTGCCCCTTCGTCACCTGTTCGTAAGAGGTACATTGTTTTGCCGGACCTGGAAACAGTTTTTGTGGCATCACGGTTTTCTTTCTGGCTAAATGAATGGATCTTGTCATCGGCAAATCCTGCGCCATCTGTACGGCATGCCTTCCAATACCAGATATCAGCCTGATACGAGTTGTCTGCATATATGCTGAGGTCTAAAGTATCAGGTTCCATAGCCCATTTGACAACAAAAATATCTTCCCGGTCATTCCCAACGGTATAGATTTCACGGCCTTTGTCCCAGATCCAGCTTTTATGTGTTCGAGACTCGTCAGGATCAGGAAAAGTAACAAGAAGGAAGATTTCCGTGTCAGTGTAGACTGCCTTGAGGCTGACTGTCAAATCAGCGGCTTTGTCATGCGTTCTGATTTCCAGGGCCTTTTGCCAGATAGCATCAATTGCCAGGCCATCAATGACAGGAGGTTCTGCAACATGAATTGCTGGAAGATTCTGCTCGCTAAATCCAGGCGATACTATGCTTAGGGATATGAGGAGAAGCATGGTAATAAGCAGGAGAGATCTATTCATGAATCAGCTGCATGGCGCCAAGTATTATGTTTGTGCCAAAGTTATACAAAATTGAAACATTTCCGTTTGGCAAGATTGTTCGTACATGGGAAGCAAAATTGATAAAATATCATAAAATGTTTTTTAGCAAAAAGATAATTTTATAATACTCATCAATTACGGGAGTTGTAACTTATTTTTAATAAGTGTCCAAAGTCCAAAGTTATAAATTGTGTCAAAGGTAATACCAGACAACTCGAGCAAAAAAAAACTGGCGCCATGTAATGGAGCCAGTTTTTTTCCCAAAAAGAGAGTTTTCGTTGCTATTCTGTGGCCATCTCCTTAGCCGGCTTGTTCAGGTAAGCATAAAACGCCGGGAAAGCACCGAGGAACATTACCGCAATGATATATTCTACACCTTTGATGTGGGTGTAGAAATCAGACAGGGTGTGAAATTCCTGCATAAGGCCAACGGCGATAAGGTATTGCCGCAACAATTCTGATACCTGCCAATTGACCTGGGCTAAACCACTAAGGATGGCTGCGCTAGACCATATTGTTACAAGAGATCCGAGAAAAATAGATGCAAACTTGATTACGGTCATACGTTTTTGAGTGTTTTCATTTTTTGACATGTCTGTCCTCCTGTTGAATGAGTTATTTATAGGCTTCCTTCTATATCCCAATTAAAGCAGTGAATATTCCACGACCCAGTTCCTGCAGATTTTGTGATTGTACTATGCCGTTAAGCAGACAGATACAACCCCAAACACCAACGAAACCGGCCATCAACATGATAAGGCCAATGCCGATTCTAGAATTCCCAATGGCAAGATCAGAGACATCAACATTGCCGTCTAAGGCAGAAACCTGTTCTTTTGCTATTTTCTGATCGCTAATCATGGCCCCGTCTCCTCTCTTTATGTGTTATCAGTCAACTTATCTGTGTAGGTTTCTTTCAGTATCAGTTCTTGCAATTTATAAAGCATAAATCATGCCATAAAAAATAATTATTGTAATTTAGATGAAAAATGAAGGTAACACGTTGTGTATTAAAAAAGTATAAAAAAATAATAATATCATATAATTATGATATATATAAAATATAATTTAAAAATAATAAGCCTATGATATGTCAACAACAATATATCATGTTTCATAATCCGTAGTAGAAGTCTTAAAACATTTAAGTATTTGTTTTGCAAGGAATATTTTAATCCTACCGAAGATAAATGATATCAACGGCTGGTGTCGCATTTGTGTAGCATGCAACGGTTTTGTTGCAACAAAACCGTTGCATGCTTGAGTATTATTGTAATAAATTAGATTTATATATATAGATAACTTAGTAAAATTAAATATTATTAATATTTGTATATTTTAAAATTAAAAATTAATAGAATATAAAGTAATTTATTTGTTTATATGAAAAATTAAAATAAAAACCTTTCAGTTTTGCTAAAACATTAGCAGAACTGAAAGGTTTTATAGACTTACTAATTTAAATTTAGTTTTTAGTTCAGGAATAATGAGATCAGTAATGAAACTACTCCCCACATGCCGGCAATGGCTGCAATTGCCATAAGTGCTCCGAAGCAGATTTCCGCCTTGCTCATTTCTGTCTTCTGGGTTTCAACGGTTTCCTGGGCCACTGTTCCAATTCTTTCTTCAGTTGTCTCGATTGCGTTAGCCATGGTTATGCCTCCTTGTTTGAGTGTGTTTTTTCTATTTTTTATTTTAATCGTTTCAGATTTCCTTTTGATCTTTTCTTTGACTCTTATTTTGCATAAATGGTGCCAATTTAAATTTTATCAACTTTTTTCATCTTTTCTTAACTTTACAAACCCGATCCATCCTTTTTATACATATCTTCACTGTGCTTTTTTCGATGCTAACTATTTGTTTTTATGAGAATAAATTATTTACTTAAAACTGAAAAAATTATTTTATGAAACCATCACGCATCTTACTTTGATACTCATGTGTATGGTGTTGCATTATGTGTTGCATGCAACGCTACTGTGGCGCAAATACGTTGCATGCAACACGTTTGTTTTGCCGAAGGTAGTAGTATTCTTTGTATGCTTATACCTGTAATACGAACTAAATATACACACCTATTCAACCTGAAATCTATTCGGGTCAGTCATGGCAGAGGTGGAAATGCCTGAGCAAAATATAAAATATGATGATGGGCTGTAAGTTTTTAAGGAGTTAAGGGATCACCGGGAGTTTCATGACGATAGTGGTATGATCATCAAGAATGCTTTCAATGGTGAGGGTCCCGTTGTTGTCTTCTGCGAGGCTCTGGCTTATGGAAAGTCCGAGCCCGGTTCCGACTCCTTCAGGTTTGGTAGAGAAGAAAGGTTCAAAGACCTTATTGATAATGTTTGGATGGATTCCAACACCAAAATCTGTACATGTTATCTTCAGGTGCTGCTGCCCATCCGCGGCTATAACCTCCCCTTTGATTTCCAAGCGCTTTTGGGGGTGCGGGCCGGGGTATCGCTGGTTCAGGGCATATCTAGCATTGCTTAAAAGGTTCAGGAAAATATGCTGCATTTGCTGTACATTGACTTGAACGGATGGAACGGTCGAAGGGAAGTTTATTGCAACTTCAATGGCGTCATAGCGGAATTGATGTTTTGTAAGGGCAAATGAATCCTCAATGATCTTGTTTATCTTAACCGCTTCTTTTCCCTGGCTTTGATTGACATTGAAAAATAACAGTTGCTGCACTATCTGTGATATTCTTTCTCCTTCTTTGATAACATTATTGAGCAGTTCAAGGGAGAGAGTATTCTTTCCGGCGGTCTCTTCTATTTCTTCACTGAGAATCTGGGTATAATTAATAAGGCCGTTGGTAAGGTTGTTGATCTCATTTGCCACACCTACAGAAAGTTCACCCATGGCAGCAAGCTTGGAAGCCTTGATGGTTTCTTTTTTGTGGGCTTTCTGCTCGGAAAGGTCCCGGGCGATGAAGAGGTACATATCATTTTCGTCGGACTGATTTTTTAAGTGTGAAATATTTACCATGTAATCAGTTCCATGACCGGTTAATTCCATGGTGATATTTTCACGGCCCTCTTTTAGCCCGGTTAGGAACATGCCTGGGTCTTGGGATCCAGGGCTGAAGATATCATAAATGCTTGCCCCGGTAATTTCATCGGAGCCGTACCCAAGTTTTTTCTTTGCTGCAGGGTTGGCCTCGAAAATAGAGCCATCCTCTTTCAGAATGAGGATAAGATCAGTATTATTTTCAAAGATTTTTTTCCGGGCAGACTGTAGGCGCGCTAATGTCTTGTTTGACTCCTTGGCCTCAAGGGCAAAGAGTGCAAAAACAATTTCCCGGCTCATGCCTTTCAAAAGTTCGACTTCTTCATCTGAGAAGCTCAAAGGTGCAATGGAATAAATATTCATGACTCCAAAAACCTGCTGGTCGTAAACCAGTGGCAAGGCAATGCAGTCAGCCTTTTTGGAGGCAAAAGGTGTGTTTTTAAATGGCCCTTTTGGCAAACCTGCCAGGACGTCCCTCAGTATCTCTGGCGCTTTTCTCTCCAAGGCTTTATGGGCAGCATCATGTTTTTCTCTATTTTTTTCGGCAGCGGTCAAGAGTGCGGTCATGCATTCATCACGCTCCTGGCGGCTCATGGTAGTTGAAGCGTCTGCAATCAAAGGAAGAATCTGGTTGTCCCCGCCGGGGATGCCGACCCATGCCAGGACGTAATCACTATTGGTCAGAATGCCTCTGCAGGCTTCGTTGAACACGGCATCTCTTGTCTGTGCATGCCATACTGTTTCGCTCACCTTGTGAACCAGGTCAAGCACGCGGTTGTACCGGGCAAATTCACTTGAAGTCCTGTTTTGCTTTATAAGGATGTTCTGGAATGAACCGGCAAGCTCCGCCACCTCGCCGCTTTTTTTTCGCACCGAAATACCAGAGCGTTTCCCGGCAGTGACTTCCCTGGCCTGCTTCACCAGTTCGATGAGCGGGACAGCGATCTGCCGGTGCCAGAAAAGCAGGATATAGATAACTATAAAGAGGATTATTGCCAGGAGGCCGATGACAAAGTTCTGGAACCCGACCAGTTTTCTCTTGACATGATCAACAATCACTCTATCGAAAAGCATAAGCCTTTCGCCCAGTATTCTGATCTCCTGGTTCAACTGGCGAATATTTGCCTGGGACTGGTCACCGGAACCTATGTTCCTGAGCAGCAGAATGATGCCGGCGAAGTCTACCTGGCCGGCAAACGAGAGCCGGTATTCATCCGGGATGATCGGCTGTTGCAGGATTTGTGAGATATTAACATTTAAATTCTCTATTTCATGTGTAATGCTGTTGAGCTGCTGGTGGCGATTTTCCAGAAGTGATTCGTTTATATGCTCCCGTATGGTGGCGAATTGGAATATTATCTTTTCATTTTGTTTTATAATATTCTCATATTCCTTATGGGACCGGTATTGGCGCGAACCAAGCAGCAGGAGGAAGCCAAGGATCAGTGCTACAAAGATTGCTGCGGTATAGCTGGTTGTTCGCAGTGAAATGATCATGTCTGTCACCCCGGGAAATGAAGAACTTTGATAAAATCTGCAGGTGTTGAGTCAACACGAAAGGACAGCGTATTTGCTTTCAACAATCTGTTTGTTTCTCCGTTTCGCCTGTTCTCGTACATTGTTCTCAGAGGCCGGGTTCTTTTTAAATAAAGTTTGCAGCGTGAACCTTCGCAGCAGGGGCACAGCACTCGCATTCTGGCGTGCGCCCCTGCTGCTGGAGGAAAGGAGCCTGTTTCAGCTGGCTGTGTCTTCTTCCTTTTTCCAGGTGTAAAGAATAGGCAGCCGGTAAAGGATGAAGCGATAGGTCACTATGTAGAGGGCGTAGACGGTGATGACAATGGTCACTTCCCTCCAGTGAGGTATTTCCTGATACAGCTTCCAGTTGAAGGTGATCAGAGCCGTGTTGAGTCGGTTCAGCACTATGCCAATGACCGTGAGCAGTGCGGTAAAACGTGCAAGCCCTGCCAGGTTATTCCGGATGGCAATGGTGAAGAGAATAATCGGCACAATGACCCCAACCCCCATCTCCAGCATAAACCACTGTCCCCAGCCGCTTGCCAGGTAACCCCAGTCACCATCATGGGCAATGGCGATTATCTTGATAACCAGGTAGGTGATCAGTGCCAGGGTTGAACCCTTGGCAAGGCCTAGGGTGAGGCGGTCAAGGTTGATCAGGAAATTCTTGTCACAGCGCCATGCCATGGTTTTTTTGCAGATCGTACTCACAACGATGAGCATGCAGAGACCGGCAAAAATTGACGAACAGAAGAAATGGAACCATTGAAACGGTGCAGAAAGCCATAATGGGTGAACCTTGCCGGGAGCATAAGTAAACAGTGCACCTAGAGCGCCTTGGTGCAGGGTTGAGAGAATGATGCCGGCGATGGTAAGGCCGAGGATAATGGATTTGATGAATGTTTTCAGTTTGGGCATGGCGGCCCATTCGGCAAAGGCTGGTACAAGTTCCGCAACCTGTACAGAAAGATAGGTGGCAACATGCCAGGCAACCAGAAACAATACCGCGGCGGGGCCTAAGGATACGAACATGGGATAAATCAGTCGCCAGGGTTGTCCAAGGTCAACCTGCAGGAACATGACAGCAAAGAAATAACCCAGCAGGCCGTTTAACAGGGCCAGCCGTTCAATGGGTTTGAAATCATTGCGCCCGAACACTTCAACCGTGGTACCAAGCATGAAGCCTGAGGCTGAAAGGGGTACCATGACAAAAAGACCCCATCCCAGGAAGAGACCCCAGGGATAATCATAGGAGCTGTGGGTGACGTACCCGAGTCCGAAGAGGAACCGGGTTATTGTTACATAACCGCCGAAAGTAAAGATGACAGCAAGTATCCAGTTGAACGGATTGCGAAATGCCTGGGCCAGGTATTCGCTCAAGCTGAGACCCAGCAAAAGTTTGTCTTTCATAGACCATTTTACGGTCTTGTCTTCATTATAATGTGCAGCCAGGGGAGTTTTCCCTTTCGCGATAAACGTTTTCATTATCTTCATCCCTCCTTTTATATCTCAGATTTTTCTTCTTTTTTCTGTTGTGCATCCTTCCGTGTTGCCAGCAGGTGGAAACCCGCAAACAGTGCCGGCCATATCGTCAGCACCATGGGGACAACGGTCAGGAATTCCTTGACATAGGAGAGAATTGGTTGGTTGCCAAGGCCGGTATCAAAACCTACCTGGTCAAAGGGAGTACTTGAAAGATACATCCATGCAGTCCCGCCAACTTCATTTTCGCCATAGATGTGATCCTCGTAAAGGTCCGGATAACTTTGGATCCGCTGGTGACCTATCTTGATAAGGTCATTGCGTTTTCCGAATGTCATCACTTCACGCGGGCAGGCTTCAACGCATGCAGGGGGGCGTCCGAATTTCAGCCTGGTTTCGTGGCAGAAAATGCACTTCCTGATAATTGGGTTCAGTACACTTGAATAACTGTAGGCCGGTACGTAAAAGGGGCAGGCAATCATACAGGTGCGGCAGCCGACACAAACGGTGGGATCATAGATGACCGCTCCCTCAGGTGTTTTGGTGTAGGCATTGACAAAGCATGAGGTTAAGCAGGCCGGCTCATTGCAATGATTGCATTGAATTTTGCGGAACAGGGGATGATCCTGCCCCGGGATATCGTAACGATTGACAACTGTAAATGCTCCTTCACTGGTTCTCCGTTTGTGATCCAGTACAGTCATGTCGTCAAAAGCTTGTGCAGGAGTCGGAAGGCCTTGTTCTTTGTTGCAGGCAGCCTCGCAAGTGCGGCAGCCGATACAGCGGGTCAGGTCAACCAGTACTCCCATTCCATCAGGATAGCCGCCGAATGTTGCTGCAGCACCTGCATCTCTGCTTTTGCTGACCAGCGAGGCAGCTGCTCCTCCGAGTAGGCTCCCTTTCAGAAATTTCCTTCGGTTCATTGCTTTCATTATCTTCTCCTTATTTTTATACTGAAAAGTAATCTATCACGTGGTCTGTACGCTTAGTGTCCTCCGCCTGCCGGTCTGTCACTCTCAGGGGGAGTGTATTGGCCGGAATGAAAAAATTTGTCGCCGGCATCTGTCCGTGCGTGGCAGTCCTGGCAGTCGTTCGGGGCGCCCATTTCTTCATGGCAACTCATGCAGCGGAGGTGATATGCTGCTTTGAGTCCAACTTTGTCGCGATGATACAGCGTATTGTCAGCATCAATCTTATTGAGGTATTCAGCTTCGAACCGTTTGCTTGAGTGACAACCCGGGCATGAAACTTCATCTGCCGGGCCACTCTCTGCATGGCAACGCAGGCAGTTTTCATCTTCGATCGGTGTACCGAGGGTATGGTGGTGGCACACTGCACATTTGCTCTCCGTTACATCTTCGTGCATTGCATGGTCAAAATTCACAGGCTCAAACAGCTGGGCTAGGGCGTCAATTTCAACTGAATCAGGGCCATCTCCAGCTGCTGCAGAATTTTGCAGGAGAGAAAAACACAACAGCATTATCAGCACTGCTCCACATAGGTATTTGGGGATTTGCTCCATTTTCTTGTTACCTCCTTTTCGTTAATTTTTTATAAGTTATTGTAATCGTTGATATTTATTTTAAAAAAAGTCTGAATTTTGGGTAAAAAAAAGCCTGGCAGGTCACTGCAACACAACCAGGCAAAAATATAGATTAGTTTTTATGTTTTGATAACAATACTCTCCTTGGATCTATTGAGATACGTATAGAATAGAGGGAATGCGCTGAGAAACAGGACAGCTATTATATATTCTACTCCCTTGATATGGGCATAAAAATCTGACAGGGTATGGAATTCCTGCATGAGGCCGGCAGCAATAAGATACTGTCGCAAGAGTTCTGAAAGCTGCCAGTTGACCTGTGCCAAACCGCTGAGAAAAGCAGCAACAGACCAGATGCTAATGACTGTTCCTGCGAAAATTGAGGCATGCCAGGCTATTCTCTTTCCGTTTATTTTGTTGTCTTTACCCATGACGCACTGATTCTCCATATTCTTACTTAGAGAAAATTGAAATATTGTGGTCTGGTATTACATGCCTGTCAGGGCAGTGAGCAGACCGCGCCCGATCTCATGAAAACTATCTGAACTGGCCAGTCCGCCTATGAGGCAGGCGACTCCCCAGATGCCAACAAATGCAGCCATGATCATGATGACCCCGAGGCCAAGCTTGGAATTCCCCAATTCTAGCTCAGCAACTTCGATCTTGTTGTCAAGTGCTGCTACTCTTTCCTGGGTGATTTCCATTGATTCGTACATTGTGTGCCTCCTTGTCCCGCAGCATGAAATTTTAAAAAATTCCAATCCAATTTGCCGTTTGACAATAAAGTTGCACAAACTATGCCAGAAAAAATCAGAAAAATTAATTTTGGTGTTTTTTCTGCAAGGAAGATAATGAAGTGCAGAAAAAGTGGGAAAGCAGAAATACTATATAGTTGTAATTACGAGGAGTTAAGCCCAGGAGGCGGGGAAGGGCAATGCGTTGTTTGTGGTGGAATTATATGGTTTTGATACAGGCGCCGACTTGAGACTGGGAGAATAATTGATAATTATTATTATTTGTATGTGATGCGGAGTGTTGAATGCAACACTTGTGTTGCAACACTTGTGTTGCATTAATTTTTTTATTTATATCAATAAATTATAAAATTCATTCTGCTTGACAGATGTTATGCACGAAACAGATAAAATTTCAGGCGCCGAATACTTGCCTGATATATCTTGAAAAAATATGTGTAATTTCAGATAGCTACAGAAATTGATACGATGGATTGTCATACTTCAGAGAAGACACATTATCTTCGGGTCTCTGCGCACTGTACAGGCAATAAACAGGAAATGTCATACATGATACTTGATTCCGTATAATTTAAAAATCCTGTAATATCAGATGAATATATATTCTCAGCCGGATAGGGAGTTTTGTCGCTTGGTAACAAAGTGTTGCAGGATAACCAGGACAGTCTTTAAGCGGTAGGCAGGCGGCTTAATCATACGGAAGACACTCTATCACACGTAATTATCGAAATTTGAAAGGTCAATCTTATAATTTGATATCTTACGATAAAGTGTGCTGCGGTCAATACCAAGAAGTCGGGCAGCCTTGGCTTTATTTCCTGCCGTACGACGCAATGCGTCCAGGATAAGTGCAACCTCATCGGCTGTTTCCATTGCTGGGGTTGTAGCGGGAGGTGGCTGCATGGGTTGAGTTGATGCTGGTTCATGTGTTCTCTGTTCTGGGGCTTCAGCACTGATTATTTCTGCAGGCAGATGATCAGTTGTTATGGTGTCTCCGTTGCAGAGGACATAAGCACTTTCAATAACATGTTCCAATTCCCGGATATTCCCTGGCCATGAATGATTCATAAGCAGTTCCATTACGGAGTCGGAAAAACCGGTGACGCCCTTTTTCATTTTCCCCTCAAAAACAACGAGAAAATGCTGGACCAGGAGCAGGATATCTTCTTTCCGTTCCCGCAGGGGCGGCAGGATGATGTCCACCACACGAAGCCTGAAGTAAAGGTCTTCGCGAAACTGATCGGTCCGAACCTTGTCCTTGAGGTCTGCATTGGTTGCAGTAATGACTCGCACATCAACCTGGATGGGTTGATCCTGGCCGACAGGGTAGAAGGTCCTTTCCTGGAGAAAGCGTAAGAGGCGAAGCTGCATACGGGAAGAAATATCGCCGATCTCGTCAAGAAAGAGGGTGCCTCCGTCAGCCTGGAGGATCCGACCCAGTCTGTCCCGGTCGGCACCGGTGAAAGAACCCTTCTTGTGACCAAAGAGTTCGCTTTCCAGGAGATCTTCCGGAATGGCTGTGCAGTCCACTTTAACCAGGGGACGGTTGCGGCGGGGGCTTTCTGCATGCAGTGCCTCTGCAACGAGTTCTTTCCCGGTGCCGCTTTCGCCTGTGATCAGAACTGTTGTATCGACCTTGCCGACACTTTCGATAAGGGCATAAATCCGTTGCATTACCTGGCTTTTGCCAACAAAACGGTGAAAATGCGAACGCTTGTCGCGTTTGTCAATATCTTCCAGGTGCGTAAGGTCACGGGCAGTGATAACCACACCGAGAAATGTTGCTTTTTCATCCTTCAGCGGTGCAGCCGTTACACTCATAACGCCAAAGGTGCCATCAGGTCTCTGCCATTCAAGACGATGGAGTTTGATCTCTTTTCGATTTTTCAGGACGGATTCGGCGTCGTTTAACAGTTCCCGGCCAAGTTTGCTTGTCAGGGTAGGGAGGGAGACGCCGATGGCTAATTCCGGCAGGAATGACCTGGCCCAATCACGTGCCATATCATTCATGTCGGCAATACGAAGATGCGTATCAACAGTAATTATAATCTCTCTGACACTTCGGAGGATTGTCTCCTGCATATACCGGTTTTTTTCCTGCTGGGCCTCAAAGCGGTTCTTTTCCTTCTGTAGTTCCTGCTTTTCGAGAGCCAGGGCAACAATCTTCAGGAGTTCATCTTTTTTGACCGGTTTGGGGACATAATCAAATGCACCAAGGCGGACAGCTTCAGCAGCTGTCTCAATATTTGGATACCCGGTAATCATGACCACCGGGCAGGTTTTACCCAATTCCTTGACATGCCTGAGAAGGTCAATCCCTGAGGCCCCCTGAAGAACAATATCACTTATGATTAAATCAAAGTTTTCACCTTCAACTGCGGCAACCGCCTCATCAAAACTGGACACTCCTGTGATATGTTCATAGCCCGCTCGTTTCAGCAGCATTTCGAAGGTCAGACGCAAACTCTCCTCATCATCAACAAGCAGTATTCTGTCAGTTTGTTCATGCTGGGTGTCCATCAAGATCTCCCTTGGAAGAGTATAGCATTCTGTATTATGTATTCAGATAAAAGAGATATCTTAAAAAGTCGGGTAGCATTATCAGCTTGGCAGCATCTATTTACGGCAATATTTCTTTTCATCTGTCCTTATAAGATTGCAAACGATTTCAAAATAAAAAATCAACCTGCTTACGAAAAATGATGAATGGTAATTCATTTTTTGTTATGAGGCAATTCTAAAAGGAGAATAATCATTTTAGACGTACTTATTAAATCTGAATATTGGCTTGACCGTTGCAGCCAAGTCACTTTATAGTATGCAACCTTGAAACAGTCAATGATTCTCACTTGCGCATAATATGAAAAGCACAGCCAGCAATAAAGCCGGGATGTTGAACAACCGTGGAAAGGTTTCCCTCAAGGAGCGGAGACGTTTTTTAGGTCTTGGCCTGAAAATCACCGGTGCTTTTCTGGGCGGCAGCCTGCTTTCTCTAGTCCCTGCAGAAAGTGCGCGAAGTGAACTGCTGGGGGCAAGCGTTATCGGTACCTTTCCTTATCAACCCCATTATGCGATGCTTATATATAAGGATAGATGCATTGACTGTGAGCGGTGTCTGGATGCATGCGCTCAGACGAACAATGTTCCTTCCTATGGCTACAGGATCACCATCCTGAACCGTAAAAAGAATATCGCGGCAGCCAGTAAAATGATTAGGGAGTTTCTCCCGGTTCTCTGCAATCAATGCAATCGTCCGCCCTGTGTCCGGGTTTGTCCCACCAGGGCAACATACAAAGATAAGACCAACGGCATAGTATTGATAAATGATTCATTGTGTATTGGCTGCAAGGCCTGCATGACTGCATGTCCATACAATGCCCGTTACTATGACAGAAATTCCGAGTCAGTGGACAAGTGTGATTTTTGTTTTCGCAGGAGACTACAGAATGGAGTGACAACACCTGCCTGCGTAGAAGTATGTCCCGCAGATGCGATGTTTTTCGGTGACCTGTCCGATCAGAATGGAGATTTTTACAAGAGGCTCCACGCTCCGGGGCAGAACATACTGGTCCTGAGACCTGAGTCAGGCTCCATGCCCAATGTTTTTTATTTAAGCGGCCTGCATGGGGGAAGCAAAATGAGGGCTCCAGAATGAAAAGGCTGACCCGATTATTTTTCCTTTTCTCATCCCTGCTGGCATGCCTGGGCACTGCCTGGCAGGCGGGGGCACAGGAGTATGGTGGCGGACCAATCGTTTTTATAAAACCGGTGCGGGCGGTGATATTTGAACATAGAGTGCATCTTGGGAAAAATTTAACCTGCCAGAGTTGCCATCCTGAAATCTTTGCGAAGAAAGCAGGGCAGGTTGAAGAGAATGATGATTTCACCATGGCATCTTTCAGGCAGGGAAAATATTGCGGTAGATGTCATGACGGCACGACAGCCTTTTCAGTAGACACTGACTGTACTTGGTGTCATATAGGTGTGCAGGGACATAAGCACCTCGAAGAGTATGAACTGGGGATAAAATAGGAACAGCCCATTTATTGATTTTCAGTGAAAAAAGGAAATCAGTAAGATTTCCAGGAATCGGAAAAATAAGGCATGGCTATTCATTTTGACAGTTTAGAAGAAGGGCCCCTGGCACGTTCATCCATAAAGTGGATTACGCATCTTTTTTCCCTCATTACCATCGCAGGAATTACCGCCGGTGCCTATGCAACCATGACCGGGCACCAGATCGCCTACGGCATATCACGCGAGGTTCCCTGGGGAATACTGATATCATCATTCGCCTTTTTTGCTATCACATCGACTGGATTGTGTTTGATTGCCGCCATCAGCCATGCCTATGGGGTAACCCCCCTGCGGCCGCTGGGCAGCCGTTCCGTATATCTTTCCATAGTCTGTACGGTTACCGCTTTTATGCTCCTGTTCTTCAGTGTGGAAAATCCGTGGCTGCTTATCTATTACAACGCTGCCTCGCCGAGCCTTACCTCAAATATATGGTGGCTCAGCACCTTGTATGGGATCATGTCGGGCTGCCTTTTCCTGCGTTTTGCTTTTCTTGTCTCAGACAGCAAAGGATTGGCTCTCACCTTCGGTATCATAGCCGCAGTGGCGGCCGTCGGTGCGAACAATAACCTGGGCGGATTGTTTACACTTGCTTCTGATCCACCCATCTGGTTTGGTGTCCAGCTTCTTATTCTCTTTTTGGCATCTGCAGTTTTATGCGGGACAGCAACGATAATAATATTTACGGTTATCGCTTACAAAATAAGGAAGCAGAGAATTTTTGGAGAAGCGTTGAAGGCCCTTGAAACAGCGGCCACACTTATGGCCCTGATGATCGGGATCGTGCTGGTTGTTACTATCGCAAGATTTTATACCCTGTATTTCGGGGGAGCCCCGGATCCAGGTATTGTTGCTGCCCGAGCACTGATAAATGGGCCCCTGGCCGTGAATTTCTGGGTTTTTGAGATTGCTACGGGGCTCATGATACCGTTGGCGCTTTTGCTCATCACCAGGACAAAATCGATCTGGGCCATGACAGTGGCCGGTTCCATGGCTATGGTTGGGGCTTACGTCCAGCGGTTTGATCTGGTATACAGCGGCCAGATAGTCCCCAAATTTTCAGGTTGGAATGATTTGCCGCAGTATCTGCATTATTTCCCGAGCGGCGCAGAGCTCATTATTGTTATCGGGGCATTTGCTTTAATTGGCTTCGGATTTCTCCTGGGCGAAAGATTTGTGGGAAAACTCTTTCGTCTTTATTAATCTCAGGACGCACTCTTTTTTATTAAGAATGGTGTCCTATCTCTGTTCTGTTTCCAACCGACCTCGTGAACCTGGCGCTTCACTGCCTGGCTTTATGCTGTCCCAACCATCTCTGTATCCTTTGCGGTATAGTTTTCTGAGAAGAAGATTGTCTGTCTCCGGTTCCGCTTCCTTTTCCAATCCCTGTGCCTTCTGTCTACCGTTTGAGTAACCCAGATCGTAATATTGCTTTTGCTGTTCCTGTTCTGTTGCAACACCATACATGAATGAACCAAGGCAGTTTTTGATGATCATCGCGGTGAGCAACAGAATTATAACTGCGGTAATCCTTATTCCCCACTTCGTATATAGGGGTATTTCCTTTTCTTCTTTCTTTTCCATAAAGGTCCAGGAGTGGGGGGAATTAATTAGCAGTTAATAAGCAGGGAGAAATTCTCCAGATCCAGAATTCTTTCATAATTAATTGACGCAGAAAATTTTATCCATAAAAAATAATTTTCCTGCATGGATAATTCACCAATGCTGCAGGCGAAAAAATTTACAGGTCAGCTGAAATGCCTTGCAAAAAATATAATTTGCCTCTAGATAAAAATGAATATTCATTCATTTGTTTTATCGGCTTGCAAATATCTCATATTTGCAATATGTCTTCTAAGCACCTGCTGCACAGGTTGAGTATGAAGGCTTGTGGAAACATGTGATAACTGGACACGGAAAATGAGTCAAGGGGGGGGTGCGGCAATTTGCCACATTTGCAATAATAATTTTTTGTGTTATCAAGACGTTAAACCAGCAAAAAATAAAACTCTACAGGGGGGCGTCGGCACCATGAAAAAAATGAATTATTTTCTGCTCGGTGTTTATATCGCTCTTATGAGCTCCTGCCTTCTTCTTCTGCCGACCCATGGGTATGCCATTGAAAATGACGAATGCATGGAATGCCACAGCGACGATTCTCTTGAGCGCAGTGAATCTGAAGGCATGAAAGAGGACCTTTTCATTGACTACACCGGTTTTAAATACTCGGTGCATAATGTTAACGGTGTCACCTGTGTCGACTGCCATTCAGATATAGAGAAACTTGACTGGGACAACGAAGTACCTCACCCGAGTTCTTTGGCCATGGTGGATTGTGACGGCTGCCACGAGGAGGAGGGCGAAGCATATCTCAACAGTGTCCACAAAAAAGCAGGAGGCAAGGGTATAACCATCCCCTGCTATGCCTGCCACGGCTATCATTACGTTTCGCACCTGGAATCAGATTCCGTCTATGAACGTGAGAACAAGTTTTGTCTCAAGTGCCACAATCCTGATAATTTTCATGAATGGCTGCCCCAGAAGGAGACGCATTTCGCCTTTGTTGAGTGTGCGGTCTGCCATGCTCCTGAATCCCCGCGCTACATTTCGTTGAGATTTTTTGATCTGATTTCCAATAAGTTTCTGGAATCACAGGACCTGCTCGAAGCTCTGGAAACAGATTACGCCAACTTCATGGCTAAGCTGGACCAGGACAAGGATGATGTAATCAGCCTGCAGGAGCTGGAGGACATGGTTTTACTGCTGCGTCAGAAAGATATCCGGGGCACGTTTCATGGTGAGTTAGTGCTGGAGTTGGTCCCTACCGTACATCACGTCAACAGGGGAGGAGCCAACCGTGAATGTGAACAGTGCCATAATCCCCAGTCTCCTTTTTTTGAGGAGGTCTATATCTCCCTGAATACAGAAGGAGGTGAGGGGCAACGCCAAAAGGTGGAGCGCAGGGTGCTTGAAAGCTATTATGTGAATCATTTCTATGCAATTGGCGGCACCAGGGTGAGGTACCTGGACAAGATTGGACTTGTTCTCATTGTCGGTGGCTTGAGTGTGGTTGCCGGGCACCTTCTGGCGAGGATAATTACTGCACCTGTTCGCAGAAAGAGAAAAGACAAGAAAGATGAATTCTCAATATAAGGAGAATGGTCATGGAACATGATAAATTGATGTATGTTCATCCTGCTCCTGTCAGGGTATGGCACTGGGTCAATGCGGTCGGATTCATCATCTTGATCATAACCGGCATTCAGATACGTTTTGCTGAGATAGTTAACTGGTTTTCTCTTGAGGAGGCGATCCAGTTGCATAATTATGTCGGTTTTGTAGTTATCGCTGCCTATGGCTTATGGGTTTCATTTTATTTCGGAACCATGAAGATAAAGCTCTACTTCCCCAATCCGCGGACCTTTGTGCCCAATGCCATCACACAGTTGAAATATTACGGTTCAGGAATTTTCAAGGGAGAGCCCAACCCGCACCACATGACACCTGATAATAAATTCAATGCCCTGCAACAAAATGCATACGTAGGTATCATGTTAGTCTTTCTGCCGGCACAGATGATAACCGGGCTTTTTCTTTGGAGAGTCAAGAGATTTGAGAATTACATTGATTTGTTGGGCGGTATAAAAATCGTTTCCACGATTCATGTTCTGCTCTTTTTCTTTTTTACAGCGTTTATATTTGTTCATGCTTATCTGGCGACCCTTGGTCATACACCCTTAGCCCACTTTAAGGCCATGTTTACAGGGTATGAAGAGCATCATGAATCTGCACCGGCTGAGGAGGCGACATTCTGATTTCGCCTGATTACGGTCTATACGCCCAATAATAACAGTTGCTGAAAATAATAAAAGCAGAGCTTTGTTGGCTCTGCTTTTTTTATGTAAAAAATGGTAAACGGTTGCTGCGCCTGATTCGGCAATCATCTTTATTGCATATCCAGGGATCTTTTATTTCTTTTTTGCCTTGTCACTGATGGGGCATAGTTCTCCCGCTACAGCATAGGCGCTGCATGCCATGGTGTCCTCTACCTCTTTTGCAAGGGGAGTTTTTTTCTCAGTCATAATAACCGCCACATTTTATTTTCAACATTAAAGCTTATACTCTCGTAGCAGACAATACAGTTACTAAAAATAATATATTATAAACTAAATTACTTGAGGCCGAGAATGTCTCCATGGATAGGGGCACAAAATTTCATTTTTGCGATGTTGTTACTTGCCCATTAAGTTGCGTAATTTCAAGATAAGGTTTCGTGAGGTCACGAATCCGTCACTGTTCTGTTACATTTCGAGCTCTGATCAGATTCCGGCCATGTCCGCTTGGTTTAGTGCTTTCTCCCCTGAGTTTTTCTCGTTTTCTTTTGCTTTCGGGAGAAGTATGTGAAAACTTGTTCCATCTGAACTGCTCTTGAAAGATATACAGCCGCCATGATTTTGTACTATTCCTGCTACTGCAGCAAGACCAAGGCCACGTCCCAGTGATTTAGTGGTGTAGAATGGTTCAAAGATATGTTTGGCAGTCTCATCCGGGATGGCGGGGCCGCTGTTTGAAATTATTATAGAAATATAGTCTCCTGCAGGATGGACATTGTTGAAAGAACACTCCCATTCGTCTCTGGTGGCATTTGAAGTTTCCACGGCCAGTGTGCCGCCTGATTCTTCCATGGCTTCAAAAGCGTTTGTGAAAATATTTAAAAGCATCTGCTTCATCTGGCCGGGATCTCCGATAATAGGCCAAAGGTCTTTTTCCAGGTTGTGTAGTACTTTTATCCTTGAAGCAGCTCCTGTATGGGCAAATTTCAAAGTCTGCAGAATAAGGGAGTTGAGAACTAAGCGTTCAATCTTGTAAGTCCCGCCCTTGGCGTATGCCAGAAGCTGGGTAGTAAGGTCGCTCATGCGGTGAGCGGCGCTTCCTATTGCTTCGACAATGCCGCATTCATCCTCCTTGGGGGCGGTGCCCATCTGCAGGAGATCCACATTGCCGATAACCGTACCCAGAAGATTGTTAAAGTCATGGGCTATCCCCTTGGCAATGAGAGCAATGGACTGGTCTTTCTGCTGTTGAAAAAGACGGGTCCTGAATTTTTTCTCCTCTTCCTCCAGGCGTAATTTTTCAGTAATATCCCTGCCAACCTCAATGATTCCTGTGACCTCACCGTCATTCCCAATGATAGGAGAGGCGCCGATCTCAACAACATACTCTGTCCCGTCAGCACGCTTGTGGTGATGGATGAGGGTTACAGCCTCTTTGGTCTGGAGTACTATTTCCAAAGGGCAGGGATGCTCTTCACCATGACATGGTTCATTTGAATGATGCGATATCTTGTAACAATGGTGGGAATTTGTCAGGGGCAGATCAACAGAATGCAGTTCGCGTGATGCTTTATTTATGAGGCGTATGCGGTAGTCTCTGTCGATTACCATTATGGATTCAGTAACACCATCAATAATTGACTGCAGAAAAGCCCTGGTCGCCTCGAGTTCATTTTGTACCCGTTTCAGTTCAGTAATATTATGCGCTACCCTAACAGAACCGATATAGTTGCCCCTGTCATCGCTCAGGGGTGAGATGCTGACAAGATAGTGATCATTGGGGCGCTCTTCATAGATTTCAATGGAATTACCCTGGCAATATGCAGCAATAGACTCGGGGGAGGCCTGTTCTTCGGGGTTTTCATTTCCATGTACGAGCAGATGAAAATTTTTGCCGACAAGATCTTCCGGTGCAGCGTTAAGATGTGTAGCCATACTCTTATTGACGCGCAGGATCCTGTTTTTGCTGTCGAGGATCGTGATCATGTCAGGAACGGTATCAAAGGTCTGCTCCCATTCCATTTTGGCCCGGTTAATTTCCTCCTGCGCCAGCTTTCTTTCCGTGATATCACGGACAATGATCTGGAGAGCAGGTTTATCATCAAAGGTGATCTGTTTTTCGGAAGCCTCTATGGCAATTCTGCCTCCATCTTTTATAAATCCGATTGTTTCGTAGCGGGTTTCATTCAGGGTGTTGGAAGCCGGGTTGTTGATAGGGGTAAAGCTTTTTTCAGGAGCTTTCACCGGTTGAATCAAAGAGTCAATCCTCATTCCCAGCATTTCATCATACGTTAAGCCGAAAATTTCAGGGAAGACCTTGTTTACCCATTTGATCTCTCCATTAATTGTAACCGCCACCCCATCAGCAATTTCCTCCGACAGATTGCGGAATTTTTTTTCGCTTTCAATGAGTGATTCTTCAATTTCCATACGTTTTTCAAAATCCTGTTTCATGTATACCGAAAAGATATACAGCGAGAAAATGGGAAATATGAAAAAAAGAAAAGCCGGCGGGAAGAGCATCTCGGCAAAATATTCAAAACGGTCAAAATAGCTGGTTACACCACCATGTTTAAGAACGTTGGAAACGCCGACCAGAAAATAAATAAGAAGAAAGAGTGTAAGAAATATCCTGGAAGGATGGCCCAGGAGATTTTTCTGGATGCGGAATGCAAGAAGCAGTGCCAGTCCGAAACCTATAGTGGAAAGAATATGAAATATTAATGTAAGGTCCACTTAATGATTTTCTCCGGGGATGAAGGCTCCAGCATCTTGGCAAAGAATGTCTTGAAAACAGGGTTCATGCATTTTGTGAAAAGGGCATTCATTTAACTATAGAAATTATGCAATGAATAGACCAGGAAAGCAAGAAAAGTTAAGAAAAAGCCAATTATTATTCACGGCTATGGTAATGTGAAAGCAATCATTAACAGTATAATTGTTAGGCAAATTTTTTACTCCTTTATAGGTTTGGGCTTTTATTTCTGCACCAAAAAAAACAGTTTTTACAGAATTATAATATAAAATTAAGAAATTTCAGAATGTTATATCCATTGTAATGACAAGAGGCCTCGCAAAAACATTCCGAGAAAAATAAAAATTGTTGGAGAATTTTCATGGGGTTGCAGTTACATTTTGGCAAGGGAAAAACATTGAATAGTCATTCATAAAAATCTCTTTTTTGCTTGCAATTTAGCAAAATAGCCGTATATTCCGTTTGCCACAGAAGTGTTGCATTGTTCCTTGAAAGTGTTGCATGAGGATGGACAAGACTTACATCTGGTACTATACTTAATATTAATTGTAGAAGCAGGGTAAGATACGGTGAGTAATATCTGAGAAGGTGTCAATATGCTATATGTGGCCATTTTTGTTATTCCACTTTTCCTGATGTTCACCTACGCCTCGGTAAAAATGATCCCACAGTATGAACGGGGTGTTGTTTTCCGCCTGGGCAGGGTAAAAGGCCCAAAAGGCCCTGGGGTAGTAATTGTCGTCCCAATGTTTGAAAGAATTATCCGTGTTGACTTGCGGACCATCACCCATGATGTCCCGGGACAGGACATCATAACCAAGGATAATGTTTCAGTGCGTGTAAGTGCCGTAGTTTATTTCAGGGTGGTCGATCCCATCAAGGCTTCCATTGAGGTGGAAAATTACAAGGTTGCAACATCGCAGCTTGCCCAGACTACTCTTCGGAGTGTTTGCGGCCAGGAAGACCTGGACCATATTTTATCTGAACGGGATGCCCTGAACAAGAAAATGCAGGAAATACTGGATCACGAAACAGAGCCATGGGGTGTGCAGATCAGCAAAGTGGAGTTAAAGGAGATTGATCTGCCGGAGAGTATGCAGCGGGCCATGGCCCGGCAGGCGGAAGCTGAAAGGGAACGGAGAGCGGCGATTATCAACGCAGACGGTGAGCTGCAGGCAGCGGTAAAACTTTGTGAAGCTGCGAGTCTTATTGCCAAAGAACCGGCATCCCTGCAGCTACGTTATTTGCAGACCATAAGAGAAATCGGTGTTTCAGGCAAGAATACGACATTGCTTCCCATTCCTATGGATTTATTAAAGAGTATTATGCCTAAAGATAATTAAAAACCAAGGTTTAAAGGATCATGCTGAAAGGTACAAAAAAACAGGGCTGGTTAAGATTTGTATTATTTATTTCTGTAATAGTGTTGATGGGGCTTGCTCAGAATGCGACAGCCATGTCAGACGAAGACTGTCTCGACTGTCATACTGACCCGGACCTCACTGTTGAGGTTGATGGCAAAACAGTTCAGTTGAATGTTGACGGGGAGAAATTCATGGCCTCGGTTCATGCAGACAATGGCTGTGTTTCCTGCCATGAGGAAGCAGACGTGGATGAGGCACCGCATCCGTATCCCATGACCCGCGTTGAATGCGCCAACTGCCATGACGACATTGCGGAAATTTATGCGAACAGCCTTCACGGGCAGGCGATGGCGAAAAATGACCCGTATGCGCCAAAGTGTATCGACTGCCATGGCAAGCACGATATACTCTCAAAAACAGACAAGAGTTCCCCCACCTATATAATGAATATTCCCTTTACCTGTGGCCGCTGCCACCAGGAAGGCAGTCCCATGACCCTGACCCATGATATTCCGAAGAAGAATATCCTGAAAAATTTTTCCATGTCCATTCACGGTGAGGGACTATACCGCAAGGGGTTGACGGTAACCGCGGTATGTACCAGCTGTCATACTGCCCACAATGTTCTCCCCCATACTGATCCCAACTCCACCATCAGCCGCTTGAATGTTGTAAAAACCTGCATGAAGTGCCATTCAAATATTGAAGAGGCCCATACCAAGATCGTCCGTGGCGAGTTGTGGGAAAAAGAGCCGCACAAGGTCCCGGCCTGTGTCGAATGCCACGGGCCCCATCAGGCGAGAAGGGTTCTTTATGAAGACAGTTTGAACGATCAATTCTGTTTGAAATGTCATGGCAATCCTGACCTGAAGATGATCATGGCCAACGGTGAAGAGAGAATCCTCTATATCAATGTCGAGGATTTCAAGCATTCTATTCACAAGGAAAAACGGATCGCCTGTGCCAAGTGCCATGTCAATGTAGATCACCAGAAGAATCCGGTCTGCAAGGATTCGGGCAAGGTGGACTGCTCAATCTGCCATGCACAGGTGGTTGATCTGTACGATAAAAGCACCCACGGTATGCTGGTCGCAAAAAATGACAAGAATGCTCCGATCTGTACGGAATGTCATGGTACCCATGGTATCATGTCCAGGTCCAATTTCGAGTCCCCGACATTTGCACGCAATGTCCCGGAGCTCTGTGGCCGCTGCCACAGGGAAGGGGAAAAGGCGGCTCTGCGCTATACCGGAACCCAGCATGATATCATCAAACACTATCAGATGAGTATTCACGGCCGTGGATTATCACAGTCAGGACTGATGGTTTCAGCCACATGCACCAACTGCCATACGGCCCACAGCATGCTGCCGGCATCTAACCCTGAATCAAGTGTGAACCGGAACAATATCATCAAGGCCTGCGCCCAGTGCCATCTCGGTATTGCTGAAAAGTTCAGTTCGTCAATTCACAGCCCCAGCGTTTCAAAAACCGACAAGAAGCTGCCGGTCTGCAATGACTGTCATACCTCGCACACGATCAGCCGTCATGACTCGGCAGGCTTTCGTGGACTGATCCTTGATGAATGCGGCACCTGCCATGAGCATGAGACCGACACCTATTTTGAAACATATCATGGCAAGGCCTCAATGCTTTCCGGTGGCGAGAAGACAGCCAAGTGCTCCGACTGTCACGGGTCCCACGACATTTTACCGGCCTATTACAGCGAGTCTAACCTGAACCGGCGGCATGTTGTGGAAACCTGTAAGAAATGCCATCCGGGTTCCAACCGGAAATTCACCGGCTATTTGACCCATGCCACCCATCATGACAGGGATAAATATCCATACCTGTATTATACGTTCTGGGCCATGACTGGCCTGCTGCTGGGAACTTTTGCCTTCTTCGGTATCCATACGCTTTTCTGGATCCCACGCTCTTTCCGGGAGCGCTTCAAGAAGCGTCGTCAGCACAGCCGTGAGAGCATTCTGAAGAAGGATGAATAATGCAAAATTAAAGGAGCAATTACTGTAATTTGAAAATAAACAGAGATGTCGGCAAAGCCGAAGTTCTTGAGAAGGAAGATTCATTATGGAGAAGCCACAAGTAGAGTATGTAGAGCGTTTCACAATTTTCCCCAGATTTCTGCACTTTCTGGTAATTATCAGCTTTCTGACCCTGGCTGTTACCGGCATGGCATTAAAGTTCGCCTCCGAGCAATGGGCTGAATTCGTTGCCGATTTCTTTGGCAGTTTCGAGGTATTAGGTGCCCTGCACCGCCTGATGGCGGTAGTCACCTTCACCTACTTTGCCTTGAACTTCGTCCTCATGTATCAGAACTGGAAAAAGTCAGGCAAGTCATTGTTGCAGTTTGCGCTGCACAAGGACAGTATGATTCCCAACCTGAACGATGCCAAAGAACTTATGCAGACCTTCAAGTGGTTTTTCGGTCTCGGGCCCCAGCCCCAGTACGGCCGCTGGACCTACTGGGAAAAATTTGACTTCATGGCGGTCTTCTGGGGTGTTGCAGTCATCGGATCAACAGGACTGTGCCTCTGGTTCCCTGAGCAGTTCACGCTGATTATTCCCGGCTATTGGATCAATATTGCAACAATAATTCACAGCGACGAGGCCCTTCTGGCATCAGGGTTTATTTTCACCATCCATTTTTTCAATACCCATTTGCGTCCGGAGAAATTCCCCATGGATCCGGTAATTTTTACCGGCACCATGCCACTGGAGGAGCTGCAACATGAACGTCCCAGAGAATATGCCGAACTGGTTGCAGCAGGCAAGCTTGACGAGATAAAGGTGCCACCGACGCCACGCTGGTTTTTTGTTATCTCCCATGTTTTTGGTTTTACCGCACTGGGTATAGGGCTGGCTCTCGTAGTTTCCATTATTTACTCCATGCTCTTCCTGTATGTAAAATAGGTAGTTTTTCGGGCATAAAAATTGTTGAGGTTTGGAACCCCCTTTGTTATATGAGGGAGGTTCTTTCATGTGTTGACCTTGTTTGCCACGTCGTGGTATACAGATCACCCATATGCAACAATGATTTAACCAGAGCGTGATCAGGTTATGTCCTGATCGTATTGTTTGTTGAAGGAAAATTTATAGAGCAATGTATTAAGAAGATAGCGAAGGAGAGTTTAGAACAATGGCTGAACAAGAAACAAATCAAAAGGGGCAGACGACAGCAAGTGACGATCCCAGGAAGTATCGGGGACCGTGGGGCCATATAATCCGGGGTATGTGGCGAACACCCCTAGGACTGTTTGGAGTCGTCCTGACAACTGTCAGTATCACTTTGATGATACTCGGCATGATTGTTGATCTTTTGGGAATTGTCCATAACCCTTATGTCGGCATTATTACATACATGGTCCTGCCGGGCGGCATGATCATGGGGCTGTTAATCATTCCTATTTCCGCTTGGTTAAGAAGAAAGCAGTATCATAAGTACGGCATTGTCAAAGAACACCTGCAGATCAACCTCAGCGATCACAAGCACCGAAGTTTTATCATAGGTTTTATCATTATAACGATCGTAAACATCACCATATTGGTTCTTGTAGGGTATGAAGGCTACCATTTTACCGACTCTCCCTATTTCTGCGGTATGGTCTGCCATGATGTCATGGCGCCGGAATATACTGCGTACCAGCGCTCTCCCCATGTTAAGGTCGCCTGCGTTGAATGTCATATCGGCCCGGGTGCCGACTGGTTTGTGCAGGCCAAGATCTCCGGTCTTCGCCAGGTGATTGCTGTTTTGGCTGACAGCTACAGCCGGCCTATTCCGGCCCCGGTTGAGCACCTGCGCCCTGCACGGGATACCTGTGAGCATTGCCACTGGCCGGATAAGTTCCACGGCAAAAAGATCAAGATATTCACCCATTTTTCAAATAATGACCAGACCAACCCTGAAGTCAATGAAATGGCCCTGCATATCGGCGGGCACAATCCCCAGACCGGAGAATTTGAAGGGATTCACTGGCATGTTAGTAAGGATGTCGAGGTCAGTTATCTGGCAACGGATACAAAGCGGACCCAGGTTGCCCGGGTCAGGGTAAAACGTCCTGATGGCTCAGAAGAGGAGTTTATTAAAGAGGACATCGAGGTTCCCGAGGGGGAAGAGCTGGAATGGCGGGTCATGGATTGTATAGACTGCCACAACCGCCCGACGCATATTTATGACATGCCTGATGAAGTTGTGGATTTTGGTCTGCTCAGCAAGACCATCAACCCTGAAATCGAAGGAATCCGCGAGGACAGTTTGATTGCTCTGCAACGGGAATATCCATCCAGGGAAGAGGCCCAGGCAAAGATCCCGGAACATTTGCTGGCACTGCAAAAACTGCGCAGCGAAAAACAGGCTGAGGAAAATCTTGAAGCTTTAAGAGTTGCAGGAGAATACCTGGTTGAATCTTACATGAACAATATCTGGCCGAAGATGAACGTCAACTGGGGTACATACCAGGGACATCTGGGACACCAGTACTATGATGAAAGTGGATTTGGCTGTTTCCGCTGTCACGATGAAGAGCATACTTCAGAGTCCGGCAACTACATTAAGATGGACTGTGACCTGTGCCACGATGAGCCAGAGTAACCAGTAAATCTATCTGCGTATAAAAAAAGCCCCGCCGATATTTCGGCGGGGCTTTTTATATGTTCTGTTGAAAAAGAACAAGTCATGCCCGGTGAGTTACATTAACATATCCACCTGACATCAGAATTTTTCAGGACCAATTCAAAGAAACCACATTTATAGTCATAGATACTTCTCAGTTACCTTTAATTCATGCCTTTTATGTCCTCTAAGGTAATACGATGTGAAAATCATGGAAATCTTAAATGCCCGGTATGCCAATGGGTCCAGGCAGATCAGGTCCACACCCAGAAATTAAAAGAACTAAGAGCAACAGGCAAAACAATATAATATTCTTCATGCAAATATTCCAATATCTCATCACCTCGATCTCCCTTCTAAAGCTTAAAGTTGCCAGTTCAGCAATCTAATGAGCTAATCTGCAATATCTGTTCCTCAGTTTGAAGGAAGCAGCAATTCTTAATAATCACATCTTGTTAGAAGTGCTAAATATTAAATAAGAATTAGGGGGCACAACGAGTTGAATGCCTAAATTATGTCTGTTGCAAACAACGTTTACTCAGTGACTTTGCTCGGTACGTGAATCAAAAAAATGCCCTTTTGTTTATGACATACAAGCACTACTATGACTTAGGTACACTTGTAGGAGGATATTACAAATCTTGAAAAATTAAGGTAGTCAACATTTATTGCCACAATGCTGATTTGATACAACTTCATGCCGGGTTAACTCGCCACCGGACATGTTAACTTATAAGATCGCCTGTACACCATGGTTTGCTAAAATTATACTAAAATTGCTTCATTAAGAGTATTTGATGGTAATTTCAGTGGTGGAGGTGTTATTTCAATTGACAGAATATTATGAATTGGGATGACCTGAACCTTGTTTTTAAGATCAATGATCAAATATTTTGATTCTAAGGCTTCTTGAATCTTTTTGGTTATAGTGGATTCATCAACTTTCTGGCGTGAAAACTGATAGTTTTCTTCGCTGCTGTTTATAAACTTAATGGTCATTCTTACTATAACTTCATCGCTCATTGCGATATCCTCCCAATGTTAATTTATAGGATGTGATGGCCACAGCTCCTTCTTGTTATTAAACCCAACTGAGATTTCATTGGGATATGTTAAATTCCTGCTCAATATCAACTTTCTCAAATGTTTTGCCGCAATAGAAACTTTTATGCATTTATTTTGGAGTTGCCACGTAAATGGTATGTTGCAAATTCAGTCCCTTTACCCTAACGCCACATCAAGTATCATCATTACCGAAAAACCAATCATTGTTGCCATTGTCACTAAATCGATATTTTCATATTTTCTTTGAGATTCTGGGATTAGTTCCTCCACCACGACAAAAATCATGGCCCCGGCAGCAAAACTAAGAGCGTATGGTAAAATACTCTGCATTTTTAAGACAAATAGTGCTCCGATAACCCCAGCGATTGGCTCCACCATGCCTGATGCTTGTCCCATAAAAAAACTTTTCCCTTTGCTCATGCCTTCTCTTCTCAATGGCATTGATACAGCCGTACCTTCAGGAAAGTTTTGAATCCCAATTCCGATTGCCAAAGCAATTGCTCCTCCAATCGAAGCAGACGGGAGGTTAGCTGCTACAGCTCCAAAGGCCACGCCTACAGCAAGGCCCTCAGGTATATTGTGAAAAGTAATAGCAAGTACAAGAAGGGTGCTTCGTTGCCATGAAGTTTTTACCCCTTCAGCTTTATCAATATTTAGGCCAGGATGAAGGTGTGGCAGAAATTTGTCAAGCAGCCTCATAAAAATACCACCACCCATAAATCCGATGACTGCGGTCAACCACGGGATCTGTTCCAACTGTTCAGCCATCTCGATACCTGGTGCGAGAAGAGACCAAAAGCTGGCAGCAATCATAACTCCGGCAGCAAATCCAAGCATTGAATCCATTAATTTGTGATTCACAGCTCTTGTGAAAAAAACAAGTGCCGCGCCTGCAGCCGTGACACCCCAAGTGAATAGCGTGGCAATAAACGCCTGCATAATGGGATTGAATTGTTGTATGAAATCGATCATTCTTTGCAATTCTCTAAGTTAACCTTGAGCTGACCGGCCACCGGAAAACGTTGAAGAAGAACAGGGTGGGTACACAGTCCTAAGACAATGCACCTACTTCTATTGGTCCGGTTAAGTGACTAGTTATACGTTTCTTTCGTACCTGATATAACCTTGAAACCGTTTTGCTTGTTCCTCGTGTAAAATGCTTTTGATCGGCCTACGTTTGTATATTAGTTTGAAAATTAGTTTTTTCTATCAGCTCCAAATTTGCCTGGTTGACCCAAATTCATTGATATAGATTAATTTTCAAGTAACTTATTTTTTAACCCAACAAAAAGGAGGTGTCACATGAAAACCGCACAGGCAATCAAATTCTGTCTTGATTACCACGCAGCAAAACCCTCCCCAAGATACACTAAACGCTTAGAGTATTGCATCCAGATTCAAAACATAACGCCCAATAAGAGATTGTTCCTCCCAATTATACATATGCTGGAGTAAGGCAATGGTCAAAAAGGCTGGCAAGATCGTTGATGTCCACTTACTCCACAATGTATGAGAAGATTTGCAGCAACCTATGCTTTTCGGTGTGGAACGCCTATGCGATTGTCAGTAAAGTGATTCTCAGGCACGCTCTTTCAACTACTCAGCGTTATCTCGGCCAGGTAAGCGATACAGAAGCTGTAAGATAGATTGATAAGCTATATGAATGAAAAAAGGGTGTTTTCCCCATCCCTTGAAAGGCTCTATTTGTACAGGCAATCTTGACAAGCCACTCAATCCTTTTAGTTCCGGTATATCGAAGACATTGAAACTCGGCCCCCAAAGCAAAAAAGAAGAAAATTCTTGAGCACCAATAAAAAAAACAGCAACAAAAGAACATCTGAACTATTTCAAATTATACCTACTTTTTGTTTTATCAAGCTGTATGTGATGGTGAGGTGAGGTGGTTGATAATTAATCGTTTTTTCAGGTCTCTGGCCATCGCGAGCACATGAGACGGATACCTCTCAGGCAACGAATTTATGATCCGTGATTAAATTGTGAGAATCCCATTGAAAGTTAATTGCAGCCCCATCCAAGGAGGGTCTCGTCCGATGGTACCGGACAAAAATCCCAGGCGAGGAGATCGTCTGGGCAAGGGGCTGTGGTGGGTGGATTTGGTGGGATCTGGCAGGCCAGGGAGCTGTCCTGACAGAATGCGCTTTCAGCGATACTAAAATCCCATCTAAAATCTTGCGTGACAAACTGGTGGCCATCCCAGTTAATGTTGTTCGGGTTATCGCAAAAATGATAGCCGATGCCCACTTCAATGGCCCGCGGCTCCAACACGTTGGCACGGTGTCCTTCACAAGTGGGTTCCTCCATGAACGCGTATTGCGCCGCACCCGGATCCAGATTAATCGCGATATTTTCGGCTAACCCATAGGAGAGCCCCGCAGCAGCGGCCCGATTGCTCGGGTCCTGGCCTGAAAGATTGGTGTGACCGAAAAATACGTTCTCGCACATGTCTACCGTGTGGGCGATAGCCACTTCCCAAATATCTTCATTCCATTCGAGGGGAGCGGCATTATTTGATTCGTCTGCAAAATAAGCTCTATCCTGATTTACGTAGGTAAACATGATACATGACTGCAAGCGATAGGGATCGGCAGCCGCATTGGCGCCGTTCATGCAATTGTAATCGAGGGGCAAATCACAAGTTCCATCGTTGTTTTCATCCCAGCCGTCATTGTCGGGGTCAAAAACTCCGGAAACGGAACAATCATCGCAACCGTCGCTGTCACTGTCACCGCAAACGGTGTTGTCTGCGTCGTTGGGATCATCACCGGCATCTACCAGATCGCCGTCTCCATCATTTGAAGAGCATATCTTTGTGTCGCTCCACTGACCATTTTCACAAAGCTGCATATAATTGCCGCCGCTGCAAGGGGTCGACCCTTCTCGGGTGGTGTTGTTGCCACAAACGTCGGGATCATCGCATTCATCTGAATCGGTCCATTGTCCCGCTTCGCATACCTGCATCAGCGTTCCGTTGCCATTAAGGCCGCAAGCGCCACTGCCATCGGTAAAACTGCCATCGGTGCAGACATCGGGGTCGGTGCATACGTCTGGATTATCTTGCCAGGCGCCATTTACGCATCTTTGTCCAAGTTCGCCGCGATCGTTCAGTCCGCAGGCTGCGCCGCCATTGGGAAGGGTGTCGTTGTTTGCGCACTTACCAACAATACTGCACGAGAGACCATCCCCCGTCCATCCACTATTGCATCGACAGATGGTTTCTGCTCCACTGTCGATGCACGTAGCGTGATCATCGCACGGATTGGTGCTGCAGTCTGCATCTACGATGGTTTCGACATTACTATCGGTACCGGAACCGGAGTCGTTCGAATCTACCGATCCATTGGAGTTGTCGCCGGAACACGCAGCTACGATCCAGAGTAGCGCAATAAAAATGAGAACAAGGCGTTTCATACGGTCTTTTCTTTAGTTGAAAACGTAGATGCGACAATTGCAATTGTAGCATACTTGGAAAGTGAGTCGATAGGGTCCCAGCACAAGTGCCAGCTATTTCCTGACAATTGTGAAAAAATTTATTCTTATGTGAAAGATTTGTTTGGCGATTGTTTCACGTCGGTGATAGGTAATCGCTTTTGCAACCCGCGCTCGCTGAAAAACAGGGCGGGTAGAGCAAATCACCCCGAATCCTGACACTCATATACTCTATAATGAATTGCCGGGCAGGTTGTCAATGAAAAGCCCCGCCGTTCCATGTGATACTGTTATTAATCCAAGTATCTTGCCAGACTAGAAACTTTTTTGAACTGTTTTGGAAGTTGCCATATCTAATGGCAATGTTGACAATACAATCAATCAATTCAGTGCTGATGGAGAATAGGATGGAAACTTTCGTTGTCTATAAGACCTGATTACTTTCCATTTACTTTCTTCCGTAATATCCCGCTTGGATGAAACGTAACAACCTTCCTCGCTTCCAGCATCATTGTCTCGCCAGTTTGAGGATTTCTCCCTTTCCTGGCAGATTTTGCTTTGACATTGAATTTACCGAACCCTGACAGTAGAACATCATCGCCATTTACAAGACTGGTCTTCATTATCTTCAGAATGGTTTCTACAGATTCACCTGCTTGAGTCTTGGTAAGCATGGGATTAGATGCTTGGATCTGGTTGATGAGGTCAGCTTTGGTAAGGGTCATTTAGGGTATATCCTTAGCTATGGAAGTAGGATTGAAGTTTTAAGAAACCTCATCCATTAGAATTTGTTCAATAGTAAGGGATTAAAGCATAGAATATCGTTTCTGATCTTTTCATAAATATAAACTTATCTTTTTAATGAAACTATTTTGTTCGATTCATTGAGCAATTTCTCTTGATCCTGCTTTATGTTTTGAATGCTTTCCACCAACTCATCCTCGGTGATTACTTTTTTGGCAATCAGGATGTCGATAAGGGCCTGATTAACAATGATTTCTGTCCTCAAAACATCTTGAGCCGATATAACATTCTTTGAACTAGTACTTTCATTCATATAAAAACCTCCTATTGGTTAAGAACAAAACTAAACTCCCGTCAGTTCTATAGATAGTTTCTATATGATTCAATAATGAATTTCAATTGTACCTTGGTACTATAAAACAAAGATATTTGTTGGGAATGATGGTCAAGTCAACATTTAATGAGTCACGACAAAAGTGAAACAATGTGTTAGGGCAGGGCTATGCGGTAAAGTCCGGATGTTTTGCTCAAAGAGTAACTTTTTCCGGTGTCTTATTCCCTGATCGTGCGGGTTTCATAGCTTTTGCGGAAATCGACGGTTCCGACCCGGGAGAGTTCCTGCAGCATTTTTTTGTACGTGTCCTCAAAATTACTCATACCGATTGACGATGGGCTGCCGGCAGCAAGATCCAGGCCAGCCAACTTCCACTTACCATGGGCACCGTTCGACCAGACGGTCGCGCCGGTGAGGGTCTGTCGCAAACGGGCATTGAGATTACCGCGCACGTACGATGCCGCGCTCATCGATGTCAGGTCCTTGCCGATTTTAACGTCGGGGAACGACTGCGTCACCTCCAGAGTGCCGGTAAGCAGCGAATCGACCCCGTACTTCCTGCCAATTGCCTTTACAGCCTCTGTATCGAGGGTGACAAAACCGACCTCACGTAGGACATCCGCCTGATTGCCGAGTTCGAGTATCGGCACGCCCGGCTGGGCTGACTGCAGGTGCTGGATGAATTTCAGGGTGATGTCGTCGGGCAACTGTTCGTCGCTCTGCACGTCAAAGGCCACGACACCTATGGTTCCCAGCGTCGTCAGATCGATCTGCGGCGGGATTTCCACCGTGATCTTTTTGCCGCCGCAGGCGACCAGCGCCGCTGTCATCAGCAGAACAAAAAGCAATCCTATCCTATTCCGTGTCATCATCCCTCCTGTCTGTACTTGGAAGTAAAAGTTGAAAATGATTCAATGATCGACAGCAGTCGCATGCCTGCACTGTTTGGCTTTCGAGCGCGGTGCATTTTTTTGTATAGCAAATTCCCCCGCCGGCTTTTTGTCAGAAATTTTGAAAAACGCCCCCCAATAAATAATCGCTTTTCCTGCATGCGTTGAAATACGGAAGGTGCCATACAAACAACCCAGAATCCTGGCATACAGATAACCTATAATGAATCACTGGACAGGCTGTCAACGAAAAATCAGACCGGTTAATGAGATACTACTTTTAGTCCATATTTATTGCCAAAATAGAATCTTTTTCGGCACACACTATTTATTGTTATGTGGAGCTGACATCATAGCTCTGCAATCAATCCATTTAGTTTAGATAGATAGCAGATTTCAAAGAAGGTCGTATTGCCAAATTATTATTTCAATTGACAGTCCAATCAGGGTTTCATTAAATGTATCTATCTGACACGTATAGAGAGGGCTTTTCTTGGCCAAAATGTTTTTTGGGTACGTGAACAATTATAAATAGCTGGAGGTAATCTCTTGACCTCTATAATAAAATACTCCCCGAAGATTATTGGCGAGATATTAAATATAGTTCACAACGCCGTTTTTCTGCTCGACATTGAGAATCGGATTCTCATAGCCAATACCCAAATGGAAAAAATGTTTAAGGCCAATGATAAACAACTGATTGGCCTGGGATTTGAAGAGCTTTTCATGCCTGAAGACAGGGCCATATTTGTGCCCAATATACTGAAATTAACAAAAGAAAAAGGAGAATTGGAATGTGAAACAATGTTGCGATGTCTGGACGGCTCATCATTTTTTGGCTTGATGTCTTGTGTTTTCTGTCTGTGGGAAGGAAGAGAATTTGTTGCTACAACTATCCACGATATTACCAAAATGAAGTCTATCGAGCGCATGCTGAAGCACTCAGAACACGAAGCTTTTATAGGGCATATGCTTAATGATATCAGCCATCATATCCGCAATCCTGTTCTGGTAATTGCGGGGCTGGCAAAAAGACTAAAAAAGAGTGACCCTAACCAAAAATATGCAGATATAATTGCGAAGGAATCCCTTAAACTTGAAAATTTATTAGACACATTGAATGCTTTTGTCCTCCTCCCGATGCCGAACTTGAAGCAAACAAGTTTAGCCGAATTAGTCGAGACCGTTGAACATCAAGTAAAACATTTTGCAGAAGAGTTTGGTATTAAATGGAACCGGACATGTTCGGAGAATATATTGATTAATACTATTCTGGCTGATCTTTCCCTGTTGATGGATGCAATTAAGGCCGTAGTTATAAATGCATGTGAATCCTATGAAAAAGAGAATGATAACAAAATTGTTACGTTGCAGCTCATTGAGACATTTGAGCCTTCATGGCCTTATGCTCTGAAAATAACTGATCAGGGATGCGGTATTAATGCGGATGATCTTCCTTTTGTTACATCACACTTTTTCACTAAAAAGAGCAGACATATCGGCATGGGACTTACTTTTGCGCAAAGAATTATAGAAGAACAGGATGGCGAATTAATCATTGACTCATCCGAAGTTCAGGGAACTACTGTTACCTTTTTCTTCAAAAAAGAGCGAAGAAGATCTATTAGGACAAATAAAATGTTATAAAGACGATCTATTTAAAAAAACAGTACCTCGAAATCCACAGGAAAAGCTATCTTATCATAATGCCATCATCGTTAATTTTGGAGAGAAGTGTTTCTTTTAAAGTGGGATTTTCTCGATCGATATAAAAACAAAACATGCAGAAGAAAAATAGCAGTGCCAATGCAGGCACTGCCATTTTTTTGCAGCAGGATATCGCAAAGTTTTTTACCGGTCTGTTTCTTTGGTATAGAAACGAAGTTCACCCGTATAGACCGGGATGGCAAATTTCATCAGCAGGGTATAAATCAGTGCACCTGTGGCCCAAACCCCCACGGTGACTGCCTTTTCGACAAATGTAGGCGTATATTCATATATCTCACCCAGGGTACCGGGCACAAAGCCGGGTATTGAAAGTCCCATGCCTTTCTCGATATAGACACCGATAATAATCAGGACACAGGCAATATTGAGGGTAAGAAAGTTCTCTCTTGTCTTAGGTCTTAAGAAAAGAAAAAACGCGGTGATATTGAAAAACATCGCAGTCCACATCCAGGGAACTAGGGCAGTATGGCCGTGCAGTCCGAAGTAGAGATACCTCATGGGCGCAAGATGGATGGAGCCCGAATAGAATTCCTTGAAGAATTCTGCCGCGAGAAGAAAAAGGTTTATTCCCATGGCATAGGCAACTAGCTCAGCGATTTTAAAAATTGCCTTATTGTCAATTTCGATCTTGGATACTTTCCGCACTACCTGGAAGATGATCATCATTACTGCCGGACCGGAGCAGAAGGCAGAGGCCAGAAAGCGTGGCGCCAGGATAGAGGCGTTCCAGAAAGGTCTGGCTGACAGGCCGTTGAATAGAAAGGCGGTAACGGTATGGATGCTGACCGCCCAGGGAATGGAAAGGATTATGAGCGGCTTGATGATCTGCAGGCTGTATTCCCTGCTGTGTGCCATTTTGTAGAGGGCGTAAAATGAAATAAAGAGGTTTATGGCCAGATAGCCGTTCAGTACAACTATATCCCAGGCCAAGAGGGAAGAGGGGAAGTTCATCTTGCCGACAAAGGGGATGACATGCCACAAGCGGTCAATTCTTCCCATATCAATAACGACAAACAGGATGCACATGGTGATTGCTGAAACTGCAAGCAGTTCACCGAAAAGTACAATTTCCTTGATGGGTTTGAAATTGTAGATATATGCAGGTACTACCAGGAGGACTGCAGCCGCTGCCAGGCCTACCAGGAAAGTGAAGTTTGAGATATAAAAACCCCAGGAAACCTGGTCCCGCATGGCAGTGACAATGAGCCCTTTATGGAGCTGTGTACCGTAAGAAACGGCACCGATGAAAATGAGCAGGCCGAGAAAGGCAAGCCAGGCATAATATAATTTACTGCCCACTGTTACCTGTTTGAGGACGATAAAGAAGTCTTTAATTGGATTCATTATGCAACATCCCTCCGCTAGTCATTCATCAGGTAGCAAAAAAGTAATAGAATTTGGGTGAGGTGTTCAGGTCCTCCTTCAAACGGAAGACCCGTTTGTTTTCGATGAGATAACGGATTTCGCTTTTTGGATCAAGCAGGTTGCCGAACTTCCTGGCACCGACGGGGCAGATCTCGACACAAGCCGGGTATCTGCCCGGATTGCCGCGGACTCGCTGGATGCAGAAGGTGCATTTCTCAACGACACCCTTGTAACGGGGTCTGTTTCCTAGATAGTGGGTCTCAGGGTTTAGTTCTTCCTTGGCTATCTGCGGCTCTCCCCAGTTGAAGCGCCTGGCGCCGTAAGGGCAGGCAGCCATGCAATAGCGGCAGCCGATACACCAGTTATAATCAATTACCACGATGCCGTCCGGCTCCTGCCAGGTTGCCTTTGTGGGGCAGACTTTAACACAGGGCGGGTTTTCACACTGCTGGCACTGGACCGGCATGTAAAAATGGCCATCTTCAGGTACTTCTTCAGGGTAGTAATACTTGTCAGCTTCCTCCAGGTCGCTTACCCATTTGTGCCCTTTTTCAAATTCCAGGACCGTAATATAATGGATCTGCGGATCTCTTGACTGGTTGTTTTCGCGCACGCAGGCATAAACACATCTCCTGCAGCCAATACAGCGCGACAGGTCAAGTCCGTAACCGAACAGCGTATCAGGAAGAGCATCAGTTGTTTTGATGTTGAAAGAGGTTTTGTATTTGTCGGCATAATTCTTTTCCAGGCGCTTAATAACTTCGGCCATTTCATCCTTGTTCATTTCAGTGAAATGTTTCTGGAAAAAGGATTGCCAGACCGCGGCGTCCGATGTGCCGACAGGGATTGCCAGGGTTGCAGCCCCGGCCGCGGTCCCAATGAGAAAGTTTCTGCGTGTTATGGGTTTATACTTATTCATGCTGCATTTGTTTTTACTCATAGCCGTTTCCGGTAATAGGAAGATGGTTTTACGTGTTGGCAGCCATATTGTTTAGTTGTTATTGAATATTTCCCAGAGGATTCCGGGGAATTTCCTCATCTGAGAGTTTTTTGTATTTTATTTCCAGGGGATTATCCGGCGGTGGTAATGGTTTAATGGGTTTGAATTTCGGACTGTGAGGATTGTGGCAGTGAACACATAACCGGTACTGTTTCCTGCCATTCCACTCACCGGTTCGTTTGCCATGTATTCCAGCTTTCCAGTCCCGGAATATGGTGCCATGACACTGCCCGCAGAGATTATAAGATTCTTCAAAGGACACAAGGTCACCGTTGGCCAGTCGTAGTTTGTCCCGGTCATCCGGGTTGTGGCAGTCAAGGCACCATCGCTGTCCACTGGCATGGTTGAACATCTTAGAAATTTCTACATGTTCATCTTCAAGCGCTCTTCTTTCCGGGTTGACTTCCATATCGGCATGGCAGTCGGAACAGGGGAAGATCCCTTCGGTAAATGGAGGAGGCGGGACAAAGTATTTGGGTATGTCATCACTCTCGGCGTAACTGGAAATGGAGAGAAAATGAATACATACTATTGCCGTGAGCAGGAATATGAATCGAGCAATAAAACTCATAGGCTGTTCTCCACACTGAAGAGAAAAGAAAGGTCTTATAAAGAGTAAACGAAAAACAATAATATCGTACTAAATGTGTAGAATGGTTAGATCGATTTTTACTCTAAATGTGGTTTTCCTGTAAAGCCCAATCTGTTTATTTCTCCTCATAGGATTTTGAGAGCAGGAATGTCACGATACTTAAACCAACAAAAAGAAGAAACAGATACGCCGAGAAATTCCTTCTGAACGTAAGCATTTTGAAGGATTCATTAATCTCGCTTTCGATTATTTCAAGTTTTTCTGTATAATCGCTGGATTTTATCCTGATGGCATCAACATCAATGGAGTGAAAAAGGGCGCGGAATTCGGCATGGGTTCTGAAAAAGGCCTTTTCCTGGCTATCTGTTTCAATGCCAAGCAACCTGAGCCGCTTCATATCCTTATCAATGCTGTTCAACTTGCTTTCCACCAGAAACAGGGCCTGTTTCATTTCCTTGGCCCGTTCATAGGTGTGGCACTGGGAGCAGTGTTGCTCGTTGATTATATCCATGCTTGCCTGCTGGATATTGTGCGAGCTATGGCAGGTGACACAGCTCGGGCCCGCGCCGGTCTCGAGGAAGGTTTTTCCGTGGCCGCTTTTTAGATAGTTATCCAGGATTGCAATGTGGCATGTACCGCAGAATTCCGGAATGTCACTCTCCTGTGGAGCACCTTTAAAACCTCTCTGGTGCGACATGGACATGCTTGCATCTTCAGGGGCGCCCCCATGACAGTCGTGACAGGAGATATTGTTTTGGGCATGCCAGCTTTCACGCCAATCCTCGACCAGTTGCTGCATTTCAGGAGCCATACTGTCTGAGGTGTGGCACTGGATACAGGCGCTTATCTCACCTTTTGCTATGGCCCAGGGTGAAAGCATGAATTCCTTTTCAAAGGTTTCTCTGAAGCTTGCCAGGGAAAGACCTGTTGAGATAATACCGATTAAAACGACTGCTGGAATTATAAAGTATCGCATCATGAATACATCCCCCAGATCGTAAGAATGGTCCACAGAGCCAGAACAATTAAAGCAAGGCTTAAGAGCATAGGCCGCCTGCGGATGTTTCTTCCTGCATCTTTTGCATCTAGAAAGGGCCAGATCAGCAAAATTACAGAGAAGATAACGATAAGGCTGATACCCAGAATGTCATTAGGTATGGTTTTTATAAGTTGGTATGGTGCAAGGAAATACCATGCCGGCCGAATGGATTCAGGGGTCATCAATGGGTCTGCCTGCATATTGGCTTCAGGCGGCAGGAAGAGATTCGGGAAAAAGGTTAGGACAAAGAAGAGAACGGAAAAATAGACCATCACCATAAATAAGCGCTTCAGCGAAAAGTGCGGAAAGCAAGGCTGTCCTTCCAGGTGGGCTTCTCTTCTGAATTCATCTATAGGGGCTGTATCCGCATCTGGTTCAATGGACGGTGAAGTTGAAAGCCCCTGGCGTCTGATGAGCATTACATGCAGAAAGATAAGGGCGACGATAAATACCGGCAGGATGACAACATGGAAAGAAAAGAACCTGGAGAGCGTGATGCCGGTAACAAATTCGCCACCCCGCATATAGGATGAGATCCCTTCACCTATTACGGGCAGGAAGCCGGGGATGGTTGAAGTAACCGTTGTCTGCCAGAAACCGGTCTGGTGCCAGGGCAGAAGTTGACCGGTGATGCAGGCAAGCAGAACCAAGAAAAACATGAGAACACCGGAGACCCAGGTTATCTCTCGTGGTTTTTTATAGCTGACCCTTAAGAAAACATGGGCAAGATGAATGATGATAACACCGACAATGATATTGCCCCCGACATTATGGATCAACCTGAACAGCCAGCCGTAGGGAATCTCATTGGTTATGGTCTGTACGCTTTTAAAGGCATGATCAGGGTGGGGGATATAGTAAAGCAGCAGCATGATGCCGGTTATGGCCTGGACAATAAAGGCTATGAGCGTAATAAAACCGAGGGTACTCCAGAAAGTGGCACCTTTCGGTGTCCTGTAGTTCCGTAAATGCTTGTTGACGAGTTCCTCGAGACCTATTCTGACTTCAATCCAGTGTATGAGTTTTCCCCACATGCTATGACCCCGCAGTAAGTTGTCCTAGTAAGAGTGCATCCTCTAGCCGATGGTAATCTCATCAGAAGTTATTTTGAGAGGATACCGCAGCAAAGGTTTCGTGGCAGGACCTGTCAGCACATTGCCCTCCAGGTCGAATTCTCCGGCATGACAGGGGCATACCAGCTTGCTGTTGAACTTGTCATAACCCACGAGACATCCCAGATGGGTACATATCCTTGAAAGGGCTATGAAACCGCTGCCCCTGCGGTTGATGACAACCACGGGAGTTTCGTTGTAGATGATTTCTTTGGCTGTACCGGGTGGGATTTCGTCCTTGTTTATTGTAAGAAGTGTATCTTTTGCTCTTCTCTTGGGTGGAATAAGGAATTTTGAAGCAGGATACACAAAAGAGATAAGGGTAGTTGTACCGAGGAAAGCAAGAGATGTTTTTAATAATTGCCGCCTTTCCATATTTACTCCCCCTTGGAGCTGTTATGTTTTTGCAGAGATATAACCATAAAGTCCTTTATTATACTTGGTCCATATCATTTATATTCAAGAGATGGTGTGACCTTGTTGATGAACCAGAAAAGAACAAACGGTGTTGCCGCAACAGTCAGTGCGCCGAAGAGGCCTTCCTTATAAGTCTCAAGATTATGGGGGATGATCGGCAGGTGATAGTGCATATAGCCTGCAAACGACAAGGAGAATGCCTGGCCGCCGATGACGACGTTCCAACGCATCATGAATACTCCGAAAAGGACGAAGATAAGGGCAAAGAAAACCCTTCTGATCGTTATCCCCGGCAAGAGCAGCATGATAAAGGGCACCAGGTTGCCAAGGGTATACTGCAGAACAAAGATATTAATAAAATCCTTGCCGTACATAACGGTACGCAGAATATCCCATGATTTCATGGCGGTGTAGCCCCTGAAGATAAGGTCAAGCAGTTCAAGAGAGATGGCTGCCACCAGGAAGCCCAGGAGGTAGCGGGAGGTCTTGGTGATAACATCAAGCTCAGCGCCTGCAATGACCTGTACCGATTCATCACCTTTGCCCTTGGCAATAATGGCACTCCATTTTTTAAATTCCATGATGATGATATAGGTCAACATGCAGAGCGCGATACCGGAGACAACCGCTGACATGATGAAGATAACAGGCATGAGCGGCGACATCCAGAGGGCATTGGCCTTAACAGAGCCAAAGATGAAACCGGCATAGCCGTGGAGAAAACAGGCAACGGGTATACCGATCCCGGCCAGGATCTTAACTGCCTTCTTATCCTTGACAACTGCCTCATAACTTGTGTCAAAGGCTCCAAGGGTCAGGATCAGGTAGAGAATATACATAAAACGATTTTTGGCGCCGTCCTTGCCTTTGAGCGCATGCACCTGGTCTACGAAATAAGTGCGGTAGACAAACCAAATCTCACTTAAGACGATGACGGCATAGGTAGAAAAGACAATGCCGAAGGCTGCAATAGCCGAGGTGAAGTGGGGTGTGAACATGACGTTCATGCCACGGAAAGGTTGTTGCAGATGGTATTGCAAAGGCATCATTGCTACAGGTAATAGCGCAAGAGAGAATACGAGTGAAAACCGAGCGATGGTTTTCAGATCCTGCTGCCCGAAGACATGGTAGAGGGAGGAAAGAACAAAGGCCCCTGCCACAAGTCCGGTCATGTAGGGGTACATGACGATCTGGATGGACCAGTAAATGAATTCGTTGGGATATGTGAAGAGTTCCTTGGTCGTCCAGTCAAGACCGTGAACGAACAGATGTTCCGCACCCTGGGTAACTATATGTTCTACCGCCATTTTTATTACCTCACGTTTGTATCCAGGCCGATGTAATAGACCTGAGGTTTTGTGCCGTATTCATCTTTTAAGACAGCTACCCGTTCGTCCATAATTACCTTGGTCACAGGATCATTTGGGTCTTTAAGGTTGCCTATCCGGCGGGCGCCAAAGGGACAGGCCTGGACGCAGGCAGTCTTCAAGCCTTTTGTTATGCGGTGGTAGCAGAAAGTGCATTTTTCAGCCACCTTATAAACGGGATGGAAAAAACGCATGCCATAAGGACATGCCATAATGCAGTAGCCACAGCCGATGCACCATTTACGGTCGACAAGCACGACTCCGTCCAGGGTCTGGTAGGTTGCACCAACAGGGCAGACCTGGACGCAGGCAGGCTTCATGCACTGGTTGCAGAGTTTCGGCACAAAGAACCCTTTGGCGATCTGGTCAGTCGGGATTTCGTTTTCGCCTATCTTTGATTCCGTGAATCCATCTCTGCCTCCGAAAGCAGAATCTATATGGGCCTGGCCGTTCTTCATAAGGACATACCGTTCCACCCATGTCCTGGTTACGGGAGGATCATATGGGACTTCATTTTCCAGCTTGCAGGCCTTGACGCAGAGGCCGCATCCCACACATTTCTTGGTATCCACCAGAAAAACCCAGCGGATGGATGAATCACCTGTATAGGCCTTCACTTCTGCCGGGCTCAGCATTCTGAAGGCTGAAAGCGGCAGGGCCGAGGCCAGTGTGGTTTTAAAGGTGTTTTTTAAGAAATCTCGACGCGAGCAACTCATTACATATTCTCCAAATCGGGGTTATGCGGATTATGGCAATCGACGCAATTTTCACCGGGATTATGTGATTGGGGGTCAATACCAGGAAGCGCAGCACGCTGGCTTGTGGGGTAAGGCAGATATGTATGGCACCTGAGGCAAAGGGCCCTGCTGGTATCAATAGCCAGCGCTTCAGGATTGTCTGGATGGTCAATGGTAGGTCCGTGACAGTTTTCACACTCAATGCTTTCATGAGGTGAATCAAGAATGGACTCTAAATTTTCTTCATGGCATTCCTGGCAATAGTTCCTGCCACGGTACTTAACCTTGAAGTTCTTCCAGTCATCCGTACTTGAAAGACGGTGATAGTTGTAGGTAAAATTTCCGCCTTCTTCAACTCCAAAATCAGCCGGCACCATGAAGTGTCTTACGATCAAAAGCAGGGCGACTCCTGCGATGACAACATACAGAGGTCGCAATATATGATTCTTCATTTATACTGTCTGCCTCCTTTTTCCGAGGAACAATGAGTTTCCCACAACCAGTTGTCATTAAGTGGAAATGCCATGACTTTGTTGTTGCAGGATCTATGACATACGCGGTTAGCTATTAAATTGCCCATGAAACTGTGTAGCCGCAGCAGGCTGTTAAGTTATTTTGTTAATAATTTCAGTTCAATATAATGAGCCGCAGTAGGCAGCCCAATAATTTAAATGGAGCAATGGGGTAATTATTATTGACATAGTTTGTAATATATGGCAACAGATTTTGTACCACAATGTGGTATTAAATATGGCGGATCAATATAAATGCGCAAAAAAAATTGTGCAACCAGTAAATCCACTAAATCTATTTTTAAGATAATAATTGAAAAAAACAATTTAACAAACAATTAACAAAAGGGTGAATATGGCAGAGATGCAGAATGCCTTGGACGGTCAGCTGAGATCCCTGACCCGGCAGATCAGGGATCTCAGGGAAAAGGTGGATGAACTATCCGCCAGGTTACATGTTCTGGAGTCAGGAAAGCCAGTTGCTGTAAACAAAGAGAGCACGCATGCTGTTGCTATCCCTGGTCCGCAGGTGAGTATTCCCCAGGAAGGGGTCCTCAAGAAGGCTGGCACAGGTTCACTCCTTCCAAGGGTGGCTGCTGTCTGTTTCGCATTGGTATTTGCCTTAATCCTAAGAACCATAACTGACAATGAGATAGTTAATACCCAGCTTGGTTCCCTGTTCGGCATGGGATATGCAGCTGCATTGATCCTCAGCGGTTGGTGGCTGTACAGCAGGCAAAGCCGCCTGGCGCCCGTTTTTCCTGCCTGCGGCTTGCTGCTGCTTTTTTCAGTTGTCGTTGAGACCCATGCCCGCTTCCACTCCCTTTCAACTGTAATGGCATACATTTTTTTACTGGCGTCTGCTGCTGTAGTGGTTATCATGGGATTGCGCCACCGGGCCTCTTTTCAACTCTGCTTAGCTGTCCTGGGAAGTGGGCTGGTGGGCATGACGATTGATTTTCCCTACCCGCTTTATCCGATGCTGGCACTGCTGTTGTTCGGCGGTTGTGTCGCAGCGTATGTTGCCTGGCGTGAGAAAATATGTCCTTCCCTGCGCTGGACGACCTTGGTCTTGATTGCTGCATTCTGGCTTTTCTGGGCCTTTAAACTGAATGTTCCACCTGTATGCGATGCGCCCACGGCAGATATTCTGCATCTTGCATGGTTCTATCCATTGCTTTTTATCTTCTGGGCATTTTATACGGCCACCAATATCCATAGAGTGGCAACGGATATGGAAGACCTGGGGTTTTTCGAGAGTATGCTGCCTTCCGTAGTTGGTGTCGGGGCATTTATGGCAGCATGGTGGGTAACGGAGCCCTGGCATAGAAATTCATTGTGGCTGCTGGGGGTTATCGGCATTCTTGCTGCCTTGCTTCATTTAGCAGTTGGTGGTTGGCTGGCATCACGAAACAGGGAAGGGGCCATCGGCAGCACGACCTATACCTTTGCCGCAGTATTGCTCCTCAGTCTTGGAATAGCGGCGACTTTCTCAAGTATCCTCTGGGCCGTCCCGGTATTGTCTGTGTCTGCCTACCTGCTCGCCATGGTTGCAAGCAGGTGGAAAAGCGGGGGTATTCGCTGTACCTCCTATCTGTTCCAGTTGGCTGCCGGTCTAGTTGCAGTGAGTAGTGGAATTATTGCAGCTGATATGGGGTCTCCACTCCTTGGCGGACTGGTGATCGGCACCTTGATGACAATGAGTTTTCTCCAGTATCGCTGGTGCCGGAGCCATACTCCGCCAGGGATGCATTCAGCTTTTTTCTCCTGGCTCGACAAAAAGGATTTCAGTGCGGTTATTTTACTGCTTACCGGTTTAATCAGCGGCTTTTTTCTCCTGCGTCTGGGCTTGTACCAGGTGTTGGTCAAGGCTACAACTGATTTTGAGTATATGTTTCAGGGAGGTCAGACTGTTTTCATTAACCTCGGGGCAGTTTTCCTTCTTCTCCTTGCCAGTAGCCAAAAAAATAAGGAAATTCTGACTGTGGCAATTGTAGTCGGCATACTCGGCATGCTGAAATCGTTTGTCTTTGACCTGTTCGGAATTAAAGGCATACCGCTTGTCTTCAGCATATTCTCATCAGGTGTCGTCGCTGCTGTAGGTTCGGTAGTCTCATCACGCTGGCAGGGGAAAAAAGAAAAGCCAATGGCAGAAAAGATTAAAGCTGCAGAGGAAAGCCTGGATCCCGAATCATGACTCACCGCCGCTGATTTTATACAGCAGGAAGTGGTAGGAACTTATTGCCGCCAGGAGCAGCAGCAGGATCAATGATATAACAATGGCTCTCTGCTGGTATTTTTTTGCCGTTTCTGCAAGATCTGTTATTTTCTTAAAGGGCTCGACGAACATGATTGAAAGGCCAAAGAAAGATGCCGGGATCAGCGTGAAGTAGAGCGCGAAACCTATATAGTGATATTCAGGCTTCAGGATGCAGAAAGGGCAGTTGTGGTAAGGCATTGCGTAAATGTAGGAAGAAAAGACGGTAATAATAGCGACAGTTGCCACCCCTAGAAACACGATCCAGCCGCTGGAAAAGATGGCGGCAAGAGGCAGGAGCCAGCGTTTCAGAAGTATACAGCCTACCCCTGTCAGAACAATTATGGAACCGTAATAGAGGCTCAGCAAGGCATGTTCGGAGAAGCTTTCCAGCAGATTCTGGCCTGTTTCAGCCGTGGAACCGAAAACAACGGCACAGCATGAAGTTATGATATCCGGGGAAAGATAACCAATATAGAGGGTCTGCAGGATAAGATCGGCAAAGAGCAGGGGAAGGATCAGCAGAAGATAGATATACTTCAACCTAACTAAAGGATACCTTTCGGAACTGATATCAAGCTTGTGCAGGATTATCCAGAAACCGTATAGAAAGACTCCCGCAATTTTAACAAGCAGGGCAGGCATGCCGAAACTGTTAGCCAGCAGGGCCCCTGTAGCGCACATGGCGCCGACTATTACCTGACAAAAGGTGTCAGCAGCCAGGACAAAAAGAATTAAGGTAAAAATCTGGAAACCAAGGCCATATTGAACCAGGGTAGAGGCAAGCCAAATTTCATTTTCCAGCCTGATCTGAAGGTTGGAGTCACTGGAAGGGTTCCAGAGGCGGAGGACCCGGACCGCGGTGCGTCCTGCAAAAATGCCAAGAAAAAGAACGAGCAGGCTGGAGAGAGTGAGTCCCAGGCTCCAGGAATTAAGGAACATCGATACGTCCGTCCTTTATTTGGATGATCCTGTCTATGGCAGGATGTTCTGAAACAAGCGGGTCATGGGAGGCTATGATTATGGTTTTGCCATCCGCTTTCAGATCGCTCATGATCTTCATGAATTCCATGCTGAGCCGGGTATCAAGGTGTGCTGTTGGTTCATCAGCAAGGATGATTGGCTGAGTGTTGATCAGTGCCCTGGCAATTGCAACACGCTGCATTTCACCTCCCGATATCTGTCCTGCCGGAAAATTTTCCCTGTGGCTGATTGCAAGTTGATGCATCAGTTTTCGTGCCCTTTTTCGCCGTTCTTGCGGAGAGACGCCCAACGGCAGGAGGGGGAGGGTGATGTTGTCCAGTACCGAAAGACGGGGCAGAACATTGAACTGCTGGAAAATAAAACCGATGGTTTCACGTCGATGAATAGTCAGAAACCTGTCCGGCATACGCGAGAGCTGTTTGCCTGCAATGGATGCCCTGCCGCTTGTCGGGGGGAAAACGCAACCGATAATGGCCAGGAGGGTTGATTTGCCCGAACCGCTTGCTCCCTGGAGGCAAACCATGGTCTGAGGTGCAACTGCAAGGCTCACTTCGTGGAGCGCTGTCACCTCGTTTGGTTTTCCCTGGTTGTAAATCTTGGTTGTCTTTTCCAGCTCTATGAGCATTTTCTTAGCTATCAGCAGTCTGTTTTTAGTTTTGCTTTTTCACTCCTCACTTTTCACTTTCTCACCGTATCACCGAATCAGGCGGCACTGTGGAGCAATGCCAGGCAGGGATGACCGTGGCGCCAAGATAGGGCAGCACTGAAAATGAAAAGATAAGCAGGAGGTCTGCAAGCTTTACCGAAGGTAACAGTTTAAACGGGGGATGGATGACTGACCATCCAACCATGACGGGTTTCAGGAGCGTGGCATCAAAGAAGGCTACATGCATATACGCCGCTGTACATCCGATGATAAAGGCAAGTGCGGAAACCAGCGTGCTTTCCCAGAAGCGAACCGCGAGAATATCGGCAGTTTCCCAGCCGAGTATCTTGAGGATGCCGATCTCTCGCTTTTCTTCAGGGGATAACCCTGATGCCTTGTCCCAGGCAAGGATTACAAAGGCTATCAGGGCAGCTAAAAGGCAGATAGAAGCAAAGCCGCTGCGCCAACTGAAAACAACCTGGTATGTTTTCTGGATCTGGGACTTGGTGAGAACCCTTGTATCGGGGAGCAGGCCTGCAATTTTTTTTGCAATGGTCTCGATCTCTGTAGGATTTGCAACATAAATGCAGAGGTCAGTAGCCATGGTTGGCTCCATGGCAAAAAGATCCCTGGCATCGTCCAGGTTCATGACTATCAGATCATTTGTCAACAGATCGGTTTGGTCGCTGAAAAGGCCTACAACCTCGAAAGATTTCAGAGACAGGTCCGGCCTGAAGAGCGAAAAGATGCGGCGCGTGCCAAGTCCAAGAATTTCTTGAACCGAGCGGCCTAATACAGTGGTTCCGGGCTCAGTTCGCTTGGGAAAATGGCCGTAAGACAGGGTGAGGTCAAGTTTATTACCATTCGGCATGGAATTGGTATCCATTGCCATGATAGTGAAATTGGCCAGGCTTGACTCGTCAAAATAGTATCCCCAGACCCGGGGAATAATGGCCCTGATGCCATAGATGGAATGTAGTTTCTCACTATAGGAAAGCGGGATTGCCTCCTGCCTGCCGGCAGACATTTTCTGGATGGTTATTTCAGGGGTGTTCCGCAGAACCGCATCTGCTGATTGTGTCAGGGCGCCGGTAAGCATCTGAAAGGAGCCCAGCAGAAATATGACCAGAGCGAACACCAGCATTATGCTTATGTTCTTCAGCTTTCTTCTCCAAAGAGACGAGAGTGAGAAGTCAAGGATGTTAAGCTGTTTTTCGAAACCTTTGGGGAGCATGACCGTTATAGTTTATCGAACATTATTATCTGCTGGTGCTGCCCAGAACGAACCGGATGGGAAGTGTTCGATTGCACCGGGATGGTCCATAAATGGGGCAATGGCGTCACTTACTGCCGGATGTCTGGTGTAACGTGCCTCGGTAGCAACACACAGGTCGGCAAGCCCGAGCCCGGAAACCGCAATGGCCTGTAAAGCGTGGTCAGACCGAAGAGCTTCCTGCAGGCGTGTTGCATGAAGGTAAAGCATAGTGTCAAGTATGAGAAAAAAAAGAAGGATTAGGAACAGAATATGTGACGGTCGCATAGATTTCCTAAGGTTGTTTACTTATGGATTGCGAGGGGAATCTTAAGCAGCATCCCAGCGCGCAGATTAGCGCATCTTCTGTCCTGCCCGGAGTGATTCAATAAGCTCGGGTGTGATCTTGTCAAAAGTAATGACTTCCTTCCCGTGATGATCTTTCAGGAATGAGTCTGCCGCATCCTTGTTTTCGAAAGGAATGAGTTCATGGCCCATGGGCCCGTATATGTCGCTGCCTATCACATAAAATGCGTCTTTTGCCGACAGCCAGTTGAGTGAATAGTAATCTTTCACATAGAGTTCCTTGATCGTTTCCCGTGAAGGACCGCCATATTGCTCGGGATCAAAATAGAAAACCATCATGTCTTTGGGGCCGTCAAAAAATCTGGTTTGCGAAGGATCGTCATAATGTATCTGAGCCAACCAGTTGGGATATTTTGCCACGAACATACCGCAGACCGAGCAGCGGGTCTCGGCAGTTACCGTATCCGTAGGTTCTCCTTTGACAGGTATAGCAGGATAAAAAACAAAAAGGTGTGCCAGAAGAGCCAGCAAAAGAATATTTGTTTTTTTCATGATGGTGTTCTCAAAAAATATTAATTCTATCCTGTTAGCTCTGGAAGTACGGACTGAGGAGCTCATTCAGTTCTGCCTCGCTAACACCTCCCAGTAAAGCTGCAAGAAGTTTATGCTCAGGGGATAAAATCAGGGTCAACGGCTGTACTTTGACGTTATACTGACGGGCTATCTTGCCATCCGGGTCATAAATCACTGGGAATCGTACATGAAGTTCTTCAACAAAACTTTTAACTTCTTCGGTATTAACGCCGTTATTGTTGATATATACAATGGAGAGGCCTTTTGCGCCGTATTCATCAAAGAATTTGTTGAATACAGGGGTGTCGGCCTTGCAGTAGGGGCAGTTTATCAGAAAGAAACGCATGATTACCGGGCTGCCCTTGTGGGATGCCAGGGAGAAGGTATTGCCTTCCAGGTCGTTACCTGAAAATGATGAAAGGGTATTACCGACCCGTATGGCCTTTTTGCTGTCTCCTGAACAGGAATTCAATAAAACCAGGCAGGCGGCAAAGGCAAGTATGAAGATGAAAGTGGATTTTGTACGCATGATTACTTTAAGTCCCTGGGGCAGATAAAATTCAGTGCCCTGATGAGCCAAAAGAGTGAGAACCCAAACCTTGTATCTGTTAATATGTTTAAATAGTAAACGATACAGAGGTTTTCGGCAAGATGGAGACTTCTTTAAAACTTTATTCGGGGGGGTTTGTTTGAATTATTTGCCGCAGCAGCGATATTCCCTGGCAGGAAAACACTTGCTACAAAAAGGGTTGCAGGGTAATTTCAGTAGTCGCTGGTAATTTTCGGAAAGAAAAGCAATGATACGCGGCCGGTAATTTCACGATGGCCGCGTTAATAACTTAATGTTAGTATTTTTTTGATATTCAGAAATAAAATCAACAGCTATTGAGGAGGATTTTTATTATGCGATCAGCCCGTAAACTATGCATTCTGATGTTAGCACTCATTGTAAGCTTGAGTACCCTGGCTCAGGCTGAAGTAGAAAAGGGTGATTCAAAAACCCTAAAGCTCGAAGCCAAACCCATTGACATGGCAGTTTCCGCTGATGGCAAATATACCTTCATACTCGCTGAAGGTGGGAAGATCTTTATTATGGACAGCAGCGGCACAATCAAAGATTCTCTGGATGTCAGTGAGTCTGTCGTCAGCATCGGCACAACCCCGGGCGGTGAATTCTTGCTGCTTGCCGACAGCAAGGCGAATACTCTTGAGATGGTCAGAATAAGCTTTATCGTTGATATTGATATTTCCGGCCTGCCTTTTAAGGGGCCTGCTGCGGCTCCTGTCGTTGTCGCAGTGTTCAGTGATTACCAATGACCGTATTGCGCAAAGGTTGAACCTTTACTCGAGCAGGTGCTCGAGCTGTATCCGAATGATGTCAAGTTGGTATTCAAGAACTTCCCCCTTACCACGATTCACAAGTTTGCCATGAACGCATCAGTTGCCGCTCTGGCAGCAAACCAGCAGGGCAAGTTCTGGGAATACCATTCAGAGATTTTCAAGAATTACAATCAGCTCAACGATGCAAAGTTTGATGAAATTGCCGGGTCTCTCGGGCTCGATATAGAGCAGTTCAAAAAGGACATGCAGAGTCCCGCCCTTAAAGCAATGGTGCAACGTGACCTGCAGGACGGTATCGAAGCAGGTGTGCGCGGCACGCCCTCAATTTTTATCAACGGCCGCGTGCTGCAGCAGAGAAGCCTGCAAAGATTTCAACAGATAATTGACGAAGAACTGGCAAAGAAAAAGAAATAACGAAAAGAGTTTTATGAAAAGTTTTCGCAAAGAAATCTGGTTCAATGTTCCCACCAGGCGCGCTTTTATCAATATTACGGGCCAGGTGGAGGAATGTTTGCGGGAGAGCGAAGTGCGGGAAGGGCTGGTTCTGGTGAATGCCATGCACATTACCGCTTCGGTCTTCATCAATGATGATGAGTCCGGCCTGCATCATGACTACGAGGTCTGGCTTGAAAAACTTGCTCCGCATGAACCTGTTTCGCAATACCGGCATAACGGGTATGAAGACAATGCCGACGCCCACCTGAAAAGGCAGGTCATGGGCCGTGAGGTTGTTGTGGCAATTACTGACGGCAGGCTCGACTTCGGTACCTGGGAGCAGATCTTTTACGGTGAGTTTGACGGCGGCCGTCGAAAAAGGGTCCTGGTGAAAATTATTGGCGAATAAATAGACTACGAACGAAGGGTTCAAGCTTTATGAATGCAGCATGAAAGATGCGCAAAGTTTGGGCCTTTTTTCGTTTTGGGGTTGGCAGAGAGTGTGTTGTTCTGCAGTAAAACCTATGGAACTATTGTTGTCTCCAGACCTGCCTGGTTATTGCCAAATGGTCCTTTAGGAAAAAGCTTAATAGAAAGAAGATAGAATACAGGGCGATAAGAGGGAGAAATTATTTTGCTACAATGCTCAATTAGGATATTTTAAAAGTATTAGGGAAATTTGGACATCTTCCAACCCTTTGCGTAAAACATTCTAAAGTAGATTGCCGAACATCTTATCAGCCTCTTCCTGAAGCTTTACATTCAGATCGGTAAATCGCTCCATTAAACCCCTTGCAAATGAAGTTAAGGTTGATCCCTTCCCTTTCCTGACTACCAGTTTTCTGCCAATTCGATCTTCTGATTCTCTTATTCTGCACCAGACGGAACGATAGCTCATTGATAATTCCGCCGCCGCTGAATTCATAGATCCCAAGCGGTCAATTGCCTCAAGGATTCGGAATCTTCCAAGACCAAAGGCAACTTTACCGGTGCTGTTTTCAAGCCATATTTTGGAACGCACTACGAATTTATTTTCTTGGTTTTCCATCGCACTGTCCATTTTGTATCGATTTACATAAAAATAGCAAAATGTTTAATTATATCAATATTGACACAATTAAACATTTTAGGCATAGTTCCAACACAAAAATATCACTCTCGCAAACAAATTGAAATTCTTGTGAAATGGCCTAAGCTATGATTTAAGAATTAACCTGTAAAGGTTGGAAGATGGAGAAAAAAGAAGTGTTCAGAAAAATCGAATTCATACTGGTCTTTTCCATTACTGCTCTGTCTGGTGCTATTTTTTTTGCTGCTCAGGACAGCAAAGCTGCCGAAGAAGGGGCAACTCTGCTGATGGCAACAACCACCAGCACGGACAACACGGGGCTGCTCGAATACCTCATGCCAGCCTTTACCGAAAAGACAGGGATAGACATCAAATGGATATCAACGGGCACCGGCAAGGCATTGAAGCTCGGCGAGAATTGCGACGTGGATGTACTCCTGGTACATGCCCCGCAGGCTGAAATTGATTTTGTTGACAAGGGATTCGGCATTGATCGCCGGGAAATAATGTACAACGACTTTGTGTTGATCGGGCCTCCTGAAGATCCTGCACACATTAAAGGCAAAAAGGTTTCCGAAGCCCTGCAGGCAATAGGATCATCAAGTAATGTCTTTGTCAGCCGCGGTGACGAGTCCGGGACCCATAAGATGGAGCGGACCCTCTGGAAACTTGCAGATATGCAGATACCGGAACAGGAAACCTGGTACAGGCAGAGCGGCCAGGGCATGCTGCCTACTATTAATGTTGCAGGCGAGCTTCAGGGCTACACGCTGACGGATCACGGCACCTATATAAAGTATGAATCAGCAGCCGAGGGTAAGCCTTCCCTGGTCATCCTGGTGGAGGGTGATGCTGTGCTGCTGAATCAGTATAGCGTCATACCGGTTAACCCAAAACATTGTTCTAACGTGAAGCATGAAAAAGCGCAAACCCTGTCAAACTGGATGTCAGGTGAAGAGGCGCAGCGGCTGATCGGTGAGTTCAAGCTCCTCGGCAAACAGCTCTTTACCCCCAACGCAGCCCGGTAAGAGGAATGGATTTTATTCAGGATGGTTTTATTCAGGCCTTTGCACTTCTGCTCAACCGTGATCCGGCAACGTACTCGGCCATCAGTGCCACGCTTCGCGCTTCGGGTCTGGCAATGGCTGCCAGCCTGCTTCTCGGCATACCTCTTGGCTACCTGCTGGGCTATTTTGACTTCAGGTTAAAAAAGCAGATCCGCATTATTGTTGATACCCTCCTGTCTTTGCCCACTGTATTCATCGGCCTTGTCATCTACGCACTGCTGACCAGGAACGGACCACTGGGAGAGGCGGGTCTGCTCTTTACCATACCGGGCATTGCCATCGGCCAGGTGATCCTGTCGCTTCCCATAATCATTGCCTTGACTGCAACGGCAGTTGAGGCAGCGGATAACAAACTGCACATTACCCTCATGTCCCTGGGGGCAAACCGGAGACAGATAGCTGCTAGCACTCTCTGGGAAGTGCGGTTGGGTATCCTTGCCGCGGCTGTGACAGCCACGGGCAGGGTATTGACCGAAGTCGGTATTTCCTTGATGATAGGAGGAAATATCAAGTGGCATACCAGGACCATTACCACGGCCATTGCCTTGGAAACAAGCAAGGGTGAATTCGGTATGGGCATAGCCCTGGGACTTGTATTGCTCCTGATTGCCCTGACGGTTAATATTTCTCTGGCAGGTTTACGGAGGAGGATCTGAAGTGGGAATGTATCATATTCAGGATGTTGATCATTATTATGGGGAGAAACATGTGCTCGCCATTGATGACATATCTATCCCTGAAGCTTCCATAGTTGGCCTTATCGGGCCCAATGGCAGCGGCAAGTCCACGCTTCTTAAACTTTTGGGGTTTTTAGAAGAACCAACCTATGGGTCAATATTTTTTAAAGGGCAGAAAGCTGCTCCTTTTTCCAGCGAGGTCCGCTTCAAGGTAACCCTTTTAACTCAGGAACCATATCTCATGCGGCGGACTGTTTTTGAGAATATAGCGTATGGGCTAAAGATCAGGGGTGATACCAAGGACCTTAATAAAAGGGTGGAGGAGGCCTTGGCCCTGGTTGGGCTGGCACCGGAAAATTTTGCCAGACGCAGGTGGTCGGCTTTGTCCGGAGGCGAGGCGCAGCGTGTAGCCCTTGCGGCACGCCTTGTTCTCAAACCGGAAGTGCTGCTGCTTGACGAGCCGACCGCCAGTGTTGATGCTGACAGTGCCCGTCTTATCAGGGATGCATCATTGAAAGCAAGGGAAGAATGGGGCACCACCCTTGTGGTTGCAACCCATGACTGGCAGTGGCTCTTTGAAACCTGTGATTCTGTGCGGCATTTGTTGCATGGCAGACTTTTCAGGGGTGGTTTGGGCTGTGCAGTACAAGGACCATGGAAGTTTAGCAGGGAGGGGTTTCTGCAAAAAGAGCTTAAGGATGGCCAGTGCCTGATTGCCCCAACCCCTGAGGAAGGGAAGCAGGTGGCGATTCTTGACCCGGCAAGATTACGACTGGCACTGCCGGGGAAAGTCCCACTTCTGAAGTGGAATATCAACAGCTTGAAGGGATATGTTAGCCGCCTGTTTCTGGAGAAAAATGGCGAAATAGTACAAACCGCCATAAAAGTTGCGGAGCTTCTAGTCGCCATTCGATTAGAACGGAAGCAGGTTGAACTGCTCAAACTCTTTCCGGGTCGGGAGGTGATTATCCTGTATGATTCTCACAAAATTGAATGGTTGTGAGGTGCGGACTGCGGATCAGTAAATGCCGAGCAGGTGAAGGCCGTCTCGGAAAAAAATCCCGGCTAATACAATCAAGATGAGCCCCAGCAATCTCATAATGAAAATATAGGAGTTCCCCTGCAGGAATGTGCGGGATTTGCCTGTCAATATAGCCAGTACGATCTTTGATCCTACAAGCAGTACATAAAAACTCACGATAAAGAAAACTGCTGAAGCCTGGCTCTGTTCCAGTGCTTTGATTGTCGTCGGTGCTCCCACAGAGAACCAGAAAAGATAGGGATGGGGACTTAAAGCATTCACGAGAATGCCTTTCTGCAGGGATCTGGGCGTACTGGAATCTTCGGTAATATCGGCGCCCTTTGATGTAATATTCTTAATTCCCAGGCACAGGATGAAACAAGCTCCAGTAATTGAAATTACACCGAGGATATTTTGCAAGCGTGCGAGTTTTGCCAGGGAAAAAACGGTTATTACTATAATAGGCAGATCGGTCAGGATGGGCGCCAGGGCTACCTTGATGCCTGCCTTGATATCATGCTGCAGGGTTTCGGAAACAACAAGAGCCAGCAGGGGGCCTGGAGCGAATCCGGCCGCGAGGCCAAGTATGGTTCCAATGATTAGAAATGAAAGCATTTGAGCATGCCATGTCGGCTGCAGTACCTTGCCAGACAGATCTTTGTCTTATTTAAAGCGTGCTGCTTTTGCATTATTCTTTCGGATCACTTTGTTTTCTTTTGCCGACACACAGCCTAGCCTCATGCATGTCTAAACTTCAGGGATAGGTATTCGGCAAAATTATATACGGCGGCTGTCGTAAGCCCAGTTAAGCAAGGCCTGCCTCTGCCTGCGGCGACAAGTGAGGTCGCCCGGCTTGCAGTGCTTGCGGATTTGCGCAACATGTCTTTTCATCGCCTTCCAGCGCTTGATCTGCCGTTCATCATCCGGGCATCTTCTGCCCATATAATATCGACAATACCATTGAAACCATCCCCTGGGATCTTCATGATAAATCCAGCCTTTTTCCCGCCAGACGGATAACGGCTGGGAAGCATTGACTCCAAAGTAGTTCAAATCCGGATCATGGCGTTCATGACAGAGCTTTGCCTGCATAAACCAGTCTGCGGGGAACTCATTCCGGCAATCGGTCATGTACTTACCACCAAAAACTCCCATCTCCAGCATCTGTTTTGGTATTAAATCAGGCGTGAATGCCGGATGGAAGTTTTTACCCATCGGCCCAGTAAGATAATAGAAATAATCCTTTTGCATGAGATCATTTACTCTTACTTTTTGGCTCGACATCAGCTTTCTTCCTGAAATTATATATCACGGATTCAGTTGTTATTTTCTCAAATGTCCTGAGATTACAGCAGAAAAGAGGTTTTGCCACTCAGGTCTCATGCAATAACAAGCATTAAAACTCTTATAATTCTTGCCAGCATGTTTGTTGGCTTATGGTGCGCTGCCGGATCAGCAGGAGCATTTGCCAATAACCTCATGCATGTTGTAGGTGAACGCTATCTTCCCACTCCGGATGATCCTGCCTGTTGCAGGATCCCGGGCCAAAACAGTCAGAAAATGGGTGCCTGCTTTCAAGGCTGGCTTAACGTTGAATTGAATGATCACTGTTGAGGCTGCTTTACCGTTGACCACCTTGACCGTTTTGTCAGTCAGTGCGAGCCCGGGCATCTGATCATGATCACCGGAAAATGCCAGGCTGACTTCCGGGGTCTCCGTACCGATGTCAAAAACAAACTTCACTTCCACCCTGTTACTGTCAATGACATGGATGAGGACATCCGAGTCACCGTCTGCCCCATAATTGAAATAAGGGTTGTTCCTGTTGGGGGTTGTGACACGGTTGGAGAAAGCCAGGATGGACAGGGAAAGCGCAATGCCGCAGACAATGGCTATAACAGCCTTATTACCAGTGATGCCTGCTGCACTAATTTTACTTGTCCGTTTCGGCATGTGTTCAGAAAATCTCAATGTGCGTTGACTCAACAAACTAAACGGTTGCAGTTGAAACTGCCCTACAGTGCAGCAGGCTGTTCGTCTTGAAAAATATTTCTAAATTCTGCGATCAATGATTGCTGCTATAGAAAAACCATCTGCTAATGCAATACAAGCCCAGAATACAAGTTCCAATGCAATTAAATGAAGAGGTTCACTAAACATGTTATAGGGAGTAAAAAATTCCCAGAAAAGAAATGTCATTACAAAAACCAAACCAGAGAAACGGAGCCCTTTATTAAAAAAACCTCTGGGCCATGCTGTAGAAAGCCATTCAAACAAATATGAGTGGATGATCCCAAAAAAAATAAGACCGATAATTATCAGCACAGGTTTAGTTATTACGAGAGGCAAAGGCTTAATTTCTGTCCAGACGGCTATAAGTTTTTTACTTTGAGAAGACGATTCCAACAAGATGCCGCCACCATTCCAACCAAAGCCAAGGAGGCGAAATGTAAGCAGTATAACTATATTCATAGACAAACCGCCTGCAATACCGGCAAGAATTATTCTCCCATGTGTTGCCTTCATCTGTTTTTCCATTTCAGGCTTCAGTCCATGACTACTGCTCATACAAGACCCGGCCGCAGTCGCGCAGATCGTAGCCGCCGAGCCCTTCGACGATGCGGCGAAATTCGTTGTTTTCCCGAATGGTCTTAAGCAGGGAAAGCACCTTGGGATCATCAATAAAGGCCTTGGGCAGGATAAGGTCGTAGCGCTCCTCAGCAACGGGTATGAAGTCAAGATCAAGCGCCACTGCGGCAGCCCGGATGCCGAGGCCGGTGTCAGCATTGTTGCTGGCAATGGCCGAGGCTATGTTCATATGGGTGTATTCCTCGCGGTCATAGCCGTTCACCTGTTCATGAGTGATGCCAAGCCTCTTCAAGTGCATATCGGTAAGCAGCCGGGTGCCTGCCCCTCGTTGGCGGTTGATGAAGCGTACCTCTTTCCGTGTCATATCTTCAAAACCTTTGATGTCGAGAGGGTTGCCCTTCGGCACCAGGAGGCCCTGCTCCCTGTAAGTCAGGTTGATGAGCTGCAGGGGAACATCGGGCAGGAATTTTTTGATGAAGGAAATATTATAATCCCCTGTTTCTTCATCGAGCAGGTGGGTGCCGGCCAGGTGCGCTTCTCCGCGTTTGATGGCCAGGATACCTCCCATGCTGCCGACATGGGCTGAAGATAGGCGGCAGACAGGACGCAGACGGTACAGGAGATTGGACAGCACATCAAGTATGTTGTCATGGCTGCCGATAAAGACCAGGGTGTTCTGGATCTCATGCTCGTCGCGCAGGAGTTCAATCCTGACCTTTTCCCCTGCGCCTAAACCCTCACTGTTGGCAGGTATGATGAGGAAGCCGTCAGCCTGGACCAGTGACATGACAGCACCTGCACCGCGGCCGGCTGGAGTTGCCATCATAACATCTCCCACCCGGCCCAGCTTGACCCTGATATATTCCTGTACGCCGAGCTTGGATGACAACGGACGAGCAAGGTTTGCCTCGAGAAACCTGGGAGGAGTTGATTGCGCTCCAAGGAGGAAGTCAACCAGTTTCCTGGCAAAAAGGTTCAGGGTTATGACAGCTGAGATTGTGTAGCCCGGTAGTCCAATGACCGGTTTACCATTGATTATTCCCAGTATAACAGGTTTGCCCGGCCTGATGTTGACCCCGTGCAGAACTGTTTCACCAAGTTCGGAAATAACCACGGCTGTATGATCCTTGGAGCCCGCTGAAGCGCCGGCATTCACAATGACAATGTCAAACTTGGCGACAGCATCAGTGATAGCCTTTTTAAGGGCATGGGGCTTGTCCGTGACTATGGAGCTCCTTCCTGCCTGTATACCCCATTCTTTGAGGTAGCCGGCCAGGACACGGCTGTTGAACTCAATGATGTTTCCCGGCTTTAAAGGATCACCGGGTTGCACCAGTTCACTGCCCGTGGGCAACACCAGTGCAGTTGGCAGCTTGCGTACCTTAATCTCGGTGAGACCTGTAGCCAGCATGGCTCCCAGGTCGATGGGCCGGATCCTGTGTCCGTCTGGCAGTATCAGCTCCGTGGTGACGATGTCTTCACCAATGGTGCGTACATGCTTCCATGGAGTAACAGGCGCAATTATCTCCACCGTCTTCTCGTCAATGGGCTGAACATCCTCCACCATGATGACTGCATCAAAGTTTTCCGGCAGAACATTGCCGGTATTCACCCATTCAAACTGCGAGTACAGGGAGAGTCGGATAGGGTTTGTCTCATTGGCTCGAATGGTGTCCTGAAAACGGACAGCGATGCCGTCCATGGCTGCTCCGTTATAGAACGGGGAGGAAAGACGGGCGAAAACCGGTTCTGCCGTGATGCGGCCGAGAGATTCGTCCACAGGTATAGTTTCCGGTTCTAACGGTTTGAGGCAGCCGGCTTCTAAAAGCTTGCGCTCCCAGAGCTTCAAAGCCTCTTCAAGGTTCATGTTGTTGATGTAGATATTGCGTGCCATAAGTCTTTAAAGTGAACTAAAGTTTAATAGCTGTCAGCACTCAGCAGACAGCTCACAGCGTAGTTTTATTTTTTTTATTTTTAATTTTTCATTCTTAATTCTACATTTAACTTTGTGCCTCAGTGCCCTACGTTTTGATAATTTCTAATCAAAAAGTTTCACCTCTACGATTTCGCCTTCCTTCAGGCCCTGCAGTTTTTCAGCTATTTCAATATAACCGTGCGCCTTGACCATGGTGGATAAAGCTCCAGATTTGCCCAGGATCGGAAATGCTTCAGGTTCCTGGCTTTGAACATTATGTATCTGCACCCTTATAAAGTCAGTGCGGCCTGAAGCAGAATTGATATTACGCATGAGGCGTGCTTGTATCATGCGGTTCTTTGGCAGGCCGTTATCAGCAAGGCCTGAGAGATGATTTATTGCAGGCCGGACAAAAAGATCAAAGGAAACGGCTGCTGATACTGGATGTCCAGGAAGGCCGAAAATCATGGTATCATCAGCCCTAGCAATTATGACAGGCTTGCCCGGTTTTATTGCGACACCATGAACGATGATGCCTGGGGTGCCCATCCTTTCAATAATTTTTTCTCCAAGGTCGCGGGTGCCGACAGAGCTGGAACCCGACAACAGGACAATGTCGCTGGCGGCCTTTGCTTCATGCACCATGGCAGTCAGGTTCTCTTCGTCATCAGCTGCAATACCGTAGAAGATGGGCTTGGCATTCAGGCTTCTCACCTGGGCCGCAAGACTTAAACTGTTCATATCACGGATTTTTCCCGGTGGCGGCTGCTGGTCATGTGGCACTATTTCGTTACCTGTGGCGATGATGCCCACCCGGACCCTGCGGGAAACCGATATATATTCCAGTCCGACACCGGCAAGCAGTCCGATATCCTGCGGACGGATCCTGTGCCCGGCAGGAAGGAGGACTTCATCCTTGGCAATATCTTCACCAACGCCGATGATATTGGTCCCTGCTGCAACAGCCTGGACGACTTCTATCATGCTTTCATCAATTGCAACGGTATGTTCCAGCATGACTACCGCATCAGTGCCGGGAGGCAGAATGCCGCCGGTGGCAATGGCAAAACAGGCCCCGGGATCTGGTCCATGTTCGGGAAATTCACCCATGGGGACTTCGCCGCTTACTTCAAGGTAGGCAGGCAGTTTTTCACTGGCGCCAAACGTATCCCTTGCCCTGACCGCATAACCGTCCATGGTGGAACGGGGATAGAACGGAAGATTTTCAGGGGAGAGGATGACTTCAGTACAGATCCTGCCTAGGCATTCTTCCAGGGGAAGCGTTGTTTTTCTGGCAGGGGAGGATGGCATTTGCTTCTGCAGAAGCTGCAGGGCTTCATCTAAACTGACAACATTGGTCCGGCCCAGCATGTCGCGAGTTTTATTGCTAGTTGAACTCATTATCTTATTATTATCGGTCGACGGTGATCAGCAATAAGTCAGTATTTATTAATTTTGAATTCATACTTTTAAATTCTTAGTTATTTGCAAAATGCAAAACTTAAAATTCAAAAATATCTTTTCCTTTCGCCCCGCGCTTTTTTCCTCTTGGCCCCTTGAAACCTATTATAATTCTATTCTTTGCGGGTGCGTGTAAATATTCATCCTGTTGCCTCGGGCAAAGCCGATGAGGGTTATACCGTGGTCTTCGGCATAGGTTATGGACATGCAGGTGGGCGCTGTACGGCTAATTATTATGGGTATGCGACTGCGGATCACCTTGGTCATGATCTCACCTGAAATTCTGCCGCTTGAGAGCAGTATTTTGTCCTTAACAGGGATATTTGCCAGGAAGGCTTTGCCGATCAGCTTATCTACGGCATTGTGGCGTCCGATGTCTTCTGCAAACAGGTGGATGCGCTCCCTGTCTGCCAGCGCAGCAGAATGGACCCCGCCAGTTTTCAGGAAAAGTTTTGAGATTGACCGGAATTCCTTTAGCAGCTTCTGGATTTGTTCCAGGGAAATCCTGAGAATGGTCTTGTTGGCAGGCAGACTCTTGAGGCTGGCAGTATCGGTAAAGGTTATACCGCGTCCGCAGCCGGAGGTGATGGTTTTTTTGTGAAAGGTCTTCTCAATGTCATCCGGAAGAGTTGCAAGGGTAACAGAAACAGTAAATGTGTTTTCATCCACCTGGACGTCATTAAGCGATTCTCGGTTTTTAAGTATCCCTTCGGAGAGCAGGAATCCTATTGCCATGGCATCAAGTTCCGCAGGAGTGCAGAGCAGGGTGACCACCTGCCTGTTATTGACATTGAGCGTGAAGCCCATTTCTGAAGCAACCTGGTCTGTCGTCTCCTCAATATACTCGCCCGTGGTTCGTATAATGAGGGTTTCATGCAAGGATTTCATGGGTGACGATGAATCGAGGAAAGCCTTTTAAAAACAGCCGAGCTGGCATCTGCTGATTTTAATTTTGAGTTTATTGGCTGCGTTCCCGACTTCACCTGGTGGGATCCCAAGGGACTTGGCAATAGCCAGGGCACTGGAGCAAAGAATGCGATTTTCCTTGGCCGCTTTATGCAAACGATTTTCCAGTTCTTCCTGCTGTTCTGAGGAGAGAGTTATTCTTTGTTCGGTATCTGGCATGATTTTATTCTTATCCCTCAATAATTTCTTTCACCCATGAAAGAGCTGCCGCCACTGCCGGAAAACCGATGGTGCTGGTCAGTAAAATAATGGTATGAAATATCTCATCAGGCGTAGCGCCGGCATCCAGGGCGCGTTTTGCGTGGGAGTGCACAGAGCCTTCTGCCCGGATGGCGGCCGCAGCACCCAGCTGAATAAGCTGGGAGTTTTTTTCATCAATCGGTCCGGCTTCGCGTACTGCCTTGCCAAGGTCCTGGTGTTTTTCCATAACAGAGTTGAACTTTTGCAACAGCCATTGATAGTTCTTAGAATATTGAGTCATAATTTTCTCCCTGGGTTTTTCATAATATTTTAGAAACAATTAGCATCTGTTGCGCAATTTTGTCAACAATTGGTGCGTATGCTAATAATACGGTTTTAATTGAATCTACCTGGAAAAAATCAGGGAATCTTGGGATATGTGATATTAATGTCGTCTCCGCTTAGGGCCTCAACCATGAACACCTTAAGCGCAAGCTTTTCTGCACCATTTAAATTGAGCGGCTTCAAAACAGTATTGCCTGTGCCGCCACCCTTGTCAAAAAAGTCGATCACATCCTCCAATGACTCAAAAACACCGTTGTGCATGTAAGGGCCTGTTTTTGAAATATCCCGCAGGGTAGGGGTTTTAAAGGCGCGCCAATCCTTCTTGTCCTTGGTGATCAGATACCTGCCCGGGTCCTCCTGCAGGTTCCTGAAATCTTCATAGTGGTTGAGTTTTGCGACAAATCTTCTGGTTGCCGCTACCCTGGGATCTTCCTGGAATTCTGGATGTTCAGGCACACTCAAGGCATGGAATTTATCATCAATAAGATTTATCCCGTGGTGGCATTCTGCACATTTCCCCTTACCGGTAAAAATTTCATAACCTTTTTTCGCTTCAGGCGAGAGGGCCTTCGTGTTTCCGTTGAGATAACTGTCCAGCGGGGCATTTTTGGAGATAAGGCTTCTTTCAAAAGCGGCAATTGCCATTGCCATTCTTTCCCGGGTTATATCATCAGAACCAAAAACCACCTTGAAAAGTTCCAGGTATTCCGGCACCGACCTGATTTCCTCCTCAACAAAATCAAGATTCTGGTTCATCTCAAAGGACGACATCATGGGGAACAGCGCTTGGTCTTCAAGGGTTTCAGCCCTGCCGTCGTGAAAAAGAAACTTGCTGAAAGCAACATTTATAAGAGTTGGGGAATTCCTCCAGTTTTTGGTAGTTGGGTAGCTTAAGGAAATGGCCTGACCGTCGGTGTAACCCAAATCAGGAATGTGGCATGTGGCACAACTCATGGTGCCGTCCCCAGAAAGTCTCCTGTCAAAAAAGAGCATTTTGCCAAGTTCTATTTTCTCTGGAGTCTGCGGATTGTTCGCAGGGGATGGAGTATGTTTGAAAGGCTCAAGGTGACCTGCAGTGCCTGATGAAGGTAGAATGAATACCTGCAGGATAAATACGCTGAAAAGGGTAAGGAGAAAATTACTTTTTGACATTTTCCAACTCCTCTTCAATTATTTTTTTCAAATACTCATAAGGCCTGTTACCGATGACTTTTCTGCCGTTGATAAAAAAAGTCGGTGTGTTGTAAAGGTCCATTGCTATCGCCAGGTTTCCATCCTCTTCAATGAGTTTCTTGTGTTTCATGCTGTCCAGGTCGCTGGTGAATTGTTTTATATCCAGGCCCAATTCACCAGCATAGCGGATCAGGCTGTCCCGATCCAAGGTTGGTGAGTTTTTGATCATTATGTCATGCATCTCCCAGTATTTTCCCTGGTCACCTGCCGCCAGAAGAGCCTCTGCAGCAAGATGCGAGTAGTCACGGTACCTGTAAGGATAATTTTTCAGAATAAGGCGGATCTTGTCGGGATATTCTGCCATGAGTTTCTTTACGGTCGGACCGGCCGCAGCACAATGAGGTCATTGGAAATCAAGAAATTCGATTATGGTAATTGGGGCATCTGTCGGTCCGAGAATGGGGCAATTATCAATCGGGATATTGTATCTTTCTTCGGCAGTATTACCAGGAGAAGAAAGAATTAACAGAAAGAGGAATGCAAGTAATAGTTTTTTCCACATTGCTGTCACCTCCTATACAGGAAAACAAAACGGGACATTAATTTTAACGTCCCGTTTTGTTAGGTAAATTAAGTTTTCATACTCTAATATTCCGCTTCTGCCTTTGGGAATAAAGCCAGGTATTTTGCTGCCAGTTTGAACAGGAAGATACCAAGTGCAACAAGTGCCAGGGTGATCAGGAGTTCAATAAGTGATGGGAAGTAAGAACCGCCAGTTGCGCTCTGGAATCCGTAGAGGCCTGAAATTGCAACATTGAAACGATTTAAGAGGACCCCGCCAATCACCAGAAGGTGTCCCAGCACAAGACCAGACATGCTGCCGCTCTTCTTGTTTGCACTGGCAAGGATCGCAAGTGGCAATATGATGCCGCCTATCACTTCCAGCAGGTACATGTTAGCTTCCGGAGTGCCGGCAAACACAGCGCCTATACCCGGACCTGTTGCCAGATAGTAAAGTTTGAAAATAAAATAGATTACAAGCGTGATCATGGCCCCTTTTGCCAATCCGGAAATAATGCCGAAATTAACTTCGTGCTTGAATGCTTTTGAGCTGGTAATAGTTTCAATGCTTACCATGGAAAGCCCCATTGCAACAGCTGATGTAAGAAACATGTATGGCAGAAAGCTGTTGCTCCAGAGTGGGGAAAGTTTGCCGGGTACGATGAGATAAACCGCCCCCAGGGAGGACTGGTGCAGGACGGAAAGCATGACGCCGAAAAGTACAACCGGTACAATTATTTTATTGACAAAATTGACCACACCCTGCCATTTGAGCTTTTCAAATAGCATGGGGCTTGATTCGATCGCCAATGTCATGGTGTAGAAAATGACATGCATGGCGACTACCCACATAACCGAATGTACCTGCCACATAACAGCCGGATGCCAGATGCGGTGGGGTTGGCCCAAGTCCAGCATCAGGGCAAGGATGGCCAGAAGATAACCCAAAAAGGCGGTTAAAACGGCAGGACGTACAATGGGTTTGTATTTTTTCATATTCAGGAGGTAAACAGCACCGGCAATTATAAAGCCGCCTGCTGCCATGGCGATCCCTCCGAGCATATCAAAGCCTATCCAAAGCCCCCATGGAAAATCGTCGTTTAAATTTGTTGCTGCTCCCAGGCCGTTCATCAACCGGTAGAATACCAGGACAACACCGAGGCCTATAACAAAGAGCAGTAGAAGAGTAAAAGGAGTCATCATTTTTATTTCATGATTATTTTTCATCGCTGCCCCTCCTTGTTTTCAGCTTCTTTGCGCCGTGTTATCACCCAGCTGCCGACACCTGCTACGAAGACTATACCGAAAAGGGCCGGTACTTTATTAATGTAGGCCCAGGTGAGGTCGGGAAGCACGATTTGTGGTACGTTCTGCCTGAATCCCAATTCGTCAAAAGGGACATTGGAGATGTACATCCAGGAAGTGCCGCCTGCTTCTTTCTCCCCATAAATATGGTTAACATACTTTGCGGGGGATTCGGCCATGCGCTTCTTGGCTTCATCCAACACCTCTTTGTGTTCGCCATAGAACATTGTTGTCGTGGGGCATACCTTGATGCAGGCCGGGATCAGACCATCTTTTATGCGTTCAGAACAGAAGCTGCATTTCTGCACCCAGGGCCGTGTGGATTCCCATTCAAAAGTAGGGATTTGGAACGGGCAGGCGAGCATGCAGTAACGGCAACCGATACAGCGGTCATATCTATAGACAACCGGTCCATCGGGTGTTTTTACGAGTGCCCCAACAGGGCAAACAGAAGCGCAAGCAGGGTTATGGCAATGCAAGCATTGTTCTTTTATAAAACTCCACACTGGTCCATTTCTGTCATCCTTTTCCCTGAAGCGGATTCTGGTGTAGGTATCTGAATTCAACCTGACAGGGTTTGAATAATCTCCACGAAAAGTGGTTTTTCTGGCTGAGCGTTCGTTCCATTCCTTGCAGGCAGTCTGGCAACCGCGGCAGCCTATACAGCGAGTCAAATCTACCAATACTGATTTTGCCATCTCTCCGCCCTCCTTATACCTTTTCGATTCCGACCATGAAGGCCTTCGTCTCAGGAATCATAGTGTTTGCATCACCGATAGTGGGGGTCAGCAAATTGGCGCTGTCACCGCCGCTTCCGTCTTCCGGGTACTGCCAGCCAAAGCACCACGGTAGTCCAACCTGATGAACAGTGCTTCCCATGACCCTGAATGGTTTAAATCGGGTGGTAACCGAGGCAATAGCGGTGACTTCACCTCTGCCCGATGTAACTTTTACTTTGTCACCATTCTTGATACCTTTTTCCGCGGCCAGTTCAATGCTTAATTCCACAAAGAGCTGGGGCATCATCTCAAGCAGCCAGGGCTGATGCCTGGTCATGACTCCGGTCTGCCAATGTTCTGTTACCCTGTATGTCGTTGCTACGTATGGATAGCGTACATCACAGGTGTAGAAAATATCTTCCGGGTTTTCCCCTTCTTCGTAAAAGAGTTTGGCAGTCGGGTTGATCCTGTGGGATTTGTTCAACGGGTTTTCCTGGATCGGGCACTCAAGGGGTTCGTAATGTTCCGGGAAGGGGCCTTCCGCAGGACCGGTTCCAAAAATATGGGCAACACCGGCCGGTTTCATGATAAAGGCCTTCATAGTTTTGGGGTTATCGGTGCCATCAGGATTTTTCAAAGGAGGCCAGCCGCCGTCCGGCACGTCGCCCACCCACTTCTCACCGTTCCACTGGATAACCGGTCGTTTTGGATCCCAGGGTTTACCGTATTCATCAACTGAGGCACGGTTGTAAATTATTCTACGGTTTACCGGCCAACACCATGACCATTCAGGATAAAGCCCCGTGCCTGTGGGGTCCTCCTGTGAACGGCGGGCCATCATGTTGCCCTTCTCTGTATAAGAGTTGCAGTAGAGCCAGTTGCCGGAGGAAGTTGAACCGTCATCCTGCAGAAAGGCAAAACTTGGAACCAGGGTGCCTTTCTTATAGAGTGTTCCTTTGATGTCTTTGTCTTCAAGGAAGTAGCCGTTGATCTCCTTAGCAATGAGATGAGTATCCACCTCTGTGATTTTGCCGCTGGCATCTTTTGGGCCGTAATCCCAGGTCAGCTTGGTAACAGGATCAGGGTAGGCGCCACCTTCTTTTTCATAGCGGGTCTTTGTCCTGAAATAAAGTTCATTCATGATTTCAGAATCAGGTTGCGACTGGCCCTGGGGTTCCTGTGCCTTGTAGCGCCACTGGGCCCAGCGGCCCGAATTGGTGATACTGCCTTCCTTTTCCATGGAGGCGCAGCAGGGGAGAAAGAATACTTCCGTTTTGATATCAGCCGGGTTAACTCCTGGACCGCGCCAGAAGGAGCCCGTTTCATTGTCAAAAAGGTTCACATTTACCATCCAGTCAAGTTTGGCGAGGGCGGCCCGCACTTTGCCTGCATTTGAACCTGAGCAGGCAGGGTTCTGGCCCCAGGCAAAAAAACCTTTGAATTTTCCCCGAAACATCTCGTGGAAGATCATGAGCCAGGAGGCGTTTTGGCCATCGTCTAATTTAGGCAGCCAGCTGTAACCGAAATCATTATCCTTGGTAGCATTTTCACCATAGTGCGCCTTGAGCAGGCTGACCGAGTATTTAGGGTAGTTGCTCCACCAGTTGGCGCTGTTCGGTTCCTTTGTTGTGGGTGTCGATTGAACGTTGTAATCTTGCAGCGTAGGCTGTGATGCTCTTGGTGTTTTCAGGTAACCAGGCAGGATGTGGAAGAGCAGGCAGTGGTCTGTAGAGCCCTGGACGTTGCTTTCGCCGCGCAGGGCGTTGACCCCGCCCCCAGCCCTGCCGATGTTCCCGAGCAGCAGCTGGACAATGGCCATGGCCCGGATGTTCTGGGTGCCAACCGTATGCTGCGTCCATCCCATGGCATACATGATAGTGGCAACCCTGTCAGGTTTACCTGTGGATGCATAAATGGAGTAAACTTTTTCCAGCAGATCCTTGGGTGTCCCCGTAATGGCTGATACCGTATCCATGTCATAACGGGAGTAATGTTTTTTCATGAGCTGCATAACGCACATGGGGTTGGTCATCGTTTCATCTTTCAGGACAACACCGGCAGCATCCACCTGGAAGGCCCAGGCTTTTTTATCGTATTTTCTTTTCTCAGCATCATATCCGGAAAAAACACCGTCCAGTTCACCGGGCATTTTAAAATTAGCGTTTACGAGAAAAGGACCGTTTGTGTAAAGACGGACGTAATCTTTATGATGAAGATCATTTTGCAGGATGTAGTTGATGAGGCCTCCGATAAAAGGAATATCGGATCCGGAACGTAAAGGTGCAAATACGTCGGCCTTGGCGGATGTCCTGGTGAACCTGGGATCAACGCTGATGAGCGTTGCGCCGTTCTCTTTAGCCTCTGTGACCCATTTGAAAGAAATGGGATGGTTTTCAGCAGCATTGCTGCCCATGATAAGGATGACATCGGAGTTTCTGATATCAATCCAGTGATTCGTCATTGCACCGCGTCCGAACGACTCTGCCAGAGCCGCAACAGTAGCGGAGTGTCAGATACGTGCCTGGTGCTCTATATAGATAAGTCCAAGGGAGCGGAGCCATTTTTGGAAGATGTAGCATTCTTCGTTGTCGAGGGCAGCGCTTCCAACGCTGGCGATGCCATCACAGCGGTTGACAACCTGATCTTTGGCATTCTTTTCTACAAAGGTTTCATCTCGTGTTTTTTTAATTCTTTGGGCAATTTCATCGAGGGCCCAGTCCCATTCCACCTCTTTCCAGCTGCTGGCGCCAGGAGCCCGGTACATGGGTTTTGTAACCCTGGTCGAGTTGTTTGCCACCTGGAACAGGGAAGCGCCCTTTGAGCAGAGGCTGCCCCGATTGATGGGATGGTCCGGATCACCTTCAATGTTTATGATTTTGTTATTGACTGTGTGGACGATCATACCGCATCCTACTGCACAGTAAGGGCAGATTGTGGTGGTGACCTTAGCTCCCTTTAGCCGATTTTCCCTCTCCCGGGCATCAGCAGATTCAGGGGTAAGGCCTGTAAGTGTTCCGGCAATAGCAGTTCCTCCGGAATACTTTAAAAAGTCCCGTCGTGAAATTCCCATATTGCACCTCCGTTGAAGTTGTAGGGAACTATGTCACACTTGAAGAAGGAATCGTGGCACGCGATGTGACATCTTCTGTTACTCGTCTGTGATAATCATTCGCAGATGAGTACTATTACCAACAATAATAATGTTATATATGCTTTTTAAAATACTAATTACAATCGGTTGTCAAGAAATAAAAAATGCTGGGACGGATTTATTATGTACCACAATGTAGAAAAGAGAAGTGAAGGAGTGAATATCACTTCTTGCACGGAAAACACTTTTCGGGATCCTAAATCAGGAGCAAAATCTTAGTGGGATAGGGTGTTTTCCCGAAAAAGTGGACTATTTTAAGGGATAGATTGTTAGAAGGGAAGGATAAAAAATCTCTCGTGCAAGGCAGGTTAGTTAGAGAATTTCTTATACAAGATGTTATTAAATGAAATTCACGTCCTGATGGAAACATGATGTACAGCCTCATAGTTCCTATTATATTCCATCCGGTTTAAGCGTCAGAAGCTTTTAGCAGATTGCTGCCACAGCCCCGGGTTGTCTTTAGACTTCAGTATTGATAAAACCATTTTGAATCGCGTGCTTTATCAGGTCCGCGGTGTTTTTCAGGTTGAGCTTCTTCAGGAGATTTGCCCGGTGATGCTCCACTGTCCTGATACTTATGGATAATAGTTCTGCTATCTCTTTGCTGGTTAACCCTTCAGCCACAAGCTTCAATACTTCAATCTCGCGGTTGGTCAGGGTCTCGCAGGGGAATACACCTTTTTCGCGGTAGGCACGGATCACCTCATCAGAGAACTCTTCCGCCAGGTGCGGTGAAATATACATATCCCCGACCATGACAATATCAATTGCATGCAAGAGTTCGCTGTCCGAATCCTCTTTCAGGAGATAACCGTCAGCTCCGGCAGACATGGCGCACAGGAAGTACTGTTCGCTTTTGTGCATGGTTATCATGAGAATCTTGACATCAGGGCAGAGCCTTTTGGCTTCGTTGATCACTTCAATTCCGCGCAGGTGGGGCATGGAAATATCAAGAATGATCAGATCAGGCACAGCTTTTTCCAGAACATCAAGGAGTTCAAGGCCGTCACCCGCCTCACCTATTACTTCAAGAGACTTATTTTCCTCGATGAGTTTTTTCAGGCCCTGTCGTATCAAGACATGATCATCAGCCAGAACAATTTTACATTTTGCCATAGCGGTCTCCTCGTTATCTGGTGGGTATTGCAAAGGTGACAGTTGTATCAATACCGGGGCGACTCACGATGCTGATCTGGCCACCCAGGATTCTAACCCGCTCAAGCATGGCCTCAAGGCCCATGCCCCTCTCAGCTCCTTTTTGATCTAAAGTTTTCTGGACGTTAAATCCTCGTCCATTGTCCTTTACAGTGAACTGGACGGCGCGACCTGTCTCCTTAATGACAAGTGAAACATGTTTAGCCTGGGCGTGCTTGCCGATATTGGTTAATGCTTCCTGAAGAATTCTGTATATAATGCGCTGAGATTCCTCGTTAAACAGGTGATTTATATCTGTATGCTCATAGTGTACTTCAATAGTATAAATTTTTGCGAAATTATTCACAAGGTATTCAATCGCTGCCTGCAGTCCCAGGTCGTCTAGCACAACCGGGCTGAGATCCCTGGCCAATCTGCGAACGTTCTCGATGATTTCGTTTATATTGTTGCGCATCTCATCGCATTCCCCTTTCAATTCTTCCGGCTCTGCATGACCCAAGCGCCTGGCTATAGCTCCAACCTGCAGTTTGAGGGCTGCCATTGACTGTCCCAGTTCATCGTGCAGTTCCAGGGATATTCGTCTTCTTTCGTTTTCCTGCACTGCAAAAAGGTCCGAAGAAAGACGGTGCAGACGCTCCTCGGATTTGCGGAGTTCGTTGGTCATTGTCTCGAGCTCGATATTGGAATCCTCAATCTCTTTTATCTGCTGTTTGGCCGCCATGATAATTTCATAGGCCAGCATGGCATAAATTATACTTGTGACCAACCATATTATCATCATGGTACGCCAGGTTTGCCCCAGCACTTTTTCAACTTTTATAGCTTCCTGCGCTGTAACGGCTTCTGTCTGGGCGATGATTTCATTGAATGATCTTTCAGTTTTATCATAAATTCGATTAACCTCAGATCGAAGGATCTCCCGTTCTTTCTCCAGCTTCAGACGGTCGAGGATGAAGCCGTACAGGCCATCAAAGCCCAGGATGATTGTCTGGTGGTCATTATCAATACTATATCCCTGTCCGAAAAGTGTTGTTTCATAATCGTCAAGCAGGCCGGACAGCAAGATTTTTTCAGCTGATTTTTCTCCTTCAGCTATACGGGCATTGAAGCGGACTCTTGCAAGCAGTGTCCGGATCTTATTGTCCTTAAGATCAGCAAGGTTGTCTGCCTCTGCAACGGAATGCAAACGCTCGCTTGACTGGACAAGATCGGTGATATCCCGGCGGATGATGGAAAAATCGTTGGAAGCCGCAAGTTCATTAAAAGCTGAAATGCTGATGTTTTTCAGGTTGTTAACAGCATCCCGTTTTATCTGCCGGATTTTTGCAGCCCGTTCAAGCCGCTGTTGTCCCTCGGCCTTGTCAACGGTCTCGAGAATCTGGTCTAAGATGGTCTCCACTTCTTTTCTGGCCTGTGGAATCCTGGGAACTACCCTCATATAAGCACTTACCCACCAGGTTAACTTGCTTTTGATGTTGAGGAGAGAATTAACATCTTCCTCAAGCTGTTCAAAGGCCGGGATGAGGCCAGGACTTGAGACTACCAGGCGGTAATCGCGCACAAGGCTAACAAGATGATAATCTTTATCCTGTATGTCAGAATTCACGTTTGCTTCAAGGAGATCAGTTAATTCAGATTTCTGTTCAGCCAGGCTGCTTTCCAGTTTCACCTGCACCAAGTTGGAGTTTTCTTTCAACTCAAAAAGTTTCTCCCGCTCGGTGCGCAGATCTGTAAGCGTGGACCAGACAAGGAAGACCATGAAGACACCGACGGAAAAACTGAGCAGTGTGATCAGCCAGACGAGTCTTATGGGATTTCCTTCCCGTTTTTTAAGATCTGTTTGGTTAGTCATTGCAGCGTTTGAAGCTTGTTCCAGTCAAAGGACCGGATCTCGCCTTTGCGAATAATGGTAGGCCATATCTGGTGGCTGGCCTGGTGCTCTGTTTGAGAAATTGTCAGTGGTATGCCCAAGCCAAGATTAAATTCTCCAAGTCCTTCCAGTGCATTTATGATGGCTTCCCGGTTGATTTCCCCTTCTATTTTGCTTAGGGCGTGGACAAGGATTCGTGTTGATATGTAACCCTCCAGGGCTCCAAATGTTGATGATATCGAGGGATTAAAGAGGCGCATGGCCCTGTGAAAATCCTTAACAACCGGCAGAGATGCTTCGAGAGGCGGGACCACCTGTGTTACGATCACCCCGCTTTCATCTGGGCCAAGGGCCTGGGCCAATGGTGCAGCTCCTACAAATGAAACATTGAGAAACAGGGATTTGATCCCGTATTCCCGTGCCAGGGTGATGAATTTTGCGGCAGGCGCATATGTGCCGACAATGATAACAGCTTTGGGTTCAGGATCAGCAAGGAGTAAATCTGCCAGGCCGTTTTCAACTGCAAGGCTGTTACGTTCATACCGACCATGCGTGATCTGTGTTTCATCTTTCAAACCGTTTTTCTTCAGGGCGGCAATGCCACCAAAAAAACCTGAATCACCGTAGGCATCCCGCTGGGTAAAAAAGGCTATTTCATGTGGCTTCAGTCTGCCATTGCTGATGAGGGCCTCCACCATGGTCCCAGTTTCTTCTGCATAGCTTGCGCGGTAATTCACTATATAACGGTCAGGTGGAATCCTGCGGAGTATGCCGGCACCTGTAAAAGCGCCGTAGAATGGAACATGACTCCGGTTGGCGATGGGAACAGCGGCAATTGCGGTGGGTGTCCCGACATTCCCGATGATGGCCAGGACATTTTCCTGGTTAATGAGAGTGTGCATATTGGGAACAGTTTTTTCAGGCTCATAGCCGTCGTCAAGAACTACGAGGCAAAGGCTTCTTCCCTTGATACCGCCCTGCAGGTTGATCTCCTTCATGGCTGCCATGACCCCATTCCGCATATTGATACCAAGATGAGCGGCAGGCCCCGATAGCACAGTGGACATGCCGAAAACAAGGGAATTGTGGAGGCAGGGAATCTCCTGGCTTGCTGCTTTGCCGGCAAGAAATGGCAGCAGGAAGATTACGGTGGCCAGCAGGAGTCCAAGCCGGCAACCCAGTCCATACCTATGCATTACGTTATGTATTATCGCCCTCATACTAATCTCACAGCAACAAGAATAATCCGGAACCTGCCGGATAGACTTGTTGCTTATAATGCTACAACCGGTTTTGTCAAGCGTAATGGCTTAGAAAGAAAGGATTTATGGCCGTTTCCCATAGAGCAGTGATCAGAAAGGAGGGGGCCCAAAATTGAATTGTAGTGGATATGGCATTTACTGCCTTATGAAGTTTTTCAGGGCATAGATATAACTTTATTGATCTCTTTTGTGACAGAAGAGGCAGCGGTATTTGGGAGGGTGGTCTTCCGGCAAAGGGGCTTCCCCGTCAGGTGAATGACACTCTTCGCAGAATTTCTCCGCCTCCTTCTTGTCCATCTTCATGAATTTCGCATGATTGTCGTCGTTTGGAAGGTGCTTGGTGGTCTCTTCCGGAGCGTTGAAGAGAAAGAGGAAAAGTCCGCCGCAGACGACAATAAAAATCAGATTGTAGAGGAGGATGTTTTTGCGTTTGGCTTTTGGTTCTTCACGGTTCATTGGTAATTCCTTGTTCAGTCTGACATCTCCAGCATGCTGAATGGTATCAAACCAATCCGCAGTGCCAGGATGAGTATTTCCATGGTAGCGATGTTGATCAGTTTATGTTTAGCAGAAAATTCAACAATACGTCTATGTTTTTGTTGTTTGGCTATAAGACGATGCAGTTCACTGCAGTCATAATCCGGGTTGATGATCACCCTTGCTGCAGTTTCGCCGGACACAAGGGCCGAGTACATACCTTCTCCGGTAAGTCCTGAAGCAAGTCCCGCAGCATCACCAATAAGCATTTTATTGTCGAAACGCCAGCCTTGGTAATCGAAATTTATGAACCCGGCTCGTGGTTTTATCCCGCAAGTTGAGATTTTTTGCAGTTTTGCCCAGTTAATGAGGCCGGCAAGCATCCTTTTGGGGTTATTGTAAGCTTTTGCGCCATAGATTCCGACTGAGGCCATATCTTTATAGGGGAAAATCCAGCCGTAGCCGTTGTTGAACAGGGAGGCATTCAGGTGCCATTCCATCTTTGTAAAGCTGCCAGGGACCTGGAAATGGATGCCTACACCGACTTTTTCAGAAGCAAGTCCGATATGTTTCCGCACAATGGAGCTGGAGCCGTCAGCACCGATGAGGAAACAATAACCGAAAGTTCCTTTGTTTGTTGACACAGTATCGGAAGTGATGGTGTGTACGGTGCAGGAGGTTATTATGATCGCCCCGGCTCTCTCCGCCTGTTGGCGCATCCATTGTCCGAGGACTTCTCTCCGGATAGTCGCCACGATGGGTTCTGGCGATTGTATGACGGCCTGCTGGTAATTTGACCTGATATGCTGATCCGGGAAAGCTTCCTCGATAAGGCTCATGGGAACCCTTCTGAGCAGACCGCTCCAGGTGATACCCCCGCCGCAGACTTTTGGGCCTATCACCGGCTTTCTCTCCAGCACCAGGACATCCATGCCATGCTCTGCAAGCAGGCGTGCACATGCCAGCCCTCCCGGTCCGGCACCGACAATAATAACGGAAAATGCCCGCATACCCTGTCAACGGTTTAATGGAATGTAAATCTTCATGAAAATGGAAAAAGCTGTGAGAAAATTATTGATACTAGGTAATTAATGAGTTTTCTGGTAATATAATTCATTTGTATCAAAATGCTGGAATGATTATACGGCGGTCATTTTTTTTGGCAATTTATAGATTTTGCGGTAAATGACCGGAGAGTCCCAATTATCAGGATAAATGTTGAACCGGAAGAATATACTTTTTTAGAGTGTTTTACCAGAGCTTGGTGCGTGCAATGAAGGAATCAACGTTTAAAAGGGAGATGATCGGCAATGAGGGCATGGTCCTGCTCGATACTGTCCGGCGCCTGAATCGGCGGGGTGCAGTGGCCCATCTCCTTAAATTGCTGCACAAAACGCATCCGGCTGATATGGCCTGGGTTTTCAGGTATCTGACCCCTGTCGAACGTAAAAAAGTATTCAATATAATTGCCCAGACAGATATGGTGGGAGAGTTCCTGAGCGAGGTTGACCAGGCCATCATGCTGGAATTGGTGCAGGATCTGACGCCCACGTTCATGGTTGCTGTCATTTCCGAAATGGCGTCAGACGATGTGGCTGACCTGCTGGAGGCCCTGCCGGAGGAGATGGCCAATGAGATCCGGCAGCTCATGGTCAAGGAGGACCGAGAAGAGGTCGATGAGCTTCTGCAGTATCATCCTGAGACGGCAGGAGGTCTTATGTCGCCTGATTTCCTGGCACTTGATGGAGAACTCAGCGCCGGTGATGCCATAAAGTTCGTCCAGGAGCACTCTGAAGAGATGGAGATGTCTTTCTATCTCTATATTACCCATGGTGACGGCCAGCTGGCAGGGGTGATCTCGCTGCGTGAACTTTTGCTGCATCCTCCTTACCGCCAGCTTAAAAATATCATGAATACCAATGTTACCTCTGTCACCACCGACACAAGCCAGGATGAAGTGGCTCATGTTATCTCGCAGTACAATATCCTTGCCGTGCCTGTTGTTGACAGCAGTTATAAACTGGTCGGCATTGTAACGGTTGATGACATCATTGATGTTATCAGGGAGGAAGCCTCTGAGGACTTCCTGCGCATGGCCGGTGCCGGCAAGGATACTGAAATCCTTTTGAAGTCAACCGTTGCCAATGCCATGACCAGGGCTCCCTGGTTATTTGCCAGCTGGATAGGTGGTGTCATGGCTATGTTCATTATCTCATTTTTTCATGATGAACTGCAGAAGGTACTGGCTCTTGCTGCCTTTATCCCTATCGTCATTGGTATGGGGGGCAATATCGCAACCCAGTCCAGCACCATCATCATTCGCGGTATTGCCACGGGAAGGGTCAATATGCAGGAACTCTCCAAGCTTATTTTCAAGGAGATGCGGGTCGGATTGATGCTGGGCGCTGTATATGGCCTGTTTTTGGGGATCCTTGCCTTTTTTGGCTATTCTGATATCAGTTATCTTGGTTTTGTCGTAGGCTTTTCTGTGCTCTTTGTTATGACGATGGCTGCTACGGTTGGCACGATGGTTCCTCTCATTCTGAAACGGTTAAATTTTGATGCTGCGGTTGCCACAGGACCATTTGTGACAACATCCATAGATATCCTGGGTGTTCTCGCCTATTTTCTCATAGCAAAATCCCTGCTGAACCTGTAAGTTCCCTATTACTTTACAATCTTCATAAAAGTTACAAGGAAAAATTTTTCAGATTGCTGCCTTGCATTTTTGCGTTTCTGGCACAATCTTAAAAGTGCTTCAATACGTATCTCAGAAGAATTGCAGAATATAGTGTAACTGAAAGAGAACATGGATCAGAATTTTTCGAAAAGACGCATTTCTCCCTGGCTTATCCTGACCCTTATCGTGATAGGCTTATGGTGGTTTACGGACAGGACGGAAAGGGTGAGATATGATAAGGATGCCGTACCGCGCGTTATCACAGCCCGCGGAGACCTGGCAGAGGATGAAAAAAACACCATTGCCGTTTTTGAAGAGGTATCACCTTCGGTTGTCTATATAACCAGCATTGAGGTGCGGCGTTCCCTTTTCAGCCTGAATGTTTACGAGATACCGCAGGGGACAGGCTCAGGTTTCGTCTGGGACAAGGAAGGCAGGATTGTCACAAATTATCATGTTATTGGTGATGCCAGCCGTATCGAAGTGACCCTCGGTGATGGCAACGTCTTAAAGGGTGTCATGGTGGGAGCAGCTCCGGACAAGGATATCGCCGTACTGCAGATTGCGGCCCCTCCTGAAAAACTCAAGCCGATACCTCTGGGAAACTCGGAGAGCCTGCAGGTGGGCCAGAAGGTTTTTGCCATCGGTAATCCCTTTGGGCTCGATCACACAATCACCTCAGGAATCGTCAGTGCCCTTGATCGGGAGATAACAGCTGTCACTGGAAGGTCAATCCAAGGAGTGATCCAGACGGATGCGGCCATCAATCCTGGTAACTCAGGCGGGCCTTTGCTGGACAGTGCCGGACGACTGATAGGTGTCAATACAGCCATATACAGTCCCTCGGGTGCCAGTGCCGGCATCGGCTTTGCAGTGCCGGTTGATGTTGTCAACCAGGTGGTTCCGGAGGTTATTCGGCATGGGAAGGTTACCAGGCCGGGTATTGGTGTTACCCTTGCCAGTGAACGAATCGCAAGACGTTTGGATATAAAGGGGTTGCTGGTGCTCAATGTTCAGCCTGGCAGCAAAGCAGACCAGGCAGGCATCCGTGAAACCAGACAGATCAGGGGCAAGGTCATTCTCGGCGATATCATCCTTGCGGTAAACGGTATACCCGTGGAATCCTATGACGAGCTGCTTAACGAACTGGAACGCTACCGCATCGGGGATGAGGTGACATTGATCGTTCTGCGCGATGAGGAGCCCACTGAGGTAAAGGTGCGGCTCGAAGAGGTGGAATAGTTATTGCTGCGATTTCTGGAGCAGCTTTTTTTTATGGCGGGCGTATTCCCTCAAATTGCCGGCCGTGTCCGATTCATCAATGATCTCCCTGCCGACAATTTCTTCAATTATGTCCTCGAGGCTTATAACCCCGGTAACGGAGCCGTATTCATCAACAACAACAAAGAGATGGATACGCTGTTCAAAGAATTCCATGAGGATCTTGTTGAGCGGGGCCGCTTCAGGAACAAAATGTACCGGCTGCATAAGGTCAGAAAGTTTCTGGTCTTTCTTGTCTTCAGAAAGGCTGAGCAGTACGCTCCTGCTCAAGACAACCCCAACAACATCATCCTGGTCCTTGTCAAAGACGGGGACCCTGCTGTGCCGACTCCACTGTTCTTTCATTTTCAAGGCTTCGGAAATAGTCAGGTGCTCGCTGAGACTGAAAACAACCGTTCGTGGGGTCATGACCTGGCGCACGGTTTTATCCTGCAGCTTGAGAATATTGGCGATAACTTTTTCCTGCTGCGGTTCAATTTCACCTGATTTCCTTCCCAGGACAGCTACTGCATGGATTTCTTCGATTGATACAAGGGCCTCCTTTTCCTGCCTGGGAATAAGGTGGGTGACAACCTGGCAGAGCCATATAAGCGGACTCATGATTTTTATAATAGCGTTTAAAGGTAGGGCGATCCAGGAAGCCAGGTTTTTGGCGTAGGCAACCCCCGCTGTTTTGGGGAGTATTTCAGAGAAAAGCAGGATGGTCAGGGTAAAGGAGACAGAAAACCAGACCAGGTTTTCCTCCCCGAAAACTACCGCTGCTGAAGCGCCGGCAACTGCAGCGCCCATGGTATTGGCAATGGTGTTCAGCGTCAGGATGGCTGTAATGGGCTGTTGGATATTTTTCTTCAGTTTTTTCAGGACTAATCCGGATTTTTTCCCGGAGCGTGCCATGATCTCAACCTGGCTTTGCGGTACGGAGTAGAGCGCCGCTTCAGTAATACTGCAGAGAGCTGATACAATAACGGCCAATCCTGTTGCAAGGATCAATTGCGTAACCAATGGATTCCTCCTTGTATTGATGATATGTCTTTTTTAAAAAGAACGCAGAGAAAAAGGAAAACGATTTTTCGGTGCCATATTTCATTATACTGCATGTTTTCATAAACGACTGCGTAATATGTATGAAATAGTGTCAGCATCGTAAAAAACACACGATGCGGGCATATATACCGTTTGTATTTATTTGATTTTATCAGGTAACGCTATCCTGTTTGGATTTTTTACTAATACATCATTATTGGAGTTCAAGAGCATCTGTGGTAAATAGGATTGGGCCAAAGCAATAATTAATATTGTATACAATAGGCACTAAAGTAGAAAGAGAAAAAGCCCAGAACGGTAAATAAATTCTGCGGGTAATTTTGCATATATAATGCCTACGGCAACCATTGGAGAAGAACATGAAAACAAAGCATACGACACAGGATCCGGGAAAATATAAAGGTGAAATGATGGCCTGTTTTGTCTACCAGCAGGACAAGAAAGTGCCCGATTGTGATAACAGGTATGTCCAGGAAACCGTGCGCCTGGCATTCCAGGCAGGTGATTTTTCAGGCAAGGAAGGGGAAACGCTCCTGTTTTATCCATCGGGTAAAGGAAAGCTGCTGGCACAAAGGGTTCTGGTAGTCGGTCTTGGCAAAGCTGAGGAGGGTAAGACAGGTAACGGCATTACACCTGCAGATCACTGGCGTGAAAATTACCGGAAGGCGGGCGGTAAGGTGTCAGAAGCTGCATTAAAAACCAAGGCCGGGAAAATCCTTGTCATGGTACCGCAACCTTTTATCCTTGATGCCCTGGAAACTGTTGAATGCTTGACCGAAGGAATGATGCTGGGGGCATACCAGTTTAAAAAATACAAAAAAACACCCAGAGAAGATGAACCGCAGACTTCAATTGAAGAGATACTTGTTTACACTGAAAAAGAGGAGAGCGCTGTCCTGAAAGGAATGAACAGGGGAAGGGTTGCAGCCCTTGCCGGTAGTGCGGCCCGTGACATGGCAAATGAACCCGGAAATGTCTGGACGCCAGCACGTTTTGCAGAATTCGGCAGGAAACTTGCCAAGTCCTATAATTTTTCCTGTACTATATTATCGAAGGCTGAGATGCAGCGCTTGAAGATGGGCGGCATACTGGGGGTAAACAGCGGTTCGTCCCAACCACCGAAAATGGTCATTCTGGAGTATAGGACTTCACCCCGCAACCCCACCCTCTTGCTTGTCGGCAAAGGCTTGACCTTTGATTCAGGAGGGATAAGCCTGAAGCCTCCCAAAGGCATGGAGGAAATGAAATTTGACATGTGCGGCGGGGCGGCTGTCCTGGGTGCCATGCAGGCTGTCGGCGAGGAGAAGCCCAGAGGTGTCAACGTAGTTGGTATTGTACCTGCCACGGAAAACCTGCCCGGCCCCAGTGCTCTTAAGCCGGGAGATATTATCACGATCTATGGCGGCAAGACGGTCGAGGTGGTCAATACCGATGCCGAGGGACGCCTTATCCTGGCAGATGCTCTGGCGTATGGCATAAAGAAGTTTAAGCCGAAGGCAGTTGTTGATCTGGCAACACTAACCGGTGCAGTTGTTGTCGGGCTGGGACATCATAGGACCGGATTGTTGAGCAATGATGATGAACTGGTGCAAAAGGTAACTGCTGCCGGTAACAGGAGTGGCGAGCCTCTCTGGCGTTTGCCGTTGGGTCCGGAGTATTCCAAGCAGATCAAGTCGAAGGTCGCTGATATCAAAAATGTGGGGGAGCGAGCTGCCGGCACCATTACTGCGGCGGCATTTCTCCAGGAATTTGTCGGGGAAGTACCGTGGGTTCATCTCGATATTGCAGGTACAGCATACAATTTTACTGAAAAATCATATGTGCCGAACAAGGGTCCATCCGGTATCGGAGTGAGGACCCTGCTCGAACTTATCCGCAATTGGTAGCAAGGCCCCTAGAGATAAAAACCGAAGAAGCAAAAGAAGGTTTCAAGGGATCGAGTTTTAAGGATAAAAAAATTATTTGGAAGGCCCCCATTTTCTTCAGCAGTTTGTATGTAACAAAGCTGGACCGGGAAGTATAATTAGAAAGGAGCAAAGCACGGTTTTTCATGAAACCAGGCACCCTAGGCCCCTTGAACCCTTAAAACCTAAGAACCTAGATCCCTTTCGTTACTCCATCCTTGTCGACAGATCAAAAGCTGCGGCAAAGAGGCTTTTGGTATAAGGGTGTTGCGGTTTATTGAACAGGTCTCCAACAGGACCGGCCTCTACGATCTTGCCGTTCTGCATCACTGCCACTTCATCAGCCATGGCTCTGATAACCCGCAGGTCATGGGAGACAAAAAGATAGGTTATCCCATATCGTTTCTGCAGGTCCTTGAGCAACTCAATGATCTGGGCCTGGATCGTCATGTCAAGGGCGCTGGTCGGTTCATCCAGCATGATAAATCGTGGTTTCAGAGCAATGGCCCTGGCAATAGCGATTCTCTGCCTCTGACCGCCTGAGAACTCATGGGGATAGCGGCCTGCCATTTCCTCATGGAGGCCGACTTCCTGCAGGATTTTATAGACCATGCGCTGCCGGTCCTTTTTGTCTTTGCCTATATTGTGTACCTTGAGACCTTCACTAATGATCTGTTCAATGGTTAAACGTGGTGATAAGGAGGAAAAGGGGTCCTGGAATACAACCTGGAGATCCTTGCGCATGGGTCTGAGCGTTGTCCGGGATAGGGGCACAAGGTCCTTGGAATTGTTTTTTCCCCCACTATAAAATATTTTCCCCTGGCAGTCTGCCAACCGCAGAATGCACATGCCAAGCGTGCTTTTCCCGGAACCGGATTCACCCACAACACCATAGGTTGTGCCCTCCCGGATGGTCAGGCTTACACCGTCAACAGCCTTTATCTTTCCTATGGTGCGCCTGAAGAACCCGGCCTTTATGGGAAAATGGCACTTCAGGTCTGAGATTTCAAGCAGCGGTTTTCGTTTGGGCTTTGGTTCCGGTTCACCCTTGGGAACACTGTTGAGCAAATGGATGGTGTATGGATCCTGCGGTTTGGCAAATATGGTCTTGGTTGAGCCGTTTTCTACAATTCTGCCGTCATGCATGATATGTACATGATCTGAAATTTTCTGTACCATGTTCAGATCGTGGGTAATGAGAAGGACGGCCATGTTTAATTCTTTTTGGATATCTTCCAATAATTCAAGGATCTGTGCCTGGATAGTGACATCAAGGGCCGTTGTCGGTTCATCGGCAATGAGCAGAGCAGGTCTGCAGGCAAGGGCCATGGCGATCATGGCACGCTGCCGCTGACCTCCGGAGAGTTGATGCGGAAAGCTGGCCAGGCGCTGCTTTGGATCAGGAATACCGCACCTGTCCAGGAGTTCAATGGCCTTGGCCAGAGCTTCTTGATTTGTAAGATCCTGGTGCTGAAGCAAGGGCTCTATCAGCTGATTACCGATGGAATAAACCGGGTTTAAGGAACTCATTGGTTCCTGAAAGATCATGGCGATCTTGTTGCCCCGGATATGGCGCATTTGGGATTCAGGCAGTGCGAGAAGATCCTGGCCGGAATAATGAATTGTACCGGAAGTTGTGACTGTGGCTGTTTTTTCCAAAAGGCGGAGGATGGACAATGCAGTAACTGATTTGCCGGAGCCTGATTCGCCGACCAGGGCTACGGTCTGACCGCTATCTACGCCAAAGGATATGTTGTGCAGCACTTTGCTGTCACCATCCTCGGTGTGGAACGTTAAAGAAAGGTTTTGTATATCCAGCAACATAAATAAATGCCTAAAGTGCGTAAAGTTACGGTGCCTAAAGTTTTTTTACCTAAGTCCTCAGACTCAGTCCTGTCTCCTAACTCCTGACTCTTCACTCCTCACTTTTTCTCCTGCTTCACCAGCTGTCTCGGATCAAACGTTTCCCGCAGGGCCTCACCGATGAAAATCAGCAGGACCAGCGTGCCCACAAGGACAGCAAAAGTGGATAACGACAGCCACCATGCCTCGATATTGCTTTTGCCCTGGGCCAGTAATTCACCGAGACTGGGTGTAGAGGGTGGCACACCGAGTCCGAGAAAATCTAGGCTGGTCAAGGCAAGTATGGCCCCGGAAAGCCGGAAGGGCAGAAAAGTGATAACCGGCGTCATACCATTGGGCAGCAGGTGCCGGAACATGATGACCACGTTGGAAACACCAAGGGCCCTGGCCGCAGTGACATAATCCATGTTTCTGCCCTTGAGGAACTCAGCCCGTACATAGTCCGACAGACCCATCCACCCGAACATGGAAAGCAGGATAAGGAGCAGCAGGACGCTGGGCTTGAATATGGAGGCAAAGATGATGAGGAGGTACAACTCGGGCATGGCTCCCCAAATCTCTATGAAACGCTGCAGGAAAAGGTCTGTTTTGCCGCCGAAATAACCCTGAATGGAACCGGCCAGGATGCCGACCGTTGTACCGATGAGCGTCAGTGCAAAACCAAAGAGTACAGACAACCTGAAACCATAGATAAGGCGTGCCAGGACATCACGTCCCCTGTCATCGGTGCCGAGAAGGTTGTCGCTTGTCGGGGGAGAGGGCACCGGCCTGTCCAGGTCAAGGTTGATGGTGTCGAAAGTGAAATGGTTCAGGGGGAAAAGAGCGAAATTGTCACCGGCTTCTATTTTATCAAGAATATAGGTGTCCCGGTAATCTGTCTCGGTTTCAAAATCACCACCGAATGTTGTCTCTGGATACGCTTTGAATATGGGCCAGTACAAACCCCCTTCGTAATAGATGAGAAAGGGCTTGTCATTGCTGATCAGTTCAGCCCCCATGCTGATGACAAAAAGTATGGTGAAAATGATAAGACTGTAATAACCGCGCCGGTTTGATCTGAACCTTTTCCAGCGGCGAATACCAAGGCTTTGACGTTTTTTGCCTTTTTTCATTAATCGACGCTCTCAAAGGTTATGCGCGGGTCAACCAGTACATAGCTCAGGTCGGAAAGCAGTCTGGAGATGAGTCCTATTATGGTAAAAAAGTAAAGTGTTGCCAGAACGACCGGATAATCGCGGTTCATGACCGATTCATAAGCCAGCAGTCCCATGCCGTCCAGGGAAAATATCGTTTCAATAAGAAGGCTGCCGGTAAAAAATGCCGTAATGAAGGAGCCAGGAAATCCGGTGATGATGGGAATGATGGCGTTTCTGAAAACATGCTTGTACAGTATCTGGGTCTCGCTTAACCCTTTTGCGCGGGCAGTTGTAACGTACTGCTTGCGGATTTCTTCAATAAAGCTGTTCTTTGTTAGCAGGGTCATGACTGCCAGTGAGCCTACAGCGCTTGATATAATCGGTAGCACCATGTGCCATAGGTAATCGAGGATTTTGCCTATAAGGTTCAAGTCTGACCAGTTATCTGACACAAGTCCACGTAGGGGAAAAATGGACCAGAAACTGCCGCCGCCGAAAAGAACTATGAGCACAATAGCCAGGACGAATCCGGGGATTGCATAACCGATCAGGATACCCGTGCTTGAAATGACGTCAAAACGGGAGCCATCATGTACTGCTTTATAGATCCCCAGGGGAATGCAGGTAAGATAGACGATAAGAAAAGTCCAGAGCCCGAGAGACATGGAAACCGGCAACTTCGAGATGACAAGGCTGACGACGCTTCTGTGGTGGTAGTAACTGGTGCCGAAATCGAAGACCAGGAAGTTTTTCATCATGGTCAGGAAACGTTCTGCAGGCGGCTTGTCAAAACCATAGAGGGCGCGTAGTTTTTCGAGCCTTTCCTCGTCAAGACCCTGGGCTCCTTGGTACAGGTCACTCTTGACGATTGCCCTGACTTCGCCCTTGCCGGTGGAAAGCCCTGCAGTGTCATGCCCCGCGATTTCAGCCAGCATACGTTCGACCGGCCCGCCCGGAACAAACTGCGTTACAATAAAGGTCACCAGCATGATCCCGAAAAGGGTGGGGATCATCAGAAGAATACGTCGTGCAATATAGGCAGCCATTATTAGTTATGGGTTTTGAGTTTTGAGTTCTTAATTTTAAGCGCCTAAAGTTTTAAGTGATCTAAAGTGCCTGAAGTTGATATAGCTTTCAGCAGTCAGCATCCAGTTCTAATTTTTCCTGCATCTTGCTCTGTACCCTGAAGAGCACTCTTTTTTGTACCCCCATGAGGGGTGTAAATGCCTCTGTGCCCAACTTATACCTTAGCTGATTTGTCTTTCATTTTTTTTTAACTAATAACTCAAAACTCAAAACTAAGAACTCTGTCTGTCAATCATCGTTTTGTATCGTTAAACGATAATCGTCATCTTGTTTCGTATGACGACAAAACTGTTTTCCCCCTCTTTTTCTCAGTCCTCAGCACTCAGTCCTAACTCTTCACTCTTCACTTCACACTATCTTTATTCTTCTATTGTCCTGACCGAACCACCCCGTCTTGGATCGCCTCCGCCTGCAATATTGGGGATAACCGCATGCACACCGCCGAAATAGACATCCAGGTTTGACCAGATATTTACCGGCCAGTTTTTTTGAAGTGCTTTTATAGCTTCCCGGCTCATGCCGGGCTCAACCTGCATCATTGTCCCATCCCAGTGAATGCGGGGTGCTTCTACAGCCTGCTGGACAGGGATGCCAAAATCAACTATGGCGCTAAGCACCTGGGTGATTGCCGTCCGTATCCGCTTGCTGCCGCCGCTGCCGATGACCATTGCCACCCTATCATTTTTCAGTAGCAGCGAGGGAGACATCATGGATGAAACACGCTGGCCGGGAGGGCTGGCATGAAATCCATCCGGATGCAGGTCATCTTCGCCCATCATGTTGTTGAGCATAATGCCCGTACCCGGCACGAAGTAGCCTGATCCTTCACCATTGGAGCATGTCATGCTTGCCACATTCCCCTCTGCATCGGATACACTGATATGTGTGGTGCCCCGGGAGAACCGTCGAATTCTGTCCCCGGACTTCTGAAGTGACGTTGCTGTTATGCCTCCAGCGCGCAGTTCCTCCACCTCAACCATTAATTTTGCAGTCAGCAAGGCATGGGGAGCGGAATGGTACGTGAGATCGGATATATCCTGAGTTTCCAGGAGCGACAGAGCCAGACTGATCAGCGAGCCGCCCATCGAGGGCGCGGGATTGGTCAGGAACATATGGTCACGAAAGCCGACTGTAAGAGGGGCGCGCTCAATGACCTTGTATGAAGCAAGATCCTCTAAAGTCAGCAAGCCCTTGCCCTTGCGCATATCATGGTCAATTGCCGTTGCCAATTTGCCCCGGTAAAAACTTGCACCCTGGTCCTTCGGGAGCCGGGAAAGAAAATCAGCCAGTTCAGGGTTTGTTATATGATCGCCCTGTTTGGCACAGCTGCCGTTAATGGTGTAGAGTTTTCGTCCCACAGGGGAATGGGTTACGATGGGTTCCAAAAGGTTTAAGAAATAGCCCTGCCAGTCGTTTAACTCCAGGCCGTTCCTGGCCAGGCGTACTGCCGGTTGCAGGATTTTTTCAAGATCCAGTCTCCCCAGACGGTTATGAACATGGAGAAAACCCTTGAGATTACCGGGCACCGCAACTGATCCGTGACCGATATTGAAATCCTGGTCAGAACCGGGAAAGTGAATGGTCACTGGAAAGAAATGCGGTTCGAGGTTACTATCTTCGAGGCCCCTGCCGGGTGTGTCGGTAAAAAAATCAAACAATATTTCTTCGCCTTGGTTTGTTCGTGCAAGCAAAAAGCCGCCGCCGCCAAGACTGGTAAGGGTCTGTTCCGCAACCGCACCGGCAAAACCTGCAGCAACCGCAGCGTCAAAAGCGTTGCCGCCTTTCCGCAGAATTTCAACAGCTGCAGCACTCACCAGGGGATGGCCGGTTGCAACGATTGCTTTGCCAAATTTCTTCATTGCCAGAATCGAGGGTGAATTTCTTTGATTATTGCAGAAAAATCATTTTTCGCCGAAAATATTTTACGCTGCTGGTCTGAACTGGTGCCGGATTTTACGATATGCTGCAGATCATCCACGTATTGGTTCGTCCCCAGTTTTTTCATGGCAGGGACAACCTTGGCAAACAGTTCCCCTGCCGCATCCTGCAAGGATAAATTCTTTTGGAGCAGCGGGTAGACGAATGTGCCGGCCAGGCCGTACCTGGCAGCCTGCCATTTATTGCTTTTCAATACCTGCATGTTTGGATTCAAATGCCTGTCAGAAACAGTCAATTCTGCAACCAGACCCTGGATAAGTGCCACAATGGCAAGGATCTCGGTAAAAGTGGACGGCAGGTCGCAGATGCGGATTTCAATGGTCCCGAAGTCAGGATGCGGACGTACATCCCACCACAGGTCGCGTACTGAGGTAATGATGCCTGTATTGATGAGCAGTTTAACCATTTCCAGGTATTTGTCCCAGCTTTCAAGCTGGTCGGGCATACCTGCCAGAGGCAGGGCCTCGAACAGCTTGGCCCTGTAGGAATGGAGCCCGGTGTCAATTCCCTCGTAATATGGCGAAGAAGTGGTTAGGGCGAGCAGAATGGGCAGAAAGAGGCGGATGCTGTCACTTACACGAATGGCAGCATCATGGTCGCTCATGCCAACATGGACGTGCAGTCCTTGTGTGATGAATCTTCTGCCCACCAGCTGCAGGTCAGCCATGATGCGGGTATAACGGGGGTGGTCAGTAAGCTCCTGATCGCTATGTCGTGCAAAGGGATGCAGGCTCGAGGCAAAAAGGAGACAGCCGTATTTATCAGCGAGTTGTTCGGCCAGCCGGATAAGGAGGGTCAAGTTGTCCTTGACCTCGGCCATAGAGGAGCAGACCTCTGTGTTAACCTCAATCATGGACCGGATGAATTCTGGTTTTATTCGTTCCTTTAAGCCGTTTGGAACCATGGCCAGAATGTCAGGAGCCCTGGGGACAAGATTCATACTTCTCCTGTCAATAATCTGGAGCTCTATCTCAACACCCAGTGAAAAGGGTTTGCTCGCTTGAAAAGTGATAGTCTCCCCCCGCATCATTTTTTCCCTTCTTTGCTGAGCGGATCAGGCAAGTTCATGGCAGGGGAATAACCTCCGGCAGGAGTTGCGAAAAGGTCTTTCTGTTGCAGAGCCTGCCAAGCAACCTGGGCAAGAAATGCTGCACCAATCGGGAGAACCCCCTCGTCGAAATCAAAATAAGGGCTATGAGCCGGGATGTTCGCCAGTTCAGGATGTCCGGCCCCGAAGCGGACAAGACAGCCGGGCACTTTCTGCAGAAAGTAGGCAAAATCTTCTCCGCCAAGGCTCGGGTGGCGTTGCTTGACAACACCTTCTTGTCCTACAATTTTTTTTGCTGCCTTTCTTGCCAGTCTGGCTGCAACCGGATGGTTTATAACGGGTGGCAGACCATCACGGAAATGTATGGTTGTCTTGGCATTATACAGGCCATCCATAGCCCGAACCATTCGCTGCAATCCGTCAATGATTTGGGCCCTGATCTCGGGATGTGTGGCACGGATGGTTCCCTCAAGTATTGCCTCTTCAGCGATAACATTATAGGCGGATCCGCCGCTGAAACGACCTACGCTCACAACGGTTGGATAGGAAGGATTTATCTCGCGCGAGACCAGGGTCTGGATGCTCATGACGAGAAGACTGGCAACAACTATGGCATCAATGGTTTCATGCGGTCTTGCTGCATGACCGCCGCGGCCGCAGACCTTGATTTCAAATTTATCAGTATAGGCACAGATAAGACCGGGTTCAGCTGCAATCTGGCCTACTTTAAAATGTCGGTCTATATGCCCGGTAAATATCGCCTGGACCCCTGCAAAAGCCCCGTCTTCGATCATGGCCAGGGCACCTTCACCGGATTCTTCTGCGGGCTGAAAGAGAAGTATGACATTGCCCGGAAGCTCAACGTGCTGAAGCATTGCAGCTGCGCCTAGCAGCATGGCCACATGGCCGTCATGCCCGCAGGCATGCATGAGTCCTGGGAGCTTGGAAGCAAAGGCAAGGCCAGTTTTTTCATCCACCGGCAAGGCATCCAGGTCGGCGCGCAGGGCAACACAAGGGGTGTCAGAGTTGTCAGAAGCAGTGGTCCCAATGCTTGCAACGACACCTGTATGAAGGCCTTCAGTGCGAAAAGGGATACCAAGCTCCTGCAGTTTTTCGCAGATATATCTCTGGGTACGGTGCTCCTGGTTGGCCAGTTCCGGGTATTGGTGGATAGCATGGCGAATGTCCTGCATCCACTCTATCAGTTTTGCGTCAGGCAGAAACAGGGATTTTTCTTGATTTGTGTCAGACATAAAAGTTTTTACAACTCCTTGCCCTGCGGTATAGGGTGAAATTATTTCAGAGGTGTAATCCTAAATAGGGGATAATCTAGCTTTCTGCAGGAAAATTTACAAGCATTATGCAAAATATGGTGCAGGGAAAAGAGACACGAGAGCAAAGGTAAAGGTTATAATGGTACGGAATGTGAGGTAAAGAGTAGGGTTTGATACCGGAGTAGTGAAGTAACTGGGTGCAGGATGTTTTTACAAGCACTCAATTACTCCAGCACTCGGTTGTTCAGCTTTCAGCTTGGTACTGCCCAGAAGGCAGCGGTGGTGGTTTTGGTACTCCTCCTGGTTGTCTGCTGGGCGGACGATGACCTGGCCCGGTATATTAAGAGTAACAGGCAGGGCCTGGTTGTATGAGACGTGTATTTATTTAGTATCTTGTCTAATATTAATGTTTTAATTATCTGCGCATGGTTTTATTCAAATAATATATCAGCAGTTGTTTTTCGTATTCGTTTCCGGGAAAAGGCGGCATATAGGGCCGCTCTTTGCCCATTGTCTTAAAGATGAGGTGAAGTTCCTCTGGCGAGTTTTTGCGCACCTGCTGGCGGATGTCGTTTAAGGGCCCCCCGATGGAGTGGCAGGAGAGGCAGAGTACGTTAAAGAGTTCCCAGCCTGCTGCCTGGACATTGTATGGAGTAATTGTTCTGTTTCGGATCCATTTAGCCTGGTTAAGTACCCCTGCCTTTGCAACCTTGCCCATATCTTTTTTCAGGATGGCATTGGAATACATGTAGTCATAAATAATATAAGGCCGTCTTCCTCCCTCGCGCAGAAACTCAAAAGCGCCGAAGTACATGAGACCGATGACGAGCATCACCGCGGCAAGGGTGCGGCTGACACCGGAGGGCAGCCTGATTGCCATGATGAGCCCACCAAGGATAAGCAGGGGTGAGCAGGCGAGAAAAATGGTTATGGCATTGCGCAATTGCGGCATTTTCTGGAATATGATCTCTTCAATGTGTGGTGGCAGGGCGGCCTTGTACCACCAGGAAGAAGCAAGGAAGAGCACAAAGGGTACCAGGAGCCACTTGGCGCTGTAACGCAGCATGGTGGTGCGCAGTTCATTATCCTTGAGAAAGGAAGCGGTCAGGAAGCCGAAAAGACCTGCGATTATTATTGAGAAGAAAGTGCGGAAAAAGAGAGCGGGCCAGAAAGTCTGGTTAAAGAAGCCGGACCAGAAATTATTGTTTTCAACCCAGGCACCCGGCGTCAGCATGAAGTCTATGATGCCGTTGATCACGAAGAGTGACATCCAGGCAGCACCGAAATAGATCCAGCCTATTATCAGGTGGTCGCGTTTTGAAAGCCTGTCAAAGGTATAGTAATAAATAAACAGGGAGACAATCTCAGCCACGAAAAAAGTCCATTCCGTACCCCAGGCAAAAACAAAGGTATGGATCAGCACCGAGGTTGCCGAGGGGTTTAAAAGAGAAATGGTAAACCAGATGCCGACCCCTGTCAGAGCCCCTGCCACCATGGTGAGAAGCAGGAAGAACTTTGTGTGCTTCCGGACATAATCAAGTATGCCGGGATCGTTTTTACGGTGGCCCAGGTGTTCCGTCAACACAAGGAACAATCCTCCGCCTACGGCAAATTGGGCAATATAGACATGGATGATAGCGATTACAGCGATCAGGAAACCGCCGCCTAAAAACTCAAGCTGCCAGACAGGATAATTCATTATGCAACCCCCTTAGCGTTCCAGACTGTTTTAAGCATCCAGCCAACAAGATAGATACCTCCGACAAATGCCAGCAGAAAAATGATGAAAGGAGAATACTGCGGGGAATACGGCAGTTCTGAAAGGCTGAAAAAAGGTTTAAGATAGGCCAATCGTAGAATATCACGCGCCAGGGTCATTAGAAGGACAGTTACCAGGGCCCAGGCAGTGGCAGGGATAATCCTGCCTGTCTGGGCAGCGGCTACAGATGGAATGATGGTGGCAACCGAGCCGACCACTAAGACAAAGAAAATTTTGCCGCCAAGGGTAGCCGGGTTATAGGCCGCTTCCGGCAGTGCACCCAGGAACCAGAAGCCGAAGCCGAAGTTGATGATGGTGGCTATGGTGAACCAGTTGCACCCGACTTTTATCCACTCTTCTCCATCCGTTGCACCGCGGCGTTTGCGTATTTCAAAGTACAGGGCAATCGCCAGGCCGCCGATTGCTACGGCCGAGGCGATAAAGTGCAGGAAGCGCGGGACAAGGGCCGGGTCGCCGAGATTAATTAGCCAGCCCTTGCGGTTGGAGAAATAACTGGCCCAGACTTCCGGCATCTGCATGATGGAGATGTTATTGCTGAAAAGAAAAGAAACACCAAGCAGCAGCAAGAGCGTTGCACCGATATACAATCGGCCCATGCCCGTCCTGTTATCGATCAGGCGGTAAACATAAGCGGCATAGTAGCTGATAATGAGCATACCGACAATGGACAACCAGTAAACCCCCATGAGGATCGAACTGGTGTAGAGGAACTGGCCGTAGAGCACTTGCAGGAAAAGCAGTGGTGCTACTCCTAGGTTGATGGTGAAGGCGATGGAGTAGGGGAGTGTTTTGGCAATGTGCGCGTTTAATGGCATTGCATCGTTGCCGCGCCAGAACGGTGCTGCAAAGGCAATGAAACCTGTACCCAGCATTATGTTCATGGCAACAAAATGAAGAAAAGTGGTGACGGTGAGCAGCAGGTGCAGCCAGAACCAGTGCACCGGTATGGTATCCGGTATTGGTATCAAAGAGACAGGGTCCATAAAAGTACCTCTTTCAGAAGTAATATCCCGGGAAGAATTTCAGGGTTGTTTATTTTGATTCGAGCCCTGACTGTATCCCTGGAAAATTAAACCAACGAACTCGTTGGATACAAACTGTCCTGAAAAAATTATCTTTATTTTTCTACAGTATAGGAGTCTTCGTCAAGTTGTTTGAGAAAAAAAAGCTGATTGCTGATCTACAATACGATCCTAACCTGGAGATGCGTTTTGAGATCCATATAAATCGAGTTCCGTTTTTCTTCACTTTCCACAAATACCTCAACATTGAGGCAGACATATTTCCCTGAACTGCTGCTGTTGGATAGTGAAATATCGCATGCGCCATGACCGATGATCTCCTCAAGTGCGAGGTAGAGCTGTTCCTGGTCACTCCCTATGACTTTATAGAGCCAACGGCAGGGATAGTTGATCTTTGCCTTACATGCTTTTAAATCCATAGGAATTGATCAGGGCAGATATGGTTTTAGCTTCCTGAGGTGTGATATCCTTTATTTGGTAACCTGAAACATAAAACTCGGGAATGAAATCCTGTTTGCACCAGAGACACCTGGCACTGAAAAAAATCTCCTCACGACCGGAAACCATGCTTGGCAGCTGCATCCGAAAGGAGAAGTCTTTTCCAACAGGAATAGGTTTTTCGCTGATCAGCATGATGCCCTGGGGGGTAATATCTACGAGATGTCCAATGTCGGCGCCACTGTCAATATCAAAGATCCTCAGGTAATATATGAGGTGTACTCTTTTGAGTTGCCTCTTGTTATGTCGCATTGTTGGCTCTGCCCTTAGATAAATTTTGGCACCTGGAGTTGCCACCCATTCAATAAAAGAACTATAATTAAATTATAAAAAATCATAACAAATAATGTGGCCTTCAGTCCAGTTGGAAAAAGATTATTATTTGTTTTTTAAACTGGTAATGGATTACACGATTTGGTTATATATACACAAACTGGAATAAATATTTTTTAAGTCACTTTTCGCTGAGAAGGGAAAAGTCCCGAAGATATTTGCGGGGGAGTTTAGCGTGTTTGCCATTATCGGCCTCATGATATGGTCAACCGCAGTAGTGAAAAATCAGCTTGGGAAGTTTATGCGCTATTTATATTGCATCATTAATTTAGTCCTGTGCTGTGTAATCCTGACCAGCACTTTTAACGATGTCAGGGCCGAGGATAAGGGACACCCCTTCGGGCCGGGCGAGAAGATGCATTTTGTTTTGAAATACGGTGTTATACCAGCAGGGGAGGCCACGCTTGAAGTGCACGCTATGGAGGAAATAAATGGAGTCGATGCCTATCATTTTGTTGTGACCGCACGCTCAAACTCATTCATAGATTTGTTCTTTAAGGTCAGGGACCGAGTTGATTCCTATGCTGATGTTGATATGAACCATTCCCTGTATTACAGAAAAAAACAACATGAGGGTAAGACAAGACGAGATATCACGGTGGATTTTGACTGGGAGGGGAAAAAGTCTACATATGTAAATTTCAACACTGAGCCAAAGGTTATTGACCTGATACCAGGGAGTTTTGACCCGCTTTCCGTATTTTATTTCTCGAGACTCCTCGACCTGGCTACAGAAAAAGAATTTGTGCGACCGGTTACAGACGGGGAGAAAAACCTCATCGGTAATTTGCGGGTTACTGGCAGTGAAAATGTAAGTGTCGGGGCAGGAACATTTAAAACCCTTTTACTGGAGCCGGATCTGCAGAATGTGGAAGGCGTGTTTTCAAAAAAACAAAGAGCCAAGATAAAACTCTGGGTAACAGATGATGAGCGCCGACTGCTGGTGAAAATGTCGAGCAAGGCAATGGTTGGAAGTTTTGTGGCGGAACTTACCTCCTATGAGGTACACGATGCTATGAGAATCAGCAACCTGAAAGAAGAAGAATAGAACAGAATGTATGATTGGTTGAGAGGGTTATGCAGGAAATAGCTAAAGGGGAGGTGAGGCAGGTGAATGAGACGGAATATTATGAGGATGATTTCAGCCAGCTTGAGAGCTATAATACGTATGTCAGCACTGAGAATAGACTTGTTCTTGTCAAAACTACTGACGGATCACTGATTCGCGGCAATATTAATCTGAACAGTGATTCATTGCCCATGGATAGGGTGAGCGATCTTCTCATCAAGGGTCAAAACAAGTTTCTGATCATGTATAATGCTACCATTGGCGACAGAAAGGACGCGGCTGTTATTATTAACAAGTCGCAGATTGTCTGGGTCATGGAAGAAAAAGATGTGCAGGGGATAGGAAACCGTTAAACGTCTGAGTTTTCTTTGGGAGTGGCTTCAGCTACAGGTGCTGGTTGACTGCATGCAAAGAGAATATGCGACTTTGTGATTTAAAGGTTGTCCCCTTAATCCTCTCGACGAATTCTTTCCATAACGCACTCATAACTTTCAGCACAACCAAGGTTAATTTCCTTCATATACTTGATATTATCCTTAATTGATTCTGCATACAGGTCTCGATCAATTCCCCATCGCATCCTGAAGTGATACAGGGCGGCGGATGCTACATTGTCCATTTCCTCTGCCAGACGCGTTCTAACAACTGAGTGATAGAATTCCTCCGTGTTTTTAAAAAGCTCCAGAGGGGTTTCAAAATCTGGCATACCAGCCTCTTCAAACTCCAGGAAGAGCAAAGGAAGTTTTTCAAGGTAATTCCTGTCTGCCACCTGAGCAATCAAATCAGCTGAGCCAAGAATGCTGCCCATTGTCCTGATCTCATTTGAATGGAAAGGTATATTCTTGAGAGAATGGGTAAGAATTGTGCACCTGATAATATGTCCGCAATCTCTGATCTCTTCTGCTGTGAAACCTTTGCCGTCCAGGTGTTTTGTCATGAGAGTGATGGAACGATCTTCGTGGCCAATGGTAAATTGGGCTCCTGTGCCTTCAGATTCTTCTATGGTCTGGATAAAGCCGGTATCATGAAAAAGGGCAGCAATGAGGCCAAGCTGGATCACTCTGGAGGAGAATTTGTGGTTCTGTACATGAAGCCCGTGCAGAAGTCTTGCTGTTGCAAGAGTGACTGCACAGGTGTGTTCCAGGTTATGGTATTTTGTGTTGCTGGGACAGTAGCCAGGATATTTTCCTTTGAATAGAGAAACTATGTCCGTGTAAACATCTTCCAAGAGGGAGGAATCAAAGGCAGGGTCTACAAGTAATAAAATATTTCTTATCTCAGCAAATGTCTCGCTGGGAGAGTAGATATTCGTTAGATCGTTAAGTTTTATTTCCCTGTTTGTCATTTAAGTGTAACGTATTATAGGGTTATAGCAAATATAGCAGGTACCATATCCAATAAGATATTTCCATAATCTTTTCATAGATATTAGCCAATTATTTTATCTGTAACCTCCGGCTCAGGATCGACAGATCCTTTATGGTGAACTTTTGTCTGAAGTTCGATATATTTAGTATATGTCTTTATCATCACTAATTGATTTGCATATCCATTCAACTTTTTCAGATGGTGTTCTCACGCCTGCAGAAATTGTTGACCTTGCTGAATCGCAAGGAGTGTCAGCCATTGCCATAACTGATCATGATACGGTGGCCGGCACCGACGAAGCCATGAAAAGAGGGGCTGAGAAAGGAATTGAGGTTGTCACCGGCATTGAAATTAGCTCATGGTATGGAGATATATCAATGCATATCCTGGGGTACCGTTTCCGGCATGATGACACAAAATTCAACAGCCGCTTGAAATTGCTTCAAGATGGGAGAGAAATAAGAAATGCCAGGATAATTGAGAATCTTAACAGGCTTGGCATCAGTTCAGATATCAGGGAACTGCTGCACTATTCGGAGTATGGCCAGACCGGTCGACCACATATTGCCCGGCTCCTGGTTGATAAGGGTGTGACGAAAAGCATGGATCTGGCATTTAAGCATTATCTTGGCAGGGGGGCTGCAGCCTATGCCGAGCGCTTCAGGTTTTCCGCCCATGATGCCATTGCCATGATACGGGAAGCAGGCGGGGTGGCGGTTTTGGCGCATCCTGCCAGTCTTGATCCCAGCCTCCGTTCAATACCTGCCTTACTTAAGGATCTGCACAAAATTGGCCTTATGGGGGTTGAGGTGTATTATCCCTCTCATAGTCCAAAAGCAGTAAAAGCTCTTGTGAGGATGGCAGAGGATTACGGATTGCTGATAACCGGTGGCAGTGATTTTCATGACCCGGAGCGGGCCGCATATAACAATGATGAATGGAAGTATAAAATGCAAGTCCCATATGATTTGATCGGGGCGATAAACAATGTCAACGAGAGCGCTCCCCGTAGCCTACAGCGGGTGGAACTTTAAAAAAAATCACATGAATTTTAAAAGTTTGTATTAGTATCTCCAGGGTTATAAATTTCCACTGCATTTAATTTCAAGGATATTGAGTAATGGATACCATTCTGGTTGTTGATGATGAGCCTAACTACCTGATCGTGCTTTCAGAGCTTTTGAAAGAGGAAGGCTTTGAAGTCCTGACCGCTCAGAGAGGAGAAGAGGGATTGAGGATCGTAGAGGAGACAGATCTTGATCTCGTCATCACGGATATGCGTATGCCCGGCATGGACGGAGTGGAGCTTTTGCAGGCGATCAAATCGTATAATGCCAATCTGCCTGTTATCATGATTACAGCTTTTGGCGAGGTGGAAAAGGCTGTTATAGCAATGAAAGCCGGTGCCTACAATTACCTCGTTAAGCCATTTAATAATGAAGAATTGATCGTGAATATCAGAAAAGCGATCGAGCATTATTCTCTTTTGCGAGAGAACCTTCGTTTGCGCGATGAGGCCAGGGTCCGCTATGGATTTGCAAGTATTATCGGCAAGAACGCCCGGATGCAGGAAATTTATCGGCTCATTGAAAAGGTTGCCCCGACGCCTGCGTCGGTTTTGATCACCGGTGAAAGTGGCACGGGCAAGGAACTCGTTGCCCGTGCAATCCATGTAAACAGCCCAAGGGAAAAAGGCCCCTTCATTTCTGTCAATTGCGCCGCTTTGCCTGAAACCTTACTTGAAAGTGAACTCTTTGGACATGAAAGAGGTGCTTTTACCGGCGCAACCTCGTTGCGCAAGGGCAGATTCGAACTTGCTGATTCCGGTACCCTCTTTCTCGATGAAATAGGTGATATTGCTCTTTCCCTGCAGTCTAAACTGTTGCGGGTTCTGCAGGAGCGGAGTTTTGAAAGGGTCGGTGGCGACAGGTCGATCAATGTTGATGTTCGTATAATTACTGCTACAAACCGGGAATTGAAAAGCGATGTGGAAGAGGGGCGTTTTCGTGAAGATCTTTACTACCGGTTGAATGTTTTGCATATACATATGCCCCCCCTGCGGGAAAGAGCAGATGATATCCCGATGCTGGCAGAGCATTTCATCAATAAATTTGCTAAAATGTTGAATAAGCCTGACCTGAGGATATCCGGAGAGGCTTTACGTTATCTGGTCGGTCTTCCCTGGGCGGGTAACGTGCGCGAACTTGAGAATACCATCGAGCGTGCTGCCATCCTCTGCAGCGGCGACCTTATTAAGTCTGAAGATGTGCATCCCGACACGGTGAGCAGCAAAGAGGAAACATATTGGACGCCTGATGTCGATTTTGAAGAATTTTTGCCGGCAAACCTCCCCCTGCCAGAGGTTTTGAGTGGTGTTGAGGAGCGCATGGTGAAACGTGCCCTTGAGGATGCAGACTATGTCCAGACCCGGGCAGCGGAAGCGCTGGGAATTACCAAAAGCCTGCTGCAGTATAAGATGAAGAAGTACAATCTGCAGAAAAAATGAAAAATGTAAAATGCAGAATGAAAATATGAAATGGAAAAGTTATTAGTTTTGAGTTTTGAGTTAAAAGAAGAAAAAGAGCTAGGCACAAAGGCTCAGAGTAAAAAGCAGAAAAAATGAAAACTGTACGCTTAAACTGATAGCTGATAGCTGAAAGCTATAACAACTTTAGGCACTTTCAACTCATAAGTTAAAACTCAAAACTAAGAACCTCTGTGAACTCTTTTCCCTCAGCCCTCAGTCCTGTCTCCTGGCTTTCCTTCACTGCGGCAGTTTCGGTATCTTGTTTCCTGTGCCGCCCCAGTTCAGCTTATTGCGCAGGATTTCAAAATATCCCTTCTTGGGCATACTGACCAGGTAGAGTGGTTTTCTGGCAGTTTTGACCTCCAGTTTGGCGTTCTCTTCCATTTTCCAGGCAAAGCGCCCGTCCACGATCACCTTGACATTGTCAGCCTTCCCTGCCAACTGGGTAATGAGGGTAACTTCCGGTGAAAGGAGAACCGGTCTGCTCTCCAGCATGAATGGACAAATGGGCGTGACAAGGATGCAGGGAAGATTAGGTTGGACCACCGGGCCGCCTGCCGACAGATTGTAGGCAGTGGATCCGGTAGGAGTGGAGAAAATCAAGCCATCTGCCGTGTAAGTCGTAATAAATTCATGGTCTGACCAGGTTCTTAGTTTTACCAGCTGGTCGATGTTTCCCTTGCTGATTACAACATCATTAAGTGCATACTGGTAATCCATCGGGTATTTACTATCATCAGAGTCCCCAATCAACCTGGTTTTCAGCAGCATTCTTTTTTCAACGGACATCTTTCCCGCAAGTAGGAGTTCCAGGGCTTCAAAGCGTTCCTTGGCCGAAACCGCTGTCAGGAATCCCAGGCCACCGAGATTAATGCCCATAACTGGTATTTCATACCTGCTGGCTTTATCGGCGACATGCAAAAGAGTCCCGTCACCACCAAGAATAATGAGGATATCAAGATCCTTGTCAACCTTATCTAAAACAGTGTCGATCCCCCTGGTCTTCAGCCAGTTGATGAGGTCTTCGCCAACTTTTCTGGGTTTGGCTGAACCGTGTTTGAGGATAATTCCTGCTTTGCGGAGTTTCATTTTCCCAGCTCTTTAGATCTCTCGGTTGCCGCTTCAACAGCATCCATGATAATACCACTAAAGCCAGCAGCCTCAAGTTCATGCAGTCCGGCAATAGTTGTCCCACCAGGAGAGGTTACCATTGCCCGCAACTGGGCAGGATGCTCTTTGCTTTGCATGGCCAGCTTAACTGAACCAAGAATGGTCTGCATCACAAGGAGTTCTGCATCAGAACGATTCAATCCGACCTTCAATCCGGCATCGATAAGGGCTTCAATAAAGGTAAAAACATAGGCCGGCCCGCTGCCGCTCAAACCAGTTACAGCATCAAAATATTTTTCATCGAGTACTACACTTTTGCCAATGGAGTTGAAAATAAGTACAGCTGTATCCATATCATCCTGGGTGGCCCTTGGCCCTGCACATAAAGCTGATGCCGCTTCAAGTATAAAAGCGGGGGTATTGGGCATGACCCGGATTATTCTGCAGTTGCAGCCGGAAAGATTTGCATCGATGAAAGATGACTGTATGCCCGCAGCAATGGATATAAGAAGATGCGAATCGTTTATGCTGCTTTTTGCAGACTGGAGCACAGTCTTCATTATCTGCGGTTTGACAGCCAGAATGACAGTTTTGCAGGATGACCAGATATTGGTATCTGAACTGCTGTCATAGGTAATGACCCCGTAAGTGTTGGACAGATATTCACGCCTTTCGGCCACAGGGTCGGCAACCATTATGTTTGCTGCAGAAATAATGCCGGATTTGAGAATGCCCTGGATCAGGGCTTCGCCCATTCTGCCACCGCCTATAAAACCTAATTTACCACTGAATACCATAGCTTTTCTCCAGTAAAAAACATTGAGATCAACACAAAAACAGATAACAGTTATTTTTTCTTATTGCTGTATTTTTTACACGAGGAATGCATAAAAAAGCCTGTTGGACCATAAGAGGTCCAACAGGCTCTGGGGGAAGTGTTTATTAAGATAAGCAGAAACGTTCTTGGATAATTCTACCGGACGGTAACATGTTTTTGGGGTGCTGCAGGGGCAAATATAGGGAGAAGGCGGTTGCCTGCAGCTTTTGTTCTGGAAACAACCTTGTTAAGTACTGAGAGCTGCCCGTTTTGCGTCAACTCGACGAACTCCCAGGCCTCAGGCGTGGCAGCAATTGTTTTCATCAGCTTCAGGTGTTGCCCATGGCCTGACTTGTAAGCAACGATATGGCCAAGCACAGGACAACCCAGAAGGGTCATGTCGCCAATGATATCAACAATTTTATGCCGTACAAATTCATTGGCGTACCGTAGTCCCTCTTCGTTCAAAATGCCATTCTCGTCAATGGCAACCGCATTTTGCAGTGAGGCACCAAGTGCCAGACCATTTTTTTGCAGTTTCGCCACATCTCCAAGAAACCCGAAGGTTCTCGCCGGGGATATCTCGTCAATGAAATTCCGGGGAGTAACAGATACTGAGTATACCTGGCGTTTTAGGAAATTATGATTGAAATTAATTTCCGCAGTAACCTTGAACCCGTCATAAGGATAGATGCTTATATACTTGTCGGCTTCCCTGAAGGAAATTTCACGGGTAATTTTTACAAGCCTTCTGTAACTTTTTTGCTGCCTGATACCTGCTTCAAGGAGCAGGTCGACAAATGGTGCTGAACTGCCGTCCATGATGGGTACTTCGGGACCGTCAAGCTCGATTATCATGTTATCAACGGCAAGAGCATTAACTGCTGCAAGAAGATGCTCTGTAGTGGCAACGGAAGTTACGCCTTCTGATATTGTTGTTGCCATTGTGGTGTCAACAACACGGTTCATGAAGGCGGGCACGAGATTCTTGCCGGCAATATCGGAACGGACAAAGCGGATACCGGTATTTGCACTTGCAGGTTGAAGCGTCAATTTTATCTGTTTACCCGAGTGCAAGCCAACTCCGCTGCAATGTACGGTCTTGCGAATTGTGCTCTGGTAGGGGCTGATTTGTGAAAATGTCTGCATTATTTTATATATCCCAAGAGAATCGTTAACTTTATTTATATTTAAAAAATAAGCATAGCAATAGCGATTGAAAATGAAGCAAAAATCATGCCAGTCAGTGGTATTTGTTGCTTCAGGTGGGTATATTAGTATAATTGTTAAATAATTACAAGTATATGTGAGTAAGTGAGTTGTAGGGCCCCGGGGCTCGAATAATTGTCCGGATGTGTCAAAAAGAACACAGGGTAGTGTAAAATATTGTGTTTTTAAGCACTTGTCGGATCTCTTCCCGAAAAACTTTCGATCCTCTGCAGCAGGTAGTGGTCAAAATCAGGCTTCATTCTTAACTGAATTGGCAGAGCGAGAAGGGGTAGATCAGCGTTATATAAATTCCGAAGTTTGACAAAATCCTTTTCCGTGGTGATTATGGCCCGTGCTCCTGAATCCTTTGCATCCTTGCAGATGGAGGTAAAGTTGTCAGAAGAATAGGAATGGTGATCCTGGAATGCGTGAAATCCTACCAGGTTTGCCTTTAATCTGTTGAGAACTTTTTTGAATGATTCCGGCTGGGCAATCCCGCAGAAGCCGTAAACTTCCATATTCCTTGCCTCATCAAGGAAAATGGTATCATGTTTCCCCTGAGAAAAACGGGGAATGAGGGTTTCGGCATGATATGAGCCAATAAAAACAGGTTTGCCAGGAAAGGAACCTTTTAGAAAACTGATAAACTCCACCACGGTAGCTTCAGGCGGTGCATCAACATCCGTTATGACAAATGCATCAGCCCTTTTGAGGGAGGAAAGAGGTTCGCGCAATTCACCTCCTGGCAGGACATGCCCATTGCCTAAAAGTTTCTTCCCGCTGAACAGTACAAGGTCCAGGTCTCTTTTAAGGGCCATATGCTGAAATCCGTCATCCAGGATGAGAGAATCCGCAGCAAGGGAGTTAATGGCAAAACTGCCTGTGACAGATCGTTTCTTGCCGGTAAGCACCGGGACACCGGGCAGTTTTTCTGCGAGGAGGCGTGGTTCATCTCCTGCCATGACAGCATCCAGCAGGATATCCGTGGTGTCTGATACGACGTTGATCTCGGCCTTTGCTTTCCCCTTGTATCCCCGGCTCAATATCGCCGGTTTTCTGCCGTGCCGGGTGAGAAACCTAGCGATGTAAAGTACCAGAGGGGTTTTGCCGGTTCCACCCAGGATAAGGTTTCCGACACTGATGACCGGCACATTTAGATTGTGTTGCTTGATAATTCCATTCCTGTAAAAACTGCTGCGATTGGCCATAAGGCAGCTGTACAGAGGGGAGAAGGGCCTGCCCAAGAGGAATAATTGCTCCAGTCTGGTGTTTTGCTTTGCTGTCATGGGTGATGAATCCATAAACAAAAGGTATGTCGAGGTAAACTTTTTGACCCAACGAGGCGTCTTATACTCCAAAAAGCCACGTTAGCCAAAACATTAATGAAAACTGAAACGCTCGCGGCAATTAACGGGGTATTATTGAGTCAGCTGATTACATGCGCAATACCTGTCGGCGGAAAGCCTTTTGCAGGGCCGGCAATCTAAATCGTTATCGCTGCAAGTAAGGCTTGTAAAAATAACCGCGAAAAAGGCAACTTGCATGTACATTAACCGCGTAAAACATGATATTTATATGATTTCTAAGCCAGGCAAAAGGTATTGTAAGTTTTGGTCTCATTTCCTGGAAAAACTTGTTTAAAGCGGAAGATGTTACGGCAGGATGACAACTGAAGAAAACAAAAATATGCCCATGAAAATTGCTGGGCTCGCAGAAAATGCCAGGGATGGAAACCGCGGCAGCTTTCAGGAGCTGATGATCATGTTCCAGGAAGATATTTATCGCCTGGCATATTACCGGACATTTTCTCAAATGGATGCGGAAGATATTACACAGGAAGTTTTTGTGCAGGCTTACAGAAAAATAAAAACCCTACATGATCCTCAACGATTTCGTGCCTGGCTTTACACAATCGCAGTCAACAGGTGCAATGACTTCCTGCGAAAGAAAAAATACCTTTTCCTGCTGCAGAGTCGATCAGCCCGGGAACAGGAAGTCGAGGAGGCAGGCGAAAAAGTGAACAACAACTACACCGATACCATCGCGAAGAAAAAATTCTGGGAACAGGTCAGGTTGCTGCTGGATAAACTTTCTGCCATGGAGAGGCAGGTATTTACCCTGAGGTTTATGGATCACCGGAACATCAATGAGATCGCCGCCATCCTGGGGAAAAATGAAAGCACGATCAAAACCCATTTATACCGGGCACTGAACAAGGTTAGGGAAGAATCAGGATTCTTCCAGGAATACAGGGAGTCAATATCATGAAAAAATCTAATCTTGGGCATTTGCTGGAAGAGCAGATCATCTGGGCAGTTGTTGATGAAAAGGAATTGTCCGAAGAGGGCCATAACCATCTCGTGGAATGCCCGCTGTGTCAGGGCAGGGTTGAGCAGTTCATGGTTGAATTGCAGGTGTTTGGAGAGAGAGCAAATGTTTCCGTGCCGCCCTTGACGAAAACCATGAGACTGCCACAGGCAGAACCCTCAGCAGCAAAATATGGGGCACGCTGGATTCCTTTTGTTGCAGGCGCTGCAATGGCTGGGCTTGTCCTGTTTTTCTATTTCCTGGGAATGGATGCGATGTCACCAAAACTGGCCACGGTTCAGGACCAGGAATACCTGCTCGAAGATGAATACCTCATGCAGGAAATCTCAGAGATGGTGGAATATCCTCTCCCGGCGGAATTGTATGAGATAACCGGAGATGCTGCTGATTTTGACGATGACTTTTTGCAGTTCGTTCTGCCTGATTTTCAGGAAGATTTTCAATCTTAAAACACTACATAAGGAGACATAAGAAAATGTTGCGAAAAAATGTATGGATTGCATTGGCGCTGTTTTTGATTTTCCTGCCTTCATCACTTCTGGCACAACAGATGATGCATGGAAAATGGTGGCAAAACAAGGCCATGACAGAGCAGCTGCAATTAACCGACAGCGAGAGGAAACTTCTGGATGAGAAGTATGTGGAAAGCCGCCGGAGGCTTGTTGATCTTAAAAGTGAGGTCGAGAGGGAAAGGCTTGAATTGGATATACTTCTGGAAAGCCCGGAATCCAATAGAGTGCAGATCTCAGAGCGTTACGACAGACTGGAGAAGGCAAGGGCAAATCTTTCGAAAGAACGTTTCGGTCTGCTCATTGAAGTGCGGGACATTATCGGTGTCGAGCGTTTTCAGGAGCTGAAGTCGATGCACCGCAACAGGGACAGGGACAGGGGCAGGACAAAAAGGCGCTTCAGTGAAAGGGATTGATGTCGTCAGTACTATGACAAGGGAGAGTATCTCAATTCAATGAAGAATTGAGTAAGCTGCATAAACAAGACTTAGCTCACAGGTTTGAGGCCCGTTGTATTCTATTGAGGTTTATCAGGCCCTGTTAATGACTTCGGGACTTTTGGCGAAGCAATAAAGAATTGAAATATTTCGATATGCCGTCTCGTAACACCACGGTGCTGAAGAACCAGGGCCTGGGCTGCATCTCCCATTTTTTCCCGGAGGGCATCGTTGGTAAGCAGTTTCTTTAAAATTTCAAAAATATCATTCTCATCATGACAGACGATTGCAGCATCTCTTTCCAGCAGATCAGTTGAGATCTCGGTAAAATCATCCATGTAGGGACCGAAAATGATCGTCTTGCCGAATGCTGCAGGTTCCAGTGGATTATGGCCTCCGTCAGGAACAAGGCTGCCGCCAATGAAAGCGATATCGCAGAAGCTGTACATGCGTGAAAGTTCACCCATGGTATCGAGGATGAGCAGAGGGGCGCCGGGGAATTCTTCGTCCTGAAAGGGGGCAGTGCGCTGCCGCACCGTCAACCCCAGCTTCTCTGCGATCTCTTTAATCTCACGTCCTCGTTCAATTCTGCGGGGTGCCACAACAAGAAACAGGTTCGGGTAAAGCAGGGAAAGACGCTTGTAGGCTGAAAAGATGGCTACTTCTTCACCACTATGGGTGGAACCGGCAATCCAGACAATCTTTTCAGGAGATATGCCAAACTGCTGCCGGTAAAATGAGATAGGCCGCTGCTCCTGGTCCCAGCCGACCGTGTCCGGCAGCACGGCATCGTACTTCAAGTTACCCAGAGCCTTCACCCGGTCTGGATCTACACCAAGTTCAATCATTTTCTTCGCGTCGGCCGACGTTTGCATGGAGATGAAACGGAAGCTTTTGAACATGGGCAGAAAAATGAAATGAAAACGTCGGTAGCGGTCAAATGAACTTTGCGAGATTCGGCCGTTAACCAGGATCGCAGGCGTGTTTTTTTCTTGCAGGATATGGAGAAAATTCGGCCAGAAGTCGGTTTCAATCAAGATAAACAGGTCGGCCCTGATACAGTTGATGAATTTCCGTGCAATAAAATATATATCAAAGGGGAATGGAATGAACAGGTCGATTTCCTTTGCGATAATGTCAAGAGCAAGTTCCTCACCGGTTTTTGTGGAGGCTGAAAAAACGAGTGTGACATCTGGATAAGCGGTTCGCAGTTCTTTTACCAGGGGCTGCGCAGATAAGACTTCGCCAACGGAAAGGGCATGGACCCATATGCGCTGGTGCCCCGAGGGAAGTTTGCGAGCCTGTTCGGCAATGTTAAGCCCGAGCCTGAGGAGTATTCTGTAACGGTACTTGGGGGAAATGATTGCTTTGACTAAAAGCAGCGGAGAGAATAGTATCAGGCCGGTGATCTGAAATATATTGTATAGAACTATTTGCATGGAAATTCTAATATTTGGATTAACCCGGCATTAAGCAGCACCTTAAAGTAAATAAAATTTAAATTTACTCAAATATTAAATATTTGGCCACTAATTGATTCAATTACAATGAACCTGCTGCTCTTTGAAACAACTGAACTCGGGAGTGATGCCACAGTTTTTCTGAAAGACCGGCGCAGTGATCATATTATAAATATATTGGGGTGCAAGCCTGGAGACCGTATCAGGGCAGGGGTGATAAATGGCCCTATTGGAACGGGCGAGATACTTGCAGTTAAAGGGAAGGGAAGAAAAGTGGAAGTTGTCCTGCATTTTGTTCCTGCAGGCAATCCGGTCGTGCAGCCGCCGATTGATCTCATCCTGGGACTTGTGCGTCCCATTATGCTCAAGAGGCTCCTGGCCCAGGCTGTCTCACTGGGCGTTGGCAGGATATTTCTCATCAGGTCGAGCAGGGTTGAAAAAAGCTTTTTCGAAGCCAGCCTGTTGCAAGATGAAAACTATCGCCAATATCTCCTGCAGGGCCTGGAACAGGCTAAGGATACCTATCTCCCGCAACTCACTACACATGAGCGCTTCAAGCCCTTTATTGAGGATGTTATCCCCGCGCTTGACTCGCAGTACAGCAGGAAGCTGCTTGCCCACCCTGCGGCTGGTTCGGACCTCATGCAAACAGTAGGAAGCCGGATAAGCGGACGGACGCTTTTGGCAGTCGGGCCTGAAGGTGGCTGGGTGGATTATGAGGTTGAGAAGTTCCTTGAACACTCTTTTGTCCCGGTAAATATGGGACGCAGGATTCTGCGGGCGGATACGGCAGTAGTGGCCTTGCTGGCGCAGCTTATGTTGTTGCGGAAGGAGTAGAAGAGGACTGAGGAGGCAGGACTGAGGACTAAGGACTGAGGGAAAAGAGTTCACAGAGGTTCTTAGTTCTTAGTTTTGAGTTATTAATTCTAAATTTTCAATTTTCAATTCTACATTTTGAACTCTGTCCCCTGCCTCCTCACGCCTTGCCCCGCAACTTGTCAATAATCATCTTGAATTCATGGAGCTTGAGAAGGTAAAGCGCAGATCCGTATACAGCGGCACCGGACAGGACCAAAAAGAACACCCCTGCTGTCTCAGCAAGAAGCCCTTTCTGCATCCAGCCTGCAAGAAATATCCACACGCTGTAAAGATAGATTCCCATTCCCAGCGCGGCTGCAAGCACCTTGCCCAGCCCGACCAGAAGGTATTCCAGGGAAAAACCTTCAAGTTTCCAGTACAGGATTGTGCCGAGAAAAAGAAAATTGGCTGTCATGGCGCCAGATATGGACAGTGCCATGGCCTTGTGCTGCAGGGAAGTTATGGAGAGCAGAATGATGATGATATTTACCCCGACTGCCAGAAAGCTTCCTGCAACTGGGTAGCGAGTGTCGTTAAGGGCGTAAAAGACCGGTACCATGACTTTTACCGAGGCATAGGCAAAAAGTCCGAGAGCATAAAAACGCAAGGCTTCAGCGGTCTTGAGGGTATCGGTGGCAGTAAAATTGCCATGTTCGAAAATTATACTGATAATTGGATCTGCAAGCAGGATAAGACCGACTGATGCCGGAATGGTCAGGGAAAAGGCCATGGTAAGTGATGAGGTGAATGTTTCCTTGAGGCGGGAAAAATCTTTTATTGCTGCCTGCCTGGAGAGAAGAGGCAGGGCGGCCACCGAGATGGCAACACCGAAAACGCCCACCGGGAGCTGGAAAAAGCGGAATGCATAGTTCAGCCATGAAAGACTGCCTTCCTGAAGGGATGAGGCAAAGTATGTATTGATAAATATATTGATCTGCAGGGCAGCCAGACCGAAAACCGCCGGGGCCATCAGCTTCAGAATACGGTGCAGTCCCGGATCTTTGAGATCGAGGTGGGGCATGAAGCGGAAGTTGATGCGGTAAAGGGAGGGGATCTGGCCTCCCAGTTGCAGCATCCCGCCGATCAGGGTGCCTATGGCCATACCAATTATGGAAGGCTGCCCGTCTTTTGCCAGCAGAAAGGCAAGACTCACTCCACCGATGATTGAGCCAAGGTTGAAAAAACTGGAGGCAAGGGCGGGAATAAAAAAGCGGCCCTTGGTGTTGAGTATTCCCATGACCACGGAAGACAGCGAGATAAAAATGAGGAATGGGAACATAATCATGGTGAGAACATGGGTTAAGGCAACCTTGTCGGGGATCTTCTCAAAATCTGCATCAACCAGAGCCAGGACAATTTTATCGGCAAAAAGTATGCCAAGAAGCGTGATAATACTGAGCAGGATAGTGATAAAAACAAGAACGTTGCCGGCGAGCTTCCAGGTGGCCTCAGCACCGCGGGTTTCATCGTAATCTGAAAAGACAGTGACAAAGGCTGCACTTAAAGCACCTTCGCCAAATAGGTCCCGCAGAAGGTTGGGGATCCTGAATGCCACGACAAAGGCATCAAAGGCAAAACCAGCCCCGAACAAAATGGCAAACGCCTGCTCTCGGATCAAGCCGAGTACCCTGCTGCACATAACGGCTATGCTGACTTTCGAGGCCGAGCGGGCAATTCTGCCCGTATCTTCTGCTGGTTGTTTCATCTGGCTGGAGCCTGGTCTTGTTGTTTCTTGTCGTAACACACAAAAAACAGGAAAAATTTTTGCTACTCTAGCAGGCTCACTCAAAGAAGACAATGTTCTTGCTTGACTTTGCCGCTGGCTTAGGAATAGTATGCATTCCTTTGTATTGAGTGTTCACGGTGCCGACAATCTGGCAGCCGGCCTAATTGTTTGATCTGAAATAAAAAATCGACAGGAGTTTATTGCCCTTTGGGTCCCCGGGGGCTGTAACAATTCTTTGAGTTACAAATTGGAGGATTTACATGACTGATGTTAAGCTGGTTAGGAATGTGGCAATCTTGGGGCATAGTAATTGCGGCAAAACCTCCCTGGCTGAAGCAATGCTTTTCAGTGCAGGGAAAACAAACCGCCTGGGAAAGGTGGATGATGGCTCTTCAAATATGGATTATGAACCTGAAGAGATTAAGCGCAACATCTCAATCAGCGCAGCATTCAATCATTATACCTGGAAGAAGCACGAGGTTTTTCTGACCGATACTCCTGGGGACGACAATTTTTTAAATGAAGCAAAGTTCGTAGCCAAGGTTGCTGACAATGCTCTGTTCTGTATCGGTGCAGCCACAAGCATAAAGAACCAGACGACGAAATATACCGATTTTATTGAAGAACGAAAAATCCCCACCATAATCTGCATCACCAGAATGGACCGGGAGCGCGCCAATTTTGCCAATGTCATTGAGGGAATGAAGGCAAATCTTCCCTTAAAGCCTGCAATCACCTATGTGCCCATAGGGGCAGAAGCAGACTTCCGAGGGGTTGTAAACGTTATAAACCGCAAAGCCTACACGTTCGATGATAAAGGGAATGCCAAGGAAGTTGAGATCCCTGCGGATATGGCAGATGAGATAGCTGTCTATCGTGAAAGCCTGATGGAACAGGTCGCCGAAACGGATGACGAGCTGATTGAAAAATTTCTGGAAGAAGGGGAACTGAATGATGAGGAACTGCTTAATGGTTTGAAAGCAGGCGTGAGGTCCGGAGAGATCTGTCCTGTGAGCGTGACAGCTGCCTCCAAGAATCAGGGGGTTGATCTTCTGCTTGACATGATCAACGATCTATTTCCGGCTCCATGTGATTGTGCTCCCCAGGTGGGAATTGACCCGAAAACCAAGGATGTTGCGGAGAGAGAGCCAAAACCGGAGGCTCCTTTCTCAGCCCAGGTGTTCAAAACCATGGCAGATCCATTTGCAGGCAGATTGACGATCTTCCGGGTATTTTCCGGCACCTTGTCGGGCGACACCTTTTTTAATGCAACCAAGGACGTCAGTGAGAGATTTGGGCAGATATTCATCATGGAGGGCAAGGGCCAGAAACCCGTTGACAGCGTTGGTCCTGGCATGATTGCAGCTGTAGCCAAACTGAAGGAGACGGTAACGGGGGATACACTCTGTGCTGAAAATGGACCCATTATTTATGAAACCCTTGTGCCGGTACAGCCGGTTATATCCTATGCGGTAACAGCCAAAAAGGGAGACGAGGAGAAAGTATTCAGCTCCATAACTAAAATGCTTGATGAAGACCTGACGCTGCAGCTCACAAGGGAAAACCAGACAAAAGAGATTCTCATTTCCGGTGTCGGGCAGGTGCACCTGGAGGTGATTGGCGAGAAAATAAAGCGTAAATTCGGTGTGGAAATGGAACTGCACATCCCCAAAATTCCATACAAGGAAACAATTAAAGGCAAGGCAAGGGTCCAGGGCAAGCATAAAAAACAGAGCGGCGGCCGAGGCCAGTTTGCCGACACCTGGATCGAGATGGAACCGCTTCCCAAGGGAGGGGGTTACGAATTTGTCGACAAGATCGTGGGGGGTGTCATACCGAAACAGTATATCCCGGCAGTTGACAGGGGTATCCAGGAGGCCATGGAAAAAGGCATCCTGGCTGGGTTCCCAATGGTTGATGTGAAAGTCTCACTTGTTGACGGCTCTTTCCACTCGGTTGACTCTTCGGAACTTGCATTTAAGATTGCCGGTTCACTTGGGTTCAAAAAAGCTGCGATGGAGGCAAACCCGGTCCTGCTGGAACCTATAATGAATATCAGCATCAGGGTTCCCGAGGACTGTGTCGGGGACGTCATGGGAGATCTGAATTCACGCCGGGGCAGGGTTATGGGCATGGATTCCGAGACAAAAAATGAAGTAATAAATGCCCAGGTCCCCATGGCTGAAATCCAGAAGTATGCGCCGGACCTTACGTCGTTTACCGGCGGACGGGGTTCTTTTTCCGTCAGTTTTTCCCATTATGAAGAAGTCCCGGCACAGCTTGCCGAGAAGATCATTGCCGCTGCCAATAAGGAGGAATAGCCTGTTCCATTGTCATCGCCTGACCAAAACAGCATTTATTCCTGCGGGATTCTGACCATCAGTGATAAAGGTGCACGTGGGGAGCGGCAGGATACCAGCGGCCAGAACCTGAAGGCTATCATGGCTTCCCAGGGGTTTGATGTAAAATGGTACGACATTGTCCCGGACGAGGAAAGAACCATTGAAAAAACCCTGGTCAAGTGGATAGATGAGCTGCACGTCGACCTTGTGATTACCACCGGGGGCACGGGCGTGGCTCCGAGCGATGTGACCCCGGAAGCGACGCGGAGGATAATTGACAGGGAGATTCCGGGCATAGCAGAGGCCATGCGCCTTGCCAGTCTGAAGAAAACACCAAATGCCATCCTGTCGCGGGGCATTGCAGGCATCAGGAAGGAAAGCTTGGTTATTAACCTGCCTGGCAGCAAAAAAGCAGCTGCCGAGAATATAGAAGCAGTACTTGCAGCAATTCCTCATGCATTGGACAAGATAAAAGGAAATCCCGCTGACTGCGGCGGTTGATCATTTACAGATCATAGCATAAAAAAGCCGCCTGGTTAAGTTCTCAGGCGGCTTTTTGTATTTTAACAGTATTTTGTGATATTGAGGCTAGAAGCAGTCTATTTCAATGGGGGATGCCCCTTTGGTGCTCGGCCTGGAGATGATTTCACCAATGTGATAGGGTGTTTCGCCGAGAGCAATTAATTGTTGCATGGCATCTTCAAGTATATCGTCATCAACTATGACAACCATCCCGATGCCCATATTGAAGGTTCTGCACATTTCCCTGGGTGAGACATTTCCCTTATCTTTGAGGAATTCAAAAATGGGAGGTATTTTCCAGCTTTCATAGTGGATGACAGCCCTGCTTCCCTGGGGCAGGATCCTTGGAATGTTGTCAGTAAATCCGCCGCCGGTGATATGGACCAAGCCGCTTACCTTGTAATTTTTGATCAGGTTCAGAATCGATTCACTGTAGATGCGTGTTGGCCTTAGGAGTTCTTCACCAAGGGTGCAGCTGAATTCTTCCATGAATTTGTCTACCGTAAGCCCCAATTCCTCAAAACAGATCTTTCTTACCAGGGAGTATCCATTGCTGTGCAGGCCTGAAGAGGCCAGGCCGATAATCTGGTCGCCGACTTTTATGTCTGAGCCGTCAATAATTTTATCGCGCTCCGCAATACCGACGACAAAGCCGGCCATGTCATAATCCCCTTCAGCGTATAAACCCGGCATTTCAGCTGTTTCGCCCCCGATAAGAGAGCATTTGGCGATTTTACAACCTTCTGCTACGCCTTTAATGATGTCGCTTGCTATTTCTATGTCAAGCTTCCCTACCGAAAGGTAGTCGAGAAAAAAGAGGGGTTTGGCTCCTCCGACCGCAATATCATTTACGCACATGGCGACAAGATCGATACCAATAGTATCATGCTTGTTGCATTGCTTGGCAATGTTCAGCTTGGTACCGACTCCATCAGTGGAAGAGACCAACACGGGATCATCGAACTTATCGTAGCCTATGGCGAAAAGACCACTGAAGCCGCCTATGTCGGTGAGCACACCTCTGCCAAAGGTGGGTGCCACGATCTTTTTTATCCTCCTGACCAGTTCGTTGCCCCTGTCAATATCAACGCCGGCTTCGCTATACCTTGATGATTTGTATTTATTCATCTTATAATTATTCAGAATAATTTTTAATTATTACTATGTTATAGTGGCTGAATGTGAAATACGGTTCAATCTAAATCGTTTTTTCTGAAAAGCCAATATTTATAATTTGGGGCACTTTAAAAGTCAATTAAATTGCTGGAGAACCATATGCTCCCTGTAATAGCCGACCGGAAAGATATGCATCAGGGAGATGCATTTTGATCCGGCTCCGTTTTTTGTGCAATGGCCGTTGAAATAGTCCAATATTCCTGGTAGCATAACTCTTCTATGAAACTTCTGCTTACTCTTATCGGCCTGGTTTTTATTTTAGAAGGGTTGCCGTATCTCACGTTTCCAGAGGCTATGCAGAAATGGTTGCGTCAAATAATTGAAATGCGGCCGGCACAGGTGAGAATCGTCGGGCTTTTGGCCGTGAGTCTCGGGCTGCTTATCTGTTTTATCACCATGCGGAGCAATATTTTCAGATAGCTTACGGTTTGTCTTGGGCGGTACCCATCTAATTTTTTAGGAAAAACAATAGATGACGCAGCAAAGAAGCAGTTGGCAATCGAACCTTGGTTTTCTTCTTGCAGCAATAGGCTCTGCAATCGGTTTGGGCAATGTCTGGCGCTTCAGTTATATGGCCCATCAATATGGCGGCGGTGCCTTTCTGGTGCCTTATGTTGTCGCCCTTATTTTAGCCGGAGTCCCTATAATGATCATTGAGTATGGACTTGGACACCGTGAAAAAGGATCCTCGCCTCTGAGTTTTGTCCGTATCAATAAGAAATTCGAATGGATCGGCTGGTGGATGCCTGTGGTGGCGATGTTCGGCATCATGCTTTATTATTCGGTGGTCATCGGCTGGTGCATCAACTATTTCTTCTATTCCTTCAATCTTTCGTGGGGCGCTGACACCCAGGGGTTCTTCTTCAGTCAGTTTCTGCAGTTATCTGAATCGGCCGCTCAAATAGGCGGCATACGCATACCCATTGCTGCAGCTACCTTGTTTGTCTGGGTCTTGTGCTGGCTGATCTGTTATCGTGATATCCGTCATGGCATTGAAAAAGCGAGTGTAATCTTCATGCCGATCCTCTTTGTCCTTACAATTATCCTTGTCCTGTGGAGTGTTTTCCTGGAAGGGGCGTCGGATGCCATTTTTAATCATTATCTGCATGCCGACTGGTCCAAGATTAATCTGTTCTCGGCTGACAGTGGAGTTAGAAGTGAAGCCGGCAAGGTTTGGGCTGCAGCATTTGGCCAGATATTTTTCACCTTGTCGCTGGGGTTTGGCATAATGATAACCTATGCCAGTTACCTGCCGCAAAAAACAAATATCGGCAAGAATGCTTTCATCACTTGTTTTGTGAACTGCTTTTACTCCTTTGTCGCCGGTTTTGCCGTGTTCGGCATTGTGGGATTTATGGCGCACAGCCAGGGAGTCGCTTTTGAAGAGGCGATCAAGGGAGGGCCTCAGCTCGCCTTTGTGGTGTATCCCCAGGCAATCTCCCTGCTGCCCAGCATGAATGTGCTCTTTGGCGTCATTTTCTTTCTCATGCTGGTAATTGCCGGCCTGACTTCAGGTATATCCCTGGTGGAGGCTTTTACCTGTGCCATAACCGACAAGTTTGATTGGTCCCGGGGCAAAGTTGTAACCACTGTCTGCATTCTGGGTTTTCTCGGCAGCCTTATTTTCACGACCCGCGCAGGTTTGTACCTTCTCGATATTGCCGACCATTTTATCACCAATTACGGCCTGGTAACCGGAGGTCTGATGGAGTGTCTCATTATAGGCTGGATTTTAAAGGCTTCCGTGCTGCGAAAGCATGTAAGCCGACTCGGTACCGTCGTACCGCCTTTGTGGGATGTACTGGTTAGGTTTGTCACTCCCGCCATTCTGACTTATCTTCTCTATCTTTCCCTGGCAGGCGACCTTGCTGAGAATTACAGCGGCTACCCAACTGATCAGCTCATTTTATACGGTGTGGGCTGGATGCTCGTCTGTCTTGTTGTAGCCCTGGCATTATCCTTTGTGCGCTGGAAGCCTGAAAAACTCAAACGCAGGCATCGTCCGGAGGAGGATGAACTCTTAATTTAGAAACCTGGAGGGTGCCCCTGGTTTTATAATCCTGTAAACAGGGATTCTTGTCAGCAAACGTTTCCTGCACTGCAAAGCACCACCTCCTCTGCATTGCAGGGTATCCACTAATATCCTGTGGATTACTTCAGCAGGTACTATCAAAGTAAATAAACCGGTGTCAAAAAGGGTAATGATAATAGCGGGTGAAGCCTCGGGAGACCTGCATGGCGCCAATCTTGCCAGGGCAATGCTTGAGAAGGATTGCGACCTGGTAATCTCCGGCATAGGTGGTACAGAAATGGCGGCGGCAGGGGTGGAGATTCTCTATGATAATTCCAGACTGGCTGTCATGGGAATCATCGAGGTGATAAAAGGCCTGAAGGATGTCAGGAATGCCATGAACCTGCTTGAAAGCAGGTTCAGGCTGGAGCGGCCGCACCTTCTCATACTGGTTGATTATCCCGGGTTTAACCTTGAACTGGCGCGCAGGGCGAAAAAATACAATATACCGGTTTTTTATTACATTAGTCCTAAGATCTGGGCATGGCGGGAAGGGCGAATCAAGCGGATTAAAAGGTATGTTGACCGGATGGCTGTTATTCTTCCATTTGAAAATAAATTTTATGGCGATCGCGGTGTTGATGTTGACTTTGTCGGCAACCCCCTTCTGGACCAGGTGCATACGACTCTGGCGCCAAGCGCATTTAGGGCCCGGAACAACATTCGTCCTGAGGCAAAGGTTATTGGTATCATGCCGGGCAGCCGGAAGCAGGAAATAGTCAGACTCCTGCCGCTCTTCATGCAGACTGCACGGATGTTGAATGGAGCAGTTAAGAATTGTGTTTTCCTTCTCCCCCTTGCTTCGACCCTGACAGAGACTGACCTCGAGGAACATGGCATTAGGGCAGAAGGACTTGATGTCCGCATCATAAAAGACAAACGTTATGAGGCCATGGCATCCTGTGATGCTGCCATGGCGGCATCAGGGACCCTGACCATGGAACTGGCGATCTTGAAGGTTCCAATGGTGGTGTGCTACCGGGTTTCACCATTGACGCATATGCTTGCCAAACCCTTTATAAAAGTCCGGTTTGCCTCGCTGGTCAATCTGGTTGCCGGGCGGGAAGTGGTGCCTGAACTGCTGCAGCAGAGAGTTACCCCGGATAGTATTTACCGGGAGATACTGCCCCTGCTTGTCAATGTTGAGGAAAGAGAGGCCATGAAGGCTGAATTCGTCAATGTTTGCAGACAGTTAGGAAAGCCTGGAGCTTCAAAACGTGCGGCAGACATCGCTATGCAAATGCTGTCTGAAAGGAAAGCAGCAGATGGCTGATTTGCCTGATGAGAATGGAAACTCCATAGTACAGCTGCCGATTGATGGTGTTCTTGACCTGCACAATTTCTCACCAAAGGATCTCAAGTTCCTGATTCCTGATTACCTGGAAGAATGTTATAAAGCAAATATCCATCAGGTCCGTATCATTCACGGGAAGGGCACCGGCAATTTACGCCGTACGGTCCAGGCCATTCTGAAAAAACAGCCGCACGTTAAAGGGTTTAAGTTAGCCGGCGAAGGGGCGGGCGGCTGGGGAGCAACACTCGTGGAACTCAGGAAGAAATAAATACATGCATTGTGCTGCTGGGTTATTAATTTACAGCAATGTTTAGTTTTTTCTTGCCCTGTTGTGAGGTCAAGACTATAAGCAAACTCCCAGGAGAATGTTGAATAATACTGAGAGAAAAGTATAGTAACCCCTTATTTAAAGGGATAGCAGCAATCATTTCCAGATTAGACACCATATGCAGAAACAGAGTACAATCCCACGCATATTGCGATACGTAAAGCCATACAAGAGTTGGCTGGCAGTAGCTATGGTCTGTATGGTCATCGTGGCATCAATGGGAGGAGCGCAGGCCTATATGGTCAAACCACTCCTGGATGAGATCTTTTTCAAACAGGATCGCACCATGCTCATGCTTGTACCGTTGGCGATAATGGGTATTTTTCTTGTCAAGGGAGTCTTTTATTACACCTACAATTATCTCCTTGAAAAGGTGGGGCAGTCAGTTATCCGGGACTTGCGGAACATACTCTACAGCCATATTCAATCACTGCCGCTTTCCTTTTTTCAAAAGAAACCGACAGGTGAACTGATTTCACGTATCCTCTCTGATGTAAACCTGATCCAGGGAGCTGTTTCAGGTGTGCTCGTGGGAATACTGAAAGATACCTGTCAGGTCTTTTTTCTGATTTGTGTTATCTTCTACCAGAACTGGCGTATGGCTGCTATTTCCATGATATTGCTGCCATTAGTCATATATCCCATCATCAATTTCGGGCGGAGACATCGACGTCTCAGCAGAAGCAGCCAGCAGACAACCGCCCAGGTGTCTAATATCCTCTATGAAACAATTACCGGCAATCGCATTGTTAAGGCTTTCGGCATGGAGAAATATGAGGTGGGCCGTTTTGCCGAAACACTGGATAGGCTCTTTAGAATAGTAATGCGAAACACCCGGATCGGCGCGATTTCGCATCCCTTGATGGAATTTTTAGGAGGTGTGGGGATATCACTGGTGGTATGGTATGGCGGTAGCCAAGTGCTTCAGGGCACATCAACTCCCGGCACCTTTTTTTCATTCCTTACTGCTTTGATCATGATCTATGAACCACTTAAAGGGATAAGCAAGATTAATAATACCCTGCAGCAGGGAATTGCTGCGGCAGAGAGGGTTTTTGACATACTGGATATTGAATCGGAAGTGGTCGAGAAAAAAGATGCGATTGAGCTTCCCCTCGTCAAAGATATAATTGATTTTAAGGATGTCCGGTTTCAATATGATGATAAAACCGAGGTTTTAAAAGGAATTAACTTGAAGGTCAAGGTCGGGGAGGTTATTGCCATTGTCGGCTCGAGCGGGGGCGGCAAAACGACCCTGGTCAATCTTATTCCTCGTTTTTACGATGTGAGCAGCGGTTCCCTTGCCATTGATGGGACAGACATCAGGAATGTTAGCCTCAAATCCTTGCGCAGTCAGATAGGTATGGTCACCCAGCAGACCATACTGTTTAACGATACAGTGCGGAATAATATTGCCTATGGGAGTTCCGGGGCAAGCATGGAGCAGGTTCGGGAGGCCGCCCGCGCAGCCCATGCCCTTAATTTTATTCAACATATGCCGGAAGGTTTTGATACAATTATTGGAGAGGCGGGCACAAGGCTGTCGGGTGGTGAACGCCAGAGAATCTCCATTGCGCGAGCTATCCTGAGAAATGCGCCTATTCTCATCCTGGATGAGGCGACCTCCTCCCTCGACACGGAATCTGAACGGGAGGTTCAGCAGGCTATCGAGAACCTGGTCCAGAGTCGAACAACTTTTGTCATAGCCCATCGTTTATCGACGATCCGCAATGCTGATCGTATAATTGTCATACAGGATGGGATGATCGTCGAGGAGGGAACCCATGAGTCGTTGCTGCCTCTGGGAGGTGTATACAAGATGCTTTATGACATGCAGTTCCAGGATGATGCAATAGAACTGAAAAACCCCGCATGAGTGCTGTAATTAATGATTTTTTTATCTGAGGATACAGTATGATCAGCAAAGAACTTCTTGAAATTCTTGCCTGCCCCAAATGTAAAGGGCCTGTTGAGTTGACAGCAAACGCTGATGGCCTGGTCTGTGAATCCTGTCGGCTTCTCTATGAGATAAGGGACGATATCCCTGTCATGTTGATAGATGAAGCAAGGAAATTAGAAGAAGGGGGCGAGGATTAGGATACTATCCGGCCGTGAAGTCTTATGTGTTGTCAGCATGACTTAAGGGTTAAAACAGCAATCAAACAGCGTACTTCATCATGGATGTAAATGCACTTCGGGAGCACTTTGCTATTTTTAGTGAGATCATTCTGCTCAGGCGGATTGTTCTTGTGTTTATCTATGCCATCCTGGCCAAGGGAGCAGACATTTTTATTGACCGCGTCCTGCGGCGGCTTGCCAAGACAACCAGGATAAGCTTTGATGACAAGCTTATCAACTACCTTCACATACCCATCTGCTGGTCTATTTTCTGGTTTGGGGTATTGCACGCCCTGACAGTCGCACCACTCAAGGATCCCTGGCAGGTAATATTGCCAGAGCTGGCGCAAAGCATGATCCTGGTCATCTGGCTAATTGCCATGATCAGGATTTTCAACTGGATTGTAGACTACTACCTCTCCGGAGCCCATGAGCGGGGCAAGATCGGCAAAGACCTTTTCATGCTGATGAAAAATGTCCTCAGGGTTTTGGTAATTGTTGCCGGTCTTCTCTGGCTGATGGCCATCTGGCAGATTAACCTGACACCGCTTTTTGCCTCGGCCGGAATAGCAGGCATTGCCGTGGCCCTGGCGGCTAAGGATACCCTGGCAAACTTTTTCGGCGGTATTTCCATCTTCATGGATAATACCTATAAGGTGGGCGAATACATTATTTTAGAATCAGGAGAGCGGGGTGAGGTGGTGGAAATAGGCATCCGTTCCACCCGTATGAAAACACGGGATGATGTCATGGTTACCATTCCAAACTCAATCATCGCCAATTCAAAGATAATTAATGAAAGTGCACCTATTCCCAGGTTCCGCATCAGGGTGCCGGTGGGCGTGGCATACGGCAGTGATCTTGTAAAGGTTGAAAATGTCCTGCTGGCTGTTACCGATGCCAACGACAATATAGAGAAGTACCCAGAACCGCGTGTACGTTTGCGGTCCTTTGCCGACTCTTCCGTCAACTTTGAATTGCTCTGCTGGGTAAAGGATCCAAGGGATAAGGGCCTGGAAATTCACAACCTGCTGAAAGCAGCCTATAAGGCATTTGAGGAACACTCCATCACCATTCCCTTCCCGCAAAGAGATATTCATATCATCAAGTCCCCGACAGACTCATTTCCGGAATCAACCTGAAGTTCTATCAGGAGATAATAACATCCCTCCTGTGACCTGGTTCCAGGGGCCGAAAACCGTAAGTTTCGATACGATTGAACAGCTTTTCGTAACATGCAGGAAAGCCGGAAGGCCTGCAGCAACCTGTTGCGTTAAATGACGCAGGGAGAGAACTGTTTAATACTATAACTGTGCAACTGGTTTTTAGGGAGAGGCATACAATAGAATTCCCCACGGCTGCTCATAAATTTTGGGCAGCCGTGGGGAATTAACAAACCAATGGAATGGACAGTCAGAACGGATTTCTGAATTTTTTTTAAATCCGAATAACCGGAAAATCAGGATCTTCGGATAAGCAAACACTCTCTAGCAATCAACCTGCGGCAGCCTGCTTTTCAACTTCCTCTTCTACTTCAGCCTCTTTTTCCTCTTTAGGACTTGGAGCGGGTGCAGGAGGGGCCGCCTGGGTTGCGGTTGTCTTAAGCGCATTTTGCAGCTGATCAATGACTTCAGAGATTATTGATTCAGCGCCTTCAAACCAGACGACATTTTCTTCGGACTCCTCTGAAATTGAGACAACCCATGATCTTTTCAAAACAATCAGTTTTGAAACAGTGTCCTTTACACCTGAAGAGAAATCTTTACTGGCATCTGCGCCGCCGCTATCGATTTTGGCCTTCGCTGACTTCAGCTTGTCAACACTCTGCTGCAGCAGGACCGCTGCACCCTCGAACCAGATAATGTGCGGGTTGTCTTTTTGGGTCATGTAGGTTCCCGCGCATGAGTCTCTCAGGATATAAAGCTTGGAGATCGAATCCTTTATCCCGTTATTTTGTTTAGCTTTTTTGTCCATCATTCCCTCCCTTGGTTTGTTGTTCGTAATTGATAATAATTTGTTAAATAATCAGGTTTAACGTATAAGGATAATTATTAATGCAACCGGTACAAGCTGTTTCGCTAAACAATAACAGCAGACGAACCGATTATCCATTTCTATTATTTCAGGAGGCCTTTCTTAATTTCAGGGAATATTGCAAGGCCTCCTTTATCAACCATGAAATCTCATTATACCCGAACGGCTTAAAAAGTAAGAAATCAATTCCTGAACAGCCGTATTTATCCTCATAAAATCTGCTTGGCAGTGTTACCATCATTGCTACGGAGATGCATCGATCAATTGTTTCAACCTGAGTAACAAAATCGATAACATCCAGCCCGGGAATGCCGTGATCAAATATCATCAGGTCGTATTTCCCGTTAATGAGTTTAGTAAAGCATTCATGCTCCTTCATGACAGAGGAAACTTTACAGTCGATCCGAGTAAGAATTTCTTCCATCATTACTAACTGATCATTTCTACTGTCAAAGAGCAAGACCTCCATGTTAACCAAGTTTAACGCGGGAATCCCTCAGGCTGAGTAATTACCGTTTCATAGTATGCTGCGGTCCTTTTCATCCGGTTCCACGTCCAGCAGTTTGTTTGTATCCAGTATATCCACACCGTCAAAATCTATCGTTTTAAAGTCCTCAACTTCTCTGAAACTATCAAGGATCTCTGAAATTGTCTTGAGTTGTGCCCTTATGATAACAAGTTTTTCCTTTGTGTGTTCCTCTCTTGTGGTGGCTAACAAAAGATCAACATAGCCGACTATAATTGTAAAAGGCCGGCTGAATTGATAAACTATTGAAGCTGTTGCGGCCAGAGCCCCATGAAGTAGTTCGTCTTCTATTTTGCCCCAGCCTGAACGCCTGTCTCTTTCGCTTCGTCTGTCTTTGCCGCTTCGCCTGTCAGACGAATTTCTCCTGTATGATTTTATATAGGTATGAAGAAGAGACATATTTTTCCTTTTTTTCACTATATAGGGTCTATGCAATAAATCTATTGTACTTTGGTACTAGATATTGATTTTTTTGCAAAAAAAAAATGCCGGGTCGACCTGGATGGTGACCCGGCATAACAGCAATCAGCCGCTGGTTGAATTGATGGAATTTTTAAGGCATGTCGGCCTATACTCTTGAAAAGTTAACTGCAATATCAGGCATCTCCTGCAGCAGTGTTTTGCCGATCTTTTTTAAGAGCCTGGATTCTATCTGCCGGATGCGTTCGCGGGATATATGAAACTGCTCGGCAATATTCTTCAGTGATCGTGAATCATCCTGAAGCAGTCTCTCTTCAAGGATAACCATCTCCCGTTCACAGAAGGATTCTTTCTGGTTGGCAAGAAGACTTTTGATTTTTTCAATAATTTCGCGCCTGGCTGCAATTTCTTCAACAGACGGTCCATTTTGAACCAGCATGTCCTTATGTTCGGTTGTCGAATCAAAACTGATGGGACTTTCGATTGAAATGTCAGGTCCGTTAAATCGCTGCTCCATTTCAATGACGTCAATCTCCCTGACATCCAGGCGTTTTGCCAGCAGTCGGCTTTCCGGTTTTATGCCTTGTGCCTCGAGTATTTTCTTTTCCTTGTTCAATGTGTAAAAAAGCTTGCGTTGGGCCTGGGTCGTACCAAGCTTGACAAGGCGCCAGTTGTCCATGATGAATTTCAGGATATAGGCACGGATCCAGAATGTGGCATAATAGGAAAACTTTATGTTCCGGTCGGGTTCAAATTTCTTTATGGCCTTAATGAGGCCTATGTTTCCCTCCTGGACAAGATCGAGAAAATTATTTGTCCAGTATTTCTGGAAGTCCCCGGCTATTTTGACAACAAGACGCAGATTGGCGGTTATAAGATCATTACCTGCCTGCTGGTCTCCATCATTTTGATATTTTAGAACAAGTGTTTCAGTTTCTTCATTGCTGAGAAGTTTATAGGTATTGACTTCCTGCATGTAACGGAAGAGGGCGAGCTGGTTCTGGGTCTGGACATCTTTTTTTCGTTCAGTTAAGGAATGGTCGTCATCATATCTCACTGCAGTCTGTAAACTCATCTTTCAATCACCTTCACATAATGGAAATTTTATTTCGATATTTTTTGTAGAACTTCCTGATAAGTAAATATCAACAATCGTGCCAGACTTGCCAGAAGTTGAGAATTTAGATTTTTAATAGGGATAACAAGGGATAACGTGATACTGAATAAGAGAATAACTATTGAGGGAGCAAATAGAGCATGGATATTTTTTATCCAGGCCGGAGAATATTTAGAGAATATTCTTTATTTTTGAAGCAGCGACAGTGGGATCGCTCTTCTTTTTCCTGTCGCTGCTCAGATTATTCCTGTATTATTAATAATCCCGGGTTCTTTTTTCACCTTCACAGATTTCTTCTACGGTTTCGCTGATCAGCTGGCCATTGTCCCAGTGCCGCTTGGTTACCTTGCGGCAGTTTGTCTGTTGGTCGGATTGGTATGGAATGGCCTCAACGGCACGTCCACGGTCGTCTACATACACAACCCTTTTATTGATCCGGGCAGCGTCTCTTGCAGCCTGGTAATCCTGGTCAATGGCATTGCCTGCTATGGCGCCAACCACGGTGCCTATGCCTGCACCCAGCAGTGTCCCCTCGGTATCACGGCCTATGGCCTGTCCAAGAAGAGCCCCAATCCCCGCACCAATGGCAGCTCCTCGCTGCGTGTTGTAGCGGTCCGGTGTCGCACAGGAGACGGAAAGTAACATGAGAGAAAGAAAAAGCGCGAGCAGGATTTTTTTATTCATAGGGCAGCCTCAAATGTATGTGGTTTGATTTGAAGAGTACTTTATGTTTTACCGGATTGCGATTTTTTTTATAAGACGATTATAAAGCAGAAAAAGTTTACTTTCCCGTAATAATTTTATTTTTTTTTAGGATTCTCCCTTTGGGTCGGTTTTTATTTGTGTCTGCAAAATTTTTTATTTGTAATATGGATTTCTATAATGATAAAAAAAAGGTATTGTATAATAGTTTTGGTCTGCGAAGACAAGTGTTACGCGGTGAATTTTCCATCCTGGTGGTCAATCTATTAAAATACATAATTAATTGAAGGTGATGATTTATGCTGACCAAAGAAGACATGTTGAAATTTAAGATCTTTGAGGGGCTTACCCTTGAAGACCTCGATGCCATTCTGGATATAAGCCAGGAGATATCATACAAGTCTGACGATATTATTCTTGAGGAGTCAAGTTATGGGGCAGATTCTGACTTATTTGTTATTCTGAGGGGAAATGTAAAGATTGAATTACAGTCAAAACAGATTTATTCAGAAGACAAAATCAGCAAAAGGCTTACCGTCTTGAAATCCAGTGATATATTCGGTGAGATGGGTCTTTTGCGGAAAACTCGCCGTTCCGCCCAGGTGTCAGCATACAGTGATTTGACTGTCCTGAAGGTAAACCAGAGCAAGTTGTTTCAGCTTTTTGTTTACAATCCCCGCCTTGGTTATCTGATCATGAGAAATCTTTGCGCCATTCTTGCCGAGAGAATCATGGATATGAATTTCATGTGGCGGGATGATATTTAACTGGTAATAATCTAAGGTTGAAAGAAGTTTGAAACTTCTTATATTCAAATTTGATTTTCAGCGGAAGCAGCACCCTCATTAATAATAATTTTTTCTAATAATTTCAGGATAATATATGGCAAACGGTAATACCCAAAGAAAACCTATACGTTGGCACAAGAAGCTGGGCGCCTATCTCTTGGCCGCCGGGCTGGTTGATGAAGAAACACTTGCAAGAGCACTTGAAATTCAACGCGGTCAAAGCTATCCCAAAACCAAGATTGGCAAACTGCTCATTGAAATGGGCATGACAGATGATGTCAATATTGCCAAGACACTGGCCAGCCAGTTGAATATTGATTTTATGCATCTTAGAAATCTTAAGATCCCTAAAGAAGTTCTTAAGATCATTCCTTCAGGCATTGTAAAAACATCCCTGATCATACCTATCAGTAAAAAGGGTAAAAAGCTTGTTGTTGCAATGGCCAATCCACTTGAACAGTATGTCATTGATGACCTGCGTTTTATCACGCAATTTGATGTGGGAATTGCCGTGGCACCTGAGACCGAGGTTCAGGAAGCGATTGCAAAGCATTACACGAACAACCTGGAGAGCAATGTGCATGAAGATGCACAAATTGACTCATTTCTGGAGATCATTGAGGACAATAAAACCGCAGATGATGAAGATGATATTCAGAATCTTATCGGACTCACGGAGCAGGCTCCGGTTGTCAAGTTCACCAACCATATTATTGCCAATGCCATCAATTACAGAGCCAGTGATATTCATATAGAGCCACGTTTTGCTGATACCATGGTACGCTTCCGCATTGACGGGATCATGCGGGAAATATTGGTAGCCTCAAAGAAAAGTCACGTCTCCGTGGTGGCCCGTATAAAAATTATATCCAACATGGATATTTCCATACGGAGAAGACCCCAGGACGGCAGGACCAGGATCAAATTCGGGAGCAAGGAATATGACCTGCGAATATCTACCATACCTACCTCTTACGGCGAAAAAGTAACAATCCGTATTCTTGACCCTAAAGGGGCAGACCTGCGTATTGAAGATCTGGGTATTCCCGAACATGATATGGAATCTTTCATGAACATTATTCAGCGGCCGCAGGGAATTCTCCTGGTTACCGGGCCAACAGGCAGTGGGAAATCGACAACCCTTTATGCCTGCCTTAATGAGTTGAATACCTCGGAGGTCAATATAATAACCGTTGAAGACCCGATAGAATACGATATTGCCGGAGTCAACCAGGTGCATATCAACCCGAAGGCCGGCATCACCTTTGCCGCCGGGCTGCGCTCCATACTCAGGCAGGACCCGGATATAGTTATGGTTGGTGAGATCCGGGACAAGGAGACAGCCTCTATTGCCTTCCAGGCAAGCCAGACTGGTCATCTCGTTCTTTCCACTCTGCACACCAATGACGCCCCCTCTGCTGTGACCAGGCTTGTCGATATGGGTATTGAGCCGTATATTATTTCTTCCGGTTTAAGCTGTGTCGTGGGGCAGAGACTTGTGCGGAAACTCTGTCCCAAGTGCAAGGCCCCTGACCCTAAGTCATCCGAACTCGTCAAACGTTACAATTCAATACTGCCGCCTGCTGTCAAACCCATTTTCTGGGAAAGCAGGGGCTGTCCTAACTGTCATGAAATCGGATACAAGGGCAGAGTCGGTCTTTTTGAGATTTTAAAGATAAGTCGTGCAATCCAGGAAACCCTGGTTTCAAGAGAATCCATGATGAAAGTGCGGAAAATTGCGGAAAGTGAAGGGTACCAGGCACTTACCTATGACGGCCTGCAGAAAGCCATCAAGGGCATCACTTCCCATCGCGAACTTGTGCGAAACATTTCATTGCAGACCCTTGATGACTTTTTAAGTTTACGAGGTCAGGACGCGTAAATATATCAGCGGGCACAGGCTATACCAAGGTTTTATTTTCCAGGTAGTTTTCATTATAATTCTTCTTGTTCCGGCCCCGTCTCATTTATTTTCTAGCATTTCAGAACTGCTGCGGCTGACAGCAAGCCGGCTGCGCTTCAATCCTCAGGCAAACCCTAAATGACAGGAAAGGTCTTTTGTCCGGCTTTGTTATGCACCAGGCAGCAATAGAACTCAACCGGCAGATGTTTCCCGTGTTCCTCGGTTTGCTTCTAACGTCAGCGATTGCCTGGCTTTTTTTAAGCAACAGGCTCTATAATTTGCTGCGGAAGAGTTTTCCTGAATTGTATGAAGCGCTTGGGAGCCCAAGACTTTTCAGGAATAAAAGTGGGAAAACCACTATCAGGGTTGTCAGGTTTATTTTCAGGCGGGATTATGAGACTAGTAAGGATCCGGCACTCATTCGTTTATGCCAGGGCCTCCGATATATTTTTATCATCTATGCGGTATGTCTCGGGGGATGTTTTTTGATTTTGCTTGATAAAATGATCCAAGGGTGAGGAGAAGGGAAAATGTAGAATTGAAAATTTAAAATTAATCTCTTTAACTCAAAACTCAAAACTCAGAATTCAAAACTAAGCGCTGCCCACTGACCGCTAAACAAACTTTAGTCACTTTAGATCACTTAAAACTTAGAACTAAAACTCTTCTTCTCACGTAACAACACAGTTCCTGCCTCTTTTCTTGGCGCGATACAGGGCCTTGTCAGCGGCCTTGATGACAGCTGAGGGCGAAGTTCGGCTTCCCTGCGGTTCTGCTACGCCAATGCTGATTGTTACAGATACTGTTTTCGGTTTACTTTCCTTCTTTTTCAGTATTCGGGGTGGTTTTTTCGGACGGTCCTTGCTCCGCAATATGAACTCGGCAGCCTCTATGGATTCGCGCAGCCTTTCCAGGTGTGGAAGTGCCTCTTCCTTGAAACTGCCGGGGAAAAGTATGGTAAATTCTTCTCCACCATAACGGAACGGCTTCCCTCCTCCACCAACGCGTTTGAGGTGCGATGCCACCATGCAGAGCACTTGGTCCCCGACATCATGACCGAACCTGTCGTTGAATTTTTTGAAAAAATCGATATCAAGCATGGCAATGGTAAAACGTCTGCCAAGGCCATGCAGCGCAGAATTCATTGCTCTTCTGGCAGGAAGGCCGGTTAGATCATCCTGAAATGCCATGGCATATGCTGTCTCGATGACAGACAGGATAATCATCAGGCCGGCCGCAGTATAGTATAGCGTGGCGCTTTCATTGTTGCTTTTGGCGAGTATGCCAAAGAGCGTTGCAACCAGAGCCCAGAAGAAACCTCGTACAATAGGCCCTCGGCCGAATAAAGAGCCTGCCAGGAAAACGAAAAGAATCACGCCATATGCCAGTAATACCGCTTGAGGCAGGGGAAGATGTTCCACTGCCGGGTGATAAAAAAACTGGTGTGATAAGTACTGAAACAGGTCTGGCTGCATGCGCAGCAGGAGAAAAACTGCGAAGGGCTGCAGGATAATAAACAGTATTCTGCCAATCCCCCGCAGGTTGAAGATCCCCCGCTCCCTGACAAGAAAGAAAAGTGCGATATTCAGGGGAAGCAGAACAGCATTGGCCAAAAGGATTTCAGTGTCAAAGCCAAGGGAGAAGGAGCCGCCTGAACCAAAATAATAGAGAGATCTTTCAGACAGAAACAGGACAAAGATAACAAATGCCAGCCGGCTGCGGTGAAAGCTCCAGGCGAGAATTAAACCAATGCCCAGGATGGTGTATGGTGCGATTTTTTCAATTTTGTCCATCCAGGGGGTGAGGACACCGAGTTGGGTTGCCAGAAAAGCAGCCAGCAGGACCAGTCCGCCGGGTAGGAAGAAAGTGGTCAGAATACGAAAAGGTCGAAATATATCGGAGGCAGTATTTGTTCCCACGGTATTGTGCCGGAAGTATTAATAATATAGAGAGCAAGGAGCCACGCAACAATACTACCTGCCGCTCTCGATGGCAAGACGAAGGTTTTGTAAAACTTTTTTCTCTCAGGATATGCAGAGGGCAGGGTGACCAACAGAATTAAATGAAAGAGAGGGAAAAGATAAAAGGTGCAATGGGGACAAAAGAAAGCCTCACTGCATGTTATGATGCTCAGGCGTCATGGGCGATGGAGGGCATGCAGTGAGGCGGTACTAAGAGGATACTCCTAAATCCTATGTACCACAATGTGGAAAATTTGCAAGAAAAAAATGCACGCGGAAAACACTTTTTTTTCTGGAGACAGAGACCCCCCGGTGATCGGGCAAATCGCTTTTTAAAGATGTCTAAATGCCTTTAACATTATGAAATGTAAATGTAGTATCAAATGATCGTTCATCTGGATTGTGCTTATATATGTTTTTAATAAGAGAAAGCATAATAGAGGGGCGGTGTTATATTGAGCAATTGCTCTTTGAGATGCTGTCAGATCCGTCTAAAAACAATTTTGATTGTGCTGAAAAATTTTGAATTATGGGCATATTTTGGTTTACAAAATAAGCATTTAATAATAATTATTATCGGCTAAGTTACATTGTGGGTAATTTCATGCTCGTAAGATTTGTGCCAACGTTTCACAAGAAGTAAATATCTTACATTTATTGCGCATTGAAATGATCCAATAAAGTGACAATTGCCTCCGGGGGGGAGTCAACTGTTTGGGCAGCTGAAATGAAGTTACAAACTCCGGGTGATAATTTAAATCTATCACTTTTTTGTATTTGCTTAAACATCAGCTACTTAAATGCGATGAGGCATTTAAGTAGCATTCTTATGTTTGAGCCGGCACTTTATGATTGATCTGCATTGCCATATACTGCCAGGGGTAGATGACGGTCCTACTGTACTTGCCGAGTCTCTCCAGATGGCCAAAATAGCTGTAGCAGACGGCATTCGTGCCGTTGTTGCGACGCCGCATGCTGATAATGGTGTCTACCGCTTTAATTCGGCAGATATCGCCGAGCGTGTAGCCGGTTTTAATGCTGAGCTCGCCGCAGCCTCCATCCCTTTGCAGGTGTATCCAGGGGCGGAAGTCCAGTTAAGTCCGGGACTTGCCGAGAGGCTGTACCAGGGCAAGGTGACAACGATTAACAACAGCAGGTACCTTCTGCTGGAAATGTCGTCGATCCTCCTGCCGGATTCCTGCAAAAAAGAACTTGTAAGCCTCCTGAGCCATGGTTTTATCCCGGTAATAGGCCACCCGGAACGGAATCCATTCCTGCAGAGAAATCTGGCCTACCTTGCCGATCTTGTGCAGATGGGGGTTCTGTGCCAGGTGACTGCGCAGAGCCTGCTGGGCGTTTTCGGCCGCAATGTCAAGGGTGCGGCTGAGCAGATGCTGCAAAACCGCCTGGCGCATATCCTTGCCAGCGATGCCCATGGGGCGGAAGGCAGGGTTGCGGCGCTGGAAGGAGCTGTTTCGGCGGCAGCCGGCCTGTTGCACAACCGTGAAAAAGCCATGCAGATGGTGACAGCTATACCTGCAGCAATCATTGCTGACAGCGATGTGCATGTTGAGCCGCCCGCCATGGATGCAGGAAGCAGTAAAAAAACACCATGGTATGATGCCGCAGGTTCATTTTTTTCATCCATTGCAGGTTTCTGGAGTTGAGCGTGAACCAGTCTACAGGAGTTTTAAGGGCGAATAGCATGAAAATAGTATTGGGACTCGTTGTTATGGTTTTGACGCTTGTACCGCTGCTAGGTTTCCTGAAACCGGCTCATGCCACCATGCCAGAATCTGATGCCAGTATCATTGTAGAGGCTTCATACCAGGCCGTGCAGGATTCCCTCGACGCCCTGCAGACAGCCAATGATTCAGGCGACATCCAGCAAATCGGCCAGGCGCTGCAGGCCCTTAATCTGTCCATTAAAAATCACGCTGTTGCCAGCGAAAACCTTGCCAGGCTCAACGCCGGCGAAGCTCTTAACGATTCAGTATTAACGACCTGCTATTTAATTGCCGACAACCTGAGCCTTTTCAGCTCCCAGCTCACAGCAAACCAACTTGAAGGCGCCCAATCCTCTCTCACAGAAGCCCAGCGCCTGGAAGCATTCCTGCCTCCAGCGGCAAACCCCGGCCTGATTATGGCCGGCCTGGGAGATCTAAGCTCCAGGATTATCACCCTTTCCTCAGAGGCGGTCTCGCTCCTGCGCAGTGCTGGTGTAACCGGCGGTGAAGAAAAGGTTCAGGGCGGTGAGGGCAAGCTGGGCATCAACACCCATGTCGGCAGCCCGATTTAAGCAGGGGACTTCTGCAGCGCCAAACGAATATGATAGGGAATATATAAAGAGCACGGAGAATGGTTTTGCACAGGAAAATAATACTTGCATCACTCATAGCCCTGGGCACAACCTCGGCCTGGGGAACACACGCTGCGGCAGACCAGGCCCGGAAATCAATAACACCGCTCTTTATGGTTAACGTACAGTCTGAGAGCAACTTTTATAAAAGTCCCTCATTCGAAATGGACGCCTGGACCACCGTTGTTCAGCCCGGGCTTGAAGCGGAGATCGAGACCGAAAGAAGCTATGCCTCCGTCTTTTACACCCTTGACGCCTATTATTACAGCGGCCTGGATGAAGACCTTGATTTTGTCGGCCACACTTTCAAGCTTGCGACCGGCACCCGCAGCAGGTCCGATTATCTACACCTCAACCTCAGGGACACTTTCTATCGCACCAGGGATCCTGCCGAGCTTGATTACCTGAACAACTCTGTGAGAACCGATGAGTACAGCATCAACAGGTTCGACCCGGAAGTCCTTTACGATTTTGGGCGTGCCTCCGTCAGGCTGGCCTACGGCAACGTCTGGATCGCTTTCAAGGATTCGCTCAGCGGCGAGGACTCCGTTGAAAACCGCGGCATTGCTGAATGGAAATACCGCTTTGACAGGGCAAATGCACTTGGCCTCAACTACCAGTACTGGAAGGTTGACTATGACGGCCCGTCCAGTGATTACGACTCCCAGCAGGCAAAGGTGGTCTATGAACGCCAGGGCAAAAAGTTGCTTCTTCAGGCAGGCGCCGGATGGCAGGGCCGTAAATTTGACGAGGATACCCTGGACGATATCAGTAATTTTGCCTGGGATTTCATGCTGCGGACCAAGGGGCTGCAGAAGACCGAGCTGATTTTCCGGGCGGACGGCAACTTGAACAGCTGGAGCGTTGGCAGCGGTTATTACAATGCCACCAAGCTGGCCCTGACGATTAATCGTGATTTTGTAGCAGATCTCCAGGGCAGGCTCTATGGTTCATACCAGAAAAGTGATTATGAGTTCATAGACCGCGACGACGATACCTGGGCGCTTGAGGGCTCGCTGGCCTACACCGTGACCAGGTGGATGGCGGTTTCCGGGGCTGTAGGCACCGAGAACAGGGACTCCAGCCTGGATGGAGCGGATTATGATAATGTTTACGGGTTTGCCATGATTTCCTTTATCTATCCCATTGGAACAGGCACTCCCAAAATAAGCCCGTCACCTTACAACAGATAATTTGCTGGAGCTGGACCGATACTCCTTGGCGGCGGTAATGCATGAGAAATTCTATCTATCTCTCTTGCAGATGCCAGGCGTGATTATGCCGGTTGCTGCATGTGATACACCATGAATGATTTGAAACGATTAAGCCTTCTCTGCTGTTCTTTTTTTGCATTTATGGGCCTTTTTGCCCATAACACTGCTGCAGTACAGGCACAACCCTCTGAAGCCGCAAAAGCAGGAAAATATGCCAGCGTAGTCCAGGGTGGCAGCGGGGCCAATATCCGTTCCGCAGCATCAGTGTCGTCAGAAATCCTGCGTTCTGTACCCCCCGGCTATCCCTTAATTATCCTGGAAAGCCGGGGAGACTGGTTCCTGGTGCAGGATTATCGAAAAAGAAAGGGCTGGGTGTTTGCATCTCTGCTTACCGAGCCTGTAACGGTAATAATCAAGGTTCAAAAAGGAAATCTGCGCAGCGGTCCCGGTTTAACTGACAGGGTCATGGCTGAACTGGATTTAGGCAAGGTTCTGTCAGTTCTGGAAATAAGAGGGGACTGGCTGCAGGTAAGAGCTTCGAATGGATTAAGCGGCTGGGTGCATCAGGATATCATCTGGCCTGCCGAATATATGACATCAACCCAGGAGGTTCCTTTGCCGGCCGAGGCTGTTGCACAGATTCCTCCCCAAAAGCCTGAAGAGGAACGGCGTGCAGTTGCAGAGCAGGTAAAACCGGAAGCGATCAAAAAAATCCAGGCAGAAACAGGTAAGAAAGAGGCAGCAGAAGCTGTAAGGCCCCCCAGGGCAGAACAACCACCTGGTCCTCCTGCTGCAGCCCAGGAGCATGAATACCGCCTCGGGCCGCGCGACGTGGTCAGCGTCAACGTCTTTGCCGGGGGCGAAAAGCAGATAAGTGAAGACGCCACCGTATCTGCCGACGGCCAGGTAACGCTGCCCCTCTTCGGCGGTGTGCAGGCTGCCGGTATGACGCTGGGCCAACTCAGGAAGGATTCCATCGAGCCCCTGGCCCTGAAATACTTTGTCGACCCCCAGGTAACCGTAGCCATCAAAGAGTACCACAGCCTTACCTTCTATATTTCAGGATCAATCACAAATCCGGGCCATTATGAACTGGACAAGGAACCCACCATTCTGGAGCTCATTGCCAAGGCGGGCGGCCTGGCGCCGGATTACGGCCACAAGGCCTACATCATGCGGGAAAGTTATGGCAAGGCGGGAAACGATCCCACCAAACCCATAGTAGTCGATATAAAAGCCCTGCTGGACCAGGGCGACATGACAAACAACCTCAGGCTCGCCACCGGTGATGTCATCCACATCCCGCGGGGCAGCGAGCTGAACCAGGCCAGTAATGCCATCTTCGTGGAAGGCGAGGTCAAAAAGCCCGGGGTCTATACCTTTCAGCAGGGCATAACAGCCCTGAGCGCCTGCATCCTGGCCGGCGGCTTCAATGACTATGCCGCACCCAACCGGGCCAGGATCATCCGCCGCAGCGGCCCGGAACAGCAAGTAATCGAGCTGAACCTTGATGCCGTGAAAAAAGGCAAGGCAAAGGACGTGGAACTGCAGCCCGGTGACTTGGTACATATCCCGGACTCTTGGTTGTAG
>Ga0209536_100000028_pt1 | contig 186903 bp, 206 predicted proteins | sample DeeMarSeWOR28_12_FD_187461 | JGI IMG/M metagenome (GOLD analysis project Ga0209536, IMG submission 187461) | Marine sediment microbial communities from White Oak River estuary, North Carolina - WOR-2-8_12 (SPAdes) (version 2) | ecosystem: Environmental > Aquatic > Marine > Intertidal zone >... | reverse complement strand
ATTAATTGATAGTATAGAAACATTAATGGATAAAGATGTCAAAGGTGTAGGAATTGCTTCTCCAGGCCCGCTTAAAGACGGAGTAATAAAAAACCCTCCTAATTTGCCTTTACAAAATTTTAATTTAAAAAGATTTTTAGAAAAAAAGCTTGGAACCAGGGTTGAGATTGAAAACGATGCAAATTGTGTTGCTCTTGCTGAAGCTAAACTTGGTGTGAAAAAAGAAAATTTTATTGTATTAACTATTGGCACAGGCATTGGCGGAGGAATAATTATTAATAATGAATTATTTATTGGAAAAGGTTATGCAGGAGAATTTGGACATATGATCATTGATAAAGGCGAATGGTTTGAGACTCTGGCTGCTTGGAATGGAATAAAGAAGCTTACTATGAAAAATTTTGGAAGAACCTTATTAGTAAAGGATCTTTTTGCGATGAAAAATCCCAAAGCAAACAGGGTTCTTAATGAGATTGTTGATTATTTAGGAAGAGGAATTGGAAGTTTAATTAATATCTTTAATCCAGAGGTAGTCGTCTTATCTGGAGGAATGAGAGAGAATGGGTCAAAACTACTAGGCATGATAAAAAAAGCAAGTGAAAAGTATTCTATTATTCCTGAAAAAACAGATATTAGATGGAGTAAACTTAGTAATGCAGGAATCTTGGGGGCAACCTTATTGTTAGGATGATAAAAAAAGTTATAGCACCAGTTAGAATTGATTTTGCAGGCGGTACTACCGATATAGAGCCATTTGCATCAAAATATGGAGGGGCCGTATTAAATGCTGCAATAAACAAACATGTTAAAGGCGAATTATATTCTAGTGAAAAGAAAGTTGGTCTTAGTTATCATGCTGGTATCCCAACTTCTAGTGGATTAGGAACATCTGGTGTTATGAATCTTGTGTGGCTTGCACTGATTTCAGGATTAAAAGATAAAACCCGGCTTGCTGAACAAGTCTATGGATTAGAAAGAGCAATGGAGCAGACAGGAGGAAAACAAGACCAATATACTTCTGCTTATGGGGGAATTAATTTTCTTGAGTTTAGCAGTTCAGGTGTTAAGTTAACTAAAATAAATTTAAATCCTGCATTTATTAAAGAACTTGAAAAAAGACTGGTGTTGGTCTATACTGGAAAACCACATCTTGCTACAAAGACAAACAAGAGAATGATTGATAATTTGAAAAGTGGCAAGAACACTAGCAATCTCATTAAGATTAGGGACATTGCTTGGGAAATGAAACATGCCCTACATAAAAAGAATCTTTCTAGGTTTGCTGAGCTTATGAACTTAGAGACCAGGGAAAGAAGAAAGCTTGATAAGTCAATAATCCCCCACAATATTGATAAAATGATACAGATTGGAATGAAAAACGGGGCTGTTGCTGCTAAAGTTTGCGGAGCTGGCGGCGGAGGCAGCATATTGTTTTTTTGCAATGATAGAAAAAAACTGATAAAAAAGTTTGGAAATAAAATTATTGAATTTAAATTTGATTTTCAAGGATTGAGGTGGTTATAAAATGGCTGTAGAGAATTTTAGTGGTTTTTTTGTACCTGATGAAATTGTTAGTCAACTTGTCACATTGACAAAATTTTTCCAAGCAATTGGCGGATTGATAGTAGCATATATTGTTTTTGGAGTTCTTAATGCTATTTGGAACAGGAAAAGAAGCCAGGAAATTATTAAGATGAGAAAGCTTCTTGAACAGATAAACAGAAAATTAGGCAAGAAAAAATAAACTAATAAAAATAAAAAAAGAGAAAAAGATTATTTTGTTAATGTTATTTCTATTGTAGACACATTAACTTTTCTTCCTTCTTTGTTTTCAAACTCTTCGCTGTCAATCTTTATGTCTTTTACTTTCAATGATTGCTCTTTAAGGAATTTTTTCTTCACTACTTCTGCTACGTCTACTGCTCTACTGATAAATTTTCCTCTAGCCTTTATGATAACTTCTTTAGAATTCTTGTTTGTAAACTGCATTACAACACCGGTTACATAGTTCATAAAAGGCTTGTTTGAGATGTATACAACATTCTCATCTTTCTTTGCTTTTTCTGCCATTTGACCTCCTGATGTTTTACTTTTCCTCTGGCTTAGAGCGGGATCTCTTATTTAGTCTTGTTATATATCCGGCAATTCTATTTCTTATTCTTTTACTGGGCATAGTAATTCCTAGAGCTTTCTTATTATTTTCAAATTCTTCACTAAAACTATCATTCATATCTTTCACTAAAGTTTCTGCTGTTCTTTTTACTAGTGTTGACTTAATTCTACCCATAACTAACCTTTATTTCCAGTATTTTTAAAGGTTGGCATGAAGCTAATTTAACTAGTTAATTGCTTGAATTTTATTAGGCCCTGGTATGTTTGAAGGTAATTTTTGGCTTTTACAGACGGATTTCCTGATGATAGAAAAAGTACAGGAAGTCTCATATTTTGAGCTTTTTGCACTGCTAAAGCAAAATCATTTTCATTTAATTTCTTTTTATCTTTTGCAATGCATAAATAAGGGCTTTTTCCTATTTGTGAATTAACCAGAACTTTTGCATAGAATTCATTTTTCTTTCCATCTAGCTTTTCAATAATTTCAAGGCCAAGGTTTGAAATTATTTCTTGGATTTTTTTAGAGAATTCTTCACCTTTTTTTGGTTTTTCTTTTTTTTCTGGTTTTAATACTGGAGCAAGAGGTTTTTGTTCTTGTGTTTTAATTGCTTCTTGCGGTTGTTGAATTGGTGGTTGTAGATCAGGTTGTGGTTGTTGAGGCATTGGGCTTGGAGCAGGCATTTGGCCTTTCATTAATGCTTTTATCTTTTCTAGAGCTTCTGATTCTTGAATAGTAAAATATCGCCAATATAGGACTTTTTGATTATTTGTCTCAATAATTACTGGATATGAAAAATCTTTTATACTTCTAAGAGCTATCCTGATTGCAGGTTCTAGGCCCAGGTCTTTTATAACTAGTTTTTGCTTTAACATATTTAGAGCTTCTTTTTCCTTGGGTGGTAAAAATTTGGTGAAATTTTCTAGTAAAACTTCGTGTTTTGGCAGATAATATAATGGCGAACCGCCAACTTTCATTTGACTTATCTTTACTATTTCATCATCTAATAACTCAGAAAGAAAAGCAGATGAAAATAATGTATTTATCTTTAATTCTCTTGCTATTGGAACTGGCAAGGAAGGACCATTTTTTTCTAAATACTCCATAATCCCCTTTTTAATCTGACTAGCTTTATCAACACTATTTTCCATAATCTAGGCAAGAATTAAAAGTATTAAAAGTTAATGTCAGAAAAGTAGTGTATATTCTTTCTGATTATGGCCTTGTCCATGCAACTTCATAATAAGTCACATCATTTTCCTCGTCTACAACTGCAATTAAAAGCTTCTTTTTTGTGCTATGGGCTACACGATTCTTGGCTGAAAAATCATGCCATGTCATGGTTTCTGACTCTTTTACAGGATAGAGAATCCAGCGAGCATGCTCTTCTCCTGGTTTTTTGCCTTTTTCATATACACGAAAATCAGCACCAAACTTTAATGCTGTTTTTACAATATAACCGCGTTTTCTTAAGTCTTTAAAGACAATATATTTTGTAAGTATTTTCTTGTCTAGGTCTTGCGCTTTTTCAAGAAACTTCTTACTAAGTATTTTCTTGTTTTTAACATAAACATCCATCTTTTTGGCTTCTACAAGAAAAATTGCTTCTGCTAGAGAATATTGCACTTTTCCTTCTTTCATTTCGCCAAATCTTGACTTTCCATATAGATTAATTGCTTCTTTAGTGTTGCTTGTAACAGCTCCAGCTGCAAGAACCGCTTTAATCTTTTTTTCTTTAGTTGTTTTTTTGATTGTTTTTTTCTTTGGCATTTTTATTAAAAGCGAGTAGTATTATTTAAATCTTATTAACAAGCATATAACGTCTAAACCTTTAAAAGCATAAATATCCTAAGAAAATTAACTATAATATCTAAAAGGGGAGAATGAAATTTTCTAAGCAAAGGGATGGAATTACTATCTTTTATTTATTAGCAATTATAATCATTGCCCTTTCAATAGCTGTTCTTTTTCATTTTCTTTCGCCAACAGGAAGGATTATACTTGACTTAGAGGAGATTACCCCTGGTGCTGATGCTATCTTGGGAAAAGCAAGAGTTATTTTAAATAAAGGGGAATTTATACCTTATGATTCGATTTTAAAAATAAATCTTAATGATCAAAATATTGAAATTCCAATCAACTCTTTGATATTAAGAGAAAAAGAATCTGGTGTTTTTTATATTGAAAACACTGATTTGATCGGTGAAGGAGATGGTTTTGGAATCAAAGGAACTAAGACTAGCTATCCTGTTGTTTATTTTAGATTAAAAATTGAAAAGACAACTAAGTCAAGCAGCCCTGATGTTAGTGTTCCTGAAGATGTTGAAGAAACCTCTGAAACAGAAGAACCTGCAGATGAAAAATCTAGTGACTTGGTTACTAGTCAGGTAATTGTTAGTGACTTTATTGATGGTCAAGTTACTAGTTTAGTTGATTTTGAATATGAACTTGAAAATGGAGAAAGTGCAATAATTGTTTCTGGAAGTGTGAATGATGGAACAAACACACTTGATGATAATATTATCAATTTAGTCATTGAAGACAATATTGTTAAGGTTTCTACTGATTATGTTGTTGAAGAACAAGGATTTGGTCCTGAATACACAGATGGAGAAGAAGTTATACTTGAAATTGATTTTTTTGAGTTTAATATAACTCCTGAAGAAGGTATTTTAAGTGTAGAAATAAAATATGGAGATATTCCTTTGCTTTATGGTGAAAAACTTATTATAACTAAAGAAGATATTTTTGGTGTTCCTCCAAGTGAAAATGTTAGTGAGAATATAAGTGAAGAAGAACCAATTGGGGAAATAATTGAGAAATTTGTTCCTGAAAGACCAACAGAGGAAATTGATGAAGAAATAACAGGTTTAGAAGAAGCCCCTGTAATATTAATAGAAGAAAAAGAAACAGAATTTGGAATAATGTCTACTCCAATAACTGGTTGTGGAACATTAAGTAGCCCAAATACAGAATATCTTTTACAGAATAATGTAGCATCAACTACAAGCTGTTTTGATATAAATGCAGATAATATCACTTTAGATTGTCAAGGCTATACTGTTGGCGGAAGTAGAGGGAATTATTATTATGGAATAGATGTCACTAGTTTTAATAATATAACTATTAAAAATTGTAAAATTACTAATTTTTCAGAAGGAATACATCTCGATAATACTGTAAACACCACAGTAATGAACAATACTGGTTATGATAATGTTTGGGAAGGTTTTTATGCATACTGTACAAATGAATCATTGATAATAAATAACAATTTTTCTTATAATAGTCAAGATACTGGAATATGGCTTGATGAATCTTTTAATAACAATGTTTCTGGCAATATTTTGCAAGAAAACTTATATGATATTTGGGTTGGAGGATATGATGAGATTTATTGCAGTAATTATATAGAAAACAATACTGGCTCTGGAGGCAGACCTATTAAATACTATAATTATTCTTTTATCCTTGAAAATGAAAATTTATCCCTTCTTTTATTGTGTGATGCAGATTATTCCAGGGTAGATAATGTAACAATTAGGGGATCTGATAATACAAATAATAATCTAATTTATGTAGATTGGACTGATTATGTTAATTTTACTAATGTAAATTCTTCTAATAATTACTATGGGGCCTGGCTTGGCTATAATACAGCAACAAATTCAAATCTAAGGATAATTAATTTAACAGCAAAAAATAACTATAATGGCATATATTTAAAGGTTTCAAATAGTTATATATCAAATTCTACTTCAGATTATAATACTAATGAAGGAATTAGAGTACTTGGAGATAATAATACAATTGCAAATAGCATTTTTAATGGAAATGACAGGGGTATTTATAATTCTGGAGATAATAATAGTTTTTTAAGAAATTATATATCATTTTCACAATCTAATGGGATTTATTGTCCTAATGCTGACTATTCTTTATTTAAAGACAACACCATCTTAAATACTACCTATAGGGGATTATATCTTGATGGTGGTGATCACAATATAGTCGATAGTAACAACATTGGTTTTAATGCTGAAGGTATTTTTGTTTTTGACTCAAGCCATAATTTGTTAGTCAATAATACAGTGTTTAGCAATATAAAGACTGGTTTAGATTATCTTGGGATTCGTATTCGCACTACGAGCTTTGCTTCTGTTACAAATAATACAATTGTCAACAATACTATTACTGGCCATAATAGCAATGGTTATGGCATATATATTGAGGATCTTTTTGTAGATCAAATTTATAATAACAGTATTTACAACAATTATTTTAATAATAGTAGAAATGCTTATGATAGCAGCACTCTTGAAAATTATTGGAATACTTCTTATTCATGTTCTGCAAGTACCTTAAACATTATTGGAGGAAACTGCACTGGTGGAAACTATTGGAATGATTATAATGGGGTTGATGATGGAAGTGGAGGAAGAACTGTTGGGGATGGAATCGGAGATACAAACATTCCATATAATTCTACAAACAATATAAGTGTTGGAGGAGATTATCTGCCTTTGGTTTATTTAGAGTGTGATTATTATGTTAGTGGCTGTAAAGCAGATGATTGGCAAGAAGGTAAAAAATATTGTTTAAATCAAAGCATTATAACTTCAACAAATTGTATTAATATAACAAACAATTCAATAACATTTAATGGAAAAGATTTTAGCATCTCTGGAAATACTGATGCAGGATATTCTGGTATTTATAGTGAATATAATAATATTACAATCAGCAATATTAATATTGTTAATTTTAGCATCGGAATTATGTTAAATAAAAGTATTGGGAATACAATTGATGAAAACAGTTTCCAGAAAAATAATAAATCCATATACTTTAATAATGTTTCAAATAGCACTTTACAAAACAACATTTTTCAAAATAGCACTTATGGGATTTATACTGAAAACAGCAGGCAACTGAAAATTTTAGATAATGACTTTAATAACAATTCAGTTTATTCTCTTTATATTTCATTAAGCTCCAATAATAATGTTAGTGAAAACAATATTTATAACTCTTCTACTGGCATTTATCTTGAAAACGTTAATGACTCTGATTTTGTTGGCAATAAAATATCTCATAACTATTATAATAGATCAATAAGTGGCGAAAGATTTGGAATCCATTTAGTTTTAAGTGAAAACAATTCTTTTTTCTTGAACAATCTTTCAAATAACCTTTTTGGCGCCATGATAAACAACTCAAATAATAATTCTTTTATTTCAAACTATGTATTTCATAACAGATACAATGAAACAAATAATTTAGATGCAGGAGGATTTTATTTATTTAATTCAGAAAATAACAATTTTACTTTAAACAATGTTTCTGGCAATTATGGAAATCTTAGTTCATTGAAAGGTTATGGATTTTATTTATTTAATTCAAATAAAACGGTAATATACACTAATTATATTACTAATAATTCTGATTATGGAATTTATGTTGTAAGTTCATCTAATAATAGTATCTATAACAACTATTTTAACAATACAATCAATGCTTATGATAATAGTGCTATTGAAAATTATTGGAATACTTCTTATTCATGCTCTACAAGCAACCTAAACATTATTGGAGGAAACTGCACTGGTGGAAACTATTGGAATGATTATAATGGGGTTGATGATGGTTCTGGAAGTTACCCATGGAATGAGACTGAGGATGGAATAGGAGATACAAATATTCCATATAATTCTACAAACAATATAAGTGTTGGAGGAGATTATCTGCCTTTGGTTTATTTTTATGAGATTTATCCTGTTTTTAGCAATTATTGGGATAATAATGCAAGCTTGAATTTAAGCGGTATTGCTTTGTTTAATGTTACAGTAATTAATACTAATGGAAGTGTTTTTTTACAAATAAACAATACCAACCATACTGCTGAAAACCTTACACAAAATGATTATAATGTATCTGTTAACTTGACTGGTGGAAATTATTTATATTATTGGGGGTCATGGGCAAATGATTCACATGAGAGTTATAATGTTTCTGATACAAGATATTATACTGTTAATACAACCCCCAATATTCCTCCAACCATCACCAAAGCTTTCATTAATTCTAGTCAAGGAACAAACATTTCTTTAGAAAATATATTTTGCTGGGTAAATGCTAGTGATCTTGATAATGATTATTTGAATTATTCTGGTTTTTGGTATAGAAATGGAGAACAACAGTTTAATGCTTTGGATATTACTTTTGCAGGATCTATAACAAGTGGACATTCTGGTACAGTTGATAGTCATGATAATATAATATTTGCAGGCAACCAATATCTTAATCCTACTACAAGGCAATCTAGAATTGAAAAATACAACTCTTCAGGAAGTTTGTTATGGAACCAGAGCTATGGTCCCATTGTTTCAAGTGGAACAATTAAAGATGTTGCAGTTGATTCACAAAACAATATTATAGTTCTTTCTTTGGATTATATAGGGGGATTTACCCCTGGTTATCTAATTACAAAATACAACTCTTCAGGAAGTTTTATGTGGAATGCAACCTTTGATGATCAGGGTATGAACCAAATACCTTCTGATCTTAAAACTGATTCTAATAATGATATTGTTGCTGTTGGTGGAAATTATATAGTTAAATACAATTCTTTTGGAGTTTATCAATGGAATAAAACCCTATCTGGAGATAATTCTTATGCTTTTTATGGGGTAGGTATAGATAGTGAAAATAATATTTTAGCAACAGGGTTTAAAAGTAACACTCTAATATTAGCTAAATTAAACTCTTCAAATAGTTTATTATGGGAAAACAATTTTGGTTTTTATGGTAGGGGTGAAGATATTGCAGTTGATTCAGAAGATAGTATATTGCTTACCGGCCTTACTAATGCTTTTGGTGCAGGAGACTATGATTTTTTGACAATTAAATTAAATTCTTCAGGAAGTGAATTATGGAACAAAACTTTTGGTGGCCAGAGTATTGATGAAGCATATGGAGTTTCACTTGATAGCGAAGAAAATATTATTGTTGCAGGAAAAACCAAATCTTTTGGTGCAGGAGGATATGATGCGGGCGTAGTTAAATATAATTCTTCTGGTGAACAATTAGTTAATTTTACAAAAGGATGGACTAGTGATGATACATGTCAGGCAGTTGCAGTTGATTCAGAAGATAACATAATTATTTTTGGAGATATAGGCCGCAATGTGGGAGCAGATGCAATATTTATAAAGAATTATGGATTTAGTAGTATTAATCAAAATCAAGCATTAATAAGCCAGGTTTCTTATGTTGATGAAAGCCAGTGTTTTGCTGATGATGTTTGGGAATGTAGACTAAAGGCTTTTGATGGAAGAGACTACACTGATTATAGTGAAACAAGCATCACTATATTAAGTGTTCCGTTATATTGTGGAATTAATATCACTGAAAAAGTCACTGCGCAGACAAATTTAGCTTGTTCTGAAACTGCAATCAATATTAAATCAGATAATGTTGTTTTTGATTGTGGAGGATATCAAATTAGTGGAAACAGCAATCCAAACACTTATGCCTTAAACATAAATGGATATCATAATACAACAGTGCAAAACTGTTATATCTCTGATTTTTCAGATGGAATATTTATGGCAAATTCTTCTGATAATACTTTGACTAACAATGTTATTGAACAAAACCTTAACTTTGGAATAAAAATTAATACAACCAATAATAATATTATATTTTCAAATTCTATTTATACTAATCTTAATGGAATTTATTCTTATAATAGTTTTGGGAACATATATTCAAACAATTTGCTTTCTGAAAATTCTAATTCTGGAATTTATTTGTTGAATTCTTCTGAAGATACTATTACTTCAAATGATATCCAAAATAATTCTATTTATGGGGTTTTATTAACAAATACAACATTAATAGATATTGAAAATAATAATATAGAATCAAACAACATAGGAATATCCTTAAACAATGTTTTTAACAATACTTTATCTTCAAATTCTATAAACTATAATAGCAATTCTGGAATCTATGTTTATAACAGTAATAAGAACAATTTGCTTCTAAATACACTGCAAGAACAACCCAATAACATATTTGTTAATTATTCATCTAATAATACAATTTATACTAATACTGTCTCTGATGGAACTTATGGAATATTTTTGACTAGTGATTCTCAAGACAATCTGATTTATAATAATTGGTTTAATAACACTATTAATGCACGCGATTTAGGAGCAAATTATTGGAATACTACACTTTATTATAATGAAAATATTATGGAAGGAGATTATATTGGAGGAAATTTCTGGCATGATTATAATGGGACAGACCCTGATAAAGATGGAATCGGAGATAGTCCAGTACCTTGGAATTCAAGTGGAAACATCTCTGGTGCAGGAGATTGGCTGCCTTTAGTTGATCCATATAGAATTATCAAGATTGTTTCTTTAGTAGTTAATTCTACTGATTCTGGTAATACTCCTGCTGGAAATCTTACTTGCTGGGCAAATGTAACTAATGAAAACAACAATAATGTGACATTTACTGGATTTTGGTATCAAAACGATGTTCAAAAATTTGACATTTTAGAATTCAATACAAGCTCTGATTGTAACTATTGTTATAAGTATGGGGTTGCAGTCGATAGCCAAGACAATGTAATAATTGTTGGATTTTCTGGTTTTTTAATGCAAAAATTCAATTCTTCAGGAAGTTTGTTGTGGAGTTCAACTACCTATAGCAATGGCCGAGCACTTGACGTAAGTATTGATAGCCAAGACAATATAATAATGGCTGGATGGTCAGAACCAAATGGTGGGGATATTTTAATAGTTAAATATAATTCATCAGGTTCTGAAATATGGAATACAACCTTTGGTGGAGATGAAAATGATTTGGCATATAAAGTTAGAGTAGATTCTAATGATAGTGTTGTTGTTGTGGGTTATACTTTATCTTTTGGTGTTACTGCTGCTAGTATGCTAACAGTAAAATATAATTCTTCAGGAAGCCAAATATGGAATAAAATTTTTAGTGAAGGGACGGGGGGTACTCCTGCTTATGCTATGGCAATTGATGATGAAAATAGTGTATATACTTTGGGTTATTCAACAGGCCATGTTTTAAAAGCAGTAAAATATTATTCTAATGGAACCCAAGCATGGAATAAAACATTAAATATATTTTCTCCTTATTATGAAACTCCTTATGGTGCAGATACTGATAGTTTTAACAATGTGATTATTACAGGAAGAATCCAATATTCTACTACAGTAGATGTATTTACTATTAAGATTGATAAAGATGGAAATGTGTTGTGGATTGAAGCTTTTGCTGGTTCTTCTTATGATGAAGGGCGGGAAATTGCAATTGATAGTCACAACAATATTTTTGTAGGCGGATATACCAATTCTTACGGTGCGGGTGCTAGAGATGCACTTCTTATAAAATATGATAAAGATGGAAATGAATTATGGTACAAAACTTATGGTACATTTCATGACGAATATGTTAGGGACATTGCAATAGACAGCAGAAACAATGTTGTGCTTCCTATGTATGACCTTTCTGATATGTTTGGCTGGAATCCAATACCTAATTATGATTTATCTGGAATAAAATATTATGGGTTTAGTCTTGAAAATCAAACCCCTGGACAGATAACAAATATTTCAACAATACCAAGCTCTTTAATAAGCAATGGAGATGCTTGGAAATGTGAGGCAATCGCTTTTATTGCAGAAAATTATAGTAGATACAAGACAAGCAATGAACTGACTTTACTTTATCCAGGAACTACTGGCGGCGGAGCTGGAGCATGTATCTCTTCTTGGTCATGCACTGAAGGACCATGTATTGATGGCACTATGAAGATTACTTGTACAGATACTAAAAGTTGTTTGACAAGCACTAATCTGCCTAGTGGGTGTGTAAAAAGCGGTCACGCAAAGTGTGTCAAAACTGTTTCTTGTGGTGAAGAAGAAGAGGAAGAAGAAAACGTGACAGAAATATTTCCAGAAGAAGAATTAACTTTAGAAGAGGAAGCAGAACAAATCTCCCAAGAATTGGGATGTACTCCGATTTTTGAATGTGGTGATTGGCAAGAATGCAGGGTTGATTATGGTTTTGATGACCTTGTGGAAGCAGATTATATTAATATTAGTGGAATACAAATAAGAAATTGTTATGATACTACAGATTGTGTTGGTTATCCAATAGAAGAAGAACAAGCCTGTATTGTTACTGTCCCAGTAAGTTTAATAGAAGATGCGTGGGGCAATGAAACTTATGTTTTTGTTCAAGATGAAACAACTGGACAAACTGTAGCAAGAATAAAATTAGGTTCTTTATTCTTAACATTTATGCCAACAAATTATTTAGGTTATTATGATTATTGTTTTGATAAAATACAGAATTATGATGAAACAGATGTTGATTGCGGAGGTCCTAATTGCCCTACTTGTGCTGAAGTTTATTATGATAATTTTATTATGATAAAATCTTTTGTTTTGTCTATAGGCCTTTTAGCATTATTTTTTATAAGTTATTGGACCATGAGAGATTTGTTTAAGGAAAACAAAGTTGAATCTATCTTAAAAAGATTAAAACCAATTCCTTATAAGAAGATACATTAAAAGTAATGTTTATACGTTTATATTTCTATACGTATAATAAGCTTTAAATATGATTTTACCCTACATTTTTTATAATTACTTAGAAAAAGAGGGAGTATGGCATTTAAGAAATTTATTCATAAGAATGGCAAGAGATATGGTCCTTATATTTATCATAATCAAAGAATTAATGGCAAAGTTGTTACTAACTACCTAGGTAAGAAAGAAAAAGATAGAAGAAATTTATTTTATGCTTTGACTTTTATTGCTTTAATTGCCCTTAGTCTTGCAATAATGTTTCATGTGATTTACCCTACAGGAAGAGTTGTTCTTGATCTAGAAGAAATAACTCTTGATTCTGAAGCAATTTTAGGAAAAGTCAGATTAATCTTAAATCAAGGAGAATTAATCCCTTATAATTCAATTATTAAAATCAATCTGAATGAGCAAAACTTAAAGCTTTCGATTAATTCTGTAGTGAATAGAGAAAAAGAATCTGGTGTTTTTTATATTGAAAATACAAATCTTGATGGACAGGGCGAGGGTTTTGGAATCAAAGGAACTAAGACTAGCTATCCTGTTGTTTATTTTAGATTAAAAATTGAAAAGACAACTAAGTCAAGCGAGCTAGATGTTGGAATTCCTGAAGATTCTGAAGAAATCCCTGAAACAGAAGAACCAACAGATGAAAAAAACAGCGATTTAGTTACTAGTCAAACAATTGTTAGTGATTTTGCTGATGGTCAAGTAACTAGTTTAGTTGATTTTGAATATGAACTTGAAAGCGGAGAAAGTGCAAGCCTTATTTCTGGAAGCGTGAATGATGGTAATAAAACTTTAAGTGATGATATAGTGAGTTTAATAATCGAAAACAATGTCGCTAAGGTGTCTACTGATTATGTTATTGAAGAACAAGGATTTGGTCCTGATTACACTGATGGGGAAGAAATTATACTTGAAATTGATTTTTTTGAGTTTAATATAACCCCTGAACAAGGAATTTTAAGTGTAGAAGTAACTTATGATAATCATTCTTTGCTTTATGGTGAGAAAAACATTGTTATCAAAGATGAAATTTATGGTATTCCTCCTATTGAAAATATTAGTGAACCTAGTCCAGGAGAAATAATTGAAAAAGAAATTGAAGAACCAGAAGAAGAGATTAGTGAAGAAATTGCTGTTGAAGCAGAAGCAAATATTACAGAAGAAGCTCCTGAAGAGGAAATTATTGAAAAAGAAATCATTTTTGGAGCGCAGGCAGACAAGACCTCTAGCTTGACTTTGTGGGATGATGCAGATACTTTGGGAGGATTTCAAGTTATTAAGACAAATGAAACTGCAGGTTTTTATGCAAAATATTTTAGTAATGATGCAGGCGAAGAAGGAAAAATAATTTTAGATGCTAATTGTAATATAACTTTTGATGATGGTCAGTTTGTTATGAATACTGGAGCTTATGAACTTTGGAACTATACTTACAGTAGTACAAGTCATGAAACAACATATGACTTAGATTATGATAATCAAACCAACACTATTGTTTGGGTAGGAACAGGAAATAATCTTACTGGGGAGGGGGGAAGCAGTGGCAAAGATTGGAATGTCAAAAAATTTAACAGTAGCGGAACAGAACTTTGGAACTTTACTTGGGGTTATGGAAGAGGTGCTCAAGATTTAAGCCGAGGGGTTGCAGTTGACAATAATAGTAATATAATTGTGGTTGGTTCTGGTTATAATCTTACTGGACCATATATTCCTGCAAGCCATAGTTATTATGACTGGCATGTAAAAAAATTAAATGCTAGTGGAACTGAATTATGGCAATACAATTGGACTAGTGAAAACTTCGCTTCTCCTACATCTACTTGGGATGAGGCGTATGCTGTTGCAGTTGACGCTAATGGAGATATAATTGTTGGAGGAGCAGGATATAATCTTAGTGGTACTGTACCTTATTCAAGCGAGTATGACTGGCATATTAAAAAATTTAATTCTTCAGGTTATGAACTTTGGAACTTTACTTGGGGCAATAGTTATTCTAGCACTTATGATTATCTGAATGATATAACTCTTGATAATAACAGCAATATTTATGCAGTTGGATTCAGTAATAATGTTTCATGCCCTGTTAATTGTGGCTCTAGTTCTTATGACTGGCATGTAAAAAAATTAAATGCTAGTGGAACTGAATTATGGCAATACAATTGGACTGCAAGATGCGGATCTAATGATCAGGCATATTCTATAATGGTTGATAATAATAGTAATTTGTATGTAGCAGGATATGCTTATAATCTTACTAGTGATGTTGAAAAAACTGCTTGGGATTGGCATCTAAAGAAATTAAATGCTTCTACAGGTGAAGAACTATGGAATTATAGTTTTGCTTCTGGAGGAAATATAAATGATAAGCTAAAAGAAGTAAAACTTGATGAAGATGGAAATATAATTTTGATGGGTGATATATATAATCTAACTGGTCAAGGCACTGATAATGAAGAGGACTGGCATGTAAAAAAATTAAATGCTAGTGGTTATGAAATTTGGAATTATACCCTTGAATTTACAAACCAGGATTATCTTGGGGCTGGAATTATAGATTCTTTAAACAGAATAATTATCGCAGGACACATTAAGAATTTAACAGGTTATGGAGGAGATAGTAATGCTGATGCCCATATAAAAACTTTGGAAGAGTATTTTAATTATGAAAGGACCTTTGATAAACCAGGATTACATAATTATAGTGTTGCTTGTAATAGCACTGATTATGAAGAAAATTCACAGAATGATACTATTTTTATAAATATTGGATGTGGAACACAACTTACTGTTAATGCAACTCTTACCGAAAATCTTTATTGTAATGGTTCTGCTATCACTTTATTAGGCAATAATATCATTTTAGACTGTAATCTTTATAGTATAATTGGAGATGATACTGGAACTGCAATTAATATCACTTCAAATTCTACAACATTAAAAAACTGCGTTATTAGTAACTTTGTTTATGGATTATATACAGAAAATACTTCTTATAATGTTATATATAATAATTATTTTGAGGATAATGCAATAAATGCGTATGATAATGCAACAAATTATTATAATACCACTTATTCTTACATTCCTGGCAGTTTACAAAGTATAATCGGAGGAGATTCTATTGGCGGAAATTATTGGGATGATTACTTTGGATTGGACAATAGTAATGCTATTTTGACTTTTGTTCCAAATGTTTCAGGTGATGACATTGGAGATACTGAATTGCCCCACAATTCAAGTAATAACATACGCGTTGGCGGAGATTACCTGCCTTTAATTTCTTCTGGTTGTGATGAGTATATTGATAGTTGTAAAACATCTAACTGGAATAATAATACTGTTTATTGTTTAAATCAAACTATTACTACAAGCAGTAGTTGTATGGTTGTAAATAACAACAGTGTTAGTATTAATTGTATGAATTATCAGATAAGAGGTGATGGTGATGGAGGAGATTATGGTGTTTATACTAATTATGATAATTTATCTGTAAATGATTGTAAAATATTAGGTTTTGGTAGAGGTATTTATTATGAAAATGATAATGAAATAATATCCCAAAACCTAATTTTCAATAATACTCACGGGATTTATATAAAAGGAAACAATAGTGGAGTAAATAACAATGAAATTATTAACAATACAATAGGAATATCAATAGAATCTGCATTTGGAAATATTGTCTATTCTAACAATATAACAAACAACACAAATTTTGGAATACAAATAATTGATTCTTCAAACAATACAATATATAACAATTATTTTAATAACACAATTAATGCATATGACAATTCAAGTTCAGGAAATAATTGGAACATATCAAAAACAGCAGGATCAAATATTTATGGTGGAAATTATTTAGCTGGTAATTATTGGTATGATTATAATGGATTAGATACAGGTTTTGATGGATTGGGAGATACTTTGCTCCCATATAATTCAACTAACAACATAAGTGTGGGCGGCGACCATCTTCCTTTATTACAAATTATAGATGGTTGTAATTTTACTACTACTTTAAATTTAAGTTTAGAGAAAAATTTGGATTGTGATGGAATTGGATTAATTGTTGGAGACAATGACTTAATTATAGATTGTAATGAATATAGTATAATTGGAAATGGTTCTGGAATTGGAATTAATATTTCTAATTTTAACAATACTATTATAAAAAATTGTAATATTAATAATTTTACTTATGGAACTTATATTATTGGTGGTTTGAGCAACACTATTTATAATAATTGGTTTAACAATACTATTAATGCGCATGATGAATCTAACAACTTTTACAATATTACTTATTCATGCAGTCCTGGTTCAAATCAAAACATTTTGGGCGGCGACTGTATAGGGGGAAATTTTTGGAATCTTTACAATGGCACAGATACCCTTGATGATGAAGTACTTGATGGAATTGGTAAAACAGAAATTTTACCGCATAATGGAACCGGTATTTTAAACGGCGGCGACCATCTTCCTTTAGTTTATCTCACAGATTGTGATTATAATCTTACAACAAATCTTACTTTATTTCAAGATGTTCAATGTTTAGGAAATAAAAATGGATTTCAAATTAATATTTCAGATATTAATTTAACTTGTAGTGGCCATTCTATAATTGGAGATGATACTGTTTTGGGATTAGATGGAGACTATGGTGTTTATGCATTAGGTACAACTGGAACAATTACAAATTGCACAATTTCTAATTTTACTTCTGGCGTTTACTTTAATACTGCATCAAAGGGCAATATTAGCCATAACTATTTTGATAATAATAAATATGGAGTTTATTTTTATAGAGGATCTAAGCATGTTATTCATGCTAATAACCTACATGATAATAATCATGCTATATATTTTTACTGGACTGCTAATAATAATATAACTTCTAATAGAATAATTAACAATTCTATGGGTTTTGAACAAAATGATTTTCCTTCATCTGGACATATTTTTTATAATAATTATTTTGATAATAATCTGAGTGTTGTTTATAATTACCAAAATAGCGGTTTAGACTGGAATACTACTTATTCTTGCAGCCTTGGATCACGACAAAACATTTTGGGCGGCGACTGTATGGGAGGAAATTATTGGAGCAACTATGCTGGGCTAGATGATGGAAGTGGCGGACGAATAGGTGAAGATGGAATTGGAGACACTAATATCCCTTATTCTGATCAGGGGGTTGCAGATTATTTGCCATTACTTCATGTTAATGTTACTTGTGATTATTATTTAAGTGACTGTAAAACTTCTAGTTGGGAAAATAGTAAGACCTATTGTTTAAGCCAGGCTGTTTATTCTAATGACACTTGTATGATAATAGATAACGATGATATTGGTTTTGATTGTAGAGGATTATTAATGTCTGGTAATTTGACTCCTTTAACATACGCTATGAATATTTCAGAAAGAAATAATGTTAGTATTAGTGACTGTTTAATAGCAAATTTTTCTTCAGCAATCTATCTTTTTAATTCAACTAATATTAGTATTGATGGCAGCTCTTTATTTAATAATTCTTTTGCAGGTATAGAAATGGTGGGTAGTTATGAAAATAAAATATATAATACAATAATAAATTTTAATAGCTATGGGGTTGTTTTTAATTCTAGCTCTTTGAATAATCTAACTTTGAATACTGTTAATAATAATTCTCTATCTAATATTTTCCTGAATAATTTAAGTAATAATAATTATTTTAATTCAAATTCTTTTAATGATGCTTACGATGGAATATATGTTATGGGCAAATATAATGTGTTTATTGAAAATGATTTTATGAATAATACTAATACTGGAATTTATTTAACTAATTGCTTATACAATAATTTTTCCCGTAATAATGTTATTAATAACTCTAACTATGGAATCTATGTTGTTGATTCAAATAATAATCTGATTCATGATAATTATTTTAACAATACTATTAATGCGTATGATAATTCAAGTTCAGGGAATTATTGGAACAGTAGCTATTCTTGTTCTGCTGGTTCAAGCCAGAACATTGGGGGAGGCGATTGTTTTGCTGGAAATTTATGGTTGGGGCCCAATGGTTATGAAGGAAATGATAGTGATTTTGATGCAGTTGGAGATACAGAATTACCTTATAATTCAAGTAATAATATTTCGATTGGGGGAGATTATCTGCCTTTAATTTACAATCCACTTTCATGCAATTATACTATTAATGAAACTACCTTTATGTCTATGAATTTAATATGCCTTGGTAACAATGGCCTTATTATTGGCAATGATAACATCACTCTAGATTGCCGCGGGCATACTATTAGGGGAAATAGTGATGATCCTTTTGATACTGATTCTTTATTTGGGGTTTCTATTAATGACAAAAAAAATATAACTATTAAGAATTGCACAATTGAAAATTTTTATAGAGGTATAGACATAGAAAATGCCAACAATAGCTTTATTTTACATAATAGTTTTATAGATAATTATTTAGCAATTAATTTGGATAAATTATCAAATATTTCTATTAATTTCAACAATATAAATTCTTATACAGGCGCCTTTTCAATTTATGCTTATACTATGGAACATACCAATATTTCTTATAATTTCTTTAATAATACAAATTGTGTAAATCTTTATCAAAATTCTCTTAATAATACTTTATATAATAATTATTTTTATTGTGACAACCAAGTAATTGAAGATTCTGGATCTTTTAATAATTCTTGGAACATAAGTTATTCTTGCTCATGGGGATCTAGACAAAACATACTTGGAGATAGTTGTATGGGCGGAAACTATTGGAGATATTATTCTATATCTGGTTTCGATGATGGAAGCAATGGAAGAATAGCTGAAGATGGAATTGGAGACACTAATTTTCCATATCCTGCTGCTAGAAGTTATGCTCCGCGTTTTGGATCTAATGGTGATTTTCTTCCATTAGTATCTATTGATTGTGATTTTTATATTGATGATTGCAAGGCCGATGGCTGGTGGGAAGATAGAGTATATTGTTTAAACAAAAGCATATCAACTACTGAAACTTGTTTTAATATAACCGGAAATAATTCTATAATCTTAAATTGTAGAAGTCATAATATAACCGGAGATGGAGATTTAAGTGATATAGGTATAATAAGCCAAAATAATAATACTATTATTCAAAATTGTGAAATTTATAATTTTGGTAAAGCTATTTTCTTAAATAAATCTTTTAACAATTCCCTGATTAGTAATATATTAGAAGATAATCAATTTGGATTAGTATTTTTAGATAGCTCTAATAATTCAATAAATGATACTGACATAAATAATAATAGTATAGGAATATCAATAGAATCTGCATTTGGAAATATTGTCTATTCTAACAATATAACAAACAACACAAATTTTGGAATACAAATAATTGGTTCTTCAAACAATACAATATATAATAATTATTTTAGTAATACTATTAATGCATATGATAATTCAAGTTTAGGGAATAATTGGAACATATCAAAAACAGCAGGCTCTAGTATTATTGGAGGCAGTTTTCTTGGAGGCAATTTCTGGCATGATTATCTTGGAGAAGATACTGATGGCGATACAATTGGAAATAACTTTTTACCTTATAATTCAAGTAATAATATTTCGATTGGGGGAGATTATCTGCCTTTGAAAATAAGCCAATATGGCGATGGAGGAACTACTGGCGGAGGTGGCGGAGCTGGTTGTACATCAATTTGGTCATGTGGACAATATGGCGATTGTATTGGTGATTATAAAGAAAGAACTTGTAGAGATATAAAGAACTGTCTAACTCCAACCAATATTCCAGCAGGATGTATTATAACTACACAAGCAACATGTGTGCAGAAAGAATTTTGTGGTGAAGAAGAAGTAGAAGAAGTAGAAGAAGTAGAAGAAGAAATTTGCTCGCCTGATTGGACATGTGAAGGTTATGGAGAATGCCAATCTGATGGATTTAAATATCCTCTTAATTGTGTGGACATAAATGATTGTGGTACTAGCAGAGGAAAACCAGAACCAATACCTTGTGAATGTACACCAGTGTTAGAGTGCGGCGATTGGAAAGAGTGTAGAATTGATTATAATATGGATAATCTTGTTGCTGGACAATATGTTGAGATTGAAGGAATACAAAAAAGAGATTGTTATGATTCTAGTGGATGTATCGATTATCCCATACAAGAAGAGCAGGCCTGTATTGTGGATGTTCCTATTGAAATAAAAGAAAAAACTTCATGTGAGGAAACAATAATTGAAGTATATAATCAAGAAACACAAGAATTAGTATCTAGGATTAGAGAAACAAATAATCTAAGCGGTGTTCATGTAAATTTTATTGAAACAAGTCAAGAAGGATATTGTAATTATTGTTTTAATGGAATACAGGATTATGATGAAACAGATGTTGATTGTGGTGGTCCTAATTGTCCTTCATGTACTACTGAGTATTTAGATAATTTTGTGCTTGTGAAATCATTTATTTTAGCTACTGGTTCTATGGCAACATTCTTTATAGTTTATAATTTAATAAGATCTTTGGCTGTAAGTGCGGCTGAACAGGCAGTTGCTAGTGCTGCTATGCCAGCATAATTTTTTAGCATAATGTTTTTAAAGTCTTTATTCTTATAGAACTTATGAAAGGCAGATTTGAAAATAAATTGATTCTAAGTATTTTGCCTTTAGTCGCACTCATCGTGGTGCTGTTATAAATAAACTTTTTTGGAGGTTAAAAAAATGTCCAAGCAAGATATCTATCAACCATGGAACATAAGAAAGATCTTTTATCCAGATTGCCAAGCAAACACTTACAGGGTTGTTAAACTTAGTAAACCAGAAAAAGAAATGAGAGAATCTAACGGCCAAGGTTTTACTCTTACCCCAGATTTAGTTGAGTTCGTTGGAACAAATCAAGAAGGAAAAGAAGTAAGATTAAGAGCAACTAGACAAGGAAGGCTGTATGTGGTAGAGATAGAACCAGCAATCAATGGAATTTGGAACAAAAACGGAAGGGATTATGAAAAGATAAGAGAAATAAAAGGATTAATACAATCAGCTCCTTTTTTGTTTGTGGTAGATAAAAACACTAGAACCAGGCTTGAAAGCGAACTTGCCGAATATCAAAAAGAAGTTCTTGAGAGAAAAGCAAGGCGAGAAGCCAGTTAATGGCTAACTTTATAAATTTGAAAAAACATTCAAAATAGATAGGAATAACTAAAAAATGAATTTTAGAGATATAGAAAAGAAATGGGCAAAAAGGTGGGAAGAGAAAAAGATATTTGAGGTTAAAGATAGCGGCAAGAAGAAATTTTATTGCTTAGATATGTTTCCATATCCTTCTGGAGAAGGTCTTCATATTGGTCACGCTTTTGTCTTTAGTCTAGGCGATATATTTGCTAGGTTCAAGAGAATGCAAGGACACAATGTGCTTTATCCTATTGGCTATGATGCCCTTGGTCTGCCTGCTGAAAATGCAGCAATTAAAGCTGCTAAACATCCTAAAGATTATACTGATGGTTCTATAAAGAATTTTATGAAACAGCAAAAAGCAATGGGATGGAGTTATTCTTGGGATAGGTTAGTTAGGACTGATGATCCTAGATTCTATAAATGGGATCAATGGATTTTCTTAAAGATGCTTGAAAAAGGAATTGCTTTTAGGAAGAAAGCAAGTGTTAATTGGTGTTCTAAATGTGAGACTGTTCTTGCTAATGAACAAGTTATTGATGGTAAATGCTGGAGACATGAAGATACAGATGTTCAAATAAAGCAATTAGAACAATGGTTTTTTAAAATTACTAAATATGCAGATGAATTATTATCTAGCTTAAACAATATTGATTGGCCTGAAAATGCAAAGAAAAGACAAAAAAATTGGATTGGAAAAAGTTATGGCACTGAGATAGATTTTGGAGTTATACATGGAGATTATGGTGATAAAGAATTTGAAAAATGGCCGATATTTACAACAAGACCAGATACTATTTATGGAGTAACTTTTATGGTTATTTCTGCACAACATCCAAGACTTATGGAAATAGTTACAGATGATCAAGAAAAAGAAGTCAAAGAATTTTTAAAGAAACTTAAGACAGTTAGTGAAAAAGCTTTAGAAGAAATGGATAAAGAAGGAGTTTTTACAGGAAGTTATGCTACTAATCCAATGACAGGAGAGAAAATACCTATTTGGGCTGGAAATTTTGTATTGCCTGATTATGGCTGTGGCATGGTTATGGCTGTTCCTGCACATGACCAGAGAGATTTTGAATTTGCTAAGAAATATAAGATACCTATTAAGCTAGTAATACAACCAGAAGCTTATGACATAGATTCTAAGAAGATGGCTAGAGCATATACTAGTGATGGCAAATTAATTAATTCAAGAGAATTTGACGGATGGAGCAATAGAGAAGCAATTGATGCAATAACTAAAGAACTAGAAAAGAAAAAATTTGGGAAAAAGACTGTTAATTATAAACTAAGAGATTGGTTGATATCTAGGCAGAGATATTGGGGGACACCAATCCCTATTATATATTGTGATAAATGTGGAATTGTGCCAGTGCCTGAGCAACATTTGCCTATTATTCTTCCTAAAAATGTTAAATTTGGAAAAGGAAACCCTTTATTGACTAATAAAGACTGGTTAAATGTTCAGTGTCCTAAATGTGCTGGCAAAGCAAGAAGAGAAACAGACACCATGGACACTTTTGTTAATTCTTCTTGGTATTATTTAAGATATACTGATCCTAAGAATCTTAAAAAAATATTTGATAAAAGAAAAGCAAAATATTGGTGTCCAATTGACCAATATATTGGCGGGCCAGAACATATTACAATGCATCTTATCTATATTAGGTTTTATACAAAGTTCTTGCGAGACTTAGGTCTTTTGGATTTTGATGAGCCAGCAACTAGGTATTTTACCCAAGGAATTGTTAAGGGATCAGATGGAGAAAAAATGAGCAAAAGCAGAGGAAATGTAATAGAACCGCTGGAAATGATTGAAAAATATGGTGCAGATACTCTTAGATTAGCATTAGTTTCATTTGCATCACCTGATAAAGACAGTATTTGGGATGAGAAAATTGTTTTTGGAAGCCATAAGTTCTTGAAAAGAGTATTTGATTATTTTTCTAAATTAAAACCTGGAAAAAGCGATGCAAAGACAGAAAGCAAATTGAATAAGACTATTAAAGAAGTCACTAACTTGATTCAAGACTTTAGACATAATCTGGCTGTTATTAAACTTAGACAATTGTTTGAATCTTTTGAAAATAAAACAATAAGCAAAGATTCTAGTGAGAAGTTTTTGAAAATGCTCCATGTTTATTGTCCTTTTCTTAGTGAAGAGCTTTGGGAAAAATTAGGAAACAAGCCATTTTTAAGCCTGCAAAGCTGGCCGAAAGTTGAAGAGAAAAAGATAAATGAGAAATTTGAGAAAATCGACATGATGATTGAAAAAACACTGAGTGATATTAATAATATATTAAGGATAATAAAAGAAAAACAAAATAAAGAACCTAGTAAGATCTACCTTTATGTTACTCCAAATGAACTTGAGTTTTATGATAAAACAGAATTAAGCAAAAGATTAGGAAAACCGGTTGAAGTTTATGCTGTTAATGATAAAAAGAAGCATGATCCTGAAGGAAAAGCCAGTAAGGCAAAGTTTGGAAAGCCAGCCATTTATGTTGAATAATTATTTATCGTCTTCTTTTTTTGAATTTGATCTTTGATCTTCTGGTATGATTATTGTGTGATTCTCTTCTGGTTCTTCCATTCCCCATTCTTTTGCTAATTTCTCTAATGCGGTTTTATCCATTGTTGTTAAATCACCAAGATTTTTTACAATAGTTGGTTGAGTATCTTCAGGAGTTTTCTTTTCACGTTCCCTCTCTCTAAATACTTCTGCTTCTGGTGCAGTTTCATCTAGAGCTAATGTTGGTTCTTGCATTATATGAATTGTTTGTTCTGGTTCTCCATAAACCATTGTTCTTTGTCCATTAAACTTTTCATCTTCTTGCTGCAGATTTATTTCAGTAACATTCTGTCTATAGAAGAGTTTTGGCTTACCTATACCCCTAATTAATGATATGATTCCTTTTTCTCTTACTAAAGGCCATCTTTGCAATACATTGTCTAATGTTTCATAAAACTCTCTTACTGTTCTAAATCTATTTTCTGGCTCTCTTTCAAGTGCCCTTAAAGTAACTTCACTTAATTCTCTAGGTATCTCTGAGTTTATATCTGAAGGATATTCAAGCTCCCACATTCCTTGATACCATTCAAGCATTTTTTTAAATATGCCCATAGGATTTGGTGCATTAAAAGGTATTTTTCCTGTCAGAACATTATATAAGGTCATTCCCCAAGAAAATATTTCTGATCTATGAGTATATGCAGATAAACCATGCATTCCTACTTCTGGTGATGCAAAACATGGACTACCGAAAAAAATCCCGTCTCCAGCATTTGTGATTTTTGCAAGAACCTCTCCTGTAGCTTCAAAAGTAAGATTAACAAGACCCCAATCAGGAATCTCTGCTCCATAATCATCAATACCAGGTCTACGTAAAAGAATATTGTCTGGTTTAACATCCCTATGTAAAGTAGGTTCTCCCCCTCTTGCTCTATCTTGTTGATGTATGTCTGCTTCAACTTTAGCAGCATTTTTAACAACTTCTGCTAATTCTCTTACTGGTCTTAATTTAAATTTTACTGCTTTTGCCAATGTTATTGAATGTGGAAAATAAGTGCCTACTATTTTATCTTCATCTGCATAAATTGCATGAGGAACTCTTGGATGTGTGATTTTTTTCATTACACTTCCTTCTCTTAAAAATCTTTGAGGAATTTGCGGCTCAGATTTCATTTCTTCTAATAAGTATTTACAAGCAAATAATCTGCTTAAAAAATCTACTTTGAATTTTTCACTGAATTTTTCACATCCTGCTTTTCTTAGATAAGTTTGCAAATCTTTTTTTGGAATTCCTGTCTTCATAAAAGCATTTTCTACTAGGTCTTGTAATCCAATATATACTATTCCCATTCCGCCCCTGTCTAAAAGAGCTATAGGAGTTACACCTATTGGATTTCCGTCTGTATCTAAAATTGGTTGTCCTATATGTGCAAGATTTTTATCATCTAAACCAGCCAATCTTTTATCAAGAATTGAAGCAGTATAAAGGTCTGTCCATAATTCTCTGAAATTTGCACTATTATATGATGCTTCGCCTCTAGCTAAGATTCTTGCTTTTTCCATATCTTTTATTTTCATCCTATATTTGTTTCTTTTCATTTTCCATTTGCTCCTGCTTCAGAATCTTTTTTTCTTTTTTCTTTTTTGTAGGGATTTGGTTGAGGCATTCCTGCTTCTAAAGCAATTCTTTCAGAATTTTCATATTTGTAATAAATTTCCATAAATTTTACCTTAACACTTTTTCTGCCTGCTCTCATTGTTTCTTCTTCAATAGCATATTGCGCTGGTTGCAGTTTATATCCTCTTGATTCTGCTGCATCAAGCACTTGATCATCTTTATTCCTTGGAATACCTACAGATCCAGGACTAAGAAGAAGTCTTTGGCCTGGTTTTAATTGTATTTCTGGGATTGTTCTTATTTTTTCTCCCAGTGGAATAATAAAATCAGCAATAATCTTTCCGTTTTCATCCAATATAATCGCCCAAGAAAAATGTGTATGGCCTGTATAGACCCTTGTTATTCCGTCTGCAAATAAGTTTGCATCTCTTATGATCTTTTCAGGATCAACACAAAGTTCTCTTTTTGTGATGCCATATTCTTCAATCAATTGTGTTGGCAAAACATATTTCATTTCTTCTTTTTGTTCACCGTCCCAGCTTGTTTCTATTTGTTTAAATCCATGTATTCCTAGTGCTTCAGGGCAAATCCTTATTGTTTCTGGCAAAGTGTATAAACATTGTTCTAATTCATTCATCTCTTTTCCTGTTCTTAATTGGCCTGCTGCAATTACAATTGATTTTGCTGCATCCATGTTAACACCAATTCCCCTTAATCCCATAGGCTGCATACCCAATCTTGCTAATTCAGCAAGTTCTTCATGATTTCCTTTACAACTTCTAAGAGGCGCTTCATAGACTACTGTTTTAGTTTCATCCCTTAATATTGCTCTTCCTTTTTTTACTGCTTTTGCAACTCTTATTGTTTCTGCATAATATCCTATATTGTCTCCTAAATCCCATATTTCATTGACTTTATTTCCATAACAATCAACTATAACAGCATTTAATGCACTAAAATTTCCGTGGATATCAGAAATAATTGCCCTTCTTATAGTGTAATCTTTTTGAAGAGGTTTTTTTGCAGGTATGATTATAGGGCCGTCAGTTGCAGATGCTCTTGCTTTCTTTGCTACAGCTGCATGTGTTTCGTTTTGCCTTGCTACTCTGTCCCTTAAACTTAATCTACGTTTTGCCATTTTTCTTCAAATTTTTAAGTATTTTAAGCTATTTAAACCTTTTGTTTGTTGTAACTGCACAATGGTTACAAATTAGGCAAAATTGCCTTTTTTTAGCTTATTTCTTAATTTTTTAAAGGATTAAAAATATATGAAAATTTCCTGAAACCATATTAGAAACCATATGAAACTATGCTGAACAACCCATGGTTTTTCTGGCTATTTTTCCCTTATTCGAGGACAGCTTTAATCCTTCTAACACCAGAAGCACTAGATTCTTCTTTTTTTATCTTAAATTTGCCTAGTTCCCTAGTGTTTTGAACATGAGGTCCAGCACATATTTCTTTGGAAAAATCTCCTATAAAATAAACCTTAACTTTTTCTCCATATTTGTGTCCAAATACTCCTTCTGCCCCTATTTTCTTAGCTTCTTCTACACTCACCTCTTGGCATCTTACAGGAATTGCTTGTTTTATCTTTTGATTCACTAGGTCTTCAACTTTTTTGATTTCCTCTGGAGTTAGCTTTCTAGGAAAATTAAAATCAAAACGCAATCTTTCTGGAGTAATGTTTGAGCCTTTTTGATATATGTCTGGTTTTTTTAAGACAATCCTAAGAGCTTGATTTAACAAGTGTGTAGCTGTATGGAGCTTTTTAGTTGCTTCACTAGAATCTGCAAGACCAGATTTGAACTTGCCGCTTGCAGCTGTCCTAGAAAGTTCTTGATGTTTTTTTAATTCTTTTTCAAATCCTTTTACATCAACTTTGATCTTTTTTTCTTTTGCTAGTTCTATAGTCATTTCTAATGGAAATCCATAACTTTGGTATAATAAGAAAGCCTCTGTTCCCGAAACTTTTTTATCTGTTATCATTCTTTCAAAAGCCCTCATTCCTTGTTCAAGTGTCTTTAAGAATCTCTCTTCTTCTAATTCAATCTCTTTTATTATTCTCTCTTCATTTTCCCTAAGATGTTTATAATCCTGATAAATAACAAAGACAGGATCTGCAAGACTTATTATGCTGTTAAGTCCTAATTCTTTTGCATACCTAATTGCACGTCTAATAAGTCTTCTAAGAACATAACCTTGTTCTGTATTGCTTGGAATCACTCCATCAGCAATGATAAACACAGCTGCTTTGACATGGTCTGCAATGATTCTCATTGCCCTAGTTTCTTCCTTGTTCTTGCCATATTTTTTTCCAGCCTGTTTTTCAATTACTTTAATTATCGGCAAGAATGAATCTGTTAGATAATCATCATCAAGGCCATTTAATATAGATATAGTCCTTTCTACTCCCATGCCAGTATCAACATTTTTTTGTTTTGCAAGATTATAATTACTTTTATCGTCTTTATTGTACTGCATAAGAACATCATTCCAAATTTCTACCCAAGTATTGTTTTCTGGATCAAAAATCTTTGGTGTTTTCTTATTAGATCTCCAATAATATATTTCTGTATCAGGACCGCATGGCCCTGTTTTTCCTGCTGGCCCCCACCAATTTTTTTCACTTTCTAAAACTCCTCCCTTTTCAAATGCAATTTTTTCTTTTTTTATCCCTAAAGATTGCCAGATTTTAGCAGCCTCTTCATCTTTTGGAACCCGAGACACTTTTTTATCGCCGCCAAAACATGTTATTCCAAGTTTTTCAATTGGGATCTTGAGAACCTTAGTTAGAAATTCAAAAGAGAATTTTATAGCATCTTCTTTAAAATAATCTCCAAGTGACCAGTTTCCAAGCATTTCAAAGAATGTATGATGATAACTATCTCCAACTTCATCTATATCCTGTGTCCTGATGCATTTTTGCACGTTTACAAGCCTTTTTCCTTGAGAATGTGGCTGTCCTAGCAAAAAAGGAACTAGGGGATGCATTCCAGCTGTTGTGAAAAGAACTGTTGGGTCGTTTTCAGGGACGAGACTAGAGTTTTTGATTTCCTTGTGTTTTTTTGCCTTAAAAAAATCAATATATGCTTTTATCAGCTCTTTTCTATCCCAAGCCATGATTAATCAAGCTAGAACGAGTTTAAAAAATTTGTTAATCTAGTTTATTTAGTCTTTCTTTTATCTCTAAAAGCTCTCTTTCTAAAGAGCTTGTTGGCACTTCAGCAAGACTTTCTTTGACTTCTCCAAGACCTTCTTCAGCTGTTGTAGCTGTTTTTACTGGTTTAACATAATCTTCTTCTTCAGGAAGAGCTTTTTTAATCTTGTTTATTGCTACATGAACTCTATGCAAAGTATCTCTAATCTCTGCTTTCTTATCTAATTCATTTTTTCTTAATTCCTTATACTTGGAAATGTGTTTAAGAACATTTATCAACGCTGCTTTAGAATTTAAGATACTCTTTTCATAAGTTACAGCAGCTTCAACACTCATGCCAACATGTACTGGACCTACTTTAGCTCCTTGAGTATCGTCTGATCTATTTTGTTTAGATCTTCTTTTATTCTTAGAAGTTCGTTTTCCCATTCTAGTATTTCGTTTTCCTCTTCTTCTTTGGATTGTTTAACATCCCTTAATACTTCATGTATCTTATCTACTTTGTTAAGTGCTTCTTCAAGCTCTCTTAATACATCCTGATATTGCTCAATCTGAATAAAAACCTGGCCTCTTTCTGCAAATCTTTCTCTTACACTCTCTGTTTTTTCTAATCTTGGAATAACTTCTCCTGTCTCTTCTACCTCTTCTGCTCCAAATCCAGTACTTCTAAAGTCTGGAATCTTGCTTTCCTCTTCGGTTTCTTCAGGCTTTTCAATTATGCTTTTTACAGTTTGTCGACTCATTTTTTCTCCCGTCGCTGATGTTGGAAATTTTGGTAAAGAAGGAACTTTTTCTTCAGGCTTTGTCTTTTCTTCTTCTGCTTTTAATGGACTTGGTAATGATAATGGCGGCAAATCAGGTAATTTATCTTTGTCTTTGTTATTTTTGAACAATGCCATACTAAAACTCCTCGAATTTCATATAAATACCTTTATATAAATTATATAGTGGTAACACCCAAAAACGAAAAGTATTTATTTGCTTTCTTTTTCAGAAACAAATGCAACAAAAGGTTTTTGACTCAATTGTTAAAAATATCTTCGGAAAACAGGCCGGAGAGCTTGCAAGCCTTCTTTTTGATAAACCAAACATGAATGAGTTCTTAGTTGCTAAGAAACTTCAATTAACTCCCAATCAAGCAAGGAATATTCTCTATAAATTTTCTCATATGGGCTTTGCTTCTTTTATTAAGAAGAAGGACAAGAGAAAAGGATGGTATACTTATTTTTGGTCAATAGACTCGATTAAGATATTGAACTATATTAAGAGAGAATTAGAAACAGAGATAAGAGTCTATGAAGATCAAATAAAGACCAGGGCAACTCAAAGATTTTATGTCTGTCCAATATGCAAGGTTGAGATTCCCGAGGAGGAAGCTTTATTGCATGATTTTTCTTGTCCTGAATGCGGCCATGTTTATGAGCTTAGTTCAGGAGAGAAAGTAACAGTTGAATTAAAGACCAAGTTAAAATCTTTAACCCATCAATTAGGTATAGTTAGTGATGAGCTTGCAGCACATGAGGCTGTTAGGTCAAAGAAAGAAGAAAGAATAAGAAAAAAACAGCAAAAAGAAAAAGAAAAAGAAAGGGAAAAAGCAAGAAAAAAGAGAGCAAGAGAAAGAGCTAAACTTAAACCTAAGAAAAAGAAACCAAAAAAAGCCAAGAAAAAAGCCAAGAAAAAATCGACGACAAAAGCCAAAAAAGCCAAGAAAAAACAAAAAAAGAAACCAAAAAAGCCTAAAAAGAAACCAGCTAAGAAGAAAGCTAAGAAAAAGAAAAGATGAAAAGGCTAAGATTGAGACAAAAAGAGATTAGTTTTACAAATAAACTTATTATTTTGAATATTATTTTGTTTGTCATTCTTCAGGTTTTGTTTATTATTAATGCTGAATCGCTTGATTATGTTGCTTTGAAACCCAGCAATATCTTTCAAGGAAAGATGATCTGGACTTTATTCACTAGCATGTTCATGCATGCTAACTTGGCTCATTTGTTTGTTAACATGGTATCATTATTTTTTGTAGGCAATTTTGTAGAACGGCTTATTGGCAAGAAAAGACTTGCTATTTTCTATCTTTTAAGTGGAATTATCGCCGGGCTTTTCTTTGTTTTCCTATCTCTTGTATTTCAAGCTGAATTTGATGTTTATGCAGTTGGTGCAAGCGGAGCAATATTTGCCCTAGCTGCCTTGCTTATGATTTTAATTCCTAGGTTGCCTGTCCTTGTGTTCTTTATCTTGCCAATGCCTTTGTGGGCAGCAATGATGGTCTTGCTTTTTGGATTATGGATAGTCTCGATCTTTGCTGGGCTTCCAATTGGAAACAGCGCGCATTTTGGTGGATTTGTTTGTGGAGTGCTGTTCGGAACATATTTAAGAATGAAATATAAACAAAAAGTTAAGATATTAAACACATATATTTTAGGAAGAAGATGAAAAAATCAAGAAAAAATACTAAAAAAATCATGAGAAAAAGACCGACGATAAAAGCTAAGACTGAGACAATTGGTGGAAAATATTCAGAATTATGGCAATTTATTAAGCAATCTAAGAATTTTTTTTACACAATCCTAGGAATTTTCTTAGTAACTTTAGTGATTGGATTTGTATTTCCACAGTTTTTTGCTGATGTATTCCAGGAAATGATTCGCGAGCTTATAGAAAAAACCAAAAATCTTGGGTTTTCACAGATGTTTGCATTTATCATCTATAACAATATTAAGACATCCTTCTTTGGATTGATATTTGGTCTGATATTTGGATTATTCCCTTTATTTTTAGCAGCATTGAATGGATATTTGCTAGGGTTTGTTAGTAGATTAGTCTATAGTGAAAATGGTATCAGTGATTTATGGAAAATACTTCCTCATGGATTATTTGAATTGCCTGCTTTTTTCTTGTCATTGACACTTGGATTGCAATTAGGTTATGTTTTGTTCTTAAAGACTAGAGATTTTAAGAAAACCCTGAAATCCTCGCTGGAAACCTTTATCTATATAGTAATCCCTCTTTTATTGATTGCAGGACTTATTGAGACTGGCTTGATATTCTTGATTAGATAAATTAGAAAAACCTATTTAATCTAGTCTGTCTTCCAAATTCTTTTAATAGCCATGATTTGTCTTTGAAAATCTTGATAGGCAGACGGAGACGTGTTTGAGCAGTTTCTAGTGCTTGGTTTAATGTCGGAAAGCTTTCTGGTTTGTTCTTGAAGGCCTGTCTGCTTGCTTCACGCAGGATTCCCACTCCGCACGGAGCATAATATTCTGGCCGGCACTCTCTCATAACTAAGCAGGATGCTTGGCGTTTTGTTTTCATGAAGTATTCAGCGAGGGCAAGAAGATTTGCATAATATGCTCCTGTTACATTGCTTGCATATGTCTTTCTTCCAAAAAATCCTTCATAATCCTGTGCAACATGCAGCTTAGCTTCTTGACTTGGATTCCAGACACTACCGGGCATCTTTGCTTCTAGAACTTCAAAAGAGAATTTGTCAGGAAACAGAAGAAACTCATAATGATTTCCAAGATATTCTGCATGAAACAACATGAATTCATTTATCTCTGGAAAGAGTTTTATCTTAGATAACAGAATTTTGGAGATTGTATCATCAGTGGCTGTGATTGCCCACCTTGTTGGAACCAATTTTCTGTTTATCCCAAGACCCAAAAGGCCGGCTGAAAGAACTTTTATTATATTACTAATCTCAATATTTCCTTTATACATTTCCTGCATTGCTATAACTGATCTAGCATCTGTATCACTTACTAGATAATCGACTTTTTTTTCGACCTTGGGGTTGCTTTCTAGCCTAATGTTTTGAAGCGGAGCAGGATTTCCTATGATTGGAGTTTCACTTCCAAGACTCATTCTTGATCTTGGAGTTTTTTTAAGAAACACTTCTGCATCAACATGCTTTGATGCCAGGGCTATCTCTTGCATTGTACCTAGAAATCTGCTTTTATTAGTGGTTTTTATTCTTGATTTAAACCTTCCATAGACCATTTTACTTCTAAGATTTATTATATGATCTATGCTAAATCTTCTTTCATGCCAAAGTTCAGGCATGCCAAAATGCTCTGTTTTTCCTATTTCAATTGGAGAAAGAATCCCTGTATTCACATTTGGATAGCCATATCTTCCAACAAAAATTTCAGGGGGGCTAGAGCCAGAAAAATGGGATTTGAATTTAAATGAAGAAAATTTCTTTAAGATAGGACAGGGTTTGCCACATAAACCTTTACCCTGACACTTTACGCAAAGTTCTTGCATTATGATTTATAATTACTCTTTTAAATCAGAAATTCCAAGCAATAGGAACAATAGTCCGATTAAACCAACGAACCATACTAAACCACCCTTTAAAAATTCTACAGCAGCACCTCCCCATGCAGGAAGCCTTAATGCAAAAACAACTGTGCCTACTACCAATATTAAACCAACTAGTAATTCAAGCCATTTGTTCATAAAAGAAATTATTTGAGGTAATTTAAATATCTTTCTCTATTTTAGAATATATTTTTTAGTTTTAACTAAAATAAGATCTTTCTTTCTTTTCACTTTGTTTTTCAGCAGATTTCATCACTCTTTCCATTAAACTGCCAAATCTTTTAGAAATATCTTCCCATTTTTTATATGTTTTTTTAATAAAATCTGCTTCTTTCTTTTCATCATATATATTTTCGAGAGATATTGCCTCTACTTCTAACTTGCCAAGCTCTATATATAGTTCTTCAAGCGGCTTTTTGTCTATACCATCCATTTTCTTTATTGCAGCAAGAAAGAACATTGGAGCGGTACCTGGATTTATGAATACTTCGCTAAATTTGAAATAATTAGATGCTTTTTCCATCATAATCCTTCTTATCTCTCTTACTAACATCTCAGTCTCTCTGCCTGCTAATTTTTCTATTTCAAAGCGCTTGTTCATCTCACTAAATTTTGGCAAAGAATATTTCTTGGCGATTTTTTCATATTCTTTTTTTAAATCTTTTAGATCAAATCCCATTAATTTTCCAAAGGAAAAGAATTTATAAACATTTGTTATGGTTTTTTATCATGCCTGTGTAGCTCAGCTGGTTAGAGCGCGACATTGGTAATGTCGAGGTCCTGAGTTCAATCCTCAGCACAGGCTTATCTTCCTTTTAATTAATGGTAGAATTATTGACTTTTGGCTGCCAATTCATCTTTATTGCGCTTGCTGTCAGGTCTTGTGCATTGCCAAATGCATTTCCAAGCCATGCAAAATAAACCCTAACTGCTGTTATCATCCCCGATGGACTTTTGAGATTTACTCCTGCTTCTTTTAATGGTTTATAAGTCATGATTAAAGAGATTATGAATGTTAGAACAATTACTGTCAGAGCAATCTTTACAACTTTGTGTTTAGTTCCTTTGAATATAATCAAAGCAAGAACAATTACAAGTATTATGATTAATAAACTCATTTTGATATCAAGTGAAGCAAGTTTAAATATCTTTTTTAAATCATTTATGAAGAGATTTTAGGGTAATGTTTAAATACTCTTTTTCTATTTAATATTTTATGAAAAATGAGGGGATGTTTTTTGTAGTCCTTCTTGGAATTGCATTTTTAGCAAGTTTTGCATATTTTACAGGGTATGCTATCACAGGTCCTGGAGATATAGAAGAGTGTGGTGAACTTTCAGATGAAGGATTATATAATCTAACTTCTGGTCTTAATGCAACTGGAACATGTTTTACAACATCAAGTGATAATATTGTTTTAGAATGTAATGACAATGAAATCTTGGGAGATGGTACTGGAAGCGGAGTTGAAGTGAATGGAAAAAATATTACAATTAGAAACTGCATATTCACTAATTTTAGCAATGGTATATTAGCAAGCTCTTCATCTGAAAATAACAAACTGATTAAGAATACAATAAAAGAATCACAGAATGGAATCTATTTGGATGAATCAAAAAATTATACTATTAGTAACAATACTTTATCTGAAAACAATTTTTCAGGCCTTTATGTTAAATATACAACCAATACCCGTGTGCTTGACAATACAATGTATGATAATTATGACTCTGGTATTTATATCTTTAAAACAAATAAGTTTGAAGCCAGGAGAAATAATGTGACTGGAAACAAATGGGGCCTGAGTATACTCAATTCAACTAACACAACAGTTTTGAATAATTATTTTTATAATTCATTTAATGCTTATGATGATAGTGGTGTTGGACAAACAACTTGGAATCTACAAAATCTTAGCAACAAGACAAATATTCTGGGAGGAAATTTTAGAGGAGGTAATTATTGGAATGATTATGCAGGAGAAGATACAGATGGAGACGGTATAGGAGATACAGAATTGCCATATACTTCTTACGGAGACATAGTCAATGGCGGAGATAATATGCCTTTGATGCTTGTTGCAGGAGAACCAGCTGAAGAAGGATCAACAACTTATACACCAAGTGATTTAGAATTAAGTGAAGGTTATGAACAAGTAATGGATATCAATGAAGAAATTGAATTTTATATCAACTGGGAAGTGCATTATCTTACATTAGATGATTATAATGATGAAGAAGGCAATGAAAGTGTTACAATTACAATAGCTTCTGATCCAGAGACAGTTACTTTAACAATAAATGAATCAATGACATTAGATGTAAATTTTGACGGTGTTGATGATATAACTGTTGAATTTGTTGGTTTTGAAGGAGGGCTGCCAAACATCTTAGTTACTTCATTAGAGCAGCCAGCTGCTCCAGAACCAGAACCAGAACCAGAGCCAGAGCCAGAACCAACACCTGAACCAGAAATTGAAGAAGATTATGTTCCAGCTGGTTTACCAGAATATATTCCTCCAGCACCTGAACAAGAAGGAATGGGAACTATCATAATTGTTATTGTTGTTATCTTATTGCTTGGCGGCGGAGGATTTGCAGCATGGTATTTCTTATTAAGGAAGAAGCCAGAAGGTGAAGAAGGAGCAGAAGAAGTTACACCTCCAGAGTCTGCTGCAGCACAACAACCAGCACAACCACAATATCAGTAACTAATTGTAAAGTTTTAAAAACAAGTTTTCTATTTTCTTTTTGTAGTCCTGTCGTATAGTGGTCAAGTATACTGGACTCTGGTGTAAGGGAAACCCTTACTAACCCGATGGAGAAATCCGGTGACCCAGGTTCGAATCCTGGCAGGACTATTTTATATTCTAAGCTGCAGGATCTAGTCTTGTTAATTTGTATCCTTTAGAACATCTTGTCATCTCATAAGTTCCGCAAGGGATTGTATGCAGGAAACTTGCTGAAAATCTCCTATTATCATTGCCATTAAATTTTCCCCTTTCTCTAACAATACTTCTTATTTCTGCGTAATTTACCAGCCTTAATTCATTTTCATCTATTGGAAAAATAGCATCAAAATCTTGAGATAACCCTATTCTTCTCAACAGAGTTCTAACTCTGATACTATCTCTTCTTGATCTAATTGTGATTGTTCTTGATATTATTTTTTCTTCCATAGTGTTTTTTTAATCAAGGCAAGGTTTTTAAAACTTATGATTTTCTAGATGTTAAGCCCCTGTAGTCTAGAGGCCAAGGATACCACCCTCTCAAAATTCGCCGAGGCGTAGTCGATGAGATGATAACCTCAGTCCATCTTTGGACAGGCATTTTTTGATTAGTCACTTAGAAACTATCTGGTGACGTTTTAGAGAACGGTGGTGACCCGGGTTCAAATCCCGGCAGGGGCATTTGACCTTTCGTGCACAATCGAGAGTGGTCGAGAGAATTATTTTTTGGCTAGCTATTATTAATTTTTTATGAAAGTAGATCCAACTCCAAGAATTCTATTAGCTAATTTTAATGATTTTGGAACTTCTGGAAGTTTTTCTATCTTTATTGGAATCTTTAGAAAATTTGCAATTTGCTTTGCAGCTTCTTCTTCTTCAGGAATTTTGTCGGATTCGTGCCTGAATGCAGATCTCCCCTCATTGCCAAACATCTTTAATTCTTTTCCACTTCTTAATTTTAAATATACTGGATAATAAGAAATAACCCTTCCACTATGTCTGGTTCTGATAAATTTCCTTTTTGGAGAGACTCTTATTGATTTTAGCTTCTCAAATGAATGCTGTTCTTTTAGCTTCATTCGAAAGAATAGCCACTTTGATTTATACGAAAATCTGTTATTATTCTTGTCAAAAATATAGAGTTTTAATGATACTGAAAAAAACATTGCAAAAGCGAATGTAAACACTACTATAGAGAAAGCTACAATTGTTGGGAATATTTGTCCCATAATCCTATAATTTTGGTTAAGAGTAAGATTATAATCATATTGAAACAATATTATTGCTAACAAACTTATAGAAAATACAAATAAAAATAAAGCTACACCATAATGTCCTGCTTCTTGTCTTATTGTTAAAATATTATTTTCTTGTTTTGTTTTTATCATTGATTTATTAATCAAGAAACATTTATAAATATTTAATTCGGTAATAGATTATGGAAGGAGTAAAGAAAGAGGTTCCTACTGGAGTAAAAATTATTTCTGTGTTATATTATATAGCCACTTTTATTATATTTTTGCTTTTTATTACTACTTTATTAGAAAGTATCCTTTCATTTTTTGGAAAAAGTCTTTCTCCAACTATTCAAAACTATCTTGTTTTTAGTGGGGTTGTTCTTTTGGTTACCTCATTTATAATCTTAGCAATTGGAATTTTTTCTTTCTTTATAGCTAAAGGACTATGGAATCTTAAACCTTGGACTAGAAAGGCTGCAGCAGGATTATCTGCTTTATCTGCAGTTAACTCATTTATGTCAATTTTTGAAGGAAACTTTTTATCAATTGCCTTTGTAATTCTCCATGTTTGGATTGTCTATTATCTTTGGTATAATAAAGAAGTGAAATCTGCTTTTGGTATTGTAAAATGAAAAAATTAATCATAGCCATAGTGATTATTGTTATTCTTAGTGTTGGAGGGTATTTAACTTACTCTTTACTAAAACCAAAAACTATTGTTGATACAGTTGAGAGTTATGGCATTAAACTTACTGAAACTGATATTAAGCTATTGCAGAATGAATATCTTCTGCCAGGACATCTTAAAGATCTTGCTGTAAAAAATTCAGAACCTAGATTATGTGCTGAAATTAGCGAAACACAAAATGCAAAAGTTGCATGTTATAGAGATCTTGCTGTAAAACTTTCTGATCCAAATCTTTGCGATAACCTTCAAGGAAATAACATTTTTGCATGTTATGTGGAAGTTTATCAAGATCTTGCTGTAAAAAATGAAGATTCAACTGAATGTGAGAAAATGAGATCTTTGGGCAAAGCTGATATTGAGGCCAATGTTCAATCATGCTATCTTTATTATGCTGAGAATGTAGTTGACGAATCTGTATGTGAAAAATCTGGACTTTATGAAGATTTGTGTTATAAAACTGTTGCTTTATCTAAACCAGATCCTACTCTTTGTGAAAAAGCAGGATCAATGAAGGATAGTTGTTATCAGAATTGCCAATATAGGCCTGCTTGTAAAGCATTACTATAACCCCAGTCACACCCACGTAGTCCACAACCTTTTTATATCCTATAGAGCCAACACAACTGATGATTAATAAAAATCTATTAAATAAAAAGAGACGCTCTGCAATGTGCACAGGTGGTCAGGTCGCCGGCAGGGGCATTATATTCTTTTGTGTAATTATCTATTTAAATGAAAATTTTCTTTATGTAATATGTTGAAAAGAGTGGCGTTGGGAGATGGAAAATGGGTTTTAAGAAGAACAATTGCCGATAGAAAACACCAAGGTCCAATTGATTCTTACCAAAACAGACAAACCTTACTTAGGTCTCAAGCTGCAGCAAGAGAAAAATTAGCAGAAAAAATAAGATTAAATATAGAAAGAACTTGGAGCGGATCAGATCATCAATTAATGTTGTCAAACCGATATAATAATGAAGATGGTTATGATCAATATCACACTAAGAAAAGTACAGACCCTGTTATTGTAAAGTTAGCGAAAATACAAGAACTTGTGTCAAAACATAGTTATAGGGCTTATGACTGGGATAGATTTAACGGAGGTTTATGTAATTGTGGAGGACGTATTGGTGATAAAATTAGAGATTTCCAATATGCTGTACAACAAAGAACAATTTTAGAAGCAGACTATGAATTCTTAAGAACTATGCCTATGACTAGAATTTTAGATGCCTGGATCTTAGAAGCTAGAAGGGATCAAGAAGAATTCAGTCGAAGATTTGCGAGAAAATCTAGTTAACTAAGCTTAATTAAAAAGTTAGGATAACCTAACTTTATGCTTATTTTTCTTCTTTTGAATTTTCTGTGGTTTTTTTGTTGTGGGAAATATTTATAAGTTATGTTAGGTTTACCTAACCATGAGTAAAGGGGAAAAAGAGGTTAAAAGAGGGAAAGTCGACTATATTCGAGTAATCTATGAACTTGATGGTGAAGATGGTAATGGGGTGCGAAGTGTGGATATATCTCGACGATTTAATATAAGCAAAGCAAGTGTGTCTGAGATGCTTGGTAAATTGTCTAGGGAAGATCTTGTCAAGGCTAAGAAATACAGTAATGTTCATCTTACTAATAAGGGAAAGAAGCTTGCAGAAGAGCTGTTTGAGAATCATAAAGCAATAAAGCAGTATCTTATGAAGCATCTTGGTCATAATGATGAAGTGAAAGCATATCAAGAAGCGCATGAGCTTGAACATGCATTTTCTCCTGAGACAATAGAAAAATTAAAGAGAATTGTTGGAATTAGAAAGACAACTCTTCCGACACCAGTTTATGTTGGTTAAGATTTCTAGATGTAACAAGGTTTAAAAACGCAAGTTTAGTAAGGTTAACATGAAGAGAAGCAGTAGAAGATGGAAGAAGAAGAGACAGATGAGATGGAAATGGCAACGTAAGAGACTTAAAGAGGAAAAAAGAAAGAGAAAATTAAGAAGACAAAGAGCTAAATAATATTCTAAATAATTTTAATATCTATAATATTTTCTATCAGTTTTTTTACGTTTTTCAGCTGTTTCTAGTCCAAAAAGAGCTAATATTTGTTCTTTATGTTCTCTAACAAACCCCCAATTTTGCCTGGTTCCTAAGAATTGGGGTTCTTTTCCGTTTAAAAATCTGATAATAAATTCAAATAGTTCTTGACCTGTTCCAATACCTGCAATTTCTGTTAGAGAATTTGGTTCATGCCCCCACCAATGACATGCTGTTTGAAAATGAAAAAAACTGCCATAAGGTATAGAACTTTTTTTGCTTTTTGGAACCCTGTCCCACCATTTTTTATAATCTCTTAGAATTGCTTTTCTTAGATCACCATTATCTAAAAAAGGTTTTGTTCTTTTAATCCAGACGCTATGTCTTAAACCAGTATAAATTGTTGGATTATGAAATCTTTCAAACATCTTTCCTACGTTCCAATGTATTGAAATACTAGGATCTTCTGCCCATATTGAAGTATTAGAATATGCTCCATTTCCACTACCGTCCTCATAACTTATTCCAATACATGTTCTTTTTGCTATATGTGTGGCTGGACTATGTTCACTTTCAAAATTTGCTGGAATAAAATAATATGATCCCATAGGTAGTTTTTCATATTCTGATTGGACCTCTTTAACATGCTCTACTCTAGCTACAGATATCCCTGTTTCAGCTAAACTATCTCTTCTATTCTCTAAAACTGATATTTCTTCTCCAGGCACAAATGTTTTCATCTTAAATCTCAGAGTATTTTTCTTTAAAAATTATTATGTTCTCGATACGATATTTTCTAATATCTGGTTTATTTATTTACTATTCTTTGGACAACTTTGAAGTCTTATACATAAATTATACTGATTTCGAGGTATTCAAAATGACAAATATTTTTGTAACTGTTTAATAGCATTTTGATATAATAATCTTTATAAAAAGAAAAGCAAGTAGATATTTATGGGTAGTGAGATATGGACTGAAAAATACAGGCCAAGCAATTTTGAAGAACTTGTGGGGCAAGAAGAGATTATTAAAAGGGTTAAAAATCTAGTCTCTAGTTTAAATATTCCTCACCTGTTGTTTGCTGGTCCTGCTGGTACTGGAAAATCAACACTTGCTTTGATTGTAGTTAAGGCGTTATTTGGTGCTGATTGGAAGGAAAATTATCTTGAATTAAATGCTAGTGATGAAAGAGGAATAGATGTAGTAAGGCAAAAGGTCAAAGATTTTGCAAGAACAAAAGCATTGAAAAACGTACCATTTAAAGTAATTTTCTTGGATGAGGCTGATGCTTTGACAAAAGAAGCACAACAAGCATTAAGAAGAACTATGGAGAACTTTACAGGCACTTGCAGATTTGTTATGTCATGTAATTATTCTAGTAAGATAATTGATCCTATTCAATCTAGATGTGCTGTATTTAGATTTAAATTATTAGAAAAAAAAGATATTAGTAAGGTTATAACAAGAATTGCTGAATCAGAGAGATTAGATATTGATAACAAGTCAATTGATGTTTTATATGAGGCTAGTGAAGGGGATTGCAGAAGAGTTGTTAATCTTTTACAGTCTACTTCTAGTATTAGTGCTAAAATTACTCCACAATTGGTTGAGACAATGGTGTCTAGTGCCAAACCAAGTGATATTAAAGTTGTTCTTGACTACGCTCTTGCAGGAGATTTTGTCAATGCAAAAGAGAAATTACTTGATATAATGTTAAAAGAGAGTATTTCTGGCCAAGATGTCCTTAAATCAGTACAAAAAGAAGTCTGGAATCTTGGAATAGAACCTGAATTAAAAGTTAGGCTTACAGAAAAGATTGGAGAGGTAGAGTTCAGAATGGTTGAAGGCAGTGATGAATTTGTGCAATTACAAGCAATGTTAGCAAGTTTTGTATTAGCTGGCCAAGGCAAATTGTAATAAATTTATAATCTATAAAAATGAGTTTTATTGAAAAATACAGAGCTAGTAAGTTTAGTGATATTAAAGGACAAGACCTAGTTATAAGTAAAATTAAGAATTTTTTCAAGCATTTTCCAGAAGAAAAAGCAATTATTTTGCATGGTCCTGCTGGGTCTGGAAAGACCAGCCTTGCATATGCTCTTGCACATGAAGTTGAAGGAGAAATTATTGAATTAAATGCAAGTGATTTAAGAAATAAGCAAAAACTTTCTGAGATTGTTGGAACTGCTTCACAGCAAAAATCACTTTTTCATAAAACAAAAGTAATTTTAATCGACGAAGTTGACGGGATCTCAGGATTTTATGACCGCGGAGGTCTTGCAGAACTTCTTTCTTTAATTGATATGACCTGTTTTCCCATTATTATGACTGCTAATAAGATATGGGATAAAAAATTTTCTAGTTTAAGAAATAAATGTTTGATGATTGAACTTAAAGAACTAAAATATTGGACAATTCTTGAGTTATTAAAGGACATTGCTAAGAAAGAGAAGAAAGAAATTAAAGAGGATTTATTGAAAAATATTGCAATAAATGCAAAAGGAGATGTTAGAGCAGCATTAAACGATTTAGAGACTAGCGGTACGACTGTGAGCGAAGTCAATGTTAGAGATAAAGAAGAAAGTATTTTTAATGCATTAAAGCAGGTCTTTAAAGATCGACCGACGTCAAATACAATTGGTTTGTATGATAAAGTTGCTATGCCTCTTGACGAAATATATTTATGGCTTGAAGAAAATATTCCTAATGAATATAAAGATGAGGATTTGATAAAAGCAATAGATTTACTAAGCAAAGCAGATGTTTTTAGAGGTAGAATATACAGGCAGCAGCATTGGAGATTCTTAGTCTATCAAAATTTTTTGCTTTCATATGGAATTTCTGCAAGTAAAAAGGGTATTAAGACAGGATTTACAAGTTATAAAAGACCTACAAGAATCCTTAAGATATGGATGGTCAACCAAAGAAATGCAATAAAGAAAGAAATAGCAAAAAAACTGGCCAGGTTTTGTCATATTTCATATAAAAGAGCAATGTCTGAATTTAATTTGCTTAAAGTGATAATTAACGACGAGAATATTCACAATGCAATAGGATTGAATGAAAAAGAAATCGAGTTTTTGCAGGCCTGATTGCATTAATTTTTTGCTTATTTTTGATGTAGAACAATAGTAGAATAACCGTTATTCTACAAATTTTTAATAAATTTTATAGAAGAAAAAGCTTTATAAACTAGTTATTCTACATATATATAGAAAGAAGGGGAAGTTTAGTGGTTATTCCACATGGTTTACAAGAAATACGTTTACAAAAAGGGGAAGAGGTTTGGTCCTTATTATTATGAGAGTTATAGAGATGGAAATACGGTAAAAAAAAGATATATTGGAACAAGTTTGCCTGAAAATTCTGAAACACAGACAAATATTCCAGGAAAACCCATTAAAAATCATAGAAAACTTCTTGTTCATCTAATTTTTCTTGTACTTATTTTATCTGCAGTAACTATTTTAATGTATAGGCCAGAGTTTACTGGTTATTCTACGTTAGGAAATATTCTTGAGAAAGACCAAACCCTCTTAGTTGATGAAGATTTATCTAATCAAATAGAGAACATTAAAGAGATTGTGCAAAAAGAAGATTCTAAAGAACAAGATTCTGTTGTGGAACAACAATATGATGATACAAAAGATAATGAAATGCAGACAGTGGGCGATAAGGATATCATTTTTTCTGGAGCAGCAGCCCCATTAAACCAAACAAACGGAGTTTTTTTTGAAGGGTGGGAATCAGGTTCTATATATACTAATAATTGGACCACTACTGGAGTTACTTTGGGGTGGAATGTTACAACAACAAATGTTTTTAGTGGAACTTATGCTGCCAGAACAGAGCCCGCAAATTTTCAGGACAATCTTACTAATAATATTTCAACTGTTAATTATCAAGACATAATTTTAAATTTTTACTGGAGAACTGATGCTTTTGACTTGGGAGATATTTATTCTCTTTGTTATTATAATGGAACAGTATGGAAAACAATAAACAGCAGTCTTGGAATTGACACAATCTATCGAAATTTTAATTATAGTTTTCCCGATGATGCAACTAATAATCCTAATTTTAGAATCAGGTTTACATGCAACCCTAACAATAATAATGAATTTTGCTATCTAGACAATCTTACTATCTCTGGAACTAAACAACCATCAGCAAAATTAATAAGTTATTCTGCATTAAATAGTTCTTTGAAAGATGTTGGAGCATTTAATTCATCAAATTTAAAGAATATTGAATATATGGTATTAAATTTCTCATTAACTAGCCCTAGTGGCAATATTGATTCATGGCATCTTAATTTTACTGCAAATGGCTTTGCTTCTTGCAGTCTAGGAAATAAACAAAACAATATTTGTTATAATTATTCAAATTCTAACTATCGATGGATACAATTCATTAATAATACAAATACCGGAACTTATGACGCAGCATTGCAATCCCAAGGAGATAGTATATTTCAAGAAATAATTGGATCTGGAAACCAGATTAATGTTAGTTATAGAATTGACGAACACTACAATCCAAATGTCTTTAAGTGGTATAATGCCCTGTATAACTTTTCAGATGTTAAATGGCAGAATGCAGCAAATCAAAGAATCACAAACAGCACTATGATTAAAATTGAGCTTAACCAAACAATGATTCCTTTAGATGCAGACCAATATAAATTAGATTTTAGAATTAATTATTCTGGAAATCCACAACAGCCATTAGCATCTTATGTTTGTAATAGCAGCTATAATCCTGGAGACAATATTGATTCTGAAAAATGCGCTCTTGTAGCTCAAAAGTTTCCAAACCAACTTCAAGATGACGGAACAAAACATAGGGCTATTTTTACAAAAGAACTAATTAATAATATTGGAAACATAAGATATGTTTTATTGCTTTCTGGAGAACCTAATTTATCTAATTATTATTATTTAAAAACATACAAGGCAACCGCCTCAAATTACATAACTCATTGGGAATATTCAAATAATTATGGAATCAATTGGAATAATCTAAATGATAGTTATGAAACTGAATTAAATCTTAATTGGTTTTATGATGGTGCCCAACCAACTGCTTTTATTTATAAAATGTGGGTAAATACCAGTGTTGGAACTAAAACTTATAATGAAGGAAACATAACATGGAATATAAATGCAACACAAAACTATCCCCCTTTGTTAGCGATAATACGTCCTGGACCAGGAAGTGTGATCACCTTGCCATATAATATCACTTTTGATACAGAAGATCCAAATAATGACAATTTAAACACCACCTTATATTTATATAAAAATGGACAGTTAAATAAAACATTAGCAACAAATATGAACCAATCAAACACTAGTTATTATTGGTTTGACAATACTCCTGATGGAGATTATGATCTTGTTTTAAAAACATGCGAGTTAAGCACAACAGACTTGTTTTGTGTAAATGACACCCACCATATTAGTCTTTATACCTCTTATCCTTTGATTTTTGTCTATAGTCCACAAAACACTAGTTATGGTTCTCAGAGCATATTGATTAATTTTACATCAAATGATTCAAACTTGGACAGTTTATGGTATTATAATGGTACTGCAAATACTACTTATACTTCTCCGCACTCTATTTATCTTGATTATGGTTCTCATACATTTATTTTTTATGCTAATAATACTATTGGAACTTTAAACTCAAGTTCTGTTACTTTTTTCATTGCAACAGACAGTATCAAACCAGGCGTTTCTTTAATTTCTCCTGCCGCCAGTGTAATTGATGTTGATGGAAACATTACCTTTAATTGTTCTGCTACTGACAATCTTAAGCTTAAACAAATACATCTTTATTTTGAAGAATTATCCAATCAAACAAGATCAATAACAGGAACTTCAGCAAATGAAGTTTTTTATATCTATAATCTTGCAAATGGGGAATATGTGTGGCGCTGTGCTGTTTTTGATGAGGCTGATAATTTTAATACTACATTGAACAGAGTATTGATAGTAAATCTTTCTGCTGCTCCTACTTATAATGATAGTTATTTTAATGGCAATACAACTGATTGGAATGCAGTAGAAGATATAACAAATGTTTGTGATGGTGAAGCAATTTTAGATCATTTAGACAGCGGATTAATACAATGGACCGGGTGTGTTAATGCTCAGGGCGCAAACTTTGACAGTAACATCATTATTGGACAAAACAACATAACTATTTTGACAGATGGTTTAGACACTACTTTTAATTCAAGTGCTAGAATTGTTATAAAGAATCTGACATGGGAAGATACTCCTGTTGTTTATAGAGATGGAGTAATATGCAGAGAACCAAAATGTAGCAATGTAAGTTATAATGTTAGTACAGGGATAGCAGAATTCAATGTAACAGGATTTACAAGTTATACAACACAAGGCAACTCACAATTAACAATCTGGGATGAAAATGATACTGGTATGCCTTGTGCTGATCAAGTAAAATATGCAAATGATACTGTAAAGTTTTTTGCGAATTACACCAAGAAAACAGATAATAGTCCAATAACTAGTGCAACTTGTATAATCAATTTTAGTGATGCAAGTGCAAATATGAATTATAACACAAATACCTTGCTTTATGAATATAATAGAACTTTTCAAAACGGTTTTTTTACATGGAATGTATCTTGTAATGCCCAAGGATATCAAATGCTTACTGCAAATGATACAATTACAGTATTACCAGATACTATTGGACCAACTATTATTATTATAAGCCCATCCCCATCAGGCACAACTTATCTTGTCAACTCAACTCTAACTATAACTGCAAATATTGTTGATACTAATAATGTTAATGATACTTATCTGAATGTAACACTACCAAATGGGACAATTAACAGTCTAACTCTAAACAATACCTCTGGTGATGTTTATACTGCTGAATCATTATTCCTTGACCAGATTGGAAGATATAACATTACTTTTAGTGCAGATGATGTTTATGGAAATGAAGGGAATGAGACGGGCTATTTCCTTGTTGATTATACTTTGCCTGAACCACCAAGAGGAAGGGGCGGAAGTGCAGGAACACAATCAGCTGAATTTAGCATTGATCCAAGCTTAATTAAACTATCAGTCTTAAAAGGAGAAATCAAAGAGCAGCAAATCAAGATAAAAAACACAGGAAGGAACACAATCACAATAACCCTGGTTTCTGAATTTGGCGATGGTCTGGTTTCATTTAGTGAAGATGAGTTTACATTGCCTGCAAGCGAAGAGAAAATAGTCAATGTAGTTGTAGAACCTTCAGAAGATCTACTTTTTGGAGTTTATGAAGGAAAGATAATAGCAAAGTCAAAAGGCATTTCTAAAGAAGCTGATTTTATTATCACATTAAAAGAAAAAGCTGCTGCAATTGATCTTGATGTTAATGTCCTTGAAAAAAGAATTTCATTGGGAGAGACAGTTGAAGCAAAAATTTCAATATCTAAAAACGACATGATTAAAAAGCAAATCCAGGTTTATTACTCTATTAAAGATGTGGTTGGAGAAACCGTATTATCAAAAGCAGAAAAACTAGAATTAACTGATAAATTAGAGTTTGCTAGAATCTTTGAAATACCTAAAGACATTGATTTTGGAGTCTATATGTTCCATGTTTCTATTGTTGCAGATGATGTTAGGGTTAGTGATGCAGATCTGTTCAATGTTGTTGAATTGGAATTTCCAGGTGCAGAAAGGCTTGGATTCTTGGTTGGATTCGTTGTTGTTGCGATCATATTTGGAATAGCATTATTTATAGTAAAACTGATAAAAAGACAAAGAGAACAAGATTTCTTTTCTAGAATTTAACCACAAGAAGCATCTGTTGAACTTCCAGTAGTATAACCAAACCCAGGACTATAAGATTGGGTTGAAAGTGTTTCTGAACATTCATTAGGTTCAGTAGTAAATGCTCCACAGATGGTTGCAAGGTAGCCTGCAGGATCTCTTGATGAGCTTGCTTGCTGTCCGTTTATTACTAATGTAGGTGATCCTTGCACCTCATATTGTTGATTTAATGCAGCATCTATGTTAAACAATGGGAAACTTCCACTTAGCCATAATGATTGATCATCCAAGTTCTTTGAAACTTCAAACTCCAGGTCTGCTGTTTGTGTACATATCTTTAATTTATCTTTATCTATTCCTGCTGTTGTCAAACAGCTAGCTCCATCACCTTTATCTAAGAAACATTTTAAGTATGGGATTAATTTACTAGATTGTTCTTTTTGTATACAATATTGGTTTAACTGTTCTTCTACTTCTCCTGCGTTTGGATGCATTGCATAATACACAAACCTTAGTTTAAAATCTATTTTGTCTCCAAGCAATTCAACTACTGGGATTATTCCTTTTTCAGCCTGTGTTCCATAAGGACAATGAGACATAATAAATAATTCAACTACTGGTTTGTCTGATTTTGATATTTCTTGAGTTGTTGGTTCTACACTAGGTAATTCAGTCTCTCTTGGCTGCAATGATTGAATCATTGAAGTCCAGTACTTGCCATCTTTTGAAACATAAAGCGGAATTTGTTCTTGTTCATACAAGATTGTTATTTCATATATACTGCCTAGGTCTTCTGCTTCAATAAACTCTACTTCTGAAGGAGCAATTGAACTAATATAATCTACAATCTTTGTTGCTGCTTCATCTTCTGAAATAGCACTTCCTGTTAAAGAACAGTTTAATGAAAAAGCGAAAATAATTACTATTGCTAATCCAAGAACAAGTGTAGAGGCTATCCAAGGATTTCTTCTTAGTCTTTTTGTTATATCATCCATTTCAATGTCCTCTTTATCTTCTTCATCAATAGCCATATATGGTTTTGGAAAGGTTTATTTAAAAACCTTTCCCCCAATTTTCATCAAATTTATATATCTCTTTATTCTGGATTTAATATGCCTTATGATGTAATTGTTGGACGAGATGAGAGTGATAAGAAAAAGTTTGGTGATAAAGGATTAGTTTATCTGGGAAAAAGTTATGTAAAGATGGGCCAATATACTAGTCTTTCAAACCCTATCTACATGGATGTAGCTCGAAGCCATGTAGTTTTAGTGGGCGGTAAAAGAGGAAGTGGAAAGAGTTATACTCTTGGAGTCATTGCAGAAGAAATTGCTAGTCTGCCTGAAGAAGTAAAAGACAATATTGCAAGTGTTATTTTTGATACAATGGGGATATATTGGACAATGAAGCATCCTAATGACAAAGAAAAAGAACTGCTTGCAAGTGCAGGTTTAAAACCAAAAAAGACCCCTACAAATGTTATTGTTCCATATGGATATGTAGAGGATTATGAGAAAAGAGGAATTGATTTTGATGGAGCATTTGCTTTAGATCCAGCAGATATTAAGATTGAAGATTGGTTGTTGACATTTCAATTAAACTTGACAGACCCTGTTGCAGTTATTATGGAAAAAGTTATTGGAGATTTACAAGAACAAGGAAAATATGATCTTGATGATGTTATTTCTGAGATTGAAAAAGATGAAAAGACAGATCAAAACACTAAGAATGCTGCAGTAGGGTTGTTCGGAGCTGCAAAATCTTGGAAAATTTTTGCTTCTAAAGAACAAGAAGCAACACCTACAAAAGATATTGTCAAAGCAGGATTTACGACTGTGTTAGATGTCAGTATGTACAGTTCAATCGGCGCATTTAATGTAAGGGCTTTAGTAGTTGGTTTAGTTGTAAGAAAGGTGTTTACAGAAAGAATGATGGCCAGAAAAGCAGAAGAAATTCAAGCTGTAGAAAGAGGTTTTGATTATTTGTCTTTTAAAGTCAAAAGAGAGATGCCTTTAGTATGGTTTTTTATTGATGAAGCACACGAATTTCTTCCACATGATTATAAGACACCTGCAACAGATGCACTTGTTCAACTATTAAGAGAAGGAAGACAGCCAGGAATGTCTCTTGCAATGGCTACACAACAGCCAGGAGGATTAAGAAGAGACGCTCTTACACAGTCTGATATTGTTATTGCCCATAGAGTTACTGCTCAGCCAGATGTAGAATCTTTAAATTATATTATGCAGTCATACCTTTCAGGCAGCATCAAGAGATATTTAGATGAATTACCAACATTAAAAGGTTCTGCCTTGATTTTAGATGATAATTCTGAGAGAATCTATCCAATGAGAATGAGGCCAAGGTTTACATGGCATGGCGGTGAAAGTCCGGTTGCAATTAAAGCTAAAAAGATCTTATAGAAAACATTATAGTATACTACCATAAATGTTTTAAAACAATAATTCTAGAGTAATTAATGGATTATAAAGAAATTCAAGCCATGGTTTTTGCAGCAGCAAGTGAAATGAGTTCAAGAGATAGTGATGATAGATTAACAACAACTGTATCTTTAGACACAACATTTGCTGATTTGGACTTTGATTCTGTTGATGGAGTTGAATTTGCATGTTATCTTTCTGATAGATTTGGTTTTGAAATTCCTGAACTAGAATTATGCAGTTTAAAAGGTAATTCTTCTAGAGATTATGAGAAGACTAGTTTGAGAGAGGTTATTGCTTATATTGCAGAAAATCAATCAAGATTTGAACCAAGTCCAAGAACTTAAAAATCTATTTTTTATTTTTTCTTATATCAAAAAGTATAACTCCTAGAAGCAAAAATACTATTCCTAATACATTACTAATATTTGTTGAAAAAACATTTTCAAGCAAATAAGATCCTGTAATTCCGGTGTTAGCAGTTATCAATAAGAAAAGACCTATTATTAAAAAACCAATAGAAAGAGATTCTTCTAACCCTTTTCTTTTTTTCCTTCCTTTATATTCAGATGTGTGGGGCAAGCCAGCCTCGCTCCATTCTTGAGGACCAACATCAAAAACAGCCCCGCTTTGAGTAAGATATTGGAGAGCATCTTTTACTTCTTCTCTAGGAACTTCTTCTGGATCATAATCCACTCCAAGATCTCTTTTAATTAATCTCCTTGCTGATTCTTGCGATAATTTTTCGTAACCTACTAGTACATTATTAAGATTTTGAATTGCTATTTTTTGCGCTTTTTCATCACTCCTTTTATATCCTCCAGCAATATGCCCAAGTTCATGATCAAGAACTGCTAATTTTTCATGAGGTTTAAGTCTTTCATCAATTAAAATGGTATAATCCTCCCCTTTACCAGGCTTTGTAACGCCGCTATGATATGCTCCTTTTTTTGTCCTTTGAAAAATAGGAATTCTAGTACCAAAAACTTCAACCCTTGCATTTGTTGGGAATCCAGGACCTCTATGAAGACCGGAATAAGTGGTATATCCTTTCATAAGATAACTAAGCATTTTGTTAAGCTTAGGATCTTCTATTGCATCTACTTCAACTTCTTCTCCAGAGGGTAAATCTAAACTTATTTTTCCAACCTTTCTTTTTTTCATTTTTTATAAAATTTACATAACTTTCATATCAACACGCCATCTAAATCTATATGGGGCTATGTTTCCTGCTTTTTTCACATTTATTATCTTAACTTTCTTTTTTAATTTTTCCAAACTAGATTTGATTTCTTCAAAAACTTCTTTTACATCGTTTCCAAATCCGTAATAATATATTATAGTATTTTTCTTAGAAACCAGCATTGCTTCTTTTAGAAAAGTGTCTTTTAATTGTGGCCTTGGCATAACTATTTTTTCAAATTTTTTCTTTTTTAATCTAGGAACTATCTTTTTTACATCGCCTTGCAAAATCTCGACGTTATTTAATTTGTTCAATTTTATATTTTCTTTTCCATATTTATGACAGGTTTTTCCGAGTTCTATGCTAATAACTTTTTTTGGCTTAGCTAGCTTAGCTATTACAATAGGAAAAGGAGAGACTCCTGCAAACATAACTAAGACATTATCGGTTTTTTTTATCTTACGAGCTAGTTCAAGTCTTTCATTTGAAAGTCTAGGAGAAAAATAACATGAATCAATGTTTAATTTTAATGTACAGTTATTTTCTCTGTATGTTGCTTCCCTAGTGTTCTTTCCTGCTAATAACTTTGTTTTAATAGTACGAAGTCTTCCTTTTACTTTTTCTGATTTTTCAAGGACAGTTGTTATGCCTTTTACTTTTTTTAAAAGATTTTGCGCTGCTTTTTTCTTATTTCCTGCTTTTGTTCCTTTATGGAACTTTAATACAGCAATGTTTCCTAGAATATCATGACCAGAAGGTATGTTCTTTAACATAACACAACTAGAGAAATATATTATTTAAACTTTTATCTAAAAACTTTTAAAAACTCTAAGAATCTCATCTAAGTATGAAAAGAGGAAGTGGTTATATATTGATGCTTGTTGGTTTAGCTGTTTTAATACTTGCTCCAACACTTGCAGATAGTTTTCTTTCTAGTCTTCCGAAAATGATTATTTATGGCCTAGGAGTATTGGTAATGGTCGTGGGTTTTTTCCTAACTTTAAGCAAAAAACAAATGAAAGAGCTTAAAGAAGAACTTCCCATATATGAAGGCGAGAAAGTAGTTGCTTATAGAAGAAATAAGAAATAATTTTTTATTTTTAATTTGTTAACTTCTGGCTTTAATCCTTTCTTTCTCTAAAATCTTTACCTTTTGTCGTAAATCAGTTATTTCTTTATATATACTTCTTGCATCTGCTGAATTTTCAGTACTACTGTAAGTTTCCATTTTTTCTTTTATTTCGTTCTTTAATCCTACAATTTGTTCTATAAAAGTATTATCATCAACATAACCTTTTTCTATTGCTAGGTCTAAGAAAAATCTATGAACTGATTTTTCTGCTAAAGCTATTATCAAAGCAACGACTGCAGTAGTAAAATAAATCCATGAAGGAGTTCCTACTTCTGCATATCTTCCAGCCCATAATCCCAAGAATATTACTCCATATAATATCCATGCAATTCTTCTTAATATTCCTGGATTTAGATTAAACTCTATAAAATAAAAATAAATCATAAAAGGAAGAATTGAAGCAATACTAATGCCCAAGACACTATAAGGTGTAAGTATTGTGATAATCCATGAGAAATCAGTAAGGAATCTTACTGATAATATTGAGATGGCTATTGTTATTATCCAAACAGCTGCTTTGTTATTTTGAAATACAGGCAATCTCTTTGTTATTGCATAAATTACTACTAGCATGATAAATAAAAAGAGTATTCTTTCAAAAAGAAACATTGACGAACCAAGCAAAATCTCGAAGAATGGTCCAAATATATCCTGTATCCACATTATCCATGTTTGAGATGCTGACCTAAAATCTAGAAAAGCAGAAACAAAACTTAGTGATAATAAAATACTGAATATTGATAATGCAAATAATTTTATTTTTTTCATTTTTCTTAAGTACTTTGATATATGCTTATCTCTTTCAGAACACTTTGAATTTTTTTACTTATATCTTCTATTTCATCTTGAAGACTTTTATATTCGCTTGAAGTAGTCGGATGTTTTTCCTGGGCCTTTCTTCTTTCTGCTCTTTTTTCCTGAAGACCGGTTAAATGGACAAGTAATTCATTAGCAAGGCTTTTTTCTGCTTTTATCTGGTTTTTGATATTTTGTATTGTTCCGTCGAAATGAAATAAAAGACCGCAGGCAATAGCAGCTGCTGGATACACCAATATTACACCTGAACTTATCTCACTTGCTCTTGTGAACCATAAACCTATAAAGATAACTCCTAAAAAGATCCATGCAACCCTTCTTATTATTCTTTTTTTAATTGATTCTATGAACAAAAAAGCAACAAAAAGTGGAAGAAATGTGGCAAGTGCAATGCCAAGTGTACTATATGGTAAAAGAATGACTCTTAACCAATCAGGATCTACTAAAAACCTGGTTGATAATAATGCAACTGAAAATGAAAGGATTCCAACAAACCAAGCATTTGTCCTGAATATATCAATTGTACTAAACATTGCCCAGCAAATAATCAATACTATTAGAAAAACAAGTATTTTTACAAATATTCCTTCTCCGCCAAATCCCATTGGACCTGGACCAAACAATGCTTCTCCAAGACTAGTCAAGACTTCTTTTGTTCCTTGAAACAAATCCCGCAATGCATCAACAGGACTCGCAGCAGAAACGAAACTTGCTAATAATATAACTCCAATTAAAATACTTAGCAATAATCCCTCTCTTCCTTTCATACTTTATCTTGGGAAAACTTGTTTATAAACATTTTTATCCTTGTCAACAAACTAAAAATCATGTTGAATCAACGAAATGTTTATAAATACTTCTGGATTAAAAAGAACATGGAAAAGAGGAAGTTAATTAATTTAATTATCTTAGGATTATTTTTAACAACATTTTTTATAGGTGTTGTAAGTGCTATTGATGATCCTGCAACAGAAGCAAAAGGATTATTTGCTAGTTTGGGGGATATCCAAGTTGGACAACAAACCAGGACAGGCATTGCAAAAGTATTATTAATGGCTCTTGTTGCAATGATTGTTTATTCTATTAGCGATTTTCTACCTTTTGTAGGAGAAAATAATTCAGTCAAATGGGGAGTATCAATTGTAGTTGCTATTTTAGCATTTTTATTTGTTCCAATGGCAGATATCCAAGGATTATTAACAACTTATGAAGCTATGGGAATTGTTCTTACATCAATTGTACCGCTTGTAATATTATTTGTGTTTAGTGTTCAATTTGAAACAAAGATGAAAAATTTGCATAAAGTAAGGGGAGTAGCATTAGCCAAACTTCTTAATGCTTTTCTTTTTGTTGGATTTATAATCTATCTTGTTGGAAAAACAATGGGATATGCCCCTGGAGTTAGGGGGGGAGTTCTTGGATGGTTTTATCCAGCCAGCATACTTGGTACTCTTATTTGGTGGCTTGGGTTGAAAGATAAAGTTGAAGAATGGTTACAAGGTGAAGAAGAAGCAGAAAAAGCAAGAACAGCAGGACAAACTGTTGGTGAAGCAGTAAAAGGCGCTCAAGCACTCAAAGCAACATTTAAAGGACTTGCTGGATCAAAAATGACTGAAGCAGAAAAAAGATGGCTTATGGGAATGGGAAGAGGAGATTAATCTCTAAAACTTTAAAAACTTCTTAATCTAATATTTTTCATGAAAAAGAGTGTTTATTTGATACTATTGTTAGTACTTCCTATGTTCTTGCAATTAGTTACAAGCCAGGATCCTTCTGGCCTGCCTCCTGAAATACTAGAGAAACAAAAACAGATTGAAGAATTCAAAAATGTTACAAGATGGCAGGAGATTGGTATTAGAACTAAAGAAGCTTTATTGAAAAATCCTGTAATAAATGCAATTGATAGAGGTCTTAGCAAAATTAATTGGTTGATCTGGTTTTTATTTGGCATGGATTATTCTTTGTCTATAACCTTATTATTTGTCATAGCATTATGGTTCTGGATATTTTTATTTGGAGGAAATTGTATTAAGATATATTGGGGATTGTCTACATCAACTTCATTGGCATTTTCAGGAGGAGCCGCCGTATTACTTGCACACTTTGGTGTTTTTAAAAACCTAGTAAATGCAATAGGAACACTAGTATTTTCACCAGAAGCTGCATGGGCAAGATTTATATTGATCCTTATGGTTATATTTTTTGGAGTACTTTTATATTCTATTTCTTCAATTGTTGAACATTATCTAGAATTCTTAGCAGAAAGAAAAGAACAACTAGAGACAAGAGCATCAAGAGAAGAATTCCAAGCATATATGAAAGGAAAAGCAAGAGCAGAACGTAAATCAAAAGAAAAGAAATAATCTAAAATTAACTTTGGCTTGTTTCTGCAGGCACTTTACCAAACAACTTCATCATTCGTGAAGCCATTTTATCCCATACTCCTTCTTTATAACCTCGCGCATATGCAAGTTTTGGCCTTATCTTATATCTTATCTCTTGAACTATGTATTTAAATAAAAACCAAATAGTAATAATGGCTACTATTGGAATAAATAAACGCAAAAAAAGATTTTCAAATACCCACCCTAAACTTCCAGATATCCACCTTAACAATAATCCCAAGTCCATAAAAAAACTAGCAAAGACTAATAATCCTCTTGAAAGTCCAACAAGACTTGTTACAATAAATGCTCCTAACCAATTTTGCCAACCTTCTTCAAAGAATGGTATTAAAACAACTACTTCTTTCATTAGAAAGAAGAAAAAAATAAAAGTTACAATTAACACAATAAACAACAGACGACTAATTGGCTCTTCAGCCCTTATTCCTAGAAATATCCTTACTATTGTTTCTAAACTTTCAGGAATCTCAACATTGCTCTCTAAAGCAGTGTTTGTTCTTTCTTTAAAATCAGAGACTTTGCCTGTAACATTGCCTAGATCTGTAGCATTTGCAGCTAGAACTAAAAACGATGATAAAATAATTAATAAAAACAATATTGATAATCCTCTTTTCATAAATTACTTAGGAAAAAGATGTTTAAAAATTCTTGGAATCTTAATTAGAATTATTCCATATCTTCTGTGATATCTTTTATACTGCCTCTTTGATGAACAATCTTTCCATCTATTTGTGTTATCATTCCGTCACTATTTTCTACAATATCACCAAGTATAAAATAATCAACATGTTTGTCAGCTAATGCAAATCGAACATTGTCAGCATTTATTGGAAGCAATACTGCATAATCTGTTCTCCCCAATCCATGTTCTTTTCTACCACCCGGATAAACTGAGAATTTTGATATTACTCTGCCTCCCTGGGTTTTTCCTAATCTTACTAAAGGAACATTTTCAGAAGAACCAAATAATGTGCTACCTATATATGGACCCTCATAAACTTGATCTACTAAAGCAACTCCTTCTTGAGCTAACTTATCAGTTAACTCCTTTCTATTTGCTATAAAAAATTCTCCATGACTGTTTCTTGTTTCTTCTGCCATGTATTTTAGTAATATTAAGACTTTATAAATATTTCTATTTGTTACTACTTTTAAGTTAAGTATAAACTACTTAGAACAAGGTCTTTTGTTTGGCTTCTTCTTTTGCTTTTTTCAACCTTTCTAGAGCAGAATCTATTCTTTCTTCAGAGAAATCTCGGTCCATTAGAATTTTCTTTATCTTTTCAATATCCATTTTTGGGAAAACTATCTCTATGTCTTTTACATTTGGCTGCTTGAATAATGGAAATATTTCCTGCCAGTCAAAGCCTTTTCCTTCTGCTTCTTGCGCTCTTATTTTCTCTTCTACACTTTGAAATATTAAGTAGGGTTCTTTCATTTTTCTTACTATATCTAGTGCTTTTTTAGGACCAATGCCTTTTACACCGCCTGGATTATAGTCAGTACCAGATAAGATTCCAAGACATATTAATTGATCTAGGTTTAATTGCAAGGAATTTAAGACATTATTAAGTTCAATAAGTTCTGGAGTAATATATACAAAACCAGTTGCTGTTTTTCTTTTTCTAGCCAGGGTAAGGTTTTGTATTAATCTTGGTGCTCCAAACAATAAACTGTCATAATCCTGGCTTGCAGATGCAAAAACTATGTTTTTCTTAGCCATATATGCTGCCTGAGCTTCTGCTTCACCAGGCGCCTCAGTTGCCATAATTCCCATTGCCTCTAGTAATTCCATGCTTTCTTTTTTTATTTCAGGAGTTAAATGGACTATTTGTCTTGCATATTTTCCCATGCTTTCAACATCTTCTTTTTCTCTAGCTTGTTCATATTTTTCTCTGGCTTCATCTTTATGCTCTATTCTTTTTTCAACTGTCTTTTTCTTTAAGTCAGGTGCTTTGCCGTCAAATACATAGACTAGTTTTAAGCCTTCTTGCATCAAATTGATATTTCTGTAAAACAGACCAGAAAGGTGACTAGTTATGTTTCCTTGCTTGTCTTTTAATGGTGTGCCGTCTGGCTGCCTTATTGTTGATAGGAACTGGTAGATAATGTTAGATGCATCTACAGCAATCACTTTATTTTTTAGACTTGAGAACTCAATTGCCTTTCTAGGGACAATCTCTCCTACCTGCAACCCCATACTTTTACAAGAACTAAGAAGTTAATAAAATTTTCTAGAACTCAAATGGCCCATAATGTACACGTTCGTCTTCGCTTCTTTCTCCTTCTGTTATATTTCTAGCACTACCACGAGTGTAGTTTTGTTTGCAAATTCTTCCTACTTGTACTCTAGTAAGGTTTCTAGTATCAATACCATAATGCAATCTTAGTAATCTGTCTTTTTCTTTATAATCTGCACCTAAATCTCCTACATCTATTTCTGCTTCATCAACATCTCTAACAAAATTAAAATCCCTTCTATGTTCTCTTTCTGCTCTTGAAATAGGGGGCATTATTTTCATTGAATCATTAACTTTATCCCGCACCATTTTGCCATGTTTTCTTGCCTTCATTTCCCAATATGCTCTATCTGCCATAGATTTATCTACAGCATATTTTGGGTCATTTTCAGGGTTATAATCATCGTTTTTTGCCATGTTTATTATAAGTGTCTGGGGTATATAAATCTTTGCATTATTCACTACTACCTAGTGACATGTAAATACCTAGTGAAGGCATAAGCTTATTTAACACATGTTTTTTATCTTGAGTATGGAAACTGAGTTTATCCCTATTGATTATGATTATTTTGATTTTAATGAAAAGACATATCTGTTAATATATGGTAGAGATAGCAAGGGGAAAAGAGTTGCTATAATTGATAGTTTTGATCCTTATTTTTGGGTTGTGCTTAAACCTGGTACTAAGGCTGAGAAAATAAAAGAGATTCAAAAGATTATTGAGACATTTACAGTAGAATCAAGTTCTAGAACAACTAAAGTACTAGGGACAGAGATTTGTGATAAAAGTTATCTTGGAAAACCAAGAAAAGCAATCAAGATTAGTATTACAAATTATAAAGACGCTCATGCAATTGCAGATAAAATTGATTTTGATGAAGTTGAAGTCAGGCGGGAATATGATATTAACCTAATTACTAAATATAATATGGACAAGAAGCTAGTTCCGCTTAAATGGTATAAAATAAATGGAGAATTATTAAATAATTCAGAAGAATTTGGAGGTATTGATAGTAATTTAGATGTTGATTTTTGTGTTAAATTAGAGAGTTTTAAGGAAATAGAGAAGCAGGAATTTTCTCCGAAGATACTTGCTTTTGATATTGAAGTAGAACAACTAGAATTAGGTAAGGGAAAGATTTTAATGATATCTCTTTATTCTGAGAATTTCAAAAAAGTACTTACTTGGAAACATTGTAATAAGAAACAGGATTTTGTTGAGTGTTTTAAAAGTGAGGAAGAAATGCTGGAAAAATTTGTTGAGTATGTTAAAAAGATTAGTCCAGATATTCTTGTTGGTTATTTTTCAGATGGTTTTGATCTGCCTTATCTAAGAGCAAGGGCAATTAAAAACAAAGTAAAGCTTGATCTTGGCTTAGATGGTAAAAATCCTAGATTTGCACGAGGTAGAATACCGAGTGCTAGGATTGCTGGAATTGTTCATGTAGATATTTTCAGGTTTATTGAAACTGCTTATTCTCAATATTTGCAATCAGAGACATTATCATTAGATGAGGTTGCTAGTGAATTAATAGGTGAAGGAAAAAAGGATTTTGATATGTCTAAGATAGGAAAGATGAAAGACAGTGATTGGAAAGAATTTTTTGATTATAATCTTCAAGATTCTAAGTTAACCTGGAAACTTGCTGGAAAAATCTGGCCAGATATGCTTGAATTTTCTAGAATAATGCAAGAACCTTTATTTGAAGTAGTGAGGAATGGAATGTCTAAAAATGTTGAAAGTTATATTTTTCATAATCTAGAGAAATTCAATGAGATTGGAGAAAAAAGACCATTAAATGATGAAATTGAAAAAAGAAGAGCTATGGGAAAATATGCAGGAGCGTTTGTTCTAGAACCAAAGCCAGGACTTTATGAAGAAATGGTTATGCTTGATTTTACTAGTATGTATGCTAGTGTTACTGTTTCTTATAACTTATCTTTATCTACTAAATTAAAGAAGAAAGAAAAAAATGCGCTTGAAGTTGATTTAGGGAAAGAAGGTAAAGCTTATTTTTCTAAAGAAAAAGGATTTTTTCCTTTGTTATTAAGCGAGATAATTGAACTTAGAAAAAAATACAAACAAGAATATAAGAAAAATCCAACTGCATTGCTTAAAGCTAGAAGCAATGCATATAAATTACTGGCTAATGCAAGTTATGGCTACCAGGGATTCTTTGGAGCCAGGTATTATTGCAGAGAAGCTGCTGCTTCAACAGCTGCTCTTGCTAAGAAAAATATTTTAGAGGCTATTGAGAAATTTAAAAAAGAGAAGTATGAGGTTGTTTATAGCGATACAGACAGCATTGCTATTTTACAAGGAAAAAAGACTAAAGACCAAGTTCTAAAAACATTAGATAATATAAATTCTGATTTGCCAGGTATTATGGCTCTTGACCTAGAAGACTTTTACAAAAGAGGGCTTTTTGTTTCAAAAAGAACAACAACTAGCGGAGCAAAGAAAAAATATGCCTTGATTAGTGAATCTGGCAAAGTTAAGATAAGAGGTTTTGAAACAGTAAGAAGAGATTGGTGTAGTTTATCTAGGGAAGTTCAAAGCAAAGTAATTGAAATGGTGCTTGAAGATGGTAATTCAGATAGGGCTTTTGATTATATAAAGAAGATTATTGATAAATTAAACAAAAGACAAATCCCTCAAGAAGAGCTTATTATTAAAACTCAATTGAAAAAGCCTATTTCAGAGTATCGAGCAATATCACCACATGTTACAGCAGCTAAAAAAATGCAAGACTTAGGTCTTCCTGTAAGCCCTGGAATGATGATAGAATTTTATGTTTCTGAAATTCCTGGAAAAGGAAAGAAACTTGTTCGTGACAGAATAAAATTACCTAGTGATCCTGGAAAATATGATATAGAGTATTATATAAACCATCAGATTTTACCTGCAGTAGAAAATATCTTTGAAATTTTCAATATAAACTTAAAACAAACTGCAGAAGGAAAAAATCAGAAGAGTTTAATGGAATTTTAATTTAAGATGATAGAACCAAAACCATTGTTTATAGAAAGACTGAAGAAACTTATGCCTGATAAAAAGGATTTTGATAGTTTTAACAAGATTATCCATGAAGCTCCGGTTTCATCTATAAGGTGTAATACTCTTAAGATTTCTCCTGAAAAATTAAAGGAAAAACTAGAGATGAAAGGATGGAAAATAAAACAACCTTTTCCAACACATCCAGAAGTTATGATAGTAACTAGCGAGCTAGAGCCAGGAGAACTTGGATCTTGTATTGAACATCTATCTGGGTTGTATTATGTTCAAGAAATTTCTAGTATGTTACCTGTTCTTGCCTTAGATCCTAGGCCTGACGAGATTGTATTAGATTTATGTGCTGCTCCTGGCAGTAAGACTACACAATTATCTGCAACAATGAAAAATCAAGGAGCTATTATTGCAAATGATAAAGAATTGGGAAGGATAAAAATCCTTTCTACTAATTTAGAAAGATGTGGTTGTATGAATGTCCTAGCTACAAGGCATGATGGAGTTATATTATGCGAGAAACTGCAAAAACTTGGAATGAAATTTGATAAAATATTATTAGATGTTCCATGTTCTGGCGAAGGAACTACTAGAAGTTCTCCAAAGACATTTATTATTTGGAATCCAAAAATAATTAATAAGGTTTCTAGGTTACAAAGAAAGCTTGCTGCTAGTGTAATGCCTTTGCTTAAAGAAGGAGGAGAGTTAGTTTATTCAACTTGCACTTATGCTCCCGAAGAAAATGAAAAATCTGTTGATTTCTTAATTAGAGAGTTTGGTTTAGAAATTCAAGAAATTAATCTACCACTAAAATGCAGACCAGGAATTACTGAATGGCAGGAAGATAAGTTTAATGACCAAGTGACTAAGGCTTGTAGAATATACCCGCAAGATAATGATACAGAAGGATTTTTTGTATGTAAATTAAAAAAACCTAGGAGAGAAGAATGACATTAAATATTTTAACAGCTGGTGAAAAGAAAAAAATACTAAGTAGTTTAAAAGAAAATTTTGGAATTGAAGATTTACCTTATTTATTTATTAAAACAGGCAAAGGAAAAGTTAGATTATTTACAGGAGCTTTTTCTCGAGATGAGCTGAAGGAATTATCTAGAAACCTGCGAGTTGAATTTGCAGGACTTTATGCTTTGCGTGAAGAAAAACAAGGTTATAGAATTTCTTTTGATGGTTTGTTTTTATTTAAAGATAAAATTAGTGAGAAAATTATTGAATTAGATGATGAACAATCTATTCAATGGTTAAGAGGTAAAGAAGTTGAAGACCCTAGTTTTAAAGGTTTTGCAGGACTTGTTGCTTTAAAGAATAGAGGAGAAATAATTGGAACTAGTATAACCAAGGATGGTAGAATTTTGAATTTTGTGCCTAAAGAAAGAAGAATAAAGTAAACACATAATTTTATTAAACCTTATTTCTTGCCAGGATTATGACAGAAAAACAATATGGTGGAGCAACTGGTAGGGGCTCTGGTAAAGTAGTTATTGATAATCATAGTCCTAGAGGCTTTATTAGTAAGAGCAAGAAAAGTAATGAGGTTGAAAAAAGTGAATTATCTAGTGAAGCTATTGCTGGATTTAAAAAAGCTGGGCAAATTGCAAAAAAAGTGAGAGAATTTGCTAAAGAGATAATCAAACCAGAAGCTAAATTGCTTGATATTGCAGAAAAGATTGAATCTAAGATTATAGAGCTTGGTGGAAAGCCTGCTTTTCCTGTAAACTTAAGTATTAATGAAATTGCTGCTCATTATACTCCTGGTCATAATGATATAAATGTTGCAAATGGATTGTTAAAAGTAGATATTGGAGTTCATGTTGATGGTTATATTGCAGATACTGCTTTTTCAGTTGACTTAGAAGGAAACGAAGAAAATAAAAAATTAATTGAAGTAGCTGACAAAGCACTTGAAAAAGCAATTGAAACAATTAAATTTGAAATTCCTATTAATGAAATTGGAAAAGCAATTAGTGAAGTTATTGTTAGTAGTGGATTTTCTCCAATTAGAAATTTGACTGGACATGAAGTAAACAGGTGGTTTTTACATTCTGGTTTTACAGTTCCTAATTATGACAATGGTAATACAACGCCGGTTGAAGAAGGAGGTTATGCAATTGAACCCTTTACAACAACTGGACAAGGTGTTGTTTATGAAAGCAAACCTAGCGAGATATTTATTTTTCAAGGAAGAACAGGAGTTAGAGACAATCTAGCTAAAGAAATTATGAATTATATTGAAGTTGAATATAAAACATTGCCATTTTGTTCAAGATGGCTAGTTAAAAAATTTGGACAAAGAGCAATCTTAGCATTATCAATGTTAAAACAAATGGGAGCAATAAATGAATTTTCTCAATTACTTGAAAAAGGTAAAGGAAAAGTTGCTCAAGCAGAACATACCGTCTTAGTCTCTAAGGATAAAGTAGAAGTTACAACCTTATGATTAAAGAAAATCACATCCAGGATACGGATTCCTACTAACACTATTTCTTGCTGCTGTTGCAGCCTCTGCCATAATTTGATTTCTTAAATCCTGTAGTTCTTCTTTTTTTACTTGTTCTGTTGATCTAACTTCTGTGGCATAGCCTAATTCATTTAAAGCTTCTAGAACAGATGTAGGATCTGCTTCTGCCATATAATTTACTCTTCCAGTAATATCAAGACAAGGAAATTCATCATAAACTGGCAATATCCTTGTTCTAAGACCAAACCATATAGAAACCGGCTTTTTTTCATTTGTTTTAACTCTGTTAATTTCCACACGAGTAGGATCAAATACAACTGAAAATTGATCTGGTGAAGAACAAAAAAATCCTTTTTGAGCATTTCTTACTATTTTGTGTCCTTTTTTAGAAAGAGCTTTTTCAAGATTATCTTCTAATGATCTCATAAAATTCTTATCAGCATGACCTAGAACTGCTCTTCTATAATGATGTCCCCAATAATCATTCTTTACAAATTCTAGAGAACCTTGTCTTACACAATCTTTCAAAGCTTCAAACCCCTCTAGTTTTTTTGCAAAATGTATTCTCATTTTATTTAAATTTTAAACTAACTGATATTTATAAATCTTTCTTTCGTCATCACTTTTAAGTGATACAGAATTAACCTAAGTAACAAACTGGTTTTTCTAGGGCTGCTTTTGCTGACTTTAGATAATCTTGTTCAATTTTTCTATATTTGTCCATTGATTCTTTGTTGACACTTGCTTTTATCTTTTTCATAGCTTCTTCAAAATTAGCTTTTGAGACCTCTTTAGTGTCTTTATCATTTCTTAATGCAATTAATGCAGATTCTCTACAGACTGCTTCTATATCTGCACCAACATATCCTTCTGTATCTCTAGCTAGGTTAGAAATTTTAACATCTTTTGTTAAAGGCATTTTTGCAGTATGAATCTTAAATACCTCTTCTCTTCCTTCTTTTGAAGGCGGACCCACTAGTAAGATCTTGTCAAATCTTCCAGGCCTTAATATTGCAGGGTCTAACATATCTGGTCTGTTTGTTGCTCCTACAACAATAACATTTTCCAGTTCTTCAAGACCATCCATCTCTGCAAGTATTTGATTTAATACTTGGTCTGTGACTCTTGCTCCACCACCATCAGCACCACGTCTGTGTGCTAGACTGTCTATTTCATCAAAGAAAATTATACAAGGAGATACTTGTCTTGCTCTTTCAAAGACTTTTCTTACTCCTTCTTCACTTTTTCCAACCCACATTGACAATAAAGATGGACCTTTAATTAATATGAAATTAGCTTCTGCCTCTTTTGCAACTGCCTTTGCAAGCAAGGTCTTTCCTGTTCCAGGTGGTCCGTAAAGTAACATTCCTTTTGGGGGTTTAATTCCTAATCTAGTAAAGTTTTCTGGGAATTTTATTGGCCATTCAATTGTTTCTTGCATTTCTTGCTTTACTCTGTCTAAGCCGCCAACATCATTCCAACCAACATTTGGTGTTTCTACTAAAACCTCTCTCATAGCACTTGGTCTGACATTTTTCATAGCTTCTTGAAAATCTTTCTTAGTGACTTTTAATCCAGAAAGTAATTCATCTGGAATCTCTTCATCTTGTTGGGGGTTTATCTTAGGTAATACTTTTCTAAGAACTGACATTGCTGCTTCTTTTGCTAAAGAAGCTAGGTCTGCACCGACAAAACCATGAGTTATTGCAGCTATTTCTTCAAGCTTAACATCTCTTGATAATGGCATGTTTCTAGTATGTATCTTTAATATAGCAAGTCTCCCTTCTTTATCAGGAACATTTATAGACACTTCACGGTCAAATCTTCCAGGTCTTCTTAAAGCAGGATCAATTGCGTTTGGTCTGTTAGTAGCACCAATAACAACAATCTTCCCCCTGTTTTTTAGACCATCCATTAATGTTAATAATTGTGAGACTACACGTCTTTCAACTTCTCCATAACTTTCTTCTCTCTTCGGTGCTAGGGCATCTATCTCATCAATGAAAACAATTGTTGGAGCATTTTTTTCAGCTTCTTCAAACTTATCTCTAAGATTTTTTTCACTTTCCCCATAAAATTTTGACATAAGTTCAGGACCATTAATCAATATAAAGTTAGCTTCTGATTCATTAGCAACTGCCCTTGCTAATAATGTCTTTCCTGTTCCAGGTGGTCCAAAGAGCAAAACTCCTTTTGGAGGTTCTATTCCTAGTCTTTCAAATATTTCTGGATGTTTTAATGGCATTTCCACCATTTCTCTGATTTTTCTTGTCTCCTCACTTAATCCGCCTATATCTTCATATGTTATTTGAGGAACTTTTTCATCTCCAATTTCAACTGCTTTTGAACTTAAGACTATTTCAGTATTTTCAGTAATTACAACTGATTGATTTGGAGTCATAGAAACAACCACAAAATTGATTCTTTGTAATCCCCCCATACCAAATCCTCCACCAAAGTTCTTCATTATTTCAGACATTCCTGGAAAAAAATCATCCATGTTATCAAATTCTGAAATAGCATCTCTGGCTCTTTGTCCGCCCATTACTAAAAGATCTGATTTTGAAACAGCTCTTCCTAGTAATCTGGCTTTAAGTGCTTCTGGATCTGCTTGAATTGTAACATTTTTTTGAGCAGGAGCAATTGTAACTTTTTTTGCTTCTTTAATATCTGCTTTTTTGACTTTTACTATTTCGCCAATACCTGTTTTTGCATTTCTTCTTGTGATCCCATCAATTCTTATTATTTCTTGACCTAGATCTGCAGGATATGCTCTGTCAATTATAGCTACTGTATCTCTTGAGCCTTTAATATTAATTACATCTCCTCGCTTAAGACCGAGCTTTCTCATTGTTTCTGTGTCTATTCTAGCTATACCTTTGTATGCATCATCTTGCAATGCTTCTACAACCTTTAACTTGATTTCTTGTTCTGGCATTTTATTCATTATCCTCGCTTTTGATTATTTGTTTTTTATTATTTTTAGGATTTGCAGAGTCCCTAAATTCTTTAACATGTAATACTGGTTTGTTGTTCTTTACAACTTTATATTCTCTTGCTTTGATCACTCTTGACCTAGTTTGATTATCTTCTTGATCACAATCATCATTTTGACAATCAAAATTTAAACTTAAACTGTTTGCGTTTTGAAATGATAGTTTGACCATGTCATTGAGCATTTTTTCCTGCTCTTTCATAAAATCCACTATTTCTCTTGGAATACTAATAGCATAACTATTTCCCACCATCCTCATCTTGACTGCAAATTCTTTTTTCTTTAATCTCATAAAATTTTCATATTCTTGTCTGTCTACTGGATGTATTAATAGATCGCCGCATTCTGGACATTCAAGAGCACGAAGATTAAATCCATTTTTAGAAATCAGTTTTTGCTGCATCTTTTTATTACAATGCTTGCAAAGTATTGGGTTGTCAAAAATATCTGTCATTTTTTTGTGTTTTCTATTTTTGAGTATTAATACCAGCTCCCTAATATGTGGAAGCTGGCGAAAGGGGTTATCAATTGAATATAAACAAGTTACGCTTGTGTATACTCATGTGTATACACAGAACAGTATATATTTAAATCTTTCGTTTTTTAGAAATTTATCGTCGAGAAATTTTTTTGAGAAAAAAAAGAAACTAGACAAAAGGCACAATTTCTATTTCATTTTCAAATTGATCAGCTACACAAAGACTATCTGTGTGTATTTTTCTACCAAATTTAGTGAGTTCTGGTCTAACATTCTCAAGATATTCAGGTCCTGGTGTTGGCACCTTTCCCTTCATTCCGTGAAAAGCCTCATTGAAAAATCTCATATCAACTTTTAGTGATCTAGGTCCTGGACAAGAATAAGTAAAACCAACAATCCCCATTGTATAAGAATCAGGAGGATTAATTGGAAGTATTATTGAATGTGTAAAAGAATCCAGGAAATTTCTCCAAAAAGCAACTGATTTTCCGTCAATAGTTTTTCTAAACTGTTCATAAGTTGAATTTAAAAAATTTTCAATTGCATGTCTTTTTTCTATTTCTTTTTTTCTTGCTATTTGCCAATCTTTTACATCTTTTCTTAATGCCATTTTCGAAAACTACAATTATTTAGAACTTGGAGGAGAAATAACAAATGAAGGTGGAAACTCCCTTGGATCATCTACAGATCTTTGTTTAGTTCTTTGACTTGATTGTGATTGAGCCTCATTACATCTTTTTTCTAATTCATCTAGGTCTTTGTCTCGTACTTGACAAAACTCAGGCAAACTATATCTAAAATCAGAAGGAATAGCCCTTATTACTCCTATTTTTTCTAATAACATGTGAGCATAAAATTCAGGATCTTTTTTAAAAGCAGTTCTTTTATGGATAAAATCTTCATAATCAATAATCAATTCTCTTACTTCTGCTGAATTAAAAAGGCTTGCATGCCCGTTTTTATTATAATATGGCATGTCATTATGATAGTGCAGGACTTTAAAAGAATTATTATACTGGATTAGTTCATTAAATGACTCCAGTATTGGTCTTTGCCTCTTAAGAACTTCAATGGTTTTTGAGGCGCTAGTTCTGGTTTCTTTTGAGCTGGTTTACACAGTCTTTTACCGTATGTATGATAATTAGCATATTCACTTAATCCTTTTTCAATTTCCCAGCCAGTTGTCATGGCTCCTCTTCTGTCCCATCTTGGTCTTGGATCAAGTCTATTATATCCTTGTTGGACTTTTGGACCTGGCCATGTTGCTAACATTCTTCTGCCATTTTCTTCTCTGTTTGGATCTAGTTTTCTTTGAAGTCTGAGAAAACTATCTATTGTAATAACCTTGTGCCCCCATTTTTCTTCAGCCATGTGAACTGCAGATACATAACTTCGGAACTTTTCTCTATCTCTTAATTCTTTTCTAGAGATTCCACTACCTTGAATAAGGATATCATATGCACAATCTATAGTAATAGTTGCCACCACCATATTCATAATCAATAATTAGAGTTTAAAAATATTTGTTTATTAAGTGGAAATTATTCTAGATATTGAGAGATATTGGCAAGTTCATCAACTTCAGTCAGCTTGACGTCTTCGTTTATCATGATACTAGGTAATTCTTCTATGTTATATTTTGTCATTATTAAATCAACTGAAATCAGGTTGTTGTCGCCTGCCATTGGAATTAATATTATATCTTGTTCTGGATAGTCTTTTTTTAATTCGAGTAAAGCTTTTGAAAACACTCTTTGTCTTGATTGTATTTCTATGCTTGGCTCATTATATTGGTAAATGTAAGTTACAATATTGAAACTAGAGTTACAACGCTTTTTTGTTTTTATTGCAGAAATAAATAAACTTGCTCTTAACAAGTCGTATTTCATGTGCTTGGTTATTATTGATTCAGTCAATCTACTTGCTCCGTCATATTTATCTAAAACTTGCGCTTCTTCATATATTTTATTTGCAAAATTTACAATTTCTAAATCAGCATCTTCACAATTCACTAGTTCAACAAATTGTTCTTGTGATTTAAGATCTAGAAGATTAATTTCAGAAAGTTCATATAAGTAATCTATCTTATTAGTTCTGTAACTTTCTAGCCAAATTCCTAGCATAAATCCCATGCCAAATATTAATATAGCTACAAATAAAGCTTCTAGGAAAGTAAATTTTTGTTTATCCATTTTTATTTTTTAATTTAAAGTCTTTTGTTCCCCAACCAATATCTCCTTTAATATACTTGTATACAGAGGAAATCATAATTGTAGGATATATAGTCAAGTATACTATTAGATAGAATAATAGGTTAAAAATATTTCTTTTTCTCAAAATTTCTTTTTCTCCAACACACATTACTCCAAAGTATGTGAAAAACATTCCTAGGGCAAACAATGCAACTCCAAAGAAATTTAATACTGTTGGCGTTAAATTTATAGATTCTAAGGTGAGAGGAGCAACATCTGCTGCAAATGAATAACTAGTTATCAAATATGTAGTGATAAACCTCTTTGCAACTAGGTATGCAAATATACTTAGACCAACTAAACCTAGTAATAATGAGATAACAAAAAAAGGCAAGATAAAAAAGCTTAGCATTCCGCCGCTACTTTTTAAAAATTCAGATTTGTATTTCATAATTGTTTGGAGTCCACCTAGGTTCCATCTTATTCTTTGTTTCCACCATTTTTTTAATTTGTCTGGAACAACTGTCCAATCTTTTGCTGTAAGACTGACGCCTCGATGATATCCTTTTTTAGCTAATCTCCATGTCATTTCAATATCTTCTGTCATATTATTGGTATCAAAGCCACCAATTTTAAGAATAATCTCTTTTCTATACATTGACATGGCACCAGGATTAACATAAATGCCGCCGACATATCCTAATAATTTTCTTGTCCATGAAATTATTGGATATTCATAAGTCTGAAGCTTTTCTATGAACTTAGTTCTATTCTTTGGAACAATCAATGCAGTGACTGCAGCCATTTTTTTATCATTAAAATATCCAACCATGTTTTCAATTGCTTCTGGAGCAGGATAACCATCTGCATCAACTACAACTACTAACTCAGATTTAGCTTTTTTAAAACCTTGATTTACTGAGTCGGCTTTTCCTGTGTTTGGTTTGTCTAGAATCTTTAATATTTTGTATTTTTTCATTAATTTTCTGACTATTTTTGCTGTATTGTCTTTGCTTCCGTCGTTAAGTACTATGACTTCTTTTAATTTGTACCTAGAACTTAAAACTGCTTTTACTGTTCCTTCAATTGTATCTTGTTCATTGTATGCAGGAATTAATACAGAAATATCATATTTTCTATTTGGTTTTGGAGTGTCAAAGATCCTTTTTCTGTTTTTTAGATATAATAATATGAAAAAAGATGACATATAGAGGCCTATGAACATATATGCTAGATATATAATTGGAAGTATTTTCATTTTATTCTTTGCCTACGTGAAAATAATTATAGAATTCATCACTTATTTCTATTTCTTTTGTATGCCCTAACTTTTTTGTTTTAATCAAACCAAGTTGAACAAACCTTTTGACATGATCATATGCTTTGTTACCTCTTATTTTTATTATAACTGACTGTTTTACAGGTTGTTTATATGCAATTACTGCAAGTGTTTCTTGTTCTGCTTTTGTAAATTCACTTGAACCGGTTATTAATTTGTTTGCCATGTTTGCATATTCTGCTTTAACATCCATTTTCCATAGATTATCTTTTTCAATTATCTCTATGCCACTATTATTTTCTTTATACCTTCTCTTTAACATCTGGATAAACTCTTTAATAGATATAGGATTAACATCTGTGAGAGTAATGAGCTCTTGCAAACTTAACCAGCGACCTGCTACAAACAATGCAGCTTCTACTTTATTTAAGCTAGTTACTTCCTCTTTTGTTATATTTTCCATAGAATATAGTAGAGTTAAAGGTTTTAAAGTTTATTTATTCTAATCTGAACCTAAGCATAGCCCCTATTCCAGCAAGATTATAGAACTGTTCACCTTCTGGTGTTTCTACTGAAACTATTTCTACGTTTGCTGAGATTGATTCTGCTTTTTTAATTATGTCAGCTACTTCTGCTTTTTTGATTTTTTTACTTACTATCAATGTTTCAACTGCTCCGTATTCTAATGCTTTTTCAACTGCTTGTTTGCCATAAGCTATTTTTTCTGGTGTTTTTCCCAACATTTCAAAGAATTTTTCAAGAAGCTTTTTTTCATGGATTATTTCTTGCTCTGCAAGCGTATCTTGGCTTGCTTCTACTAATAATTCCAGGCCATGTTCATCTGCATATCCAATGTCTCTGACAGCAATAACCTTATCTTTTAATGCTGTGACTAATTGTCCTTCTTTTAGAAACTCTTCCTTTGTAGGTATTGGACCGCCGACGAGAATTCCTTTTAATCTAGGCATATTAAAGAATATTTCTTTTAATGCATCTGCTATTCTTCTATAGAATTCTTTTGCAGCACCTTCTCTTATTCTTTCAAATCGAGCTGCGCTTTGGCCGCCTGTTTTATATTTTCCAGGAACATTAGAAGTCATTTTTCTTATAACTTTGATTTGTTTTCCTTCAAGCATGCCAATTGTTGCTTCTTTTCTATCCATCACTAGCAAGGCGTATATTTCGCCGACTTCTAACATTTCTTTTAATGGATCTAAGACAAATACTTGATCACATCTATATAATCTAACGTTAAGTGGTTTTGGAGGTTCTATGGCCCATAATTTAATATCTTCTTGACCTTCTACTGGTGAAACATTACCACAAAATAATGCCATTCCGTTTTTAGGTGTTTGTTTATATAGCTTAAGTTCACGACTTATTCTTTCTAAAGCAGCAAGAACATTTTTCCTGGTATTCTTGCTTTTAATATTTGTAGCTGTGCCTGCTTCAGCTTCCAGCTGTCTAACTACAGTTGAAATATTAAAGCCAGCAGGAACATATACAGTTACAAGCTCTGTGTGCCTGCCTTTTAATTTTTCAAGTTCTTCTATTGTTTCTTCAAGTTTTAATTTGGCTTTATCGTCCATTTTTAATCTAATCTAGTGGTATTTAAAATGCTTTGCTTTAACCTTGTCCTGTATTGTTCTAATTTATAGAAGAGAATAATAAGGTATTTAAATCAGTTAACCGACTTATAGTATGTAGAATGGTATTACATAAAAGAGGTATTGGTAAATATAGAAAAGCATCTTTTTTATTGTTGGGTGTTTTTTTAGCTATATTTTTATTTGTTGGAGTTGATATCCTTAATCTTGCTTCTTTAACTGGGAAAACAGTTGAAGACAAAAACCTTGTTTATGGGGTCCCTGAAGATGATTCTAGTGACATTCCTAATCCTGAAAAGATTATGAATCTAGAAACTCCTGCAGAAACAACCCCAGTAGAAAGCCCAAGCATTGGTGAGATTGTTGAAAAGATTGCAGAAGTAATTCCAGAACCAGAACCTAGTGAGCCAACATATGAAGAAGATACTATTATTGAAAAAATCGCTAGTGATAACGAACAAGATAACCAAGAAAACAATGATGATGGAAAAGGGCAAGAATTTGGAATCATGGCTGATTGGGATTGTGATTATAATCTTACTAATTGTAAGTCAAGTGATTGGGAAAATGATACTGTTTATTGTTTAAATCAAACAATTCAGATAAATGACTCAACTTGTATGACTGTAACAAACCATTCAGTGATTATAGATTGTCAAGGCCATCCGATTATTGGAAATCGAGTAGCATCTACTAGGGGATTCTATGTAAATGGATATGATAACATAACAATAATCAATTGTACAATTGAACATTTCCGTAGAGGTATTTATTTACAAGACAGCGTTAATAATACTATATCTGACAATTTTATCAATAATAATACTTATGATGGTATTTATTTAAAAGATGTAAATGATAGTTTAATAGTTGATAACACTTTTAATAATAATACTGGAGATACAGGTATATGGTTAGATGGGGGAATAAACAATAATTTTTCTGATAATATAATTCAGGAAAATTATTTTGATATTTGGGTTTATGCATATACTGAAGAAGGATGCAGTAATGTTTTTGAAAACAATATTGGATCGGGAAATAGGCCTATTAGATACTATAATGATTCTTTTGTTTTGGAAAATGAAACTCTTTCTGAACTTATATTATGTAATGCAGATTATTCTAGTATTAAGAATGTAACTGTAATTGGTTCAGATACAAGGAAGAATAATTTTATTTATATAGACTGGACAGAACATGTTAATTTTACTAATGTGAATTCTTCTTTTAATTATCAAGGAATTTATGGAGGAGATTGGGGAAACAGTTCAAACTTAATAATTTTAAATAGTACTATTAGTAATAACGCAGATGATGGAATTAATTTTCCAGAAAAACTAGTGAACTCTACAATTTCAAATTCAGTTTTTGAAAATAACAATGGCGATGCAATCTTTTTTTATAAGGGTGAAAACAATAACATCTTGAATAATGTTATTAAAAATAATTCCTATAGGGGAATTGTTTTGAGTAGGGGTTCCAATAGTATTGTTTCTAATAATAACATCAGCGATAATGCTGAGGGAATCTGGCTTAATAATGTATTCCATAGTCTTGTTTTAAACAATACTGTTATCAACAACTCAAAAACAAGATCAGGAGGATTGTATTCTGGAATTGTGATTGGCGGGAGTGTTAGTACCCATTCAGCAAATAATACAATTGTTAATAATACAATTATTGATCATGACAGCAGAGGATTTGGGATTTATATTTATGAAGATAGTGCAAATTCAGTTTATAATAACACTATTTACAATAATTTCTTTAATAACACTAATAATTCTCGAGATAGTACTGCTCTTGGTAATATGTGGAATATTTCAAGGACAGCAGGAACAAATATTCTTGGAAGAAATTGGTTGGGGGGAAATTATTGGAGTGATTATTATGGTAATGATACTGATGGAGATTATATAGGTGATGAAGAATTGCCTTATGATTCTTCGAATTACATAACTGTGGGAGGCGATTATTTGCCTTTGGTTTATACTACTTCATTTGATCTTTGTAATTCTACAATAACTCAAGACACAACACTAACTCAAGACTTACAATGTAATGGAACAAATGGAATCAATATTGGAGCAAATAACATAACTTTAGATTGTGCAGGATATAGCATCATTGGAAATAGAACATACCTTACAAGGGGGGTTTACATAAATAGCTATGATAATATTACTGTTCATAATTGTACTATTGAACATTTTCGAAGAGGAATTTATTTGCAAGATGGCGTTAACATTACTATATCTAATAATTTTGTTAACAACAATACTTATGACGGTCTTTATTTAAATAATGTGAATGACAGTTTAATAGTTAATAACATTTTTAATAACAATACTGGAGATAGTGGAATATGGCTCAATGGTGGAATTAGTAATAACTTTTCAAACAACATATTACAAGAAAATTATTGGGATATTTGGATTTATGCATATAATGAAGAAGGATGTAGTAATATTTTTGAAAACAATATTGGTTCTGGTGATAGACCTATAAAATATTATAATTATTCTTTTGTGCTTGAAAATGAAACTCTTTCTGAGCTTATATTATGCAATGCAGACTATTCTAGAATTAAGAACGTGACAGTAATTGGTTCTGACAACATTTATAATAATTTTATTTATATGGATTGGTCAGATTATATTAATTTTACAAATGTAAATTCCTCTTATAATGATTATGGGATTTTTGGAGGAGATTTTGGGCCCTCTTATAATCTAATGATTGTAAATTCTACTTTTAGTAATAATCTAGAAGAAGGAATTTTTCTTCCAAACCATGGAGTTAATTTTACAATTTCAAATTCAACTATGGAAAATAATTTATTAGATGGTATAGAATTAGAAGGCCTTTATCATACTGTTTCAAACAATTTTATTAATAATAATTCAGATAATGGGGTTAGGTTGGAAGGCCATAATAATCTTATTTTAAATAATAATGTTAGTAATAATAAGAACGGAATATATTTGCGTTATAATTCATCACATAATAGGGTAGTGGGCAACTTTGTTAATAATAATTCTAAAGGAACATCATATTTTGGAATTTCTATTCATGCACATGTAAATCGTGATAGTACAAACAACACAATTGTTAATAATACAATTATTAATCATGGAAGCGATGGATTTGGAATTAGATTTAGTGAAGATAGTACAAATACAAATTATAACAACACTGTTTATAACAACTTTTTTAATAATACCCATAATGTTTGGGATTTGAGTGCTTTTGGACAGTATTGGAACACAACAAAGACAGCAGGAACAAATATTATTGGGCGGCCTTATATTGGTGGAAATTATTGGGCTGGACCAGATGGTTATTTTGGAAATGACACAGACGGAGATTATTTGGGTGATGAACTTTTACCATGGAATTCAACAAATAATGTTACTAATGGCGGCGGAGATTATCTTCCTTTAGTTTATACTACCCAGTATACACTTCCTTGCGGAGCAAATTTAACTCAAGACACAACTTTAACAGAGACATTGCAATGTAATGGAACAAATGGAATCAATATTGGAGCAAATAACATAACTTTAGATTGTGCAGGATATGAGATCATTGGAAACAGAACATCTCAGACATTAGGGGTTAATGTAACTGGATTTGATAATGTTACAATTAAAAATTGTAATATTACTGATTTTTATAGAGGAATTTATTTGAAAAATAGTATTAACATTACAGTAACTGACAATTTTGTTGATAATAATACTTATGATGGTCTTTATTTACAAAATGTAAATAATAGTTTAATAGTTGATAATACTTTTAATAATCATACTTCTTTGTCTGGAATATGGTTGGATGGAGGAATTGGCAATAACTTTTCAAATAATGTAATGCAGAATAATTATTATGATTTGTATCTGAGCACCTATACGGAAAGCCAATGTAATAATTATATAAAAGATAATATGGGAACAGGAAACAGAAGAATCCTTTATTATAATGATACTATAACATTAGAAAATGAAAACAATATCTCAACATTAGTTTTATGCAGTGCTCCTCACTCAATACTTAATAATGTAACAATAATTGGCTCAGATGTTGCTACAAGAAATTTGTTCCATTATACTTATTCAAGTTATATGAATGTCACAAACAGCAGTTTTACACGTATAGACGATATGTGGAGTTATGGAGGCAGTTCCTATAATTTCTTTTTTAATAATTCTTTTAATTCTTTAAATGGTGTGGGTATTGGTGACTCTAATTCAAGCTTTTTAAACAATTATGTTTTTAATACTTATATAACTGGAGGAACTTCATCTATGGGTGGCTGTATATATAGGAACAATATTATAACAAACACCACTTCTTATGGAATTTTCACTAGAGGCTCATATAATCTTGTTGAAAATAATACTATAATTAACAGTAGCAATCAAGGAATTCGGTTGGCTAATACTCCATTTAATAACACTGTTGTAAATAACACTGTTATAAATTCATTAGGGACTGGAATTTATATTAATGGAGGAGGTAATAATTTAATTTATAATAATTTTTTAAACAATACCTTAAATGCATATGAAAATGCTTTAGTTATTAATAATTCTTGGAACACAACAAAGATAGCAGGAACAAATATTATTGGCGGGCCATATATTGGCGGAAATTATTGGGGAGGTTCAAACGGCTATTTTGGAAATGATAGTGATGGAGATTATCTAGGTGACGATCTTTTACCATGGAATTCAACTGAAAATTTAACTATTGGAGACTATTTACCTTTGGTTTATACTACTCAATATACACTTCCTTGTGGAGCAAATTTAACCCAAGATACAACATTGACACAAACTTTGCAATGTAATGGGTCAAATGGGATTAATATTGGAGCAAATAATATCACTTTAGATTGTGATGGATATGAGATTATTGGAAATAGAACATCTCAGACGCTGGGAATTAATATAACAAGTTATGATAATGTTACTATTAAAAACTGCAATATTTCTCATTTTTATCGAGGGATTTATTTGAAGGATAGCATTAACATTACATTAAGGGATAATTTTGTTAATAACCATACTTATGATGGTCTTTATTTACAAAATGTAAATAATAGTTTAATAGTTGATAATACTTTTAATAATAATTCTGGAGATACAGGTATATGGTTAGATGGGGGAATAAACAATAATTTTTCTGATAATATAATTCAAGAAAATTATTGGGATATTTGGATTTATGCTTATACTGAAGAAGGATGTAGTAATGTTTTTGAAAACAATATTGGTTCTGGCAACAGACCTATAAGATATTATAATGACTCTTTTGTTCTTGAAAATGAAACACTTTCTGAACTTATATTATGTAATGCAGATTATTCTAGTATTAAAAATGTGACAGTAATTGGTTCAAGTACAAGGACTAGTAATCTTATTCTAATAGACTGGTTAGATTATGTTAATTTTACTAATGTGAATTCTTCTTTTAATTATCAAGGAATTTATGGAGGAGATTGGGGCAATTCTTCTAATTTAATAATTATAAATTCTACTTTTAGTAATAATCAAGATAGAGGGATCGTTATATCAGAAGCATTAATTAATTCTACAATTTCAAATTCAACTTTTGAAAATAATGGAGATACTGGAATATCGCTTGACTATTCTTCGGATAATAATATTATCACAAATAATATTTTTAAAAATAATTCGTATAGGGGACTTGCTATCAAAGGCAATTCTAATATAATTTCAAATAATAATGCGAGCGATAATGCAGAAGGAATATATTTAGGAGCATATTCTTCTCATAATATTGTTTCAGATAATTTTGTTAATAATAATTCAAAAGCAAGAGGAGGAGGACTATATTCTGGAATTCTAGTTTATGGTCTTGCTCTTCCCGCAACTTCAAATAATACTATTGTTAATAACACTATTGTCAATCATGGTAGTAGCGGATTTGGAATTTATGTTTTTGAAGTAAATCCAAATATAAACTTTAACAACACTATCTATAACAATTTTTTCAATAACACATATAATGCATATGATGATACTGCTCTTGGAAATTATTGGAATATAACAAAGACAGCAGGAACAAACATTTTAGGAAGAGGCTGGATGGGTGGAAACTATTGGAGTGATTATTATGGTAATGATACTAGTGGTGATTATTTAGGTGATGAAGCACTTCCGCACACTGCGCAATCTCAGATCCTTGTTGGTGGAGATTATTTGCCTTTGGTTAATGAGACACAAGTCCCCCAATGTAATGATATCTTAACTTCAGATACAACTCTTTCTGCTGACTTAGAGTGTAATGGAACATATGGATTTGTTATTGGAGCAAATGATGTTACTTTAGATTGTGCTGGAAACAGTATTACTAGCAACAATACAGGAAATTTTAAGGGAGTGGATATATCAAATGTTAGGAATGCTAGAGTTATTAACTGTTATATTGAGGGTTTTAAATATGGGGTTTATTTGTCAGACGCAAATAATTCGATTATTAACAATAATACTATCTTGAGTAATTATTCTGGAATTACTCTTTATGGAAACAACTATTCTGTTTTAAATAATTATGTTTCAACTCCTGATGATAATGCTTGGACTCCAATAGATGTTTGGGGGCAAAATATTACTATCATCAACAATACTATTACCAGTATTCAGGCTATGGATATTTATTTTTGGATTGACTATGTTTCTTGGTGCGATACTATATACCTTGAAAATAACACTGGAAAAGGCAATAGACCTATTGAGTTTTATAATAATTCAGGAACTTTAGAAAATCAAGAATATTCTGAATTAGTGATATGCGGTTCTGATAACTCTATTTTTAATAATATAAGTGTATTATATGGTAGTGGATTGGTTGTTTATAGAACTGTTAATGCTAGTTTTACAAATTTAACTTTAATGAACAATACTGGAGATGCAGGTTTTTGGTCTCATTCTTCTAGCAATCTTACAATTGCCAATTCAAAGATCAGTTACCACGATGACCCTTATCCTCGTAAAGGAATAGAAATTTTATTTAGCAATAATTGCTTATTTAAAAATAATAATGTCTCTTATAATGACAACGGAATAAGGGTTTATTATTCAAACAACACCCAAATTTTTAATAACACTTTTGTTCAAAATCTTGTAAATTCCATAATACTGACAAATAGTTATTTTACAAATATAACTGAGAATTATGTGGCCTTGAGTAATTCAGGGGTTTATTTATCTAGAAGCAATAATAATACTGTTTATTCTAATACAATTTTAAATAATCTTTTTTATGGAATTTCATTTGATAGGTCTAATAACAACACTTTTGTGAATAACACTATTAAATTTAGTAATCGGTCTGGAATTTATATTGATTCTGATTCAAGAGGAAATGTCTTTAACAATACTTTTTCATGTTATAATAATCAAACTGGGGGGGCTTATTATGATGTACAAGACATTGACACAAATTCTTTTTACAATACAACATGCAATACTTCTAGTCCTGGCGGAATCTGCGACATAGACTGCCCTTCTTATTGTGGAGATGGTAACTGTGATGCAGATGAAGATTGCTCTACTTGTCCAAGTGATTGTGGAGCATGTCCACAGCCACCTAGTGGAGGCGGTGGTGGTGGAGGCACAAGAGAAGTAGAAATAGAAACCTATCAAGTAAGCAATGAAGAATTTGAAGAAGGATATACTGATTTCTTAGGTGTAAATGAACAATATAGGTTTAATGTTTATAATGAACAGCATACTGTTGCTGTTTTAGAAGTAACTTATTCTTCTGTTAAGATAAATGTCTCTAGTGAATCACAAATAGCGACGCTGTTTATTGGAGAAATCAAAGAATTTGATGTAACTGCCGACGGTTATTCTGATTTAAGTGTTATGCTTGTTGCTATAGACACTATTAACAACAAAGCATTGCTTATGATTAAGAGAATATTCAAACCTGTTGAACCTGAAAAAGAAGTTGTAGAAAAGATTGAAGGATGTAAAACAGACTTAGATTGTCCTGAAGGTTATTATTGTGCTTATGGGGATTGTGTTTTAGAGGAAATTGAAGTTGAAGTGCCAGAAGAAGTATTGACAAAGCCATTAACTAAGCTGCAAATAATCTTAATAATCATTTCAATCCTTGTAATAATCATAACTATGATTCCTACGACAAGATATTATTTGAAAAGAAAAAGGCTTAAGGAAAAAATGACTTTTGATCCTGGCGAGATTAAATGGGGTTAATTAAGAATTAATCAAGAAATTCTACTTTAAAATTGCCAGGTTTTACTTCTTTTGCATTTGTTACAGACTTAAAATCATCCAACATATCTTTTATCTTTTCTAATTTTTCATTTTCTATAGTTAAATTTACTTCAGCTTTCATACTTTTTTGTGCAACAGACTTTTCATGCCTTACTTTTGTTAGCAAATCAAAGAAAATATCTAATTGTTCTGTTTTGTCGTCGATCTTTTCTACTTCTGGCCAGTTTGAAATATGGATTGATTTGTCTTTTTCAGCTTTTTTAAAGTGTGTTTGATAGATTTCTTCTGTTATGTAAGGCATAATTGGTGCAAAAAGCTTAAGAATTGTCAACAAAGTCTTGTATAATGTGTATTGTGCAGACAATTTTTCATCACCTTTTCCGTTGTAAATCCTGTTTTTGACAATTTCAAGATAATTATCACAAAAATCTTTCCAAAAAAACAGCTCTGTCTCAAGTTTTGACTTTGAATATTCATATTTTTCAAATGATTCAGTGCATGATTTGACTAAAGAATTCAATCTTTTCAAGAAAAGGTCGTCGGTTTTTTCAAATTTCTTTGGCCTAGTGTTTGCTTTGTAATTTTTTAGGTTTAGAAACACAAAGTTTGTTGCATTCCACAGCTTTGTAACTGTTTTCTTTCCAGTAAGAATATCTTTTTCCTGATAATCAAAATCTTCTCCAAGTTTCGACGATGCTGCCCAAAATCTTATTGGATCTGCGCCATATTTTTCTAAAATTTCTTGAGGTCTTATGATATTTCCTTTTGATTTTGACATTTTTTCGCCTTCTCTTGTCACAAATCCTGAAATTACAGTTTCTTTCCAAGGATTTTTATTAAAATGCAGCCTAGATTTTATCATTGTATTAAAAAGCCAGAATGTAATTATATCATGAGCTTGCGGTCTAAGATCCATTGAAAATAATTTTTCCTGAGTTTTTGGATCCATTAACCAGATTGCAATCTGGGGCGTCATTGAACTTGTAAACCAAGTATTAAGAACATCTGTTTCAGGAACTAGGTCTTTTGATTTGCACTTTGGACATTGAGAAACAGGAGGTTTATCTTTCATCGGTTCTACTGGCAACTTGTTTTCCTTTGCAAGAATAACTTCGTCACATTTTTTACAGTACCAAACAGGAAATGCAACGCCAAAATACCTTTGATTTGATATCAACCAATCCCATTGCAATCCTTTTACCCAGTTTTCATATCTATGCTTCATATATTCTGGATACCACCTAAGTTCTTTTCCCCATTTTAGCATCTCATTTCTAAGATCTAAGTATTTGACAAACCATTGTTTGCTCTTGATAAATTCAATTTCTATACCGCAACGTTCATGAACATTAACAAAATGCTTGATTGGTTCTTGTTTTTTTAATAATCCTGCTTCTTTTAGGTCTTTGATTATCTCTTTTCTTGCTTCTTTAATTGTCATTCCTTGATATTTTTCAGCAAGACCTGTCATTTTCCCGTCTTCTGTAATTGCCATTTTAATAGGCAGATTGTGTGCTTTTTGCCATTCCATATCTGTTTGATCACCAAAAGTGCAACACATAACTATACCTGTTCCTTTTTCAGGATCAGCTCTTTCATCTTCCATAATAGGCACTTCTATATTGAATAAAGGTACTTTTGCCATCTTGCCTTTATATTTTTCATATCTTTTATCGCCTGGATGATAAAATATTGCTACACATGCTGGAAGAAGTTCTGGGCGAGTTGTTGATACTACTAGATCTTTATCATTTACTTTGAAAACAATGTCATTAAAAGTACTATGGATCTCTTTATCTTGCACTTCAACTTGGGCAACGCCTGTTTTACATTCAGGACACCACATTGCTGGAGCATCTTTTCTGTATAATCTTCCTTTTTTGTACAAATCTAAGAAAGACCATTGAGAAACTTTTCTTGAATGAGCATCTATAGTGGAGTATATTATGCGCCAATCACAACTCATACCAATATTTTTCCAATCTTGAATGAACCTAGTCCTTTCTGTTTTTAAAAAATCTAAGCAAAGTTTGATAAATTTGTCTCTTGGCATTTCTTTTGCTTTTACTTTTTTTGTTTTTTCAACAAGTCTTTCCGTCGGCAGACCATTATCATCTGTTCCAAATGGATAAAAAACATTGAATCCAGCCATTCTTTTGTATCTAACTAAGAAATCTTGCTGTGAATATGAACATGCATGCCCCATATGCATCTCTCCAGATACTGTTGGTGGCGGAGTATCAACTGAATAAATCTTATTTTTTGATTTAGGATTAAAGTGATAGGTGCCTTGTTTTTCCCAAAACTGCCTTATTCTTGACTCTGCTTCTTTAAAATCATACCCCTTATTCTCTTTGGTCATTCATTTAACTAGGAGAGAATTCTTTTAAACCTTTTTATATTCACTATCTTGATAAGGTTTTTATACCCTTTTTTATTTAAAGTAAGATGGCTGGAACAAATATGCCTGCTGGATTTGGCGGGCTTACTAGATATAAAGAAGAATTTGAATCCCGATTTAATCTAAGTCCTGGCCATGTTATTGGTTTTGTCGTCTTGATAATAATATTTGTAATCCTTTTGAAGATATTCTTTCCTGTTTCTTGATTTCTGACATATGTCGTGTAAAGTATTTAAACGCCAGAATACTAATAGTTAGTAGTAAAGAGAGGTTTAAAATGTGGGTAGGAGAAGTGGAAATAAACCGGGATAATTCTATTCTCGGCAAAAATGCAAAAAAGTTTAATGTTTCTTTCTCAGTTTATCCTGTTTCATTTTATCGAACTGAAAAGGCCCTTTATATTTATGTTGCAGGGTTTGTAAGAGGTGCTGAAGAGAACATCAATAAATTTGTTGAAGAAATTAAGAATGAAAATAAGATATTAAATTTTGAAAGAAACAGGAATTTTCTAGTTGCTGAGCTTAAGGAAGTGATTGATTTTAAACCAACCTTTTTCCATAAAGTGTTTTGTTCTAAACCTATTATCATCGATACTAGTGGAACAGAATTATGGACAGTTGCAGGGTGGGAAAAAGAGGATGTTTTGAATTTCATTAATCTTTATGAAAAGACTTACAAGGCCAATCTGATAAAATTGTTTCAAGAAGATCTTTCTAATGTCTCTGTGATAAGTCTGCAGCCAGAATTAACTATCAAACAAAAGAGGGCAATGGAGCTTGCTTTGTATCATGGTTATTATGATTATCCAAGAAAGATTGAATTAGAAAAACTTGCTAATATTATGCAGCTTTCATACTCTACATTTCATGCCCATTTGAGGAAGGCAGAGCAAAAGCTTCTGCCATTTCTTTTTGAAAAAGCAAGAAGGATTGATTCAGAAAGATATTTATAATACTATTTTCTAGCAAATTTATGTTTGGCGATATGAAAAAGATGATGGGAATGATGAAACAGCTTGGTATCAACCAGCAGGAAATAGACGCTGATAGAGTGATTATTGAAAGCAAGGACAAGAGAATTGTGATTGATAACCCAAATGTTGCTAAGATCAAATTTCAAGGACAAGAGACTTTTCAGATAACTGGTGAGAGCAGAGAAGAATCAATTGAAGAGGACAAATCAGAAGAAGACATTAAGACTGTTATGGAAAAGACAGGAAAATCCAAAGAAGAAGCCGAAAAGGCCCTGAAAGAAGCAAAAGGAGATCTAGCAGAAGCAATCCTTGCTCTGAGTTAAATTAAGTAAAATGGCAGATTTTGGAGATAGTTTAAGGAACTCTGAAAAATATCTTTTGAATGCAGACCATCTTATTTCTGTTACATTCAAGGTAATTGATGATAAAAGAATTCTTTTAAATGTGCTTGAAAACATTTACAAGTCTCTGTTATATGGAATTGATTGTATTTTACAATATGAAGCAGCCACTAAAAAAGCAAGATTATTCAAAGAAAGCAGAAAAAATCTCCAACTGTTTAAAATGATTGCAGACACATACAGCATCACTGGCTCTGAAATAAGATTTATCGACGAGATTTTTTATATAACTAAGAAGCATAAAAATAGCCCTATGGAGTTTTTGAAAAAAGACAAAGTCGTTATAATGTCAGATGATTTTCCATATTATCTTCAAGTTTCTACTATTAAGCAATATATTGAAAACACAAAGATCATAATTAAAAAGATCAAAACTAAAGTCAATACTTAATCTGACCATCTACATCCTATGTTATTGTTCATTGCATGTTCTTCTGCTTGTGCTATCTCTTTAGCATATCTTTCATTTCCATAAAAATTAGCTATTGCAAGACCCTCTTCTACAAGCAAGACATTAATATTTTCACCAGTCATAAAGACATATCTCAATAATCTGCCGTATTTGTCCTTGTTCTCACTATCTTGCTCTAAAGCTATCTCTTTATTTAACACAAGTCCTTCTAACCTGTTTTTTGCTTCATCATAGCAATCCTCTCCTCTTTCAGCTGTGTCTATTCCAATCAACCTTACGCTTCTTCCGCCATTTATCACTATTGTATCTCCATCAATCACTTTAGTTACTACTTTTACTTCCCGCACTATTGTTGATCCTGTTATTTTATCATATAAAAGCATTGAAAAGCTAAGAATTAAAATGACCATTAATAACACTGATAATACTTTCATTTTCAATCAAATAAGACCTAGTCTTTAAATTTTATTATGTTTTTTAGCATATTTGAAGTATTCGAAAGATATTTATATGTTCGAAAGTTCCTAAATGATGCTTAATAAAGGGGCCCCTTATGGAAAAGATTATACAGGAGAAAACCAGTGCAGATCATTTGCTTTATGTAAGCTTAAAGTATACAAAGACCACTGATGTAATTCTAAATCTTCTTTTTAGATGGAGGAATTTAATTGAGCACGGCCTAGACAAGATTTTGATCAATAATAAGAAAAACAAAAAAATAAAAACTATCCCTAAGGCGCCAAAATTAAAAATAGATGCTTTATTAAAATCTGAGAAAAATAGTGAAGCTGTGATCAAAGCCATTGAACTTTACATTTTCTTTAAGAGAGTTGAAGATGCAGAAAAGATCAGAGAGAATGAATTCAGAAAAAATGTTGCTTTGAGGGTGTTTTATCGAGGGAATTGGGAGATAATAAATCTAGATAAATTAAAAGAGTATAATTCTGTTGTCGAAGACTTTGTAAAACACATACGAACCTTAAAGCCATAAAGTTTATATAGTAAGTTTTGGATAATTTTTCTATGTCAAGAGCATATTTAATCACTTCTGGAAAAGGGGGAGTTGGGAAAACTACTACCGTCGCTAATCTTGGTGCGGCATTAAACAAATTCAATGAAGATGTAGTCATTGTAGATACTAATCTTACAACACCCAATATAGGCCTTCATTTTGGAGCTCCAATAGTGCCTGTAAGCTTAAATCACGTATTACAGAGAAAGGCAGATATTGATGAGGCTGTTTATGAGCATGAATCTGGAACCAAGATTGTTCCTAGTTCTTTGTCTTTGAAGGATATTAAGAAAGTAAGATTAAATAATCTGGGCGGAGTCAGCAAAGACCTCAAGAAGATGTATGATCATGTGCTTTTAGATTCTGCTGCTGGACTTGGTGACGAGGTAAAAGCGTCAATGGAATCTTCTGATGAAGTGATCTTAGTTACTAATCCAAATATTTTGTCTGTTACAGACGCTTTAAAGACGATTAAAATGGCTAAAGACATGAAGAAATTTGTTTCAGGAGTCATTGTGACTAGAGTAACTGGAAACAGAAATGAGATGGGTCTTGATAGTATTCAAGATATGCTTGAAGTCCCTATTCTTGGAGTTGTGCCTGAAGACAAGAATGTACTTGCTGCACTAAACAATAAAGATGCAATTGTAAACTGGAAGCCAAAGAACAGAGTAGCTAGAGCTTATATAGATATTGCAGCTAGAATTGCAGGTAAGAAACCTAAGAAAAAGGCAGGATTTTTCAGAAGTCTTTTTGGTTTTTAATCACTTGATAAAATAAAAAGTTTCATTACTTTTCTCAACTTTTTCCCATTTTAACTTTAGGTCTTGAAGGATTTTTTCAAACCATTCGCGTTTTCTTAATTTTCCTCGGCCGCTTAAACTAATATTTGAGAAACTTACTATGATGTGTTTGCATTTTTCCTTTAATTTTATTAAAATTTTCTTGGTTATGTTCCATTCAAGCTCTTCAAGAGCATCAAAAACCTTTAAAGCAAGGCAAACATCACCTGACTTTATGTCTGGATTTGAAATATCTTGGCAAAATAACTCTGCATTTATCTTGTTTTCCTGTGCAAATCTAGTAACAAACTCAATTACAGCACCGTCGATATCATAGCCAAAATATGATTTTGGTGTGAAATCAAAGTAATACAAGGCAACTAGGTTAAATCCACAGCCTAAATCTATTATGTTTTTGCCTCTTTTTTCTATTTCTTCAACAAGCCATGGGTAAATTTCTAGTCTTTCTCTAGTTGATCTATGCCAATTTAACAAATCTTTTGAAAATTCTAGTCCCTTGAATTTCTTGTAAAACTTTGGAGGCAGGGCAGATGTAGATATTTTTCTGAGTTTTGCTCTCACAAGCTTTGATTTGGCTTCTATTGGCGCTTTAATTAGCATAGAAAGCTTTTTAACAAAGTCCTTGTTAATATATTTGTAAGGGCTTTTATTAGCTAAGTCAACATCATGTTCCATCATAATAAACATTAAAAACACCAGGATTTAAACCTTATTAACCCAAAATTATATGGTATTGATTAGTTTATGTTAAAATGTGGTTGATAACACACAGTGATGCAGATGGAATAATTTCAGCTTATCTTGCTATGAAGATATTTGGCAATGGAAAAATAATGTTTTCTAGTCCAAGCACTTTATCGAAGACATTATCTAGTATTAAGAACAAAAAAGATAAACTAGTGATATTAGATATGGCTCCTAATAAAGAAACATTAGAGCAAATCAAGAAATTTCAGGAAATCGTTTGGATTGACCATCATGTCAATAAATTAGATGTCCCACAAAGAATAAAATTTATTTCAAAACAATTGCCAAGCACTGCAGAGGTTATTTCTCAGGAATTTAAAATTCAAGATGAAAAATTAGTTAGAATTGCTAATGAAATTGATACTAATAAAGTTAAGACCAAAGATGCTGAGAAATTAAGGGATTATATTAATTATATTCGTGATACTGCAAAAGGAAGTATTTTTATTCCAAGCGCTAAAGAACTGGTTACTAAGCTGGATAATCTGGATAAATTCTTATCACACCCTCAGATGATGCTGAAAATTATGGCATATAAAGTAAAAAATCAAGTTAAGTTAGATAGTATTCAACCGCAATGGGTTGATATTCGAGATATGAAAGTAGCATTTGTTGAATTAAAGCACAATATGCCTGTTCATGAAGTCTATAAAAAAGTTAAGGCTGATTATTTAATTGTCTTATCAAGAAAAAAACAAGGGATTAAGGTGGAATTTAGAACACATACAAACAAAAATGTAATGCAGCTTGCTGAATTGATTGGGGGCGGAGGCCATTTGCACGCTGCCGGAGCTTTTACCGACAATAAAAATCTTAGCAACATTAAGAAGAAAATCCTTAATTTTATCAAGAAAAAGCTTTAAATAAACACTTCACGAAACAATAATATGGTTAAAAAAGAGAGTCAGGAAGGCATTACTGTTAAGAAAGATGCAGATTTTTCTGAATGGTTTACTCAAGTCATATTAAAAGCTGATTTTGCAGACTATACTAAAGTTGGCGGATGCATTGTTTTTAAGCCAAATGCTTGGTCTATTTGGGAAAAGATAGTTGATCTTGTAAATGAAAGGATTAAAAAACTCGGTGTAAAGAATGTTTATTTTCCAATGTTTATTCCTGAATCATTATTAGTTAAAGAAGCAAAACATGTTGAAGGATTTACTCCTGAAGTAGCCTGGGTTACTCATGCTGGAGAAACAAAATTAAATGAAAAACTTGCTGTAAGACCTACCAGCGAGGCTATTATGTATGATAGTTTTAGTAAATGGATCAGGTCTTGGAGAGATCTTCCTTTGAAATATAATCAATGGTCTAATGTAGTAAGATGGGAATTCAAACACGCTACACCATTACTTCGAACTAGAGAGTTTATTTTTAATGAAGGGCATACTGTTTTTTCTAGTAAAAAAGAAGCTGAAAAAGAACAAGATGAAATTCTTGCAATGTACAAAGATATTTGTGATAATTACCTGGCTTTGCCTAGTTTAATTGGCAAGAAAACAGACAAAGAAAAATTTGCAGGAGCAGAATATACAACCTCAATGGAATTTATGATGCCTAATGGACGAGCTATACAAGGCCCTGATTTTCACCATGATGGCCAAAACTTCTCGAGGGCATATGATATTAAGTTTTTAGATGAAAGCGGAAAAGAAGATTATGCTTGGCAAAACACTTGGGCAATATCAACAAGAATGCTTGGTGTTATGTTAGCAATACATTCTGATGATAAAGGTTTGATTATGCCTCCTAAGATGGCAGAAAATAAAATTGTTATTGTTCCTATTTTATTCGACGATACAAAAAAGAAAGTTCTTGCAGAAGTTGACAAGATTAAAAAAGATCTTGCTAGTTTTAATCCGATTGTAGATGATAGAGATGGATATAGTGCTGGCTGGAAATTTAATGAATGGGAATTAAAAGGAATCCCAATAAGAATTGAAATAGGACCTAAAGATCTAGCAAAAAAACAAGCAATTGTTGTAAAAAGAACTGGAAGCAAGACAACTATTAAGATAAAAGACCTAAGAAAGAACATTTCTAGATTTCTCGACGATATTCAGAAAGAATTATATCAAAGAGCAGATAAATTATTAAAATCACACATAACAAAAGCAGATAACATGGAGGAATTATTAAAAGCTGTTAAGAACAAAAAAATTGCTCTTGCTCCAATGTGTAAAAATGTTGCTTGCGAAGACCATGTTAAAGAAAAAACTGGCGGTGCAAAGACACTTAATATGCCATTAAAACAACCACCAATCAAAGGTAAGAAATGCATTTGGTGCAAAAAACAAGCTGATTATCTAGTTTACGTCGGAAAAAGTTACTAACCATTCCAATTATACTATCCCATGAATTTCTGGGTAATCTACTTCTGATCCTTGCCAAGTGCATTTTTGATGTCTTCTTTCTCCAGGAATACAAACATAAACACTTGCTACATATGGTTTGCCTCTAATTAATCTAAACCCAATCTCATCACTTATACTATTATCAGGCATGTTATTATGAAACTCCAAATAAATTAAATTTTTATCTTCTGCAATTTCAAGAAATCTTGTTATTGCTTCCTCGTCAAGTTCATCTAAGCTTTTTCTTATCCATTCCCAACCATTATAGGCACAAACTCTTCTTGCTCCTCTTGTTTCTTTAAAAGCAGCAAATAGCCTATGTTTTGGCAATCTTATCTCTCTAGTGATCCTTGCGACACCATCGAATGGATCTGGTTCTGTGGTTGGACAAGTTAATCTATCTTTTAAATGAGTATATTCTGATGATGAAATTTCTTTTAAAACTAACTTTTTTCTGTTGATAAAAATCTTTGAAGTTGGACTAAGTGCCATTTGTATTAACCTCTTCAAGAAAATATTTTCATTATTTTTAAGGATTTATATCCTAGACAATATTAGAGGCAAAGCGATAGTTGCATCACAGAAAACATCTACAAACTTTGCTTTTTCATTCATTTTTCCCCAGGATATTCCTTCGCGCAGAGGAGCACCACTGCTTCCGCCAGGCTCTGGCCTATCAGTAGAAATCTGGATTCCATAATTTGCACCTTTTGAAAATTGCAAGGACTGTTGGATAAAGTTCTTTGGTGTTCCGCCACCGACGTAGATTACTCCTGATTTTTTTGATGTCCAAGCGAGGTCAATTATCTCTTTCATGTCTTCAAAAGCATCAATATCTATGTTTTTTCCTGCTACTTTTCTTCCCCAGATCATTAATCCAATTCCAGAATCTGCTATAGCAGGGCAGAAAATTGGTATTTTCTTTTCCCAACATTTTTTTAGGATTCCAGGGCCAGGGCAAAGCTCGCCAAGTTTCCATAAAAACTCTTTAATGTTCTTGGTCTTTTCCAACTCAGACCAATTATCTTCAAAAAACTTTTCAAGTTTAGTATAAACTTGGTTTTTCATAAAAACATTATAAATTCTGTCTATTTCTTCATCATGAAGCTTTTTATCGTCGATATTTTCTTCTCCAATGTAATGGTTTTCCCCTAATGATTCCATTAAATCATGAGTAAGATTAGCTCCTGTTGTTACAAAAACACTTGTAAAATCTAACATATCCATTAAAACTTGCTTCATGCCGCCAGGAACCATTGCTCCTGCAACACCTAAGAAAATATTACATTCTTTATCATCCAGCATTTCCTTAAGAATTTGGCTAGCTTCGTTGATTTTTCTAGCTCCAAACCCAATTTTTCCCATGCTGTCGACTAGATCAGAGACTTTCATTTCTTTATCTACCTTAATATGTTTTATTGGCTTCATTTTCCTACTTATAGCTCTTGATATATAAATCTTTAAAAATGTTTAGTTATGTGTATAAAAATGCCATTGAAAAAAACTAGTACAGGCTATGTTTGTCCATTAGGAATTCTTAAAAATACTTATTTAGAAGGATTTGACGCTGTTGATAACCCTATTATATTGGGAAATTGCGGTATGTGCACGTTTGGAGATAGATCTGCAGGAACTAAATTAGATGAGATGTGTCAAGCTCCTACAAAAATGACTCTTGAATGGGCTGATGAATTATGGGCAGATTTTGAAAAAGAATTTAAAAACAGAGAAAAAGCAGATATGAACAAGATGGCTGATAGAAGAGCATATTGGGGGTTTATCCGAGGAAAAATTAACAGATAATTTATTTTACTAATCTCTCGACTCGATCTTTGAAAATAGGTAGTTGATCTATTGTCATTTTTGCGCCAGTAGCATCTTTGTGGCCGCCACCTGTTGCATTTTCTAAACCTTCTATTGCTTTTAATGTGATTTGTCGTATATTTTTGCCCCTTAGAGAAACGTTTGCAATTGTTCCTTTGATATATGCAACTACAATAGCTTTATCTGGATAAATATATGAAAGTTCATTAGAAAGTTCAGCAGAAATGCTTAGTTCTCCCCCATATTGAAAATATAACACTTTAGATCTTGCAAATTGTTTTGCTTTTTCAAGCAATTTTTGATATTTTCTATTTATTTTTTCAAATCTAGCAAGGGCATATTTACCAGTATTTTCAAATGCTTCATTTGGATGTTTTATCTTACATAGATGTTTAAGCATTTTCACGACGTTACTTGTCCTATCTTTTAAACCAAAACCAAAAACTCTTGCCATTTTTCCTAATTCTGTATCATAAAGCCCTTGAAAAGCACTTTTAACATTTGGTTTCCATAATTCTGGAAAAGCTTTTGCAAATTCATCAGTAAAATCAGGCAAAAAACTGTCTGAAATACAACCAATCATTGCTAACCATAAGTCTTCTTTTTTCTTACTAAGCTGCCATGCCCAATATGTTGTTGGTTCTGAACTTGGTTTTTCAGATTTCATTGAATTAAAGTACTTGATATTTTCAGGATTTACAGGAACATCATGATGATCAAGCCATACTAGAGGAATATTCATTTTATTCACTTCAGAAATGAATTCAGGAGAGATTAGTGGTTTATCAAGGACAAAGACATAATCTGGGTTAAATTCATGCACTTTTCTTAAATATGTTTTATCAAGATCAGGAAAACTTTTTATTGCTACGCCGACACCTCTGTCAATAAGCCTTCTAAGCAGTAAAAAACTACATAATCCGTCTGTATCATTGTCAAATAAAAATAAGGGATTTTGACTGGCTTCCAAAAGGTTTTTTAATTCTAATAACTGAGTAGGTGTAAGCATAAAAAGAGTAAAGTAAACGGAGTTTTTAAAGGTTAAAAATGAATAGATTATTAGAAAGATGGAGAAATTTTTGGGACTTTGTTAGGGATCATATTGCAGAAGATTCTAGGATTTATAAGCGTTTAAGAATTGAGAATGGAATTCCTGAATTAGAAGAAGAATTAGGAGAATTAAGAGCACAAAAAGAGGCATTTGATCAGTATAGAGAAGAAGATGCTGCTAAAGTGGCAGATGCAAGAAATATTGCAAAACATGAGAGAGTTTTGAGAAAACTTGCAGAAGACAAAATGTTAGAGGCACAGCAAGATACTGCATATGCTATGGATAAATTAGCAGTTTCTATTCCTTTAGCTGCAGTAGATAGTATGGTTCAGACTGCTCCAGCAGCCACAGTTTATGTTAATGCAGATGACCATATTTTGTTTATGAATAAAGAATCAATAATCCAATTTAGAGAAAAACTTGGTCCTGATAGATTAGGAAAAACAAATTTATGGGAAGTTCTTCCTTTACCTCTTATGAGAAAATTAAGAGGAGATATTGAACGTTCAAGATATAGGTTTGAGATTAAATATCCTCCTTTTCAGCATTGGTATGTTGGAATTGGCAGAGATGAAGATAGAAAATTAGTAGGCTATCTTATAACTAATGAAAGACATCTTGCTAAAAAATTATTACAAACTTATTTTCCAGCTATAATGAGAGTATTTAAGGAAAAAGGCAACTTATTATTGCCTGAACAAGGCCTTGGATTTGAAACTTAAAAACCAAACATTTAAAAACAAAAGAAAGGTGAACAATACAATTTAAAATGGAATTTTGTCCTAAGTGTGGAACAATATTGATGCAAAAAGTCAAGAATTATTCTTGTCCCAAGTGCAATTATACTAAGAAAGAAAAAGTCAAGATACAGAGTTCTGAAAAAATGGCTAAAGCCCAGGAAATGGGTGTCTTGAAAGAAAAAGACACTGATCTATTGCCAATCATTGCAGCAGTATGTGAGAAATGCGGATGCAAAGAAGCTTATTTTTGGTCAAGCCAGACAAGATCAGCTGACGAGGCTGAAACAAGGTTCTTCAAGTGCAAAAAATGCAAGCACACTTGGAGAGAGTATAGTTAATTATATTCTTAAGAATAATTTTATTTTTAAATATGGATTACATTTGATTTTTATGTCAACTCTATTTCAAAATCTTGCAGAAGTTTGTAAAAGAGATTCTGGTGAATCTATTAGTATAGCACATATGCCTTTTAAAAAAGCATATGCAAATGATGAATCCAGGAGATTATCTAGAGAATATGATGTTCATTCTCATTCTGGTTTTGTTTCTTCTAGTCTAGGTTCTAGCGGACTTGAAACTTTTGTTGGACATCTTTTTAGAGCATATTCTTTTGTCGGCGAATTTTGTGGTTTTCCTTGGATAGATTTGGGTGATTTTACTGTAAAATCTACCGGAAGAATGGATTATCTTTTAAGACTAATTGAAAATGGTTTTTTTACTGAACAACAGGTTCAAGGCGAAGATGTATTTTTTCCAACAGAAGAATTCTTGAAAAATCAAAGAATAAAGAAAAGAATTTAGGTTAATTCTACTTGTTCTTGGACAACACTTATCTCTGATTTTGCTGGTATATTAGGAAAAGCTTCTAGAAAATGATAAGCATCATTTGATTCTTGAAAATATAACAATCCATCTCCCTTTCCTGATCTAAAATTAAGATATTCATATTCTGCTTCTCCTGCTTTTGATACAGTTTTCTTAACTATGCTAAACTTATCTTTTCTTTGACATGTTAGAATTTCTAAGTTTTGTAATCTCTGAACTATTGAATCAAATTGTTTAGAGCCGTGTTTTGCCCTTATCTCTCTCCATTCTTGGGGTGTTATTGGTCTAGAAAGAGGATATTCTCCTTGTGTTTCAATAGATTTATTACCAAAACGAACAGTTATATTCTTAGCAAACGTCTTAGCATTATGTTCATTTGTAAAGTAACAAGGCTCTCCATCTAAGAATGGATTTAATGTTAAAATAACAACTCCTTTTGCTGTAACTAAAAAGTTTCCTTCGATTGATTGGCTTAACATCCCTGTATCTAATAATTTTTTAAGCACTTCTTCAAGTTTATCTGGATATTTTGTTTCATTTTTACAAAGCCATGCCAATCCTTTAGTATACATAAAAGGTCTGCAATCTTCATCATACTCTATAATATCTCTTGAAGTATTAATTAACCTGTTTAATTCTTTTTCTCTTGCTCTTTCTTCTCTTGCAGGATCATAATTTCTTCTCGGCATTTGTTTCCTTAGAATTCTGATTTTAAAAAGAAAATTATACTAAAAAGCAATATGCATTATATTTAAAAAACGAGTTATTATAATACTTTTAAGGCTCCGTAGCTCAGCCTGGTTAGAGCACCGCCCTCTTAAGGCGGGTGTCGAGGGTTCGAATCCCTTCGGAGCCATAACTAAGCTTTAATCTTTTTAACTAGAACTTAAGTTATACTAATTAACCAAGATGGTTTCTTATCTTGTCTATGCATTCAGCAATGTCATTGCCTTTATTAGTCAATTTGATAAGTTTTATTCTTCCTTTCTTTTCAAATTGGACTAATTTTAATTTTTCAAGATTTTGAAGAATTTTAACCGCATGACTGTATGTACAATCTATTTCTTTTGCTAACATGCTGCCATATCTTGCCTTAGCTAATCTCTTTAATGCAACTAGCATCATTGCTGGCTTTCGTCTGAAAAATACTTCTAAATTGTTTTTCATTTTATATTCTATAACATATATATTGAAATATATATTTATATTTTGTGTCACTGTCCTTAGTAGAACAATCTTGAGAAGGAGTTTTTACATTGTTTTGCCTTAAAAGACCTTTCCCTTTACTTAATGAGTAATTTGTGTGTCTCATTTTAATATAACTATTGAAAAATATATGTTAAGGGTATTTAAAAATCTTACTATTTGTAACTATTTTAAAGTTTCGACACTTCCTTTGTTCTTTAGTCTTTTTCAACGCCTTTTTCTAACAAAGGAACAAACACATAACTTTCTTTTGTAGTGTTTTCTATTAACTTAGAATTTTCTTTTTGCAAAATGAGCATTGGCCCCTCGATAAATGGACAGATTAATAATCCGTTTTTCTTTAAAAGACCTTTTGCCAGGTTCTTTACTTTTTCTTTTTGCTCTTCTTTTATTCCTGCTGTAATCACTATTTTATCATATTTCTTTTTCCATGCTTTTCCTTTTTTAAATATGTTTTCAGCATACATGCTTATCTTGCTTATCTTTTCTATTTCATGCGGATGTTTTTGTTTTATTTCACCCCTTAGCCTCCCAATATTGTCTTCAGCTAATTTTAATAGCTTGTATATTCTTTCTACACTTACTGTTTTCCCAGGATAAGTAATGAATGAGATCAAACTAGCATTCCAGCCAGAACCTGTTCCTACTTCAAGAACATCGTCACTTTCTTCTATTCCAGCCAGAATCAGCATTCTAGCTACAGTGCTTGGCTGGCTTATTGTCTGGCCTCTGCCAATAGATAAAGCATTGTCTGAATAAGCTTCTTCTTCATCTTCATAAAAATGTTTTCTATCTACTCTTGACATTGCAAATAAGATCTTTGCTAATAATTTTTCTTCATCTTTTTTAAGAATAAACTTTTTATTATAATTAAGCACAGAATTCAACATTTCTTGCATCCTTTTAGGAGCTATCTGGATTATCTTCTCTGCATCACCCATGCACTTGCAAAATCACTCAACTTAATAAGCTTTACTATGTCACTTTGAAAGGAAAGGATTTAATCTGAACATTATTATTCTATAAATATAAAAACCCAAACTGACTTTATTTTTTATGCAGTATTCAATATTAACAGAGGTGTATGAAGAACTTTCTAAGACTAGTAAAGGATTAGAAAAAACCAAGACTATTTCTGAATTCTTAGAAAAAATAAAGAATGAGCCAGAAACAATTTATCTTTTGCAAGGCAGAGTTTTTCCTGATTATGATGAACGCGAACTAGGAATTTCTGATCAGCTTATTATTAAGGCCATAGCAAATGCTTGTGGTATTGAGACTACTGAGGTCGTAAGTAATTTCAAAAAACTTGGTGATTTAGGAAAAGCAGCAGAAGCTGTCATGAAAATCAAGAAGCAATCTACATTATTTTCTAAAAAATTAACTACTGAAAAAGTCCTTGATAACTTAAGAAAATTACCGACGCTAGAAGGCAAAGGAACTATTGAGAAGAAGATTGCTTTAGTAGTAGAACTGTTAAATTCAGCATCTAGTGTAGAAGCTAAGTATATTGTTAGGACAGTGCTTAGTGATTTAAAGATAGGTGTTGGTTCTGGAATCATTAGAGATGCAATAGTTGAACATTGTTTTAAACCACAGGATATCAAAGAAAAGAAAGAAAAGGTTGAGATAGTGCAGAGTGCATATGATAAATCTGCTGATTTTGCAGAGATTTATGAAAAGACATGCAAAGGAAAACTTTCTGAAATTAGTCTTTCTCCTGGAAAACCAGTAAAAGTAATGCTGTTTCCCAAGGCAAAAGATGTTGAAGATGCATTTAGGATTGTTGGAAAACCTGCTGCTTTTGAATATAAATATGATGGTTTTAGGATGATGATTAATAAATCTGAAGATGAAAACATCAAGATTTTTACAAGAAGGCTTGATAATGTGACTAGGCAATTTCCCGACGCTGTAAAATATATCAAAGAACATGTTAAAGGAAAGAGCTTTATTATTGATTGTGAAGCAGTTGGATATGATCCCAAGACAAAAATCTATATGCCTTTTCAAGCAATAAGCCAGAGAATCAAAAGAAAATATGATATTGAAAAGCTAGAAAAAGATCTGCCTATTGAACTTAATTTATTTGATGTTATTTATCTTAATGGCAACTCATTGATTAATGTTGCTTTTTCTGAAAGAAGAAAAGCATTAAAGAAGATTGTTAAGCCTGTTAAAAACAAGATAAAACTTGCAGAACAATTAATTACATCTGATAAGGAAAAAGCAGAAGAGTTTTATCAAAAAGCATTGAATGATGGACAGGAAGGAGTTATGGTTAAAAATCTGGAAGCGGGATATAAGCCTGGAGCAAGGATTGGTTATGCTGTTAAATTAAAACCAGAAGCAAAAGACTTTGATCTTGTTATTACAGGAGCTGAATGGGGAACTGGAAAAAGGGCTGGATGGCTGACTAGTTATGATGTTTCTTGTCGCGACGGAGATGATCTTCTTGAAGTAGGAAAAGTATCTACGGGTTTAAAAGAAAAACCAGAACAAGGGCTTTCTTTTGTTGAATTAACTGATAAATTAAAACCTTTGATAACAGAAGAAAAGGGAAGACATGTCAAAGTCAAACCAAAATTAGTTGTTACAGTTATGTATCAAAACATACAAAAAAGCCCAACTTATACTTCTGGATATGCATTGCGTTTTCCAAGGATAAAGATGTTAAGGCCTGATAGAGGAGTTAGTGACATAGCTACTTTAAAAGAGATTGAAATAGAAACTAAAAAATAATTTCTTCTAAAAATCGAAAAACTTATAAAGTCTGATTAAGTCTGCAACCTTACGTGAAAATGGCGAAAAATAAATTTAGAACCTCAAATAAATATCCTTATGATTTTGGAGAATTTGACAATGAAGACTTTCAAACATTAGCAAGACAAAAAATATTTTTGAAAATTCCTATTGCTGATTTTCATTATTCTAGAGATAGATCTGAAAAAGAAACTGCAAGAGAAATAGGAAGAAAATATATATCAGATCTTCAATTGCGAGAAAGTATGAAGGTTGCTTTACAATGCTGGTATGATGAAAGACTAGCTAGTAGTGCTGCATAATCTTTTTGTTAATTATGTTAATTTAAACTATCATATATATGAAAAACGTGAAAAATGGAAGAAATGTATGAATTTTTAAGAAGATCAAGAGAATATGAAACAAGAAGCGACACAAAGTCACTTGAAGTTGAATTTGCTAGCATGGGTCCTCGTCAAAATGTGGCTTTTAAGAAAGCTTGTTTAGATTTGGAGGAGCTTGTACCAATTTATGTTAGATGTGATGAAGAAAGTGAAAGGAACGTTATGAAGTTTAGGGTGGGACAGATTATAAGCAATTTTTTACATGAGATTGGAATTACAAACAGCAGAAGAACAGCTTATCAGGCAAGACTTTATGCTTTGTTTAACAGAAGACTTGCAGAAGCAAAAGATAAAGGACAAGAATAAAGATAGATTTTTATAACATTATTTCTTATTCTGGATATGAAGTATAAAGCAGGGGATAAAGTCAAGATTTCTACTGTAAAAGAAGATATAGAAGGTACTGCACTTGAAAGTTCTGATCCAGGTATTGTACTTGTAAAATTAAAAACAGGATATAATATTGGGGTTAAAAGAGAAGATATTCATAATATTCAAGTTCAAAGAAAAGAAAAGAAAAAAGAAACAGAAATCAAGTTTAAAGAAAAAAAAGATCTTCCTTATGTTGACATAATTATTACAGGCGGGACAATATCTTCTAGAGTTGATTATAAGACAGGAGCTGTAAAATGGGTCACAAAACCAGAAGAATTATTTCAGTTTTATCCTGAAATATTTGATATTGTGAATGTTAGAGAGATTCATGTTCCTTTTATGAAAGCTAGTGAGAACATGTCTAGCAAAGACTGGAAAAAAATAGCAGAAATATGCGAGAAAAGCCTTAACAACAAGCATATTACAGGAGTTATTATAACACATGGAACAGACTTTTTACATTATACTTCAAGTGCCTTGTCTTTCTTTCTTCGTGATCTGCATAAACCAGTTGTCTTGACTTATGCTCAGAGGTCTAGTGATAGGGCAAGTTCTGATGCTGCACTTAATTTAAAGTGTGCGGCCCTGGCTGCAAGGTCAAATATTGCAGAAGTAATGATTGTCGGTCATGAAAATGAAAATGATTCTTGCTGTCTTGCTATGCCTGGAACTAAAGTAAGAAAAATGCATACTTCAAAAAGAGATGCCTTCAAAGTAATTAATGCTAAACCCCTAGCTAGGATTTTCCCCGACGGAAAAATAGATGAACTTTCTAGTTATAATCCAAGAGCAAATTCAGGAAAAGTTAAACTTGACAGTGTGTTTAATGATAAAATTGCTTTACTCAAGGTTTTTCCTGGACAAGATCCTGAGATACTTGACAGTTTTATACATAAATATGAAGGTCTTGTTATTGAGGCTAGTGGCTTAGGTCATGTTCCAATGTCAGAAGAAGCAAAACACGATTTTTTACCTAGGATAAAGAAAGCAATTGATAATGGAATTGTTGTTTGCATGGCTCCACAGACATTATACGGAAGATTAGATCCATTGGTTTATAGCCCAGGACGCAATTTAGTTAAAGCAGGAGTGATTTTCCTTGAAGATATGCTGCCCGAGTGTGCTTTTATTAAACTGGGATGGGTGCTTGCGCATACTAACTGGAAGCATCAAATCAAGGAAAAGATGCTCGAGAACTTTGCTAAAGAAGTTAGTGATAGGCTTGAAGAATAATCATAATAAAAAAGAGGTTGAAATGAAGATATTGACATTGAACTGCGGAAGCAGTTCTATAAAATATAAGGTTTTTGAAGACGATAAACTGCTAGTTGGCGGACTTATTGAAAAAATTGGTGAGAAACCTAGTAAAATCAAGAATCATGCTGCTGGACTAAAATTAATGGTTGAACAGATTTTGGAGAGTGGAGTTGTTCATTCTATGAAGAAGATTGATGCAGTAGGGCATAGGGTTGTTCATGGCGGAGGACTTTCTAAGCCAAGCATAATTAATAAAAAAGTTTTAGGAATTATCAAGCATTTTTCCAGCCTTGCACCGTTACATAATCCTGTTAATCTTAAAGGAATTACTGAAATGAAGAAAATGCTGCCAAGAGTTCCACATGTTGCTGTTTTTGACACTGCATTTCATCAAACAATGCCAGAATATGTCAGAGCTTATGCTATTCCTCATAAATTTTTAAAACAAGGAATCAAAAGATATGGTTTTCATGGTATTTCTCATAAATATGTAGCATATAGGGCTAGCAAGTTGCTTGGCAAACCTATAGAGAAATTAAAATTAATAACTTGTCATTTAGGTGCTGGTTGTAGTGTTGCTGCTGTTAAAAATGGCAGAGTTTATGATACAAGCATGGGATTTACACCTTTAGAAGGTTTGATGATGGGAACACGCAGCGGAGACGTTGATCCTGGAGTGATATTTCATCTTATTAGCAAGTTCAAGATGAGTCCTAACAAAGTGAAGGAAATGTTGAACGAAGAATCTGGTCTTGATGGGGTTTCTGGACTTGGTAAGGACTTTAGGAAACTAAGAAAAGCAGCTAATGAAGGCAACAAGCAAGCTAGGCTTGCTATTGGAATGTTTTGTTATAGGATAAAAAAATATATTGGACAATATATTGCTGCAATGGAAGGAGTAGATGCTATAATATTTACAGGAGGAATAGGGGATAATAATTATGTTGTCAGGGATCTAGCCTGCGATATGCCTGGCCTTGGAATTAAAGTTGATAGTCATTTAAATGAACATGTTCTTGGTAAAGAAGGAATCATTAATGCAGCAGATTCTAAAGTAGATATTATGATTATTCCAACTGACGAAGGCAAAATGATTGCTAGAGAAGTCTTAGAAATTCTAAAATAAGTAAAAATAAATAATAAAAAGAAATTATTTTATAGCTAGTTTTATTCCGCCTGATTTCTTAGCTATAAAGTTATATACTAGAGCAAACAACATACTTATAAGCCCCCATAAGATTCCAAATAAAACCAAGTACCAAAATGGCACTGCTATTAATTGGGTGCTTGTAACTTGTTCAAATCCTTCTAATTGCTGAAACATAGGATTATTTGAGATTTGATACATCATTACAGACATTAACAAACCTAAAACAAATCCTGCAACTGCTCCTAGTAATGCAAAGACTTTTCCTACACTCAAAACTTTAAAGCTGTTTATTTCGACGGTTTTTTTCTCGGCTTTTGCCATAATGGTTTTTATGAACTTTTCTTTAAAAAGTCTCTCCTTATTATATTGTAACTTACTAGGAGTGACAAATACAAAGGTTTATAAGTTTATAAAAATTAAGCTAATTTATGAAAGATTTTACATTGCCTGAACATGATCTTGACAAAATTACTGTTAAAGAATCTATTAGAGGAATTGAAGAGCTTCGTGAAGCTAGAGGCATTGGAGCATATATTTGTGGAGGTCTAGCTGTAAGCAGCTATCTTCCTGCATCTAAGAGAAGAAGCACCATTGACCTGGATTTTACACTTTGTTGGGGAGGCACTACTGAGGAATTTAAAGAATTAATCAAACCATTTGTTAGCCATATTGAAAGCAAAAGATGGAAAGTTGGTTTTAAACGTGCTGGTAAAACTTATGATCTAACGGTTAAAGCACCATTTGATACATTGCTAGTTCAACACCAAAGAAGATCAAAAAAGAATTTTGAAGCGAACAGAGCAAGTTTTGAAAGAGAGGTTGAAAACAGCAGATATGTTTTTAGAGGAAATCTTGCTTACCATGTTCTTAGTCCAGAAGATATCGCAGTTCATAAGGCAAGCAGAATCTTGATTTTTCAAAACAGGTTTGGGATAGAACTTCCTGAGGACTATAGATTCAGACATTTAGACTCAATATCTAAACAATTAAGACAAAAAGTAATTGAATTAGGCAAAAATGCAGATTCACATGATGTACTTCAATTAAGAACTTATTATGATATATATGATATTAAGGCTCTTGCAGAACATCCAGGACTGAACATAGCCTATTTTAACAGGGCTTTAAGAGACTGGGAAAAAGATTTTGTCAATCATAATTCTGTTGCAAGATTATTAAAAGACATTGGAATAACAATTGACTAATTATCATCAGTTTTAAATATCTCATGTTCTTACATTTTTTATGACAAAAGAAGTGAAATTAAAATCAGGACTAGAAATACATCAGCAGCTAGATACTAGAAAGCTATTTTGTAATTGCCCAAGTATTTTAAGGCAGGAAGAGCCAGACTATGTTGTTGAAAGAAAACTGCATGCTGTTGCAGGTGAGACAGGAGAAGTGGATATTGCTGCTAAGCATGAAGCAAGCAAGGAATTAAGTTTTGAATATGAATGTTATAATGATAATACTTGTCTTGTTGAATTAGACGAAGAACCACCGCATCAAATAGACAAAGAAGCTTTGAAAGTTGCTATACATGTTGCTTTATTGTTAAACTGCGAGATTATTCCTAACACACAAATAATGAGAAAGACTGTTATTGATGGCAGTAATGTTTCTGGATTTCAAAGAACTGTTTTAATCGCAAGAAAGGGTTATATACAAACTAGTGAAGGAAGAGTTAAGATTGATAGTGTTGCTTTAGAAGAAGATGCAGCAAGAAAAGTTAAAAAAGGTGATGGAAAGGTTGTTTATAGACTTGATAGATTAGGAATCCCTCTTGTTGAGATAGCCACTAGTCCTGATATTACTACACCCAGTCAGGCAAAAGAAGCTGCTCTGCATATTGGAGAGATATTAAGGGTATGCAAAGTTAAAAGAGGCATTGGAACAATCAGACAAGACATTAACATAAGTATTCCTGGACATCCAAGAATAGAGATTAAAGGCTTTCAAGACCCCAAGATAATGATTAAGACAGTAGAATTAGAAGTTGAAAGACAAGAAAAGAATTTGAAAAGCAAGAAAAAACTTGCTGGAGAAGTAAGAAATGCTTTGCTAGATGGTAAGACTGAATTTCTTAGACCTTTGCCAGGAGCAGCAAGAATGTATCCAGAGACAGACTTGCCTTTATTGCATATTTCTAGAGACTTGATAAATGAAGCAAAAAAGACATTGCCCAGGCTAAAATCAGAAGTAAGGTCTGAATTAAAACAAAAAGGTCTTAGTGAGGAACTTACTCGGTTGATATTGCAGCAAGGAAAAATAAATGAATTTCAAGAATTAATGCAAATTTGTGGAAATGCAAATGTTGTTGCTAAAACACTTGTACTTTGGCCTAAAGAGATTAAGACAAAGTTAAAGATTAGTGATGAGAAGTTTGATGAAAAAGTACATATTGATACTTTTGAGACCATTCTAAAAGCTTTTAATGATAAAACTATTAATGAATCTGATATTAAACATATTATAGAAAAGATTGTTAAAGGGACCAGTGTTAAAGAGGCTTTGAAAAAAGAAAAAATAGAGAATCTTGAAGAAGAAATATTGAAGTTAGTCAAAGAAAAACCAGGACTTTCGATAAATGCTTACATGGGGCTTGCAATGGCAAAGTTTAAAGGCAAAGTTTCCGGTAAAGATATAATGGATATTTTGAAAAGAGTGGTGAAATGAAGTTTATAGAAGAAACAGAAAAAAAAATAAATTGGAAGAAACTAATCGCAGCTTTAGTTATCTGTTTAACTGCAGCCTTTATTGGATCTTATTTTACTTCAAGTTCAATTGAAGATTGGTATTATACTCTTGAAAAGCCAGGATTCACTCCTCCGAACTGGATCTTTGGCCCTGTTTGGGGTGTGTTGTATATTTTAATGGGAGTTTCTCTTTATCTTGTTTGGAAAAAGGGAGAATTTAGAAAAGATGTAAAACTTGCAATGGATGTATTTGGAGTGCAATTAGTTTTGAATATATTATGGTCTTTCTTTTTCTTTTACATACAAAATCCCTTGGCTGGATTCATAGAAATAATTGCGTTGTGGTTTATGATCCTGTTGAATGTTTTCTTGTTCTATAAAATATCAAAGCCAGCAGCATATTTACTCACTCCATATTTAATGTGGGTGGCTTATGCAGCAAACCTTAATCTTTACATCTGGCTATTGAATTGATAAAAAAAAGAAAAAAATAAAATTTAGAAATAGATTTTTATTTCTTGACTAGCATATATAATTTATATAAACCAGCAAGACCAACTAGACCATAAACTATCTTTGTAAGTGTTCCTACGCCAAGGATCATCTCAACTAAATTATAGCCAAGAGCTTCAAGTCCCCAGTTTAGGGCTCCTACAATTACTAAGATAACTACGACCAAGTCAAGTGTAGACATCTTTCCTTTCATTTTTAACCCCCTTTTAATTATGTTATTATTAGTATTGGATGCTTTTTATACCTTTTTACTAGTGGTTAATTTTATAAATCTATTACTGCTTGATGATTTATGTTAAGAACACACACTTGTGGTGAGTTAAGAAAAAAAGATGCTGGAAAAAAAGTCAAATTATGCGGCTGGGTAGATACAATTAGGGCGCATGGCAAGATTATGTTTGTTGATTTAAGAGATAGATATGGAAAAACCCAGATTGTCCTAAAAGGAGAATTTGATTTAAAACAAGAATATTGCATTAGAGTTACTGGAGAAGTTAAACAAAGAAAAAAAGGCGCTGAAAACAAAGAACTAGAAACAGGAGAAATAGAAGTTCTTGCTGATAATGTTGAAATATTTAATAAATCACCTGTTCCGCCTTTTGAAATCGGCGATGAAAAAGTAGGAGAAGACATTAGATTACAATACAGATATTTAGATTTAAGAAGCAAGAAAATACAAGACAATCTAATTTTAAAACACAAAGTATACAAAGCAATCCATGATTTTATGGATAAAGAATCATTTGTTAATATTGATACCCCTATTTTAGCTAAAAGCACTCCTGAAGGTGCAAGAGATTATTTAGTTCCAAGCAGAGTTCATGCTGGAAAATTTTATGCTCTGCCTCAAAGCCCTCAATTGTTAAAACAATTAATGATGATTTCTGGCATGGATAAATATTATCAGATTGCCAGATGTTTTAGAGATGAAGATTTGAGAGCAGATAGACAGCCAGAGTTTACACAACTTGATATTGAAATGAGTTTTATTGATGTTGATGATATTATCAATGAGATGGAAAAATTAGTTAAGCATATTTTTAAAGAGACTTTAGGAATTAGTTTGAAAACACCGTTTCCAAGAATGACATATGATGAAGCTATGAAGAAATACAAGAGAGACAATCCTGATGTTAGAAAAAAAGGAGAAAAATTCGCTTTTATTTGGGTTGTTGATTTTCCAATGTTTGAATACAATGAAGAAGATAAAAAATGGTATGCTAAACACCATCCATTTACATGTCCTGATGAAAAAGCAGATTATTCTAAACCAAAGAATGTCAAAAGCAAAGCATATGACCTAGTTTTAAATGGAAGCGAGATAGCTGGCGGCAGCATAAGGATTCATAATTCAGAGATTCAAAAAAAGGTGTTCAATATCTTAGGGATTGATGACAAAGAAGCAAAAAATAAATTTGGATTTTTGTTAAGTGCTTTAAGTCATGGCGCACCCCCGCATGGAGGAATTGCATTTGGTCTAGACAGGCTATTGCAAGTAATGACTGGATCTGAAAGCATAAGAGATGTTATTGCATTCCCAAAAAATAAAGCAGCACAAGATATGATGTTAGAATCTCCTTCTGAAGTAAAAGAAGAACAATTAAGAGAGGCCCATATTAAACTTGATGTGCCTAAAAAAGAAATTAAGAAAAAAAGCAAATAAAAAATGAAAATTCTTGCAATAGGAGATCCACATGGGGATCTTAAAAAGATTAAGAAAATTCCTATCAAGGATGTAGATTTAATTCTTTTAACAGGTGATTTAGGTAAAGCAGATTTTGCAAGAAAAAGATTTTTTGATAATATTAAAAGAAAACAACAAGGACTTCCTGAACTAGAAGAAACTCCAAAAGATGCAAGGGATTCTTATATGGAGATTCATAATTCTACAATAGAATTATTAAGATATTTATCAAAATATGCGCCGGTTTATGCTCTTCAAGGGAATGTTGGTATTGCAACTCCTTCTCGCGTTAAGGAAGTTAAGGAAGAACATGGAATAAAAGTTCCATGTACAAGAGATCAAATAGACAGAATGTCAAATGTTGGAATTGTAAAAAATAGATTAAGAGTATTTAAAGAATTAAGAGTAGGATTTTTAGAATTTTTTACAGATATTTCATGGGTGAAAGAGTTTAAGCCAAGAGATTACAGAGAAACAATGGCAAAAGCAAGAAAACAAACAGAAAAAGCAAAAAGAATCTTAAGAAGATTTGATGGAGATTTAGATATTTTAGTTTGTCATCAGCCGCCCTATGGGATTCTTGATAGGGTCAATTTTCCAGGAGCACCCAAAAATTGGCAGGGAAAACGTGCTGGAAGCAAGGCCGTATTAGATTATATTAAAAAATATCAACCTAGGCATGTATTCTGTGGACATATACATGAAGCAGAAGGCATGAAGAAACTAGGAAAGACCTTAGTTTATAATCTGGGTGTTGCAGGACATGTTGTTGTTGATATATAATTAACTTTATTAAACTAGGTTTATTCTTTAGAAAATGGATAAAGAGGACATTAAAAAGCAGGCAAAAAAGATTCTTGATAATTTTGCAAAGGCACTTGAAAGTGTGAAAGCTGAAGAAGAAAACGTAGAGAGAGATTCTGATAGAAGAGAAGAAAAAGAACCTAATGAACCTAATGAAGAGTTCAGAAAAATAATTCTTGAAAATGCTCCAAATAAAAAAGAAGGATGTATTGTAGCTGAAAAAGGAAAATGGACAAAATGACATTTGTGGAAAAAGTAAAAAAACAACTTGAAAAAATTAAGAAAGAGAACAAAGAGATAAATGCAATTTTGCAAGTTAATCCTAAGGCTCTTGAACAAGCTAAGGAAATTGAAAAGAAAATTAAAAGCAAGAAAGCAGGAAAACTTGCTGGAAAAACAATTGCAATTAAATCAAATATAAATGTTCTTGGTTTAAATTCTAGCTGCGCCAGCAAAACACTAGAAAATTATAAAGCTAGTTATGATGCTACTGTAATAAAGAAGATAAAAGAAGAAGATGGTTTGATTATTGGAATTGCTAATTGTGATGAGTTTGCTTGTGGTTCTAGTGGCAAGAATTCAGCTTTTGGCCCAACTAAAAATCCAAATGCAATTGATAGGATTCCTGGCGGTTCAAGCAGCGGAAGTGCTGCAGCTGTTGCAGCTGGTTTTTGCGATTTGGCTTTAGGAAGCGATACTGGAGGAAGTATCAGAAGTCCTGCAAGCTGCTGCGGAGTTGTTGGAATGAAACCTAGTTATGGGGTAGTTTCTAGGTATGGATTAATAGACTTAAGCATGAGTTTAGATCAAATTGGACCTTTTGCTAATAATGTTGAAGATGCCCTAGTCTTGTTAAATGTGATTAGAGGAAAGGATGAAAATGATTCAACTAGCCTAGAAAGTAAAAAAGTTGAGATTAAAAAACTAGGTAAAATAAAGATTGGTGTTCCTAATGTTAAGGCAGATAGTAAAATCAAGGAATTGATTGAAAATAAGTTAAAAGAATTAAAGAATGTAGAAATTGTTAAGATTAAATTACCTCATGTGCATCTTGCTACACAAACTTATTATCCGATTGTTTATACTGAATTTTTTTCAGCAACTAGAAAGTTTGATGGAAGAAAATATGGAAAGAAAATTGAAGAAGTTTGCGGCGAAGAAGTGTTGAGAAGAATTCTTGGAGGAAAGGAAATAAGCCAAGCAGAATATAAAGGAAAATACTATAGAAAGGCACTGCAAGTAAAAGGACTTATTAAAAAAGAAATTGAACAAGCACTTGATAAGGTTGATGCAATAATAATGCCCACTCTTCCTGTATTGCCTTGGAAACTAAACAGCAATATTTCTGTTGAAGAAGAATATGCAAGTGATGCTTTAACTGTACTTGCCAACCTTGCTGAAATACCAGCAATATCAATTCCTGCTGGAGAAGTAGGAGGAATACCTGTTGGAATGCAAATACTTGGAAAAAGAATGACCGAAAGCTTAATATTCTCTATTGCCTATTATATTCATAGTTTGAAAGGAGGTAAAAAATGACAATAACAGAAATTTTAGCATTGATTTTTGTAATTGCTATAGTCTTGAAATTATTGATGTTGCTTTGTTGTCAAAAGAAATCTTATAAGAAAGCTAAGTATTTCTTAGAAAGACCAAAGACAGCTATATTCCTATCACTTGTTGTATTGGTGGTGGCTGGATATTTCTTATTTCAAGAAATGAGTGTAATACAAGTTGCAGCAGCTGCTTGGATTGTACTTGCGATTGAAGCAATACTCTTCTTTGCATGTGATCAATTAGATGACATGAAAGAAGTTTACAAAAAAGCTTTTACAAAGAAAGGCTTTTTGAAAAGAAACTGGTTTGGAGCAATTCTTATGGTAATTGTTGCTTTCTGGTTGGTCTTAGAGCTTTTCTTATAATTTTTTATTTATTATTTTTCTTTTTTATTTCTTAGAACTACTTCTGTATGGGGATATGCTATTTCAACATCTTTTGCTTTAGACACATTATCAAATACTTCTTTTGTTATAGAACTAGAAATTTCCTGCACCATTTTTGCTGGCGCAAAATATCTTACATGAACATTAATCCCACTTGGCTGAAAATATGTTAATATCCAAGGTTTTTTAGGAGCATCTTTTAAGTATGGTTTTAATTCTTTATTTGCAACTTCTTCCATTATCTCCATTGCTTTGTCTAGATTGCTTTCATAAGTGATACTAAGAACCACCTGATCCAAAGTATCTTCTCCTCTTAGTGTGTAATTGACTATGTTTTGATCAAATAAACTTGCATTGGGGATTAAGACAACTCGGCCAGAGTTTTCTTCCCCACCAACAATTCCTCCAACCTCTTTTAAGTAAATATGCGTGAGAGTTACGTCTGAAACATCTCCCTTTATACTTCCTATGATTACTCTGTCTCCGATTTCAAAGGGCCTTTTTACTACTACCATTATCCATGCAGCCATTCCAGTTATTGGTCTTTGCAATGCCCAACCTAATGCAGCTGAAAACAATCCAAGACCTAGACCAAAACCTGTCCAAGATCCTGCCTTAGAAAATATAACTGCAAGAATTACAATAAGATAGAACACATAAGTTATAATCCTTGAGAATATTTTAACATTTGAAATTTGAGCCTTTGTTCTTGCTCTTTTTAAGATAGCTCTTTTGACAAAACCCATGATTATATTAAAAATAACCAATGTAATAACTACAGCAATAATTGTCTTAAAATAAGGGATTGTCCCATTAAGTTTGGCTATCACCTCTTGATAATTCATGGATTTAATATTCTTTTTTTGTTTATATACCTTGTTATTAGTTAGTTTTTTATATACAATTTTTCTTTTAAAATCATGAAGTTTAAAGCTTTAGAAATTGAATGGTTAGGACATGCTGGATTTTTGATTCATAGTGACCGAGTTATTTATATTGATCCTTATAAAATTAATACAGATGAAAAAGCAGATCTTATTTTAATTACACATGGGCATTATGATCATTGTTCTTTAGAAGATATTGATAAGATTGCTAAAAAAGGAACGATTGTTGTTTGCCCTGCTGATTGTCAAAGCAAATTAGTGAAATTAAGCCAAGAAGTTGATATTAAGGTCTTGACACCTGGCAAAGAATTACTTCTTAAAGGAACTAAAGTAAAAGCATTTCCTGCTTATAACCTAGAAAAACAATTTCATCAAAAAGAAGATGATTGGAACAGTTATTTACTTGATACACTAGCTATCAAGATATATCATGCTGGAGATACTGATTTAATTCCTGAAATGTCTAGATTAGGAGAGATAGATATTGCTTTACTGCCTGTAGGTGGAAATTTTACAATGGATTTTGAAGAGGCTATTAAAGCAGCAGACACAATAAGACCTAAAATAGCAATACCAATGCATTATGGGGAAATAGTGGGGACTAAGGAAGATGCAGAGAAATTTGTTCAAGGCTGTATTGAAAAAGGAATTAATGCCCAGCTTCTGGAGAAAAGATGAAAGTAACAATTATAGGAACTGGTGATATAGAAATAATTCATAAACATACTAAGACAAAAGAAAAAGATTTGAAAAAACTTATTGAAGATACTGCAAAACTGCTTGTTGATATTGGTGCTGAGATTATAATTTTGCCTGCAAGAGGTATTCCTTATGATTTTGCTAAATTATACAAAAAATTGGGTGGTAAAAAAGTTATAGGGCTTATTCCTGCAAAATGTCCTTTTTACGGCCCATATACTATGAAAATTATTGGCGAGTATCTTGATGTTATAGATGAAAGACAAGAATTTGATTCTTGGTATGATGTTGATGGAAATATAGCAACTTTAGGAGATTTTACAATTTGTTTTGGTTTATCAGCAGGAGTTATGGCTGAAATATCTGAAATGAAATATAATTTAAAATACAAAGGAAGAAGTACAAAATTAGTAATATTTGAACAAACAATTTCAAGAAAACTACATAATGAAGTTGAAGAAAGTGTTAAACCTGTTTATGTTAAATCTATTGAAGAACTTAAAAAAGTATTAAAATGAAGTTTGAAGAAAAAAAGAAAAAGCAGCTTTCTAAAAATGATTTAAGTGATAAAGGCGGCTGGGATAAAAAGATAGTTAGTTTATGTAATAAGTTAAATAAAAGGAAAGAATATTATACAACTTCAAGTTGTGCTGGCAGAATTATCTTGTTAAAAAACGAGATAGAGAAAAAACCAAGTTTATTTCTTTTTAGAACACATGATAAGATTACATTTTCCCAGATAAAGGAAGCACTTCAAGAAGCTAGGTCTAGCAAAGAGGCAGTCTTAAAACAAGAGCCCTGTATATTACATGTTGCTTGTAGCTCGCTAGAAAAGGCACAAGAAATTGTTGATAAGGCAAAGTTTTGCGGTTGGAAACGAAGCGGAATTATGGCTACTAAGAAAAGGTTTGTTTGTGAGTTAATGTCTACTGAGCATTTAGAGCTTCCTGTAATTTCAGGTGGCAAGATCTTGGTAGATGATGATCTTTTGAAAGTCCTAGTAAAAACAGCTAATTCTAAACTAGAAAGGGCTTGGAGCAAGATAAAGAAGCTTGAAAAGCTGGTTTAAGCTTATATATTTTTTAGTATCATAATAATTAAAAACTGTTTTTGCAGATTAATACAATGGATGACAGAATGAGGAGAATGATAAGTGCCGGAGCAGAAGGAATTGAAAGACTTTATGGTTCTTCATCTCCTGAAGACGCTGTTAGAGTCTATTCTGAGACTTTAGAAAATATGGAAAGAGCAAAAAGAGGAGAGGTATCAGAGCCTAAAAAAACAGAGGGAATCAAACTGCCTGAAAATCTGGCAATTAAAGTCTTAATGGAAAGCCTTGTCCATAGATTTGGTGATCAAGCAAGAACACAATTTCCTACTTTTTATACATTTTTTGAAATGCAAGGAGAAGACCTTGATAATGCTACTGTTAGAAAATTAAGAGGAGAATTTGAGCAAATAAATGGATTAATTAATGGTGATTTAGAATTAGGAATTGTTCAGGGCTCTCGGTTTGTTTATGTTAAAGCGTTTGAAGGTAAAGGTACATTATCTCCACATGCTCCTTTTATGGCAAGACAACTTATTAGGCCCGATGTAGATTATGATGCAAAATCAAGATTAAATATGCATATTCAAGATTCTTTAGCTATGTGTGATGAAGCAATAAGAAGAAATTGCGGATTTGGGACATATTCACGTGAAGCTTAAATTAATGAATTTTAATAATTTTAATTTACAATGTTAAGATGAACAAATCTAGATTAGATCAAGTAATAGTGAGTCCAAGAAATTGGCCTGGTAAAGATTTTCTTTTAGTGCAGCCAGGAGATTTAACAAAATTTGCTGCACAAGGCAATGGAGTTTATGGATTTCAAAAACATGATGGAAATCCTATTAAATATGATTCCCCGCATGAAGCAAATGGTGGGATTGTTTTTTTTGATTGTAGCCTAAAAAAAGAAGATTTTGAAGCATTTTTACGAATGATGCATATTAGAGTTGATAGTAAAGATTATGCTGCTTTTTTTCATGAATCTGAAAAACCAGTTAAAGATAGATATTTTAAACAAATGAGAATAATTTCTAAGTTTGGTCTTAGATTTATGTTTCAAACTATTGATGATCTAGAATATAAAAATTTTGAAGAACAAAAACTGCCTCTTGGAAATGCTCTTTGGGAATTTATGAATGCAGAAGCACATAGATTTGGAACTATGTTGGGAGATCCGAGAATTGAAGGAAAAATGGGTGGAGATGGGTATTTTGCAAGAGAAAAACTTAGTTTTGGCTTTATGCTAGAAAATGATTATCATAGAGTGTATAGGATTTGGAGCAGGGCTTGGTTAGTTACAAAATAACCTTATTTCTGTTGTAATTAAAAAATAATAACTTGTTTTCAGAAGATTTAAAAAGATTCGAGAATTAGTTATAATGAATCTACCCAATTGCCGTTGGATAAATTCGTTGATTATATGAATTCTTTTTGTCTTATTTAGTAATACGAAGGGTCACAAGTATATAAACCTTTCGTTGAATAAATAAAAGGAGGTTAAAACAAAGATGGTGTTAGACTTTGCAAAAGAGGCAATAGACAATGCAACTACACACAGTATTAACTTTGACGAGTTAAAAGCTGGAAAAGCCAATATCAAAGTTTTTGGAGTTGGTGGTGGTGGTTGTAATACTGTAACTTGGCTTTTTAACAAAGGTATTAATGGTGCAGGAATTTATGCACTGAACACTGACGCACTACATCTTAGTATAACTAAAGCAGATGAAAAGCTCCTTATTGGTAAAGAACTTACCAGAGGACTTGGTTGTGGAGGTTATCCAAAGAGAGGTATGGAAGCTGCCAAAGAAGCTCTTTCTGATATAAAAAAGTCTGTCGGCAATGCAGATATGGTATTTATTGTAGGCGGCGAAGGCGGCGGTACTGCAACAGGAGCAATGCCAGTAGTTGCTCAAACCGCTAAAGAAGCAGGCGCAGTTGTAATTGGTGTTGTAACAATGCCTTTTGAGTGTGAAAAAGCTAGAATAGACAAAGCTGAATTTGGTCTTACTGAGTTGCGTGAAAGCACTGACACTGTTATTGTAATTGACAATAACAGACTAGTAGACATAGCTGGAAATTTGCCAATTGAACAAGCTTTTGCAGTTGCTAATGAACTTGTTAGTACAATGATAAAAGGAATCGTGGAAACAATTACCTTGCCTTCATTGATTAACTTGGATTACGCTGACGTCTCTTCGATTATGAAGAACGGTGGCGTAGCAGTCATTGGGATTGGGGAGGCTGACACAACTCATAGAGTTGATGATGCAGTTCAACAGGCATTAAGCCATCCTCTGCTAGAAGTGGACTACAAAGGAGCAACTGGGGCGTTAGTCCATGTTACTGGTGGATCAGACTTAAAGCTTGAAGAGTTCAGTAATATCGGAAAACTTGTAACAGAAAATTTGAGCCCAGAGTCATCAGTGATCATTGGAGCTAGAATCAACAAAGACTTTACCGGAAAGGTCAGAGTTATAACCATAATGACTGGCGTAAAAAGCCCATACATATTGGGTAAGCCAAATTATGAGCAGACAAACACAATGAAATCAGAGATGTCTGACCTTGGTATAGAAGTGTACAGATAACTTTATACCGGTCTCACCAAGACCGGTCTTTTTTCTTTATTTTTTTATATTTCTTAGATTAAGTACGAAGAGCCGGTGTGGGCGTAATACCTTTTTGGAACAATAATCCTTAAAAATATGGATTATCTTGAAAAATATGGATGATGATCTAATCTTAAATGTTAGGGGTGCTACAGGTCCTAAAGTTTTAGGGATATTTGGTGTTGAAGCTGAACTGCCTCAAGTAAAATTTTTAAAAGGATTGCCAGGAATTACAGGTTTCGCATATACTAAAAATGAGGGAGAGGAACATATTGCAGTTGATCCCAATTATAATGACCGCCCTAATGCAATGGTGGATTTAGTTTGGGGGATGACTGAAGAGCTTTCACATTTTTGCCATTATATGCTTAATAGAGACCTCTTTATGAGAAAAATTGATTTAACAGAAAATCCTAATGTTAAAGACAATAATGAACTATTGGAAATGGATAATCTTACCGAGTTTATAGCAAGAATGGGAGGTCTTGCTTCTGATTTTGTCTCTCCCCCAGATTTTGGAATGACAATGGACGCTTGGTTGAAACTGAGAAAAGCTACTAGAGCAACATCTAAAAAAGGTTTTGAAAGATATGTAAAACAACATCCAGATTATGCTAAAATGGTTTCATATGCAAGTGCTAGAGTTTGGGGAACAGGACTTGCAGACGCTTTTGCAGGCATTGAAGGAATCAAGAAAAACATTCCAAAATATAGAAAAATATTAAGGGCTCTTACTCAGTGTGATACTTTTGATGAGGCTGCAGATGTATTTGAAAAATATATGCCCGGATCAGAACAAGCAAGAGAACTTAGATTTGTTAAAGAAAAACTTTTTTCAAGATCTTAAAAATTAATATCTTAGATTTCTTGTCTTGCTGGAGGCTGCATATATTTATTGCCCCATTTTTCCCAGAAAACTAAACTACCTAGGTCTGCTTTGCGCCTTGTTTTTCCTTTGTTTTTTGTGTCTTCATAACCAATAGGCAGTATTGCTTCAACTTCTACTTCATCAGGAATCTTTAATAGTTTCTTGATGCCTTTATCATAAAATGCTCCAACCCAGCAACTTGCTAAGCCAAGTTCTTCTATCTTTAATAAAAAGTTCTGTATTGCTGCTCCTGCTTGCTGTCTTGCATATCTTTTTCCTCTTTTTTCATAATTTAACACTAGATTTTCATCTTTAGAACATGCGACTACTAGGAACTTTGCAAATTTGATCCAGTCTTGCTGGCAATTTTCTGCAATTTCATCAATTGTTTTCTCATCTTTAACAATCAAAAATTTTATTACTGGAATATTTCCTGCTGCTGGAGCAAGTCTTGCAGCATTAATAGCGTGAGTAATATCACGCCAAGAAGGCATTTTCTTAGTAAATTTTCTAACACTATGCCTCTTTTCTATTATATTATCAAGCTTTCTAGCTTTCATAAAAACTACAAGTAACCGGGGTATAAAAAGATTATGAGACGTCTCTGCGAGGACTCGAACCTCGGACCTACTGATGTCTGAAATCTTTCTGATGTTCTGAGGATTTCTGAACACCTCAAAAATCAGGGATTTTTGATGTTAACAGTCAGCCGCTCTACCTACTGAGCTACAGAGACCCAATTTAAGAAGAAATAGTTTATTTTTAAAGATATTGTTATTCTTTCTCTTCTTTTATCTTTAATCCAAGGTCTTCTGGTTGTGGCTTTTTCCTTGCTCTTTCTAGATAACCATAGACCTTAGAGGTCTTAGAACCATGAATTAGATTGGTTATTGCATTTTGAGCATCTTTTATTTTTTCAGCTGGACCAATGATATTTACTAGGCTGCCTTTTAAAGTTATAAAACAATCAGATAATTCCCTCATAACCTCTAATGTCCTGCCTTTTTTCCCTATTATTCTTGCTTTTACACTAGTAAGGTCTTTTTTTCTTGTAAAATCTTTAATAGGAATTTCTTCAAAAATATAATCTTCATTTAACAATAGAAGTGCTACATCTATTGAAAATCCTTTATCTATTGCTTCAAACACACTTTCTGCAATATATTTGTTATATTCTTCACCTTCTGTTACTTCAATTTTTTTACCAGAAATCTCTATCTTGATGTTAAGTCTTTTTTGCAGTCGAGCATGATTTGCTTGTATCTTTTTGATTGTTTTTATATCAAAGATCTGCATTTTACTATTTATAGTTCAGGAATATTATCTAAATAGCCTCTTTTTTTTAGCCATTCAACTTGAGTAGGATTGTATTTGAATAATATGTCTCCTTTTTCTTTATCAAATTCCCATGGCTGAACAATAACTATATCTCCTTCTCTTACCCACAGTCTTCTCCTTAATCTTCCTGGAACTCTGCAGTTTCTAGAAACACCATCTAGACATTTAATGATCATTCTATTTCCACCTACTCTTTGTTCAACTACTCCAAGTATTTCACTCCCTTGAGGCAATTTAACTCTAATTGGTCCTTCAGGAGTTTCTCCTTTCTTTTTACTTTTATTTTTTTGCCAAGGTTTTTTAAACATTTTTAAATATATTGACTTTGATTTATAAAACTATACTTGTCTATAGGAGAACTAGTGCATAAGGAATGCCTTTGATTTCTTTTATGCCTTCTTTGTTTATTAATCCTAGCTTCAAAGCAATGTTTGTACTTTGCTTACCAACTATGTTGAATGTAGCATCTCCTGCTGCATAATCTTTCATCAGTTCAATAAGATCTGGCTCATCAACTTTGTCACCGCCAAAGAAATTATCTTTAACATCAAGTATTTTTTTACCGTCTTCAAAAGTCTTTCCTAGCAAGTCTTCATCACAAATTGCTATTATTTCTCTATATGCTTTATGTGTTTTTACATACATTTTATCTAGAAAATTATTTACCTTTTCTTCCTCTTGCCCTTAAACTTGGTCTTACTTTAAGCTCTCTGGTCTTTTTTCTAAGACCTCTTGATTTTTTAGCTGCAGAAGTCAGTCCTTTATATGCTCTTCCTTTATTTTCTGGTTTAACTATCCATTTGTAGTTCTTATCTTTCTTGATTTCAGGTTTGTCTGGATCAAGCATTATGACCTCGAAAAAATAATGTTTTCCATCTTGCCCTAGTTTATATGAGTTTAGGACTTCTAGGTTAGGGTGTTTTTTAGCTGCTCTTTGTTCAGCAACCCAGGTATAATTCATCTTCAATATCTTTTTATTGGTCTGTCTTTTGCTTCTTCTCCCTTTTTTTCTCTTTGGATTTTGCCTTCCGCCCCTTAAAACTCTTACTCTATAGACAACTATGCCTTTTTTATCTTTATAACCAAGAGTTCTTGCACGGCCAATATCAGTTGGTTTATCTGCTTTTACAACTGAATCGCCTTGCCTCCAATTGATCATCTTGCTCTGGAGGTTATTTCTTATATTGGCTTTAATGTACTTATAAGCATTCATAGAAATCATATAAAACAGACGTTTTTAAAGCTTTTTAATTAATCTCTATCTTTTTTCTTCTCTCTTTTCTTCTACTTTTAGCCTTCTCCACTCTCTGATTTGTTCCTCTATTCTTCTTTCAAAATAATCAGAGGTGGGGTTATCAACAGCTTTGTAATCTGGGCTAGTAATAATTTCTGGTCTTAATCCCATGTCATCAACTGGAACTGTTACACAAGCCATCCCTTCTAAACTATTTCCTTGATCATCTTTTGGACATGAACTACTAACACCATAGATTGTAGCATCTAATTCATGGGCCCATACAGTTGCATTTCTATAGCCTTTTGCAAATATATCTAAAGAACAAGAATTTGTATATTCTGCTCCGTCTAATATTCTTTTAGTTCTTGGTGATAAAATTATGTCTGTCATTTTAATCTGCAGTTGCAACGTTTATTTGAAATGCAAGCCTTTGATTTGCTTCAAGTTTTCTTGCAATTTTAGGCAATCCAAGGTTTTCTATATCATTACCTGTCCTTATTCTTTCTTCATCAGAATTAAGATTATCAATGAATGGGCAAACAGCATAATCGGTGCCATCTAATTCTTTTATACTCTTATAGAATTCACATCTAGAATGATGCATTCCTTTTCTATGGAATCTTACATAGCATCCATAGCATCTTTTTTCTTGTTTTTCATTCATATTAATGTTTAACCTCTAATCTTTATTAATATTAGTAGTTTATAAAGCTTTCTATTTGTTACTACTTCTTAGTAACATTTAAAAGGCTTAAAAGCCATTGAACCTGTATGATAATGGAAAAGATAAACGGCAAAATAAAGAACTCTGATGGAGATGAAGTAAATAAGCTCATAATGGGGATTGAAGAGCTCATAAATGCGAATTCTCTGGTTTTATTAGATACAAGTGCGCTTACATTTGATATAACAAGCTGTTTTAATATAGACGAAATGCGCGCTGCAAAAAACAAAGATAAAGATTTTTTAAAGAAAATGAATATTCCTCAAGAAGTTCTTAAACAAAGTGTAGAATATAATGGTTTTCTTGCTATGTTATTGAGAATAGGGTATAGATTAAGGGTTTTAGACTGTGCAATTAGAGAATATCCTACTGCAAGAAATGGACATATAGATCAGTTTGGATTTCATTATATAAAACACGGCTTAGCAAGAAGATATCTTGCTTCTACTGAAGCTGTAGAAGAAACTCTTAGAGAAAGTATTTATCGCATAGATCCAAATAAAAAACGAAAGATATATGATGACATTGGAAAACTTTTAGTTGGGGATAAAACATTATCTGCAGCAGATATAGACTGTTTAGTAGCTTCTCTTATTTCAGCAAGACATGAAGGAAATACTGCCTTATTGACTAATGATAAAGGAATATCAAATAAAGCAATTGAAATAAGAAGAAAAATGGACGAAAAACCAAAAAGCATCATAGTCCCTAGATTTAGATGGGGTGTTTATACTATGCTTAATTCTGATTCATTTAAAGAAGTAACTAATTATGAGCCAGATGAATAATTAGAGTTAGTTTTATAAATCGTCCTCTTTTCTATGAAATTATGAGGCTGTAGCTCAGCCAGGTTAGAGCACTGCTCTGATATCCTAATATGGCTCTCGTCTTTAAGGAGGTGAGGGGTAAGAGAGTTTACTCTCTACGTATTGGGTCTGATAGGCAGGGGTCCCAGGTTCAAATCCTGGCAGCCTCATTCACAAGAAAATGGAAAAAGATACCAAACAAATCATGTTTTATTTTGTGTTTATATTCGCATTTCTTGTTTTGTTAAGCATAGCTATACCAAACAAAGAAAGATTTCTTCCTGATAAAGAAGTTGCTAGTTCATTAGAGCATGTTTTCTTTAAATCAGAGCAAGGAACTTTAGTCTCTCTCAAGGTGCCTGCTGTGAATCCAGAAGGAGAAGGAGTGCCTGTTTTATTAAAAGTAGAGGCAGTAGAAGGGACAGGAAGAACACTGGTTGAAATCCATAATCTATTATTCTGGGCAGATACTCAACATAGCATCAGAATAGCTAAACTAATTGCAGGCAATGTTTCTGGAAAAGACCTGGATAGGTTTGATCTTATCTATTCAATTGAAGCAGATGCGACTGCAATTGGAGGACCAAGTGCAGGAGCTGCAATTGCACTGGCTACAATCTTTGCATTAAATGGAGAAGAGCCTAGAGATGATGTTATGATCACAGGGACTATTAATCATGACGGCACAATCGGGCCTGTTGACAGTATTTTAGAAAAAGCGCATGCTGCTAGAGAATTTGATGCAAACACCCTGCTTGTCCCTTTATTGCAAAGCATGGATGTTGATTATGAAGAAAGTGAGTATTGCCATGAGTTTGGAGGCAAAGAAGTATGCACTATTGAAATAGTTCCTAGAGAAGTTGATATAACCCAAGAAACAAATGTTTCTGTCATTGAAGTAAAAGATATTCAAGAAGCTTTAGAATATTTTGAGAAATAATTAAGCATTAAACTCTAAAGTAAGTTTTCCTTCGGTAAATCTTGCTTTTAATAATTTAAGTCTAACAGGAATTGTCTTTATATATGCTTTTTTATCTGCAAGAGCCTTTATTTCTATTCCTGTTTCTAAACCATTAATGATTATATCTTCTCTGTTTTTAACTCCAGGCATGTTTATCTCATAAATAACCCTATTACTAAGCCTTCTAACTTCTGTTTCTGGCTCTATCTTTCCAAGTTTTAAAAATTTCTTGAGTTTATCTTCGGTAAATTCTTGGATTTTAATCTTCTTTTTATTAGGGATTTTATTGTTCTTGTCTTTGTTAAATCCTTTTGTCTCAATAACTGGTTTTTTGCCAGGACTTAGTTTAATGCTTATTGCCTTTGAGAAAGGTTTTTCATTTTTTCCAAGGTCTTTTGTAATATCTTTCATTATTGCATTCATAGAACTGAAAATATCATTCATATTCAGATTCATACCAAAACCCTCGTTAAACAAAGTATTATCATCTTTTCCTAGAAGACCAAAATCACGCATCTCTCTTTCTTTATCAAGGTTAAAACTACAATAGGGACAGAATCTAAATTTTGCCTGAACAGGCTTGTTGCAGCGCGGGCATTTTTCTTTGAACATGTTTTTATCTACCTACTGCGGTTTAAAAACTTATTTGCATCTTTATTGCTGCCTTTAAAGAATTTGACAAAAAGATTATGAGGTATTTTAGCTAGGCTGTTTTCAAGATCTTTTATTTTTTTGAATAATATCAAGTGGTGGTGGTGTCCATATACATAGGTTCTTACTGTCATTAATCTAAGATCATTAAAATGCATTGGTTTTACTTTTCTTACTTCTCTTATTTGCGGAAGAAAGATTGCTATTGTTAGTACTCTTAATACTCCTGATATTATAAAAAGCAAAGGCAAATTGCTAAGACCTATTTTTGGGAGATATTGTGCAAGAATTCCTCCTATAAATGAGCCTATGAATATTCCTAAACTCATTAAAATATGTTGATATGAAATAAAGAATCCGCGCCTTTGTTTTGGAACAGAATCATAAACAAAATTAGTTGTCCCTAGACCAAAAGCAGACCATCCAAGACCTATTATTAATTGAGGCACACATATTAAGTAAATAGGATTAACTGAAAACAGCCAAAGAAAAGGCATTATAGCAATACAAAATGCTCCAATACTTATCAAGGTTCTATTGCCAAATTTATCTGAGACTTTTCCCCATATTGGTAAAGACACAAGGTGAAAGATAGAACCTGCAATGCTTATTATCATGAAAGTAGTATAAGAAAATCCAAGATCTTTTAACATATATACAGAGAAAAAAGCACCACACACACTTACTGAAAAATACATTAATGTTGTAAATATTGAAAACCTTCCAAAATTAAATCTTGATATATGTTTGATAAAATGTCTGAAGCCTACTTTGGCTTTTTCCCCTATCTCTAGTTTAGGATAATAATGCTTTCTGAAATATAAAGAACAAATAAACCTGAACATTCCTGCTAGGAACATAAGTATTGCAAATCCTAACAAAACCCAACCTTTTGTCTTGAAATAATCAAGGAAAAAAGCACCTGCTAAAAAACTAAGTAATAAAACTGTTTCATATACTCTGTTTCTATTGCTAAAATATCTTCCTCTAAATTTGGCTGGAACAATGTCTCCTAGTAAAGAAAACCACGACGGCACTGCTATTGAACCAAAAATTGCTAGAAAAGTGTAAGCAACTATCAACATATAAGGAATATAATCTACAAGCAAGCCTTTCCAGAACAAATAAGCAAAAGACATCAAAGAAAACCACATTAATGCCTGCAACATAACAAAACTAATTATGATTTTTTTTCTATCCCATTTTTCCATTAATTTAGATCCGTAATATTGAAATATTGAAGGAAAAAAGCTAGTTATACTCCTAAACAATCCAATCTGAAAATTGTTAAAATTTAGGGCAAGAGCATAAGGGATAATATAAGATTCACCGACACCAAATTGGGCTCCTGCAAAGCCAGCTTCTTTTACAGAAAGATCCATGGTTTCTTTCTTTAACTGCTTTACAGTCTTCTTAACCTCTTTAACCATGTCTTATTATCTTATTTAGTCTTTAAAAAGTTTAAGGATTATGTACAGTGGCCGTCTTCTTTCAAACTTCTTGCATAAATGTTTTGTTGGTTTTGCAAAGTTGTTCTAAATGAACTTGCTAGACCTTGAAAACCTTCTCCTTCACAATAATCTGCTAGTTTTTCAGCATAAAATATTGCTCTTCTGTGATCTTCTAGAGATATAGATTCTGTTAAAAAGGCTGAAACATCTCCTGCACTAACTTCTCTTCTCTTAAAAGCATCCCAAAGCCCACCTATGCCGTCTTCTTCTTCGAATGTTAACATTTCTTCGTATGTTTTTTGTTCTTTTTCTTCTCTCTTTGGACTAAGTTCCATCATTCTTCTAGACACTCTTAGACCAGTAGCAATACCAGCACCTAATGCAAATCCTACTAAACTTGTGCATACTCCAATTAATGTGGATAATGCCATTGCTCCTCCTGATAGATAAGGATGATTTGCCCAGTCAACTTGTGAAGCTGTAAGAGCAATTGGAGCAAGTCCAAATACCACAGGGGTTCCAAATACAAGTGATGTTTCTAATCTATTCCAACCTGTTTCTCTCATTTCTTTATAAACATCTCTTATTCTCATTTTTATTCTAGCTTTCCTCGTCCAACAACATATATGTCGCCATTTGGAGCTTCAAAAATAGCTCCTTCAAGTAATGTATCTATAAGATTAGCCCTCCTTAGATTAACCCCTCTTAAGTCTACATTTCTAAGATCTGCTCTAGTCAAATCAGCATTTCCTAAATCAGCATTTCTTAAATTTGCACAAGGAGTTATTCCATATTGGTCTAATGTTTGTTTTTCCATTTTAATTTTCTCAGAATTCGCTTCTGAGGTGCGCTCACCTCATTTTTCCTATATTTTGAGAGTTTATAAATTTTAGGATGCGCCGACCGGGAATTGAACCCGGCTCCTGAGCTTGGGAAGCTCATATTCTACCGATAAACTATCAGCGCTTATGAAAAAGAAATTAAAATACTTTAAAAAGATTAATAGATTGAAATGATAATGGCAAAAACAAAGAAGATTGAGCTGCTTGCTCCTGTTGGAAATTTTAAATGTCTAGTTGCAGCTATAAAAGCAGGTGCAGATGCTGTTTATTTTGGATTAAAGGAATTTAATATGCGTGATTCTGCTAGAAATTTCACAATTAAGGACTTAAAAAAGATAAATGAGATGTGTAAAAAGGCAAAAATCAAGAAATATTTGACATTAAATACAATAATCTATAATAATGAATTATCGAGGCTGGAAGTGATTTTTAAGCAAATTAAAGGAAAAGTTGATGCAATTATATGCTGGGATCATAGTGTTATAGAGTTATGTAAAAAGTATAAAGTGCCTTTTCATGTGTCAACACAAGCTTCTGTTGCAAATTCACAGGCTGCAAGGTTTTATAAAAAGCTAGGAGCAAAGAGAATTGTGCTTGCTCGTGAGCTAGATCTTGAACAGATAAAGAAAATATCTAAAATAATTCCTACTGAAGTGTTTATTCACGGAGCAATGTGTGTTTCTGTAAGTGGTAGATGCTTTACAAGTCAATTTCTTTTTGGAAAAAGTGCAAATCGTGGAAAATGTATGCATCCTTGCCGCAGAAGCTATAGAGTTATCGACGAAGAAGGCAATGAACTTAAACTAGAGAATAGTAGGGTTATGTCTGCAAAAGACTTATGTACTTTACCTTTTATTGAAAAATTAAAGCAATCTGGAATATCTAGTTTTAAAATTGAAGGTCGTGTTAGAGAGCCAGAGTATGTTTATACTGTTACGAAAGTTTATCGGCAGGCATTGGATAAGAAATTGGACAAAAAAGAGCTAGAAAAAGCCCTCGAAGACCTTAAGAAAGTCTATAATCGTGAGTTTTCTTCTGGATTTTACCTAAAGTTGCCGACGGCCGACGATTTCACTAAATCAGAGTCTGGAGCAGCTTCGGAAAAAAAGAAAGTTATAGGAAAAATTTTAGGTTATTGGGATAAAATTGGTGTTGCGCATGTTAAGTTATATGCAAATAAAACATTAAAAGTTGGAGATGAAATTATTGTTTCTGGAAATACTACTTTTTTTAAGACACAAATACAAGATATTGAAGTAAATCACAAGAAAGTTAAAGAAACTAAGGAAGAATGCGGCATTAAATTACCTAAATGCAGGAAGAATGATGAGATTTATCTTGTAATAAAGAAATAAAAAAAGAAAAAAAGGCCGGAATTAACCGACCATAACACTTCTTTCTTCGTCTCTTTTCTTTGAAAGCCTTCTGCTTACGTCGACAAGTGCAGGATATAGATTCTTTGCTTGAGTTTCTGTAAAACCCAAACTAGTTAAAACACTGACATAATCACTAGCACTTAGCTTAGAGCCTTCATTAAGACCAAAATACAAATGAGTCTCAGATATTGCTCTTTCTTCTTCAATCATTCCTTTTAAGATAGCTCCGTATCTTGGAAATGATTTTGAGAAATTAGCAATACCCTCTTTCATTCCTCTTGCTTTCATTTGATCTCTGTCTTCAACTCTTCCGTAAACTCTTTCTCCTGTGTAGACTCCTCTTGAACCTAAGTCAATTTCTCGACCTAGTTTTGGTTTTTTTCTTTTTAGTTTTCCAGATAAACTTGAAACTGGTATGTCAATCCTATCTACTGCAACCAACTCAACAAGTTGTCCTTCAACTTCTTTGTTATATGACATTTTGTTTTCCTCCGTAAATTTAGTTACTAAGGAAAACTCCCGCGAGAAAATGAATTCGAGCGGGGATAAATCTCACCGCACTTAGAAATGTTATAAAAATAGAAATTAAATTAAAAATTAAAGAAAATTATTTCTTAGCAGATTTCCACATTAGCTCAAAGTACATTCGATAAGAAGCAGCTATCTCAGGGTTTCTTATGACAATGCTCAAAGGCTCTTTTTTCCAAAGGATTATTGCTACTTTATCTTTGTATATGTTTATAGCAAGGGGATTTGCATATTTTTGTGGCATGTATCGTATTTCTGCCATTGGAACACGCTTTAATTCCTCGCTGGCGATTATTCTTGCTTTGATCTTCCTAGCAACTCTGTCTTTATCATACCATTTAAAATAAAAAGGCAGCACCTCAAATGCTGCCTTAGATGCCCCAAGAATCAAAACCTCCCTGTTATCCAGAAGTTGGTCTTGGAATATGACTTTTAATCCATCTTTACCTTTATAGAAATTAGTTTCCTGCTTTTCCTTTGTTTTCTGATACAGCTCTTTAAATTCAGGCAGGAGCTCTTGGAATTCTTTTTCTCTTTCTTTTAAAATGTCTAGAAATTTTTCAGGATTTACAGCTTCGAATAATCTTCTGTTGTTTTTTGTGATATATCCTATAATGCCTTTTTTTATCAATCTGTCTGTAATATCATATATATTTCTTCTATGTATTCCTGTTTTTCTAGAAATAAGACCAGCAAGACTAGGTCCTAGCTGCAACAAAGCAATATACACCTTAGATTCTTGCTCTGTTAATCCAAGTTCTTTTAGTAATTCTTGCTTTTCCACTATCATATTAAGACTATGATGTTTTTAAATATTAGCATATGTGGTGATATGTATCACCTCATTAATCTATATACCTTTTTGCGTTTAAACTATCATGATAAAAATAATTAAACATTCGAGACATGTAAGATGGAATTGGGAAAGATCTCCTGATAATGAAGATAATGTAAGATATCACTTTGTAATCGTTGATGATAGGGACAGAGAAGGCGTTATGAGAAGAATTTTGGGGCAATTGCAGCTATATGACTCTCTTGTCCCTATCCGATCGGTTGAAGGCAGTTTAGGCGGAGGATTGAGATATCTTTATGAAAGTTATGACACAACTATTGCTCCAAGGATGATTGCATGGAGCAAACTAGGAAAACCTGTAAAAAGAGATCCTGATCTTAGAGAAAGAATGAAAGGAAATGTAGAAGACTATGTTGCTAAGACTTATCATTAGTAAAGGTTAGTTTTTTATACCTCTTTCCTTTATTTTGTCTATGACAACATTTTATGTAACAACACCAATATATTATCCAAATGATGTACCTCATTTGGGTCATGCATATACAACTATAGCTGCAGATGTATTAGCTAGATGGAACAAGCTTAAAGGAAAACAAGTATTCTTTTTGACTGGAACAGATGAGCATGGGAAAAAAATAGAAAATGCAGCAAGTGCAGAGGGAAAACATCCAAAAGAATTTGTTGATAATTTGATTCCTAAGTTTAAAGATGCATGGCAAAGATTAGATCTTGAGTATGATCATTTTATTAGAACTACAGACGTTGATCATGAAAAAATTGTCAAACAAGTATTGCAAAAGGTTTATGATAAAGGAGATATTTATCTTGGAGAATATGAAGGATATTATTGCACAGCATGTGAAGCATATTATACTGAAAAAGATCTTGAAAATGGAAACTGTCCTGTCCATAAAAAATCTGCTGAAAAATTAAAAGAAAAAAGTTATTTTTTCAAGCTTAGTAAATATCAAGATAAATTACTTGAGTTATATAAGAAAAATCCTGAATTTATATGTCCTGCAAACAGAAGACAAGAGATTATCAATAGAGTAAAAGAAGGTCTTAAGGACTTTAGTATATCTAGAACTAGTTTTGATTGGGGAATTAAGCTGCCTTTTGATGAAAAACATATCTGTTATGTTTGGTTTGATGCTTTATTAAACTATTATTCAGCAACTAAATTAAAAGGCAAAACAAAGTTTTGGCCTGCTGATCTTCATATTATTGGCAAAGATATCTTATGGTTTCATACTGTTTATTGGCCAGCAATGCTAATGTCTGCGGGTATTAAACTGCCTAAGACAATATTTGCTCATGGTTGGTGGACAGTGCAAAGCCAGAAAATGGGAAAATCAGCTGGAAATGCTATTAAAATAAATCATTTAATTAGAATTGCAGGTGTTGATTCTGCAAGATATTTTTTACTTAGAGAAACTCCGTTTGGACAAGACGGGGATTTTTCAGAAGAAGCATTAATAGAAAGACATAACTCAGAACTTGCAGATAAACTAGGAAATTTGATTTCTAGAGTTACAACTCTGGCTGAAAAATATGGTATTAAAAAGCCTAATAAAAACCATTTAATTGACAAATTGAAATTCGAAGAAATTGAAAAATATCTTGATAATTATGAACTTGATAAAGCTATTAATCTGATATTTGAGTTTATAGACGTTTGTAATGAATATGTTCAAAGCAAAAAACCATGGGAAACCAAAAATAAAGAAGTGCTGTATGAATTAGTTCATAGTATTCAAGCTATTTCGTTTTTACTTTGGCCCTTTATACCAGAGACTTGCGAGAAAATAGCTAGCTTAATTGGTTTTGAAATTAAATCATATAAAAACATTACAAAACCAATAACAGCAAAAAAGATTAAAAAGTCGGATATACTCTTTCAAAAGATAAAATAGAGGTAAAATGAGTCAAAAAACAAATGCAATAATAGATCTTTTTGCATTTTTAACTGGTTTAATATCTTTGATATCTGGATTAGTTTTAATGATTGCATTACCTGCTGGGCAAAAAAGCGGAAAACTATCTTTTTGGATATTTACAAGGTTTCAATGGCTTGATATACATGCTTATGTTAGCTTAATACTCGTCGGTATAATCTTAATACATCTTATTGTACATTGGCAATGGATTAAGACAACTCCTGAACTTTTTAGTAATGGAATAAAGAAGTAACACTCTTTTTCTGGCTTGTAGGAACCTTTAAATAGGGTTTAAATATAGGCATGGCATCAGGAGGTTAACAAAAAATGGCCGAATGTGAAAAATGTGGAGAGGATCCATGTGTCTGTGAAGAAGACACAGAAGAAGACGAAGAGTAAATTCTTTGTTAAGATAATTTTATAAATCTATTTCTTTATTTTCTTTTTATGGAGATAATTAAGTATACTGATTTTGCAAAGCTTGATCTGCGAGTAGCTAAGATATTAGAAGTAGAGGAAGTAGAAGGTGCCGATAAACTGCTTAAATTGAAAGTTTTTGTTGGTGAATTAGGTGAAAGAGAGCTAGTTGCAGGAATAAAACAACATTATTCTAAAGATGAATTGGTTGGGAAAAACATTATTATCATTACTAATTTAGAGCCTAGAAAAATGAAAGGTATAGAAAGTCAAGGTATGTTGCTAGCAGCTGTTTCAGATGATCATAGTAAAGTAGTCTTATTAGAACCTGAAAAAGACATTGCGTCTGGAAGCAAGATTAGTTAATTTATGTAAAATTATTTGAAATTACATTATTTGCTTTCTTTAATATACTTGTTTTGCTTAATTTACTGTTTCCTCTTGCTTTTTTGAACATCCATGCAAAAAAACCAAATAAGATTATCATTAATCCTCCACAAATTATCCTACATGCCCATTCTCCTTCTAAGCCAAATAAAGCTAAAAGGGGAGTAAATCCTGCTTTTAATGCAATATATGGAAGTGCTGTTATTCCTAGAATAATTGAGATAACTAAAAGAAAGTTTGCAAAACCAGTGCCTATTTCACCAAGATGTTCAATAAGAGCAATGATTGTTATACAGTAAACTGCATAAACTAGACCAATTAAGCCCCCTTTTAACCAGCACTCCATGATGATAGAAGTTTTGAAAGTATAAAAAGGCTTGGATGGGGCCACCCGGATTTGAACCGGGGTCGCATGCTCCCTAAGCATGAAGCTTAACCAAGCTGGCCCATGGCCCCATGATAATTATTTAAATCGTCATATATTTAAAATTTCGGGCCTATAGTTCAATGGATAGAATACCCGGCTTCGGACCGGTTGATCTAGGTTCGACTCCTAGTAGGCCCATATAAAAGAGGAAAGATGAAAAGTAAATTATTCACAGGAATTGCGACTCTGACTGGAACTGTCATAGGAGCAGGTTTCCTAGGCATTCCATATGTTGTAGCTAAGTCTGGCTTTATGTTGGGGCTTGTTCATATGGTTGTGTTAGCAATTGTGATGATGCTTGCGAACTTGATGATAGCAGAAATCTCTTTATCTAGCAATACAATACATCAATTACCTGGTTATGCTTCAAAATACTTAGGAAAGAAAACAAAGATAATCATGTTTCTTGCGTCGATATTTGGGTTTTATGCAGCTTTAATTGCATATTTACTTGGGGAAGGAGAAAGTCTTAGCTTTATTTTTACTAATTCAGCTAAGTATTCTTTGCTTGCTGGCGCGATATTTTGGATTTTTCTTGCTCTAATAACTTTTAGAGGTATTAAAACATTTAAGAAAGTTGAACCTATTGGAGTTATTGCTGTTTTTTTAGTTACAATTGTTCTCGGAATAGTGTCTTTTAATAAAATTAATCTTGCAAACTTGAGTTATACTAACTTAAGTAACTTGTTTGTTCCTTTTGGAGTTGTTTTATTTGCATTTCTTGGTGTGTCATCTGTTCCTGAAATGCGACGAGTGTTGATGAAAAATGAAAAATTAATGAAAAAAGCAATTATCATTGGAAGTTTAATTCCGCTTGCAGTTTATATTTTGTTTACAATTGTTGTTCTTGGTTTATATGGACAAGGAGTTACTGAAATAGCCACTATCTCTTTTGGTAAAATTGTTACTTTATTAGGAATATTTACAATGTTTACTGCGTTTCTTGCATTAAATCTTGCTTTACAAGACACTTATAGATTTGATTTTCAAGTAACTCGGGAAAAAGCTTGGCTTTTAGCGACGGTAATTCCTTTGATTGCATTTATCTTTATTAAACTGTATGATCTTGCTGGTTTTGTTAAAATACTTAGTTTGGGCGGAGCAATTTCTGGTGGAATTATGGCAATTGTAATCCTGCTTGTTCATGAAAAGCTAAAATCTAAAAAAATTCAAAGAAAATTAGAAAGAAAACCAGAGTTTAAAATTAATATTCCTTTGTTTTTGAAAATAATATTTATTGCATTATTTGTTGTAGGAATAGTTATGGAGTTTTTGTAATTACTTTAATAATTTTAAAAGAATAGTTTTTGAAGTATTGAAGTCGGCTTTTCTTTTGCTTTCTTTCATGACCTGTCCGATTAGGAAATTAAGTGCTTTTTCCTCGCCTTTTTTGTAATCTTCGACGGCCCTAGTGTTTTTCTTTATTACTTGTTGGCAGATCTTTTCAACTTCTCCGCCGGACACTGTTTCAAACTGCTTCATCTTTGATTTTATTGAAAATGACCGAGGCACGAAGTCATTAAGGATTTGTTTTGCTTTTAATTCTGTAATCTTTTTGTTTTTTACAGCTTCAAGAAGTTCTATGAAATGCTCAGGCAGGATTTCTAGTTCATCAAGCGTTTTTTTATTCCAATTTAATACACGTAGAAGTTCGACGGTAACCCATGAAAGAGCAAACCTAGGATCTATTTTTTCAGTTACTGCTTCAAAAAATTCAACTAGTTCTAGATTTTTAGTGAGGATTTCTGCTTCTTCTTTGTTTAATTTATGCTTTGTGATTAGTTTCTCGAGTTTTTGCATTGGTGTTTCTGGCAGCTTTGCTTTAATTGATTTAACTTCTTTTTCACTCAGTTTTATAACTGGCAGGTCTGGATCTGGAATAAATCTATAATCTTCTGCCTGCTCTTTTGTCCTCATTAAAACTGTCTTTCCTGTTGTTTCATCATATCTCCTAGTCTCTCTATTAACTTGTTCTTTGCTCTGTCTGTCTATTTCATAGTTTATTGCGTTCTTAATGTTCTCGATACTTGAGACATTTTTTATTTCAACTCTTTCACCGCCAGTAGAAACATTAACATCTGCTTTTATTCCTGCATTTTTATCAACAGCTTTAATATATCCAAGTGTAAGAAGTAGTTTGTTTATCCAAGGCCCTATTTCTTCTTCTGCTTTAAAATCTGGTTCTGTGACAATTTCAACTAAAGGAAGACCGGAACGATTATAATCTATGCATCCAGTTTCAGGATTCCAAGCAGCAGGATCTTCTTCAAGATGTACTTCTCTAATGCCTATTCCTTCAAATTTTCCATTTTCACCGACGGGAATTGCAAAACTTCCAGAAATAGTGTCTTGATAGCCTTTTGGAAGATCTGGCCAATCATAATGTTTTCTCTGCCATATTAATTTCTTTTTATTTTCCAATGTATTTACTTTGCAATTTAATAATAATGCTATTTGAATTAATTTTTTTATTGCTTGTGCATTTGGTAGCATTGGTTTGCATCCTGGTTGAGCTGTACAAACTGGGCAGATGTTTGTATTTGGCTTAATATCTTGTTTTTTTGAATGTCTGGCTGCTTTACATCTGCAAAATAATTTTTCCTTTGTCTGTAGATAGCCATGCACCTCTAAACCTATTTTAACCATATTTAACAAAAACTCGGTATGTTTTTAATTGTTTTGATAACTTTTATAAACGGTTTTTTGCTTTATTGATAATGGGTTTAATACAGAGGCTGATAAAAAGTTTTTTAGGATTTTTGCTGATATTAGCATTGTCAGGTTTTATTATGACAAATGCGCTTTATCATGCAACATCTCAGGACTTTTTTATGGACCAATTTAAGTCTTTGATAGGAAATCAAGAAGATTTTAATAATAATCTGGCCAGCATACATGAAAATATAAACATAATTTTTTCGACGACAGATGAATCAGAAACTAGTATCAATATAAATGAAAAAGATTTTACTATCACTAGAGAAGAAGCAGAACTGTCAGATGAAGAATTTAAAGACCTTGTTTTAGACAAACTTTTGAGTGGAATGTATGATGCTAATTTAAAAGAACTTGGTTTTGATACTGATATGAGCATGAGAGATTTGAACAATCAAATATATTCATATATGAGGCTTTCAGTAATCCTTGCAATAATTGTTGTTATTGCTGCTTTTGTCCTGCTTACAGGCAGACTTGTATTTTTAGGGATTAATTTGCTTATAGTAGGAATATCTTATTATCCTATGAAATGGTCTGTTGCTAAGTCAATTGATGTTTCTTTAAGCCAGCTTAGTGGAAAAGAAGCAGAAATAATGAGGCCTTTTATTACAGCTATTATTGATAAGATACTTAGCCTTTCTTCAGCATGGTATCTTTATTTCTTTATTGCAGGAGCTGTTTTAGTTGGTCTTGGAATATTGTTCAAAGTAATGGGCTGGGGACTTTGGTTTCAAAGCTTTTTTGAAAAGAAAAAGAAGTAATAATTATCTTGATTTAGTCTCTTCATATTTTCCTGATCTTAAATATTCTCGAAAATCTCTGTAAGCTTGAGGTATAGAATGCAATATTCCATGATATCCTATGTAAGAACCTATTCTTCCCCCCATTTTAGCTAATAATAAAGCTGATATTGCTGCCATTGTAATATCAAATGTTACTCTAGCATCTGCTGATACGTCAGGAATTTGTTGAACTATATAATCTAAACCAAGCCCAACTCCAACTGCTCCGACTAATCCTGCTGCTTTTCCAATAAATTCTCCAATTCCACTACATACCAAACGTATTAAATTACCATCTTCTGCATTTTTCATAATGTGTTTCATGAGTTATTCGGTTTTAAATACCTTTGTATTTTTGTTATTTTTGAAATTATTTGTTGAATTTTTATTACCGATTATCGAGAAATAAAACCGAAAGCTTTTTAAAGGAACGCGAATTTAAAAGGGTATCTTAAAATGGTTAAAGCGAAATCTTCTAAATCTTCTAAATCTTCTAAATCTTCTAAATCTTCTTTAAAAGTACAAAATATTGTTGCTACTACCTCTTTAAATGTTCAAGTGCCGCTTACTAAGCTAGCAAGAAGTCATGGAAATACAGAATATAATCCAGAGCAGTTTCCAGGTCTTGTTTTAAGAATTCCAAAACCAAAGTCAGCTGTCTTGGTCTTTAGTTCTGGAAATCTAGTATGTACTGGAACTAAATCTATACAACAAGTAAAGTTAGTAATTAAGGCCGTTATTAGACAATTAGGCAAAATTGGGGTTAGAGTCAAAGACAAGCCAAAAATCAAGGTACAAAACATTGTTGCTAGTGGCACAATTGATATTAAGCTTAATTTGAATATGCTTGCTCTTGAATTAGAAAATACAGAATATGAACCAGAGCAGTTTCCAGGCTTAGTATATAAGCTTGATGAACCTACAGCCACATTTTTGCTTTTTACAAATGGAAAGCTAGTATGTACAGGTACAAAGAACAAAGACCAGTTGCAAGAATCAATGAAAAGGCTTAATGTTAATATTAAAGAAGCTATAAAGAGATTAGGTCTCTAGATAAAAGTTCTCTATATTTTTTACTATATCTTAGTTTATAGAAATTAATTTAAACGATTTATATCTTGTGTGTAAATGGAAGAAAAAAAGACGGATGATCTAGTTCAAGAAGCAAAGAGGTTTTTTAATTATTATAAAAAAGAGCTTGGTGAATCTGCTAAGGAAGGAAATGTAGTTTTCTTAAATTTCTCTGAATTAAGCTCATTTTCACCTGAACTTTCTGAAATGATACTTTCTAGGCCTGAAGAAGCATTTCAAGTCCTAGAGGTAGCTCTACACGAATCTGAGCTAGTCTCTAATCCCAGGGTGAGATTAAAAGACCTTGCATTAAGTTTTACAGAAAAAATAAGGAATTTAAGGGCAAAACATCTGAATAAATTAGTCCAGGTAGAAGGCATTGTAAGACAGGCCAGTGAAGTCAGACCGCAAGTAGTAAATGCTAAATTTGAATGTCCTAGCTGCGGAAGCATGATTTCTGTATTGCAAGTAGGCAATAAGTTTCGTGAACCTTCTAGGTGCTCGTGTGGCAGAAGAAGAGATTTTAAACTAACTGGAAAAGATATGGTTGATGCTCAAAGATTAGTAGTAGAGGAAAGTCCAGAAGCTCTTGTTGGTGGTGAACAACCCCGTAGATTGAATATATTTTTAAAAGAAGATCTTGTAGAGCCAAAAATGGAGGAAAAAAGCACACCTGGAAGCAGAGTAATGGTAATAGGTATATTAAAAGAAATACCAAAAACAATTGAATCTGGAGGCATATCAACTAGGTATGACATTGCAGTAGAGGCAAATAATATCTTGCCTTTAGAAGAGAGCTTTGAAGATCTAGATATTAGCGAGGAGGATGAAAGACAGATTAAAGAACTTGCAGCTGATCCAGATGTTCTTAATAAGCTAGCTGCTAGTATTGCTCCAAGTATTTATGGTTATGATGAAGTTAAAAAATCATTAGTACTCCAATTATTCAGCGGCGTTAAGAAAATAAAGAAAGATAATACTAAGTCTAGGGGGGATTTACATATACTGCTTGTTGGAGATCCTGGAGTTGCAAAATCTCAGATACTTAAATTTATTTCAACAATTGCACCAAAAGGAAGGTATGTTGCTGGTAAATCAGCTAGCGGTGCAGGAATTACAGCTACAGTAGTTAGAGATGAATTTTTAAAAGGATGGTCATTAGAAGCTGGCGCAATGGTATTGAGTAATAAAGGAATAATATGTCTTGATGAGATGGATAAAATGGATCCCCAAGACAGAAGTGCAATGCATGAAGCAATGGAACAGCAGTCAGTTACAATTTCTAAGGCAAACATTCAGGCAACACTCAGGGCAGAAACAAGTGTTCTTGCTGCTGCGAACCCCAAGTTTGGAAGATTTGATCCATACCAGACAGTTGCCAGCCAAATAGATATTCCTCCTACGCTAATCAATAGATTTGATGTTATTTTCATATTAAAGGACATTCCAGACAGAAGCAAAGATGATGCAATTGCAGATCATGTCCTTGCAGAACATAAGGAAGCAGGTTCAAAATCTACTATGGATGTTAATCTTTTTAGAAAATATATTGCTTATTCAAAACAAAAAATAACCCCTAAACTTACTGATGAAGCAATAGAAGAAATCAAAAAATTCTATGTAGATCTGAGAAACATGCCTACTTCTGCTGATCAAGTTACCAAGCCATTGCCAATATCTGCAAGACAGCTAGAAGCCTTGATTAGATTAGGAGAAGCAAGTTCACGAGCAAGACTTTCAGCTAAGGTGTCAAAGAAAGATGCTCAACATGCTATTGAATTGATGAAGTATTACTTAATACAGGTTGGATATGATTATGAAACAAAGACATTTGATATTGATAGAATTGCTAGCGGAGTTAGTTCTAGCCAAAGAGGAAAGATCATGGCTGTAAGAGATGTTCTTTCTAAACTAGAGACTAGACTAGGAAAATTAATTCCTATCGATGAGGTTAAAAAAGAGCTTGAAGGCAAAATGCCAGAAAAAGATATCGACGATGCTATAGACAAGCTGACTATATCAGGAGATATATTCCATCCTAAAAAAGGGTTTATACAAAAGATGTAAATAAATCTTTAAATAATCAAAATTCCATGTTAAAAAATGCCAGAAATAAGAGAAAGAGCAACAGCATATAAAGTGAGTATTGGGAACATATTAAATGGAAATCCAGTGTTAGAAAATGACAGAATACAACACTTAGATTTTAATGGCAAACAGATTCTTAGAGTAAATATTGTTGCTAATGTAATAGAAAAATATGAGGGTGAAGGCGAGAAAAAACATATTTCTTTTGTTTTAGATGATGCTTCTGGCCAAATTAAAGTAAGGACTTTTGGTGAAAACGTTGATAAGTTCAAGAGTGTAGAGCAAGGACAGACACTTGTTGTTATTGGCCTTTTAAGGTATTATAATGGTGAAATTTATGTTTTGCCTGATATTATGAAAGTAGTTGAACCCAGATATTTATTAGTAAGAAAATTAGAGCTAGATAATAATAAACCAACAGAAGTTAGTAAAGAAGCTGCTAAAGAGATTAAAGATAAAATACTTGAGATGATCAAAGGAGCAGAAGACCAGGGCGGTTTAGAAACAGATCAATTAATACTAGAACTGAAAGCAGATCCAAATCATATTAATCAAGAAATCCAAAAACTTATAGAAGGCGGCCAAATCTACGAACCCAGGCCAGGTAAATTAAGGTTTTTAGGTTAGTCCTTTACATACCAAGCTAAACTGCCTTCGTTATTGACTTTTGCTTGCATTAGATTTTCTATTTCTGCTTGATCTCTTGCCTTTATTTTTTCTGCAAATTTTTTAGAAGTAAGAATTGGCCTTGCGTCGTCTGTATAGACCATGATTATATCTCCAGAACTTAATTTTCCAGAACCTGTTCTTACATAATTCATAGCTACTTCTTCGCCTGTCAAGACACCGAAGCTATGAGGATTATTAGGATTATTTCTAAAATGGCTTCTGATTCTTGCTCTTACATCAGGATCACTCCATGTCTTCCCTTTAACTTGAGGATCTTGCCATATATATTTATCAAGTCTATGCGGATCTTCGCTTTCTGTTATGAACTTTATTTTTCCATCTTTATTAAAAACAACAACCCCACAATCGCAAATAAAACCATAAAAATAATTATCTCCAGAAACAATTGCTCCTGAAGCAACGCATCCTGCAAAATCCCTTGTAAGATAATCTGGATTTTTCATATTGCTGTTGTTCCAGGTTTTAATTCTTTGATTAACCCTTACAAAAGCATTTTTTATGTTCTGTTCACTTGCATTAGCTAATTTAATGAAATTTCTAGTGAATATATCTGCAGCTAATTTGGCAGGACTTGGTCTTGGATAATGTCTAAAAAACTCAAGTTTTCCAGCTTCTGTATTTAAATCTGGCAAGACTTCTAGGGGATCGCGAGTAACCCCATCTGCAACTGCAATCACTTTTCTTGCTTCATCTAGAGCATAACTATCTTCAATTGTTCTTCTATATTTTCTATGTTTTTCGCTTTCTATTGTAAATCCATATATTCTATCCATCATAGGGTTAGTGAAAAGAACATGTTTATAAATGCTACTTTTAATCTATTGCCATGGAAGATTATGAAAAACTTTTGAATAAGGCATATGAAGAAGTCAAGCCGCTTGAAAGCGAAGGAATAAGGTTTGAGATGCCAAAGGTTAGAAGTTCTATAGAAGGGAATAAGACTATTTTTGTTAATTTTAGTGAGGTATGTAATTATTTAAAAAGACCTCAAAATCATGTTGAAAAATACTTGGAAAAAGCACTTGCTACACCTGGAAAGATTACTGGAGATAGGCTGATTTTTGGTGGAAAGATAAGCAACACAAAAATCCAGGATAAAGTGCAAGAATATGTTAAAGAGTTTATTGTATGCAAGGAATGCGGCAAATATGATACTGAACTAGTAAAAGAAGGGGATTATTACTTTGTACATTGTTTGGTTTGTGGAGCTAAGCATGCTGTTAGCTATAAGACTTAAATAGTTTCAATATAGTTTCATTTCTAAAGATTTTAGTTTCAAGTAATATCTTTATATACCTAAATGTTATTACTTTTAATAAATACAAACAAATAAACTAAAATGAAAAAAGTATTTTTAGCTTTAACACTGAGCTTAGTTTTAATGAGTTTTTGTGTAATGGCTGAACAACCTGAAACAGCTGGACAACAAGGTCCTGGAGCAGAAGATGCTATGGCAATTGCCCAGCAAGTCATGGAGCAAGTTCAAGCAGGAGAATTTAGAGATCCTCAAGGAAATGCTTTTGGCATAGAACTAGGCCAAGGCAACAGATTGAGATTGAGGGTTGGAAATGTAACTGCAGAAACAGACCTTGATGTAAAACAGCAAAGAATACAGGACAGAGTACAAATGAGTGTAAAGCTTTCAAATGGCAGAAATGCAGAAGTAAAGATTATGCCTAATACTGCTTCTGAAAGAGCTCTTGAAAGACTTAGACTTAGAGTATGTACTGCTGAAAGAAACTGTAGTATTGAACTAAAAGAAGTAGGTTCTGGTGACCAAGCAAGGCTTGCTTATGAAGTTCAGGCAGAAAGACATGCAAGAATACTTGGAATCTTCCAAGCTAAAATGCAGGTCAGAGCACAGGTTGATGCAGAAAACGGCGAAGTTATAAGTACAGGAAAGCCTTGGTGGGCATTCCTTGCTGTTGAACCAGCTGAAACTGAAGAAGAGCCAGCAACAGAAGAACAAACTGAGTAATTTTTTTCTTTTTCTTTTTCTTTTTATTTCATAAGCTTTAAATAACTCTTTTCTCTATTTATGTTATGCTAGACATTAAGCTTATAAGAGAGAAAAGTGAAGAGGTGAAGAGAAATACTAAGAACAGAGGTTATGATACTAAGTTAGTTGAAAATGTTCTTGATCTTGACAAAAAATGGCGTACTATGAAGACAGAAGATGATCAATTAAGGGGGGAGAGGAACAAAGTTTCTAAAGAGATAAGTGAAGCTAAGAAACAAGGGAAAGAACCTAGTGATCTTTTTAGAAAAGCTAAAGAAATAGCTAAAAAGCTTGAAGATAATGAAAACAAGGAAAAAGAATTAAGAGAGAAAATAGATGATATTCTTGCCAGGATTCCAAATATGCAGGATAAAAGCGTTCCTGTTGGTGGTGAAGAGAAAAATAAAGAAGTTGGGAAATTCGGTAAGATTCCTAAGATTAAGAATCCAAAATCTCACTTAGATCTAGGTCTAGAATTAGATATAATTGATGTTAAACGAGCTGCAAAGATTGCAGGATCTGGATTTTATATGTTAAAAGGTAAAGGAGCTAGGTTACAGAGAGCTCTTGTACAATTTATGCTTGACTTTCATAATAAAAATGGTTTTACTGAAGTAAATCCGCCACAACTTGTTAATAAAAAAACTGCTTTTGGCACAGGTAATTTACCTAAATTCGAACAAGATTTGTATATTACAGGAGATGGCCTAGTTTTGATTCCTACTGCAGAAGTCCCTGTTACAAATATTTATGCAAATGAGTCTTTAAAAGAAAAAGATCTGCCTAAGAAGTTCTGTGCATTTACACAATGTTATAGAACAGAAGCTGGCAAACATACTGGCGAAGAGGGGTTATTTAGAGTTCATCAGTTTGAAAAAGTGGAAATGGTTTATATTTGCATGGAAGAAGATTCTTGGAAATTTTTAGAGGAAATGGTTGGATATGCAGAGAAACTATTGAAAGAACTTGGACTGCATTATAGAAAATTAATTCTTGCAACAGCAGATTCTGGATTTGCAAGTGCTAAAACATATGACTTAGAAACCTGGAGTCCTGCAATGAATCGTTACATGGAAACTAGTTCATGTTCAAACTGCACTGATTTTCAAGCAAGAAGAATGAATACTAAGTATCAAGCTAAAAACAATGAAATGAAGTTTGTCCATACTTTGAATGGCAGTGGTCTTGCTTTAGCTAGGCTGATGATTGCAGTTATTGAGAATAATCAGCAAGCAGATGGAAGCATCAAAATACCTAAGTGTCTTTGGAAATACACTGGATTTAAAGAGATAAAAGCAGAAAAGACATTAAAACAAGCAACAAAGAAAAGATCAAAACCAAAGCCAAAAACAAAGAAAAAGACAAAAGCAAAAAAGAGAAGATAGACTTGTTCTTATGCTGCACTTACTAAAAATGAAGCAAGTGTTAGATCTCTTTCTGTTGGTTTTTGTATATTAAATGGACCTTGAAATAATTCTCCTAGATTACAAATAAATCTTTTTGTTGATTCTCTGTTTGAAGGTCTGAATCTGCCAGCAGGCAAATGACTGTAATCATATTGTGCTGGGGTAAATCTTACGTTAACTAAGCCTTCTTGAAGCCTTTCTGATTCTGGTTGATAATATTGAACAACACGATTTCTTTCACTTAATAATACTTCTTCTGGTCTTAATGTCATCAATCTTTGGATTTCTTCTGGAGAATATTCCTTTAGACTGAGATTATATCTTCTTTTAAACTGATTTTTTTGAGCAGCACTTCTAAAAAAGGTCTTTCCGTCTTTTAAAACAATAAATGCAGCATTTAAACGATCTCCCCTTGTTCTTAAGAAAAGCCTTTCAAATTTGTTGCCTGTAAACTCTTGATCAACTAAAAACACATATGAATCATCAACTTCAATAAGAGTATATTCAAAATCTTGAAAAAATTGATTGTTTGTGTGATGTTCTACTTTTGAGGCACTGCCTGCTCTTAATCCTTCTACTAAATATTCTTTCATTCTTTGTCTTTGCTTCTTTTTTGTCATATTATCTTGCGAAATGTGGCGGCGGTAAAAAACATTTGTATTTTCTAATTCTTCTTTTAAATCTTCCACTTGATGTAGGATTTGGAGTTCTTCTTTCTTGTTTTTTTGATAATATTCCTTCTAATTCTGATTTTATATGATTATCTAATGACTCTGTATGCCTTAGAAAATGGCTTTGATGCATTGCCCAATAATAATCACAAAAAAACATCTTTAATTCTTCTATTTCACTTGCTTCTGCTACAAGTTTTGTTCCCTGTTCTAAGGGTATATTTCTTCTTGTTATATCTATAGGAATTCTTAAATCATAAGTAGCATCATTACTTCTTACTGCACTTTTTCCTTGAAATACATAAAATATTGAAGCCATCTTAGATTCTGGACTAACTGGAACTTATTTTAAAAGTTTTTAGATAGTAAAGCATATAAATGCACTTTAAATGTTAAAATAATGATAAACTTAGAAAACCAGAAAGTCAATCATCTAGCAATAATAATGGATGGAAACAGGAGATATGCTAAGAAACATTTTTGGATACCTTGGAAAGGCCATGATGAGGGTGCTGAGACTGTAAACAAATTAATTGATTGGTGTTGTGAACTTGGGATTAAAGAACTTAGTCTATATGCATTATCAACTGAAAACTTGAAAAGAGATAAAAAAGAAGTTGATAAACTTCTCGAATTAATGAAAAAATGGTTTTCTAGGTTTAAAGAAGATAAAAGAATGCATGAATATAGAATCAAAGTAAGATTTATTGGTGATAGGGCTTTATTGCCCAAGGATATTCAAGCCATAATGAATGAGATTGAAGAAGATAGTAATGAATATGATAATCTTAAAATAAACTTTTGTATTGCTTATGGCGGAAGGCTTGAATTAATGCATGCTTTGAATAAACTTAAAAGAGAGAATATTCCGATTACTGAAAGCAATATAACTAAGGCTTTATGGCTTTCTAGTGAGCCCGATCTTGTCCTTAGAACAGGCAATGTGATTAGAACAAGCAACTTTTTGCCTTGGCAAACTACATATAGTGAATGGATATTTCTTGAAAAATTATGGCCAGAGTTTACTCAAGAGGACTTGATAAGTTGTTTAAATGAATTTGAACAAAGAAAAAGAAATTTTGGCAAATAATTGGATAGTTTTTTATATACTTTATTTCTAAATAAATTATGACAGAAAAGAAAATGAGAATCCTTGCTGCTGGAGACATTCATGGAGATGCAAGTCTTACAAAAAAACTTGCACAAAAGGCAGAGAAAGAAAAAGCAGACGTAGTTATATTGTGTGGAGATATAACCTCGCTAATAGAGACTAAGAATCTTTTAAAGCCCTTTAAAGACAGAAAGCAGAAAGTATTGATTATTCCTGGAAATCATGATAGTTTTGCTACTGTTGATTTTATGGCAGAACTTTATGGCCTAGATAATATACATGGTTATTCAATCAAATATAAAGACGTAGGAATATTTGGAGCAGGAGGAGCAACTGGATTTAATATTTCAGACAAGGAATTGTTTGATACATTAAAAAAAGGACATAATGCATTGCACGGCTTAAAGAAAACTATTATGGTTACACATATGCATGCCCAAGGTACAAAGTCAGAACTATCTGGTTTTGAAGGAAGCCCTGGAATAAGAAAAGCAGTAGAGAAATTCAAGCCAGATATTTTGTTACACAGCCATATTCATGAAGCTTCTGGATTAGAAGAAAAAATTGGAAAAACAAAAGTAATCAATGTCGGCAGAGATGGCATGATTATAGAGCTTTAATTTTCTAAGCTTTCACACCAACTTAATACTCTTCTTATATTTTCTTTCATAGGCAGATTCCCATCCAATGTTTCTATTTTTCTCCCTTTTCTTGTTGCATCCTCTTTAATTACTACTTCATATGACTTTGCAAGATGCATTAAAAATTCTCTTTCCATAACTCTTCCAGTAAAAGGATTATGTTTTGCTTCTCTTCTTAATGCTTCATCTATATCTATTGTAAAATAGATTTCTTGATCTTGTAAATCTAAAAACTGTCTGTAATAATCTTTTGTGGCTATATATTCATATGTCCCCCTAATAGGGCCAATTGCTTCTGTAAATGCTAAGTGATCAATTACTCCTCTATCAACAAGAACATAATCATAGTGATTAAGTCTAGCTTCTAGGACTCTATTCATTGTATTATGAAAACTCCAGGCATTATAATGAAATCTATCTGATTTATCAAGAGGGCAGACTCTTGCACCTTCATATACTGTTCTTATTCTTGCTTTTTTTGATTTAAAATAAGATTCAACAACTTCTAATGCAGTTGTTTTGCCTGCCTTAGGCATGCCAAAAAACTCAATTACTTTCATTTTTATTCTATCCTATATTGTTCAAGAGGATTTTTCCATGCAGTTATCATCCGGCCGATAAAGTCCTCATCATAAAAACAGATGCTCCACCAAACATCGTTTTCAATGACCTGGATGTTTGATTCATATTGGCATCTTCTTAAAACTCTGTCGTAATTACGGCAAGTCTTACAATCTAGTGATGTACCAATCTTAAGACCTCTTCTGTGTTTTTTTGCTCCTTCAATAAATTCTCTTTCTTTTTCTCTGATTAAATTTGCTAGTTCGTCTTTTGACAATTCAAACCTATTTCTTCCTGAAATGATTTTTATTTTTTCTGCCATATTATTACAAGGAGTTGTAAACTATATACCTATTTCTGAACAAAATTTGTCAATAGTGTTGTACATAACAAAAATGCTTAAATATTCATGATTACTAAGATTATTATGCTTGATTCAACAACTGTCAAGAAAATAGAGGATTTTGTTTATCTTAAACCAAGATCAATTCAAGAAATATCTGAACATATTGCTAAGAATTGGAGAACTGCTGATAGATATGTGCAAGAGATAGAAAAAGAATTTGGCACAATAGCAACTAGAACATTTAGACAAGGCACTAGAGGCGCTTTGAAGATAGTGCACTGGGCAAGCATTGAAAAAGCAAGCAATTCTGTTTTTCAAGAAATATTGGAAAAACAAATTCTGACAGGAAAAACAAAATATGATTTTTCTGCTTTTGATATTTTTCAACATGTTGATAATAAAAATAAGACAGCCGCTTTGCAAAAACACAAAAACGAAGAAGGAACTAATTTGAAACATTTTTTAGATTTTTTAAAAAACACTAAAAAACAACTTTTAGTTTATTCAGGAAATCTATCTTTTATTAATTTAAAAGATAAGAATGGCGAAGCTATAAAGATCTTGGAAGATCTTATAAGAAAAAATGTTTCTATAAAGGTTATATGCAGAATAGATCTGGCTGGAAAAGAAAATATAGAAAAACTTTTGTCTTTGAATTTTAAATATGGAAAAGAAATCGTTGAGATAAGGCATAGAGAACAACCTCTTAGGGCCTTTATTTCTGATAACAAGATGTTTAGAATTAAAGAGATTAAAGAACCAACTAATAGAAAAAATGAACTTGCTGAAAAAACATTTATATTTTATACAATAAAAGATAAAGAATGGACAGAATGGCTTTCAAGAATCTTTTGGAAAATGTTTTCTAGCTCTGTAGACAGTAGAAAAAGAATTGATGAGATGAAAAAACTTTTCTAACTGTATTTTTTATGACACAATGCGTTTCTTCCCCGATGTTTAGCAGAATAAAGCAATGAATCTGCTTTGTGAATCATGTTGATTTCATTAAAATTCTCTTCAAATGTGGCAAGCCCAATACTAATTGTGACTTTTTTCTCTGGCTGGATTTTCATGTTTGGAAATTTTGTCCTTTCTATTAATCTACGGATTCTTTCGCATACAATAACTCCATGGTCATGGCCTGTTTCTGGAAGTATTAATAAAAATTCTTCTCCTCCAAATCTTCCGACTGTATCCATTTCTCTAATATTCATCTTTAAAATTTTAGCAATTGCCTTTAACAACCAGTCCCCCATTAAATGCCCTGTTTTATCATTATAGTTTTTAAAATGATCAATATCAATCATAGCTATACTTAATGGATGTTTGAATCTTTTTGCTCTAGATGATTCTTTTTTTAAGAATCTATTAATACCTTTTCTATTATAGATTTCAGTAAGTTCATCAAGCAATGCATTTTTATTCTCTATAAAATACCAGCCTAGTAAATATTCAATTGATAACATTGCAGTTGCAAAGAAAACTATTAAAAAAATTGTTTGAGCAGTTATAATTTTAGAAATTCTACTCAGCATTGAATTAGCTTGTGAATCTTCTGAAGCAAGGATTGCATTTGCAGTTATAATTTCCTTGTTTATGCTAAAATATAAGGAAACAACTAAAAGAATTGCTAGCGTTGCTGAGAGAAAAAGTATTAACCTAGATATTGACTTTGACCTCTTATCTAACATTGTTTAAAGAAGGAAAAACAAATTTATAACTCTTTCTATCATACGATATATGCCGTACTTAGAGTTTATTTGTAATTTTTATGCATTAAAACATTTCTTCCGCTAGATTTTGCTTCATATAATAATGTGTCTGCTTTTTTTATCATTTCATGCTGTTCAAAATCTTTATGAAAGGTTACTAGACCTGTGCTTATTGTTACTTTTCCTAATGGCTGAGTATCTCCTCCGGGAAATTTCCTTTTTTCAATTTCTTTTCTTATTCTTTCTAAAACCTTTACAGAATTATTATGTTCTGTTTCAGGCATCATTATAATGAATTCTTCTCCGCCATATCTTCCTACAAAATCCATTTCCCTTGTTCCTTTCTTTAAAATATCTGCAATTGCCCTCAGTAGCCAATCTCCTCTTAAATGCCCATTAATATCATTATATTTTTTAAAATGATCTACATCTATCATAGCAACACTCATGGGATGATTAAATCTTTTTGCTCTGGCTGCTTCTTTTTTTACCCAGCGATTCATTGCTTTTCTATTATAAACTTCTGTAAGCTCGTCAACTAATGCATTTTTCTTTTCAATAAAATACCAATTTAGAAAATAAATTAAAGCTACTGTGAGAATGATAAACGCTACTGACATTAATATAGTTTCAATTAATACAAAAGAAGAAATCTTTTTTAAACTAGCTAAAGCGAGAGCAATTCCTGTTTCAAATTGTGAAATAAATCCTTTTAAGAATTCTACTTGCCTTGTTATACTATAATAGTAAAATGTAACTAGAGCAAGAGCTACAATTGTAAATGCTATAAAGAAAATTTTCAATCCCCTTTTCAAACCCTTGCCAAGCATAAGAAACTAAGTTTATAGAAACTTATAAACTTTTTCAGAATTACAAAGATATTAAAATGCTCTTTTTTTATAATGTTTGTAGGTTTTAATATGGTGAGGAAAAAGAAGATTAGGAAAACTGAGGAAGAGGGAGTGATTCCAATTGATCCAACAAATGTTAAGAAAGTTGTAGAGGTTTCTGTAAAGCATTTGGATGAAGATGATTTAGTGAAAGTGGAAAAAGCCGGAAAACCTAGAAAAAAAATAAAAAATCCAAGAAAAAACCAAAAAAGAAAGACAGCAAGAAAAACCACCAAGAAAATAAAAACAAGTTCTACTAAACCTATTTCAAAGATTGCAGAACCTGTAAAAAGAATTGGAAAAGGAGAATATACTTTAATTATCACAGAAAAGCCACAAGCAGCAAATAAGATTGCAATGGCATTAGGGACTTCAAAAAAGATGACTGATCTTGGAGTACCCTATTATGAAGTTTCTAGAGATCATGAGAAAATTATTGTTGCTGCAGCTGCAGGACATTTATTTACTTTAGTTCAAAGAACAAGAGGCCAAAAACCTGCTTTTGATCTTGATTGGGTTCCAAGTTATCAATTGAAAGCAGCTTTTACAAAAAAGTTTTATGATGTTCTTAGGACTTTGGCTAGTAAAGCAAAAGATTTTGTTGTTGCTACAGATTATGATGTTGAAGGAGAGGTTATTGGTTGGAATATTCTAAGATATATTTGTGGTGTTCAAGATGCGAAGAGAATGAAATATTCTACTTTAACCCTAAGTGAATTGCAAGAATCTTATAATAAACTGATGAAGACAATTGATTGGGGCCAAGCAGTTGCAGGAGAGACGAGGCATTATTTAGATTGGATGTATGGTATTAATCTTTCTAGAGCTTTGATGTCAGCAATTAAGACAACTGGAAGCTTTAAAATAATGTCAATTGGAAGAGTTCAAGGACCAACATTAAGATTGATAGTTGATCGCGAATTAGAAATACAAAAATTTAAACCAACACCTTTTTGGGATATTCATATTATGATCCAAGGTTTGATGTTAAAACATACTAAATCAATTACAGATAAAAAACAATTAAAAAAATTTGAGGACTTAAAAGGTAAAAAAGCTCTTGTTAAAACAACAATAAAAGAACAATTTATCAGACCGCCCGCACCTTTTGATCTTACTACTTTGCAGACAGAATCCTATAAATTCTTTAAATTAACACCTGCAAAGACATTGCAGATAGCTCAAAAACTGTATCTTGACGGATTGATAAGCTACCCAAGAACCAGCAGCCAAAAGATCCCTGAATCTGCTAATCCTAAAAAAATACTTAAGAAACTAGAAAATAACTTTAATTTTGTAAAACATGCAACTAGAGACAGACCAACAGAAGGAAAAAAATCAGATCCAGCACATCCTGCAATATATCCTACTGGCGAAACTAGTAGTTTGATTGGAGACAATCAGAAAGTCTACGAATTAATAGTGAAAAGATTTGTTTCGTGCTTTTGCGATGATGCTGTTGTAAAGAACAAACATGTTGTTGCAGATGCAGAAGGATTAAAATTTTCTACTAGGGGAGTTGAAGTGCAGAAAAAAGGATGGATGCAGGTTTATCCTTCAAGTGTTCAAGACAAAAAATTGCCTGACCTAAACGGAGAATATCCAATTGAAAAAGTAATCATTGAAGAAAAAGAGACACAGCCGCCAAAAAGATATACTCCTGCTTCAATTGTGTCTGAATTATCAAAAAGAAATCTAGGAACTAAGGCAACTAGAGCAATGATTGTAGAGACTTTGTATAGCAGAGATTATATTAGAGATCAATCAATTAAAGCAACTTTATTAGGGATTACCTTGATAAATACCTTAAAAAAATATTCTGAAATAATTGTTGATGAAAAATTAACTAGAGAAGTTGAAAAAGAAACAGAGCAAATTGTTACAGCTAAAAAAGGCTTGAAAGAAAAAGAAGACAAGATAATAGGTCATGCTAAAAACATTATTATCAAGATAATGAAAGATTTTGAACAACATGAAAAAAATATAGGCAAGAATCTTATGAACGTTATCCAACAGCAAAGAGAACAGCAGTTTAAAGAGAGCATAATCATGCCTTGTCCTGTTTGCAAGAAAGGGGACCTTAGGACATTATATAATAAAGCATCTAGAAGATATTTTATTGCATGTTCTGCTTATCCTGAATGCAAGACTACCTACACATTGCCGCCATATGGCATGATGAAAAAAACAGACAAAACATGTGATAAGTGCGGCTGGCCTTTGATGATGGCATTACAAAGAGGAAAAAGACCTTGGATATTCTGCTTTAATCCAGATTGTATAACAAGAAAACAACAAGGAAATCACAAACAAAAGAAAACTGTAAGAAAAACCAGAAAGAAAAGACAATAATTCTTATAAAGGTTAAAATCCCCCAATTATAATGGAATTAAGTGATGATTTGACTTCTGAAGAACTTGCAGCAGTTTTAGCAAATGAATCTATGGGGCTTCCTGTTCGTGTTGTTAATCAAATGCTTGATTGGGAAACTCACAGAGAAGATATTTTGTTGACTCCCTTACCAGGAGCTGGTATTGGTGAAATATTAGGCAAATCCCTAAAGAGAATATTTTATAGTTTTAGAAGAGGTATAATCAATGCAACATATGGGGGAAGAGATATGCGCTTTGAATCTCATGAAGAATATGAAGACTGGAGAAGAAAAATTTCTTATTGATCCTAACCAACTACTAATTTAGATTTTCTTGCTTGTTCTTCTGCTTTTCTCCTTTGTTCTTTTGCTTTTTCGTGCCTTTCTAAATAATCGGCAATTTCACTATGTTGAATTTCAAATTCTCTTTTTTCAGACATCAATATTTGTTCAGGAGTCATTTGTTCATAAGCAAGAATATGATATTGTTTGTCTCGTTCAAACTTTTTTACTTCATCTCTATTACATGTTGGACAGTGAACATAGTCACTTGGACGAGATTTCCTTAAAACATCCAATGTAGTTTTTCTTAACCATTCTGCTCGTTCTAAATCTTTTTCATTCATTTTTTATTTATGTACTTTAAGTTTTTAAATAAATCTATACTAAATTATATAATTATAACCAACCGCGCTTTTTTATCCCTTGATTAGTTATTATGAAGTTTAGTTCTGTTTCTTTTAGACTTCTATGTTTCTTGAGTATAGCTTTTCTTTTTCCTCTTTCATGTTCTAGAGCAATAAGGCATTTGCTCCAATATTTTAATAGATCACCACCAACCATATTCATTGCTCTTTTTTTCCCTTCTTTTAATTCTTGATCACTTAGAAATTCAAAATAAACTTGATTAGTTGCTAGGATAGGTATATTTCTTTTTCTTGCTATTTCTGCAAGAACCCTGAGCTGTTTTGCAAGTTCTGAATTTATCAATTTAATCTTACTTTCATCTTTTTCTTTTATTGCTTCTGCCAGCTCCAACCTATAAAGCATTGTTATTCCGTCGACAATTATCAATGAAATGTTTTCTTTTCCTTTTATTTTTTCTAAAAGTTGACTGAATGCTTGTTTTTGCTCTTGAAAATTTGTTGGTTTAAGCAAGAAGATGTTTTTAATAGTGTCATTATAATCTTCTTTTCCTATTAATTGTTTTAATCTATCTATTGAAAAACCACCCTCTGTGTCAATGAAGATAACTTTGTGTCCTTTTTTTGCTTGACTTGCACTAGCTAATGTACAAAAATTTGTTTTACCACTGCCTGCGGGTCCGTAAATAGTTGTAATAATATCTTTTTCATAACCACCAAAAAGCCATTTATTCAGATCATAACTACCTGCAGAAATCTTTGTTTCTCTCATATTACTTAGTATGACTTGGAGATTATAAGGATTGTTGTTCTGTTTTAATTATTCACTAAATATTTCTGCTTCAAATTTTTCAAGCTTAAAACCTGCTTCTTGCCAACAATCTCTTGGTAAAAATGCCTTTTCACATAAAGCCTCGAGAAAAGCTTGTTTTGATAGGCCTTGTTCAGTTGCTACCTGCGGTAATAAGAGTCCAGAATGGCCTTCAAAAGTGCACATTAAACCGTGTTTTCCTACTTTAATGTCTTCTGGCTTAGCTTCTTCAGGAACAGACAATATAGAAATCTCTATTTTAATAACACTTAATTCTCCTAAACTAAGCGGCTCAAATCTTGGATCATTTAATGCAGCAGCTGGAGCAGCCTGAGCAATTGCTTCTTCTAATGATTTATTAGGATAAGGGTTGCCTATACATCCTCTTAAATGGCTGTCTCTTTTTAATGTAACAAAAACCCCTCTTTTTTCAGTAAATTCTCCTGGAAGTTCTAATTCTTCTCTTTTTAATCTTGCTTCAATTGCTTTTCTTGCAAGTGCTAAAAGCGCTTTTCTTTGAGATGAACTATACATTTAATATCAAAATATTTAGAATTAATAAAATTACCTATCTTCTCCCATGTAAAAAGAATGATGAGCAGCACAATCTCTTCTTAGTGTTCCGCCAGCAGGTGTATGAATCATTATTTCTATTGCTTCTTCGCTTTCTCTAAAATCTCTTTCAACATATTTGACCCTTGATCTTTTATTTAATGGAAGACATGCATCTCTACTAAAAATATCTCTTTTTTCTTCATATTTAGGAATCTTTGCCCCAATATGGTCCCCTGCTTTTACAGGACTATTTCCTTTGAATTTAAGTTCTCTTACTACAAGATATTGGTCTTCTTTTGGCCTTACAGTTAACACAATTTCTGTTCGATATCCTGTTCTTTGAATCTGTGGCGGACTTCCAAAAACATTATTTCTGTCAACACTTGTTGCATAAGATCGAGAGACCACCTCTTCTACAATAAAATATCTTGTAAAAACAAAATCTCTCAGTTTTTTTAATGCATTAGCAGGATTTGGTTTGACTAATTCAGCAAGCCTTTGTGCGACATTATCAAGCTTTAGCTCTGGTCCTTTTTTCTTCCTTTTTCCCTTTTTTCTCGCTTTCATAGGCTTTGCCATAATTCTTACTTAATCTAGAAATATAAAAAGATTTAGATGATTAAGTGACTATTTTGCTTTTTTAACTTCTGATGCTATAGAATCAAGTTCTTTTCCTATTTTTGCAACAGCCTCTTTCAATGCTTTATCCACTGTCTTTCCACTTGTTTTTACCTTTAAAGTAAGGTTTTTGAATGGATGGTCACGTCTCCATGCAGCAAATTCTACACTTGAATCTTGATTTAAGTATACTCTAAGAATTTCAGCTACTGTAGCATTATCCATCTCTATTTCTGCTTCATTTTTTTCTTGTTTTAAGTAGTTAAATTGCATTTTAATGCTAAAATTAAGGTATTTTTAAACCTTATTGTTCTTCGTTTAAAATATTTTCATTAACTAATTGAAGATCATTTCCTATGAACTCATCTTCTTTTTTCACCTTTACTCTTAAAAATTGTTCTAGTTTTTTCACAAGCCTATTAGTGGTTTTTTCATCAAGGACTTTGCCTGCTTCAAGCGTCTTTATTGCCTCTTCACTTTCTCCTATTTCTTCTGCTAACTGTTTTGTACTAAGTTTTGTCCTTCTTCTTCCTGTTTGCAGGTTCCAATGAAAATTAGCTACTAATTTGTCTTTGACATTTTGTGTTGGTTTTGGCTGCCTGTCTTCAAAAAATTCTTTAGCATCATCTTCATTCGGATTTTTTGCTATAGGTAATTTTTCAGAATCAACACATTGTCTACACATTTGTCCGAGACCTAGTCTTGTGATAACCTCGTAAATAAGAGCCTCTTTGCTTGATTTACCACAATTCTCACAATATTTCATTTTTAAGGAAGACAATTTTTCTTTTTATATCTTTTGATTATCAAAGGATTACCAAATTTTAAAAATACCAATGATTTGGTATACTCATGGATTTTAGAAAAATCAAGGATAAGGCAAAAGCCTATTGGAAAAGATTTTGGTATATTGTTTGGGAAGACAATAGCTTGTTTGGATGGATAGTCTCATTACTAGTTGCATTGCTTGTTATAAAATTAATATTTTTCCCTGCTGTCTCTTTTGTTCTTGGAACTAGTTTACCTTTAGTAGTGGTTGAAAGCAATAGCATGCATCATCCTGGAAATTTTATTTTTAATTTTTTTGGCCAAGATTCTCTTGTTGAACTTTGGTGGCAGCAGCGAGGAGAATGGTATGAGGACCGAGGAATTGATTTTGAAGATACAGAAAACTGGCCTTTAGCAAATGGTCTTGAAATAGGAGATGTTGTTCTTGCAATTAGACCTAAGAACCTTGAAATAGGGGACATAATCATTTTTGAAGCTAATCATAGATATCCTCTTATCCATAGAATAATCAATATTTCAGAAGTTAATAATAGGACAGTATATTCAACTAAAGGAGACAACAATATTGCTCAGTTAGCTAGTGAAGTTAGAATACCAGAAGAAGTGATCATTGGTAAGGCTGTTTTTAGGATACCTTTGGTTGGCTGGATAAAACTAATATTTGTAAAATTTCTGGATATATTTGTTTAAGAATTAACCGAGTAGTTGCCCAAATCTGTCTCTTACTAGACAGCCATCTTCATCCCTATATACTCTGCTTCTTCTGTCATATTTTAATCCTCTTGCATTTGCTGCTCTTATGTTTTGAGGATTTTTTGGTGAAACATCTGGATCAAAATCAGGTAATTTTTCATCTATCTTATATTGTCTGGAAATATCATCGGCCATAATATTGGTATTTTTCAGAACTTTATAAAAATTTATATCTTATCTTGTAATATTTCCTCTAGAGAGATCTCAATTATTGTTGCTGGAAGCTTTAGATGGAATTTCTTTAATAGGTTTGGATGTAATTCACCTATTCCGCCGATGCTTTTTCCATTATATTGCACTTTGCCTGCTCTTCCTGAAATCAATAAGGGATTTTCAGCAGGTTCAATTGTAAGATGTATGTTGAGCATTCTTCCAATATATTCTAGAATTTGTTTTGCTTCTGTAAAATTGCTAGGAACTAATGCAAGACAAAGTTTTTCTGATTCTTTTATTTCTGTTTCTTCTTTATGATCTATACTAAATACTTTTCCTATTTCAAAGATTTTTTGAGGATACTCTTTATCGACGTTTTCACTTAATATTTTTAGTGTTTGGCAGACTAAGTTTGGCCTTAATATTGAATAATCTGTCCTGCTGCTTTCAACTTCTATTTCTGACTTAATTCCAAGCTTCTTAAGATCTTCTTTAGTTACTAGATGATAACTAGAAACTTGAAGCATGTTTTGGCCAATTAATATTTCTGCAAGCTTTCTTTTTAATGATTCTTTTTTATCTTCTTGACCTACTGTAGATATTTCAGGAATTTCAGGAACAAACTTTTCATAACCATAAGCAATTCCAATATCCTCGATAATATCAACTTCATGCATAATATCAGTACGCCAAGCAGGAATTATTGCTGTCTGAGCCTTATAGTCAAAGCCCATTTTTTCAAGCAATGGTTTAATGTCTTTTTCTTTTAATTCAAGGCCAAGAAGCTTGTTTACATTTTCTAATTTAATCTTCATTTTTTCTGGTTCTAAATCAGGAGTGATAAGTTGTTTGTCATATTTTAATTTCATTTGATAAACAGCCCCGTTCATGTCTGCAAACATTGTAACTAGGATGTTTAATGTCTTTTTCAAAATCTCAAGGTCAAATCCAGAACATTCAATGAACACTTCTTTAGTTGATTGTGTTATTTTTCCTGTTTTATGGCTGTTTATGATTGGAGGCATACTTAGTATTTCATTATTACCGTCGATAAATACAGGGAATTTTGGCATTCCTTGCAACAAACTAGAATAATCTCTTCCTGCTGGATGTTCTCTTAATATTTGCATTCCATTCATCTCTTTTTTAGCTTCTAAAGGCAGAAACTTAATCTCTTTAGGGGCACGAGCTTCAAATTTAATAGGTAATTTAATTTTTTCTAAAGGATAAATTCCTATTGCAACCTTTTTTCTGTTTCTTCCAACTGTCAAATGAAGTTTTTCCTGAATATCAATCACTTCTTTAATTTTCTCGTCGTCAAATTTAAGATTCTTTACTATTGCACATGCAGTATATGGCCTGATATTTTTTACAGATTTGTCTATCTTAACTTCAAAATTCTTTTCTGGTTTATTTATTTTGTAATTTTTCAATCCTTTTTTCTTTCCTAAGAAAGCAAGAAAACCACGCAAATACCCTTGTAATGAAAGAAGATCAGGACGATTTGGAAATATTTCTATTTCTGCTTCATCTTTTGTTAGACTTTCTAATGGAGTTCCAAACAAAGCGATTTTCTCTTCGATATCTGGAGTTATCTTAACGTGTTTTTCAAATTCTTTTCTTGAAAACTTTACTTTTGCCATTTTATTTTAACCATGATTTTATTTTTCTTAGATGACCGAGGTCGTTCTTGTACATTTCTCGAAGATCTTTTATTTGATAATAATCCATCAATGTTCTGTCAAATCCAGGACCCCATGCAAGAACTGGAATATGTTCTCCTAGCAACGGAATTGTTACTTCTGGCCTGAATATTCCTGCGCCGCCAAGTTCTAACCAAAGTTTTTTCTCAGGATGATAAACATCTATTTCTACACTTGGTTCTGTATATGGAAAATAACTTGGTCTGAATCTTACTTTTTCAAACCCCATTTTCTTGAAGAACTCTTTTAAATAGCCTAGTAAATGCCTGAAATTTGCCTTTGGGTCTAGGACTATTCCTTCTGTTTGATTAAATTCAAAGCCATGAGACCAATCTACTGTCTCGTTTCTAAAACATTTTCCAATTGCAAAGAATTTTCCTTTTTTATCTTTTAATTTTCTTAGTTCAGCGAGGGTTCTAGCTGATAGGCAGGTTGTATGTGTTCTTAAAATAATTTTTTTAGCTTCATCTTCTTTCCATTTATATCTCCATCCTTTGCTGTTAGCTACTCCTGATTCATGAGATTTTTTAACATCATTAACTGCTTTCTTGTCTGGAAGTTTTCCTTTTACATCTTTTATATAGAAAGTATCCTGCATTTCTCTTACTGGATGATCTTGCGCTGTGAATAATGCATCAAAATTCCAAAATCCTGTTTGTGTAAGATTTCCTGTCATCTCTTTAAAACCAAGATCTGTCCATATTTTTCTTGCATAATCAATTGCTTGATCTACGAAATGTCTTTTTCCCCCTGAAATCTGGGGAACAGGACTCTTAATATCATATTTTCTAAATCTTTTTCCTTTCCAACCTTCTTTTCTAATCATGTCAGGGGTAAGTGTTTCTATCATATCTTTTAACTTATCAAGTTTTTCTTTTGCAATTGTCTTGCCTAATGCAGTCAAGTCAAAATTTATTGTTTTTTTATCTTTAATTACAATTATCTGCTTTCTTGTCTTTAAAGTATTAAGGGCATGTTGTTGCTCTGCTTTTAGTTTGTTATATTCTAAAGGAAGAGCCTCTATCAGTTGTTCTTCAAAACTTTTCTTTGCAATTTCATCTAATGTTGCTTTCAAAAGAATTTTCCCAGATTTTAATTCAATTAATGCTTTTTTCTTTAATGTACCAAGGGCAACTTGAAATTCATTATCATTTAATTTTGATTTTTCTTTTGCTTCAACCAAAGATATTTCTGGTTTATCATTTAATACATTAAGAAGCCTTCTTTCAGGAAGGCCATTTTTTAAGTAAATAACTCCGTTTTCATCCAAATCAATTATCTTTTCACTAGTAATCTTTAATTTAACTACACCTTTATTTTCGAGATATTGCAAACTTCTGAGTACTTTGGTTTCATCTAGGCCTGATTTTTTAATGATTTCAGCAACACTGCCCGTTCCTAAGTATGGAACTATGGCTCTTTCATCAGGATTTAGACTTTCGAGAATATCCTCTTTGCTCATTACTAGGATAGTATAAAATATTTTATAAAGGTTACCTACCCCTTAGTTTTATGAAATGTTTAGTTACAGGAGGAGCAGGATTTATAGGCAGCCATGTAGTTGATAAACTCGTAGATTTAGGCCACGATATTGTTGTTATAGATAATTTATTTACAGGCCTTAAAGAAAATATTAATCCCAAAGCTAAATTTGTCAAAATATCTATTAATTCTGACCTAAATGATATTTTTGAAAAAGAAAAACCAGAATTTGTTTTTCATTTAGCTGCACAAGCTAATTTAAGAAAATCATTTGAAAATCCTGCTATGGATGCAAAAATTAATGTCGGCGGAAGTTTGAATATAATTGACTGCTGTGTTAGATATAAAGTTAAAAAATTAATCTTTTCATCAACTGCTGCATTATATTCTCCAAATGTAGATCTTCCTTGCAGTGAGAAAGATGAAGCAAGTCCAATGTCTCCTTATGGATTAACTAAATTGACAGTTGAAAAGTATCTTAAAATAATGAAAGACTATCATGGATTGGATTATGCAGCTTTAAGATATAGTAATGTTTTTGGACCCAGACAAAATCCTTTAGGAGAAGCAGGAGTTGTATGTGTTTTTATGGATAAAATCAGCAATGGCCAAGATATTATGATTAATGGCGACGGAGAACAAACTAGAGATTTTATTTTTGTAGCAGATGTTGCTGATGCTAATGTTCAAGCAATGGCCAAAGGTGTTAATGGAATCTTTAATGTTTCTTCTGAACAAGAAACTAGCATAAATTATCTTGCTGAAACATTAAAAAATATTTCTGGAAATAATATTAATATATCCCATGGAGAAGGAATTAAAGGTGAATTAAGAAGAAGCTGTCTTTCTAATGAAAAATTAAAAAAAACTGGTTGGAATAATAATACCGGTTTTGAAGATGGTTTAAAGGTAACTTATGAATCTTTTGCAAAAAAATAAAATGAGAAAAGAGGCATTTGCAGGACAATTTTATCCTTCAGATAAAGAAGAATTACAGCAGATGGTCTCTGCTTTCCTAGTTTCTGAAAAAAAGGAAAATGTCCATTCTATTATTGTTCCTCATGCAGGTTATGCATTTTCAGGAAAACTAGCAGGAATGACTTATAGTCTAGTGCCTCAGAAAAAAAATTTCATTATCCTCGGTGTAAACCATACAGGTCTTGGAGCAAAAATATGCTTTAGCATGGAAGATTGGAAAACTCCTCTTGGGACAATAAAGACAAACAAAGATCTTGCTGAAAAAATTTTACATAAACTGAAACATGCTGATCTAGAAACAGAAATTAATGAGATCACACACAAACAAGAACATAGTATTGAAGTTCAACTACCTTTTTTGCAGCTATCACAGACTAGATTTGAGATAGTCCCTATTATGTTTTCAGGGCTTGATTATGATGAATGCAAAAAGATTGCAGAAGTTTTAAAGGATTTTGTCAATGATAAAGTTATGATAATTGTTTCTTCTGATTTTACTCATCATGGAAAGACATATGGTTTTGAACCTTTTACAAATGATATAAAAAATAACATGGCAAAACTCGACGGAGATATGATACTTCATATTCTAAAAAACGATAGCAAGTCTTTTTTTCATCTTGCTAATAAATCAACTGTCTGTGGCCTTTATGGAATAACTGTTCTTACAGAAATTTCTAAACTCAAGAAATGGAAACCAAGACTTATTGAATACCATACTTCAGGTGATATGACTAATAAATGGGATATGGTCGTTGGTTATGCTGGGCTTGTTTTTGAATAGACTAAGGAAATTTTCTAAATGCAGTATCTTTTGCAAATTTTGTGCTAGCACCGAGGGTTAGAAATAAAGACATTATATCATGATTTGACCTACCCACCTTGTTGATAACTCCTGTTTTTACGTTATATTTCTTTAGTAACATTATGTTTTGTATCAATCTTCCAAGAACTTGTCCTTTTTCCTCACCTCGACAATCTATAATTTCTTTTAAGTCAATTAAAATAATCTTATTCTTGTCCCTCGCTATCTTGCAAAGAACTTGATTTAATCCAGAATCTCTTTGTTTTAATCTATCTCTCTTATCTTTATGTGAAAGAATTAATGCTTTTGTCTTTTTATTTTCAAGAATTTTTCTGTTAATTTCAATACTGCTTCCTTGTACAATGATATCTTTTCCTTTACTAGAGAATTTATCTATTGCTCTTCTAGTTTTTTCATAATCTTTTTCATTTATTATTACAAAGGTCATTTATCCCTCAATCTTTGTGCCTATAAATTTCTTTCCAGAAAGAAGATTATCTAGTTGTTTGAAATCATTTCCAATTATGTAAGTAGGAACCTTATTTTGCATAATAATTTTTGATGCGTTTTGATCGAGGACAAAATGCTGTCCTGGGGAGTACTTGAGGGCATTTGCCATTTTATAGAAATCTTTCCAACTTATTTCTGCAATAAACTTTGCATCTTTATGTTTAGCTGGATTTTTATTATAAAGGCCGCGAACATTTGTTAGATTTACAAAAGAACATCGCAATTGTTTTGCAATTTTTGAAGCTGTACTGTCTGAAGTCTGATCTGGTGCATAACGTAAACCGCCACAAAAAACCATTCCTTGTTTTTTTAGATCTTTTACAACATGAGCAATATCATGTGGAATTCCTTTTTCAGGATCTAGACCAAAGAAATATGACATAAATCTAGCATTTAATCTAGTAACTGCAATTCCTGCAAGACTTTGCATTTTTTGAGATTTGTTAGTTTCTCTAAGAGATTGAATATATTTTCTAGCAATACTTCCACCGCCACATACAAACACAAACTTGTAGTTTCTTTTATGCTTATCAATAACTTTCTTAAGTCTTAATAAGGCTTTAGTATCAACTTTATCTGGGACAATCAAACTGCCGCCAAGACTTATCACTATCTCTTTTTTCATGTATTAATTAAGAATAAGATGTTTAAAAATCTATTTTTTATCGGGGTCTACTGTAAATAATCTTCTATCACTAACTTTAAAGACGCCTAGTCTTGCAGCACAATCAATCCAGCCATATGCATAACTTAGGCTGCCGAAGGCATTTACTAAATCTCCTTTTTTTTCAAAATAATGGGCGTCTTTAACATAACATTCGACCATCTCTATGACCTCTTTTGCTTCTTTTTCTTTACCTGGGGTGGTTTTTGCTCTTATATTGGCTAGGGCTTCTTTTGAAACATCAAAATACTGCTTTAGTTTTTCTTTTGTCACTTTTTCCATGATACGATAAATACCGCGAGATTTAAAAACTTTCTATTTGTTATTATTATGAATGGCAAGATTAGAGTTTATTGAAAAAATTCCTGAGACTATAGGCATTGGAGGTTTTGTGATTATTTTATTAGTAGTTTTAATTGCTGTTGTTCTTTTTATTATCTTTAGATTTCTGAAAAAAAGCAAGCCTGAAGAAATAAAACCTGGGGAAGGCAAACCTATGGAAAAGGAGCTTGAAGAGACTAAACCAGCTGAAGTTAAAGAAATTAAGCTTGAAGGAAGACTTGAGAAACTTAAGAAGAAACTTGAAGAGTTAGATAGAATTAGGCGAAGTGCGGGTAAATCGCCTTCTGAATTATAAAATTCATGGGTTGTCCTTGTGCTATAATTGAAGATACTAAGAATTTATCTATCCATGCTCTGAATAATCCATTGATCAATGGAACTCTTGCTTTTTTTGAGAACTGATTAACTATGTTCTGCATTTGTTCTAAGGATAGTTGGATATTGGCAGGTTTTCTTATATTATATGTTCTGATAATGAGATTTTTTCCTGGTCCAGGGCATTCAACCATATTTATTGAAGGATTTTGAATTAATGGAGTTACATTGCCAAAATCAATATCTGCTATTCTTGGAAAACTAGCTTGAGCAGGTCTTGGCGGCTCTGGTTTTCTACCGAGGTCTTGTGGTGGAAGAGGTTCTGCTACATGATCAGATTCAACTAAAGGCATCTGTTCCATGCCAGATGTTTCATATCCTCCTTCATAATACATTTCTTCTGTCATTCTTGGTTTTCTCCTGAATCTATCTCGAAATCCAGGAACTTTATTTAATATTGCTGCTCTTGTAAATAGCTTGAATATTAATGCTGGTTTTGCCATGTTAATTAAGAAGGCAAAGGTTTTGGTTTTTTGACTTCTCCTTCTTTTGCAGGAGCCTCTCCTGGTGCTGGCCCTGGTTTTGGCGGAGCTGTTGGGACTGCAGGCATCGGTTTTCCTACAGGAACTTTTCCTTCATCTTGCTGTCCTGGTCTTCCTGCCTCTCCCTTTGCTTCATATTCACTTGCACTAAATCCTTCTGATGGACCCGCCATTGCTGTCGTTTCAGCTGGTGGTTGAGCAGGTCTTGGCGCAGGAGCCGGCATTGCTGGTCTTGCAGGAGGTGCTGGTCTTGTTGATGGTCTAGGCACGGGTGGACCTGCAGATCTTGGAGGGAGTGCAGGCGCAGCTGGCGAAGGCGCCGCCAATGCGTGCTGTGACATTAATGAGATACCTCTTGCAATGATCTTGTTTTGATCAAGCAATACATTCAATTTATCTGAGAATTCTCTTTCAAAACCTAATTCAGGTTTTTCTGCAATACTATGGGCTGTTATTTCAAATAATTGCAATAATTCAGAAACCTGTGTTGTTACTTTATTCATTCTTTCTGAAAGATTTGTAAATGCTTTTTGCATAGCAATAGAATTATCAACAAGAATTGATATCAATTTATCTTTTTTAGTCTCTTTTACTTCAGAAACTTCTGTTGTTTTTTTAGCCTTTTTTTTCGCAGTCTTTTTCTTTTTAGGCTTTTTAGTACTATCTTTCACACTCTTTTTCGGCATTATTTATCAAATGAATTATAATTTATAAAGTTTGCTTTAATGATAATATTTATTAACGTATAGTGATTAAAAATTTTAATGGCAGGAATATTTGAACAAATAATATTAGGAGTTGTGCAAGGTATTGCAGAATGGCTTCCAATAAGTTCAGAAGGCATGATATTTCTTGTTAAAAACAATTTTTTTCCAGGCACTGGTTTTGAAGAAACTATAAAATTAGCATTATTTTTGCATCTTGGCACATTTTTTGCAGCTCTTATCTACTTAAGAAAAGATGTTTGGAGAATTATTAAGACACTTTTTAAGTATGATCCTGCGAAAAGAGAAGATAAAAAACTTCTTGGATTCATGATTATAGCTACTTTAATCAGCGGAATCTTTGGAATTTTATTAATAAAATTTATTGCTTCTAGTGTCAATATTTTGACTGGAAGAATAATAAATGCAGGAATAGGGCTTCTTTTACTTGTAACTGGTTATCTAGAATTAAAATCTAGGACAGACGGAGTTAAGAAAAATAAAGATCTTACGAGAAATGACTCTATAGCATTAGGATTTGCACAAGGTACAGCTGTTCTTCCTGGATTATCTAGGTCTGGTTTAACTGTGTCTGCTTTTTTATTAAGGAGATTTGACAAAACAACTGCATTAAAACTTAGTTTCTTGTTAAGTCTGCCTATTGTATTGATTGGAAATATTTTATGGAATTTTAAAGACCTTTCTTTAATATCTGAAATGGCTTATGGGATGGTAATTGCTTTTGTATTTGGTTTGCTTACTATCCATGGACTTATTAAGCTATCAAAGAAAATCAATTTCGGATATTTTGTTGGTGGTTTTGGTATTTTAATGATTCTTGCTAGTTTATTATAAAAAGGTAAAACTTATAAACTACTTTTTAGTGACATAAATATGGAATTAAACGATAGAATTAAATTAGCACGCCAAGTAGCCCATAATAGACTATTCGAGTCATATGGAAGATTAATGGCTGTTTTTCATATATTGGATGCAGATATTGCAGATATTTTCAATGATAATGATTCTTATGATCGTGCTGATGAACGTTTTCAAGCTGCTTTTAGACATTTGAATAGATGCCATGGTCTGATGTTTACTAAACAACAATTAGGCAAGCTATTAGGCAAGAAAAAGAGAAAAATAGGGAAAAATCCAGTTAGCAAGAAAAAAATTGAAAGTGATGCAGGAGCCTTAACAACCTTTGTTAGAATATGGTCTATTTTTGGAGTATATAGAGACAGTGAAGAAGATTTTACATCCCCTGACCGCTCAATAAACCCCCACGAATTACGAGAAAGAATGAGTGTAGATCAAAGAAGATATATGTCATTAGAACAAGGAAGGATGATGAAAAAATTTAATCTTATTCCAAACAATAGTTTTTCTCCTTTTGTTGTGGATGTACAAACAGACGATGATTTGCAAAGACAATACTCAAAATTTTCTGATTTGGTTTTTGCCACTTATGATGGATTTATGAAGTTAAGAGGAAAAAAAGGAAATCCTGAATTTCCAAAGAACTTGCAGCTTTTTGACAGATATATTTTATTGCAATATCTAGAAGAATGTTATAGACAGCATAAAGCATATTTAAGAGATAGAGATAAATGATTAAAATATGGTGGGCCCAGAGGGAGTCAAACCCCCAACTGACGGTCTGGAGCCGTCGATTATATCGTTTAACTATGGACCCAATATATCTATAGAATTATTGATACTTTTAAACGTTTTCAAGCTTCTTCATTTGCTCTATTTCATCAAAAGATATTGAACATCCTTTGAATTTTGAAGCATAAAGCAAAGCATCAAGAACTTTTGGACTTTTTAATTTGACAAGGCCTTTTTTATATGCAAGGTACATTAATTCTGAAGACCTTATTACTTTTATTTTGCTTAGAAATGAAAGATCACCTTTCATATCCACACTAGTTTGTAATTTTTTTCTAAGTAATTGTGTCAGGTTTTCAGGTCTTTCACATAACATTCTTGCTGTTCTTTCATCAACTGCAAGAACATTGTCTATGCCTTTTTCTTTTAATAATAAAGAAACTGCAAGAGAACTTACTTCTCCTTTGTCAACAATATGTACAAACTCATTTCTTGCATAAAATACATGATTTAACATATTGAAAAGACTGTCTCTTTTTGCAATCAGTTCTTTTTTAACTACTATATCATAAGGCAATTCAAAAACACCGTCGTCAAATAACTTTTTTATCATTAAGGCTTCTAATTCAAATTTTTTAATATGAAGCGGTTTATCAATGACTTCCTCTTTTACTGCTTCTGTTATTATAAATTTTCCATTAAATTCTGACTTTAAACTTTTAAGTATATCAAGAATTCCATTCATTGCAAAGTTGATTATTGTACCAGAGTCAAAAACAATTGCTTTCATTTTGTGTTTTTATTGAATATATCTAAGGCATATTTAATTCTGTCTTCGATTGAGAGTGTCTTGCTTAATCCTATGTCTGGGATAGCAGTTTTTCCTGCATATTCTGCAAGCTCAAATAAACTGACGCCAAGAAGTTTTGCTGTTTTTTCCATGCTAATTCCGTGTTCATAGATTCTCGAAGCTTTGTTGATTCTTGCCCTGGCAAATACCTCTTTTATATGAACTTTAAAGATTCCAGTAAGCTCGTCGATAATTCTTTCTATAGACTCTAGATGTTTTCTAAACATTTTTTCATTATTCCTTTCTAGAGAATCTCTTGCTTTGTCTATGTTATGAATAAACTTTTTGATAAATTGGTTCCATTTTGGATAATCTCGATAATTTGGTCGCTCCATTATCTTGCTAAGTGAATATACAATAACAGCAATAGCAATACTAAGATCATCTTGGCTTACAGAAGCAGCATGGATTGTCTGATTACTGAGGTTTTTTAACCTAGGAGTATTATTTTTCTTAAATGCTTCTTTTACCTCTTTTAATAACTTGATTACATGCTCTTTTTCTTGCATACATATTTTAGAGGCTAACCCAATATTTAAAAGTTTCTTGAACTTTTATTATTCATGAAAATAATATTTGATACAAATTTTCTTCTTAGTTGTATAAAGCAGAAAATTGACTTTTTGCAAGAATTAGAAGGATTTGAATTAGTCTTACCAAGACAGGTAATCGATGAAATTGAAAAGCTTATTAAGGATAAAAGGAAAAAACTAAGTGAAAGGGAGTTAGCTAGAACTACATTAGCATTTATTAACAAATTTAAATCTAGGTTTAAGATTATTGAACTTGAGAAGAATTATGTTGATTTGGGTCTAAAAAAGCTTCAAGGATATGTTATTGCTACCCTTGATAAAGGAATAAGAAAAGACCTTAAAGGAGAGGCCAAATTTCTGATTATTTCTAAAAGAAAAAAGCTTGAATTTGTTAATTAATTTTATTAATTAACTAGATAGGTAGTGATAAGGTTTAAAAATGCTTAATTTCTCTTAAATTCACCCTTAAAATGTTCTATTTAACAGAAGCAGAAGACTATATTCGTGTAGAACCCAAATTATTTGGTTTGCCCACCATAGAGGCTGTAAAACAACAGCTTAAAGAGACCTATCTAAACCATATAGACAGAGAATTGGGTTTTGTAGTGAGCATTATTGATGTTCTTGAAGTTGGAGAAGGCATTATAATCTCTGGAGATGGTGCAGCTTATTATAAATCTAGATTTAAACTAATAATATGGAGACCAGAACTTCAAGAGATTGTGTATGGAACAGTTGAAGAAATCACTAATTTTGGAGCATTCATGAATATTGGAGTAACAAAAGGAATGATACATATAAGTCAGACAATGGAAGATTATGTTAGTTTTAGCAAATCAGGAACATTAGTTGGAAAGACTGGAAAGAAAAGCTTAAAAAAAGGAGATAATTGCATTGCAAGAGTCGTCGCTATAAGCTATAAGGATAATGAACCTAAAATTGGTTTGACAATGAGACAGCCAGGTCTTGGAAAACTAGAATGGATAGAGGCTGACAAAAGAAAAGCAAAATCAGCTGCTAAAGCTGCTGAAAAATCAGAAAAGAAAACTACAAAGAAAAAATAAAATGGCAAAAAAAACATGTAAAAACTGTAAGATGATATATGAAGGAGACAAATGTCCTAATTGTGGCAGCCAGGAATATACTGACAGTTCAAAAGGAAGAGTCATTATATTAAACCCTGAAAGTTCTGAAGTTGCTAAAAATCTTAAATTAACAGGCAAAGGCTCTTATGCTATAAAATTATAAAATGAATATATTAGAAACTACTGAAAATATGTTGTTGGATAGAAAAGAGATTTATGCAGAAGTAGAAAACACTAAGACTCCTAATTTTGACGAGGTCAAGGATATGATTAGTAAGAAATTAAACACAACTAAAGATAATATTGTTGTTAAAGAAGTTCTTGGAAGTTTTGGCAAGAGATCGTTTAAAGTGACTGCTTTTATTTATGACACTAAAGAAGCTCTTGAAAAAAGCGAGGGCAAGATAGAAAAACCAGCAGAACAAGCTCCTGCTCCTGAAGCACCAGCACAACCCGTACCTGCAGCCTGATTTATTGACAAGATTTAAAAAACATCTTTCTATAAGGTTCATATGGCTAAAGAACAAATTGATATAGAGAATTTAGAAAGCATAAACATCGGCATGGTTGGGCATGTAGAACATGGCAAGACAACTCTTTTGCATAGACTCACAGGAAAATTAACTATTGCACATTCTGAAGAACTAAAAAGAGGCATGACAATTAAATTAGGTTATGCTGATTTTATTATATATGATAAAGATGGAAAATTAAACATTAAAGAAGGAACACCAAAGAGATATGTTAGTTTTGTAGATAATCCTGGACATGAGATGTTAATGGCTACTATGTTGTCAGGAGCAGCTTTAATTGATGCTGCTATCTTGGTTATTGCTGCTAATGAAGGAATTAAACCACAGACAAGAGAACATCTTACAGCATTACATGCAAAAAATGTCAAACAAGTTATTATTGTGCAAAATAAAATTGATCTAGTTACAAAAGAACAAGCAGTAAAGAACTATAAAGAAATTAAGGAGTTTGTAAAAGGAAGTGTTGCAGAAAAAGCAGAGATAATCCCTGTTTCTGCCCAGCAAAATGTTAATATTGACAAGGTTATAGAAGCAATCAATAAATTACAGATTCCAGGAAGAGATACTGAAAGCAAACCTGTTTTTATTGTTGCTAGAAGTTTTGATATTAATAAGCCTGGAACCAAAATAGAGAAATTAAAAGGCGGAGTTCTTGGCGGGGCATTAAAAAAAGGAAAGTTAAAAGTTGGCGATGAAATAGAAATAAAACCAGGAATAAAAAAGCAAAAAGAACACCATATTGTTTATGAATCAGTTAAGACAAAAATTCTTTCATTGTATAAAGGAAGTCATTCTGTTAAAGAAGCTAGTCCTGGCGGTTCAATTGGTATTGAAACTAGTTTAGATCCTATTTTATCAAGAGCAGATACTTTGACAGGGTGTGTAGCAAGCCTTACAGGTGAACTTCCTGAAATAACAAATAAAGTCAAGATTAAGTTCAAATTATTTGATAAGGTCTATGGAACTAAGCAAGATATGCCAGTAGCTAACTTAAAAAATGCAGAGAACTTGTTATTGAGCATTAACACTTCTATTACAGTTGGTCTTGTGACTAGAGTCGCAAAAGATGAAGCCGAATTGAACCTGAAAATACCGGTTGTTTCTTTAAAAGGAGAAACAATGGGCATAGGAAGAAACATAGAAGGCCACTGGAGATTAATTGGCTGGGGCGAGCTCATATAGAGACATAAATGCTTTTCTTCCTTTTTAATATTAGAATTCCCTTACATTCTTCAAGAATGATTCTAGTTCCTGATCCTCCTTGATGATCTCCTGGCTTTGTAGAATTAACTGGTTCTTGGTATCTAGTCAATAGTTCTATTTCACTATCATCTAAGAACCTTGCTTGTTGAACGGTTCCTAATAAACATCCTTTATTTCCAACATAAATCTCTCCAATAAAAGACTGTCCTTGCTTTGACTCATATTCTGCATTTTTTATTAATTCCCAAAGGATTCTTGCAACATTTCCCATATATTCTTTTCCACGAACCTGTTCTAATCTTGATTTCATTATCCAAGGGCCAAATTCTTGACTAAAAAAATTCACAACTTCTCTTTCTCGAATACCTCGATGATTTTTATTGTGAACTACTTCGAAAGGGGATCTATGGCCTTTACCTTGCCAATCAATATCTTTTAGAGCTTCAGTAAGGTCTTGATATATTTTCATGATTATTTTATATCTTTACTCTAGTATTAATTTAGTTATCCAAATTCTTTATTAAATTTGGTATCTAATGACATAGAAACATGGATTTCTTTTTGTTCTGGTAAGAGTAATAATCCTTTTCCATATTCAAAAAAAGATCTTGTTCCATATCCTCCACCATGACGTTCATCAGTGCTTTGAACATTTTGCCCACTTTTTAATAATGCAAGCTGTTCTGATGTGAAAAAACCTCTTGTTTGTTTTGTACCTAACAAAATCCCTAGATTTCCTAAGTAACATGATGCTTGAACTGTTTCTGCTCCATGAATTTGTATATCTTCTCTATAAGCATTTGCTACTACATCACAAAACATTTGAAGAAAAACACTTGTATGTTCTCTAGTTATTTCTTGGCTTTGAAGAAAATTAAATAACCACTTCATTATTTCATCAAATGCTTGTTGCCCATAATCAAATTTTTTAGGGGCATTTAATCCATTTAATAATGTTGCAATTCTTTTTCTACCATTAAATCCAATGTCTTCTAATGCTTCATCAAGTGTTTGATATATTTTAACCATCAATCAAATATTTATCATGCCTATAAATAGATTTTTATAGTTCTTTAATATAATAATTTAATGGAAAAAAAGAGGATAAAGAAAGCTAAAAGATTAGAAGTTTTTCTTGAATTCTTGATATTTGGATTGATTATGGGTGTGACAGAAGATATTATTGCAGTTAAAGTTGCTACGGGTGCTTCAATAACCTGGCATACTGTCTGGATAGTTCTTCTTGTAGCAATCCCTTTTGCAATTATAGGTGAATTACTTATAGATAAGATAGACTTTATACCTTATCTTAAGAAACTTTTTAAAAAAGAAGAAAAAGCATTTATGAGCAATTTTAAGTAGTTATATTTGTAATTTATCTCTTAATATGTAATAAGCAAGAGCAACAACGTGTTCTATTGCCCCTAATTTTGCAGGTTCTCTTTTTCCTTGGAATTTTTTTGCAGAACCTATGGCTTTTTTTAGATGACTTTTTACTGAATCTTTATCTGCCATATGTTCATATCTTGCAATTATTAATTCTGTATAACTTCGACCTAATTCTCTAATAGAATGTCCATCACTGTTTGCTACTGCCCCAAAATCAAACCATTGTGCCATAACTTTTTGAAATGATTTTACTCTGTTATTATCAGCATATTTTGGAAATCCTAATTCTTGTTCTGAGTTATATATTTCTATTCCATGCACTCTTTGACTTAAAAAATTAGGTGTATCAAATATCGCCCCTTCTTTAACTCTTTTAGTAAATTCACTTAATCTATCTATTTCTTTTAATATTCCTTGATAACTTCCTGGATGAGGAAGTATTACTGCAAGATCTCTTTCTTTTGCATCATTTAAGGTATTGCCTAATGGTAATCCTGATCTTAAACTAATTCCTTGTTCAAGACCTAGAACAAGAATATGACATTCTCTTGTAGGAATTTCTTGGCCTTTTACAACTAGAATCTCTCTTTTAGGAACATAAATAGCATTTCCAAGATTAATTCTTTCATATCCTGGCCTTTCAATAAATTGTTCATATCTATCATCTTCAAAATTAGTTAGACCAACAATCCCTCCCTTACCAAGTCTTGTTCTAGCAAGATTAATAACTCTATTAAAATCTATATGAGAAAAATCAGATCCTGTTTTTAAATGAGTATGCAAGTCAGCATTTACGCTTTGCCATCTTATTTTTTCTTTGACCATTAGTTTATTATCTGACTGGATTTTAAAAACCTTTCTACTATTAACTTCTTAGTGGTGACAAAAGAAAGATTTAAATATACTCGGTTTTATTAAAAAATATGAATAGTGAAAGAGTAGAAACTTTAAGACAAAGACAATTGATGCCATATGCAATTGGCGCAGCATTTTTTGCTGTTCTAATAGGTGTTGGAAGTTTTTTTTATGAGCCTTCTAAAGCTGCAGACTCAATGGCTGGAAGAAAGATTTCTGTTAAATTAAGATCAGGAGATTATACTTTTGCATATTTAGATGATGATCATTTAGTAGATGTAGTCAGAAAAAAAGGAAGCAATGTTGTTTTAGTTGCAGAAGATTATGAACATAAAGTAACTAAAGAAGAACATGAGATTGTTGGAGTTATGGACCCTCTTTTTAGATCAAATGCTTCTAATTATGTTTTGATTAGAAATGGTCTTGATAGAGGTTTTAGTCAAAGAGAAGAAGAAATAATGAGGAGACAAAGGGGGAAAAGATAAAATGACAAGTAGAAGAAATAGTAATAGAAAATTCATGCATGCATTTTTAGGAGGTCTTGATAGAGTAGATGTTACTTTAACTGTTGCGGGGCAAAGAAAACAAGGTGTTTTAGGTTCAGCAGTCTATCGTTCTCCAATTATAGAACGTTCAGAAGAAATAAGAGGTTATTTTTTTGAACAAAAAGGACAAGACCATACTCGTAATAATGGAGTATATCATATTCCTCTTAAAAGCATGAGAAATATTTCTTTAAGTGGCTTTGAATGCCTTGCTATTCCAATGAATCAAGCACGTGAAGATTGGTTTCAAGGTCCGACAAGCTACGTAACACAAGTTGAAAGGAGAAGAACATAAGAACATAAAATGACAGATATACAATCTAGATTTTTGAAGAGATGGTTTGAAGTTGATGAAAGAGATTTTGTTAATTTTGATATCACTGTCCTTCCTTTAGAAGGACTTCCTTCTGTTTTAGTGGATGCTGCAGTCAGTAAGGGAGCAATACCCGAAAGAATTGATAAAAGAGATTATCTTGTTAGAAAACTATCAACAGGACTTTATGTTAAAGTTACAAGTTTGGAAAGAGAAACTTATAAGAAAGTTAGAGATAATCCTGGAGTACCTATTAGAAGACAGTATAATATTAAAGATGGTAAAGTACTTGCAGTTACTGAATTACAATCTTGGGAAGGAACAAGATAAAATGACAAGGAAAAAGAAAGATAAAGGCAAAGGAAGTGGACAACCACTAAGTCCAGTAACTATGAATGATTTAGCTCAGAGAGCTGATATGGACATGATAGATGTTCTTGAAGGAGATTCTTACACTCATGCACAGATTATAGAACAGCTTAGAGTGGGGGAATCTGTTGAAGCAACAAACCAATCACTTCATACAGTGCATGCTGGTTTTGGAAATGCTCAAAGAGTTTTAGAGAATTATCTTGATAGATTAAGAAAAGAAGGATTAAAGATAGGAAAAGGTGATTCTGAATATGGATATAGAATGCCTATTCCTCAAGAGGATGAAGAATTTAGAAGCTTAATAATTTTTAGGAGAAGATAAAAATGACAGAACAATCAAGATTTGGTAGCCATCCACTGTTTACTGATTTGAATTTTGATTTAAAATTTCCATTATATTCTCTCCAAACACCTTTACAAATAGCTATTGAAAGAGCTGTAACTAAAGGCCGCGGATTTAAAAATTGTATTGATGGAAGACCTACAAAATATTTAAGGGATGCAGAGTTTTATAGAAGACTAAAAAAGTGGGATACTGATCTTGATTTGCAATATAGGCTTGGAGACATGGAATTTAATGATGGTTTGTCTAAACATGGGTTTCCTTCATTACAACATTTCTTTTTATTTGATTTGATGCAATATTGTAAGGAAAAAGGAATTGATCTTCATGAATATAACTCCCCTGAAAGAGTCTGGCAATTATATGAAGAACTAAAACATGATTTTCCTCCAGCTAAATTATGGCCAGAACCAAACCATGTTGTTGGATATTACAGACCACCAATTAGTGTTTGGAAACCAAAACCTAAGGAAGGAACAAGATAAAATGGCACAAACAAAAGTAGAACTTCCTGAATTTCCTTTTCCAGTATTTTTAAGAGATAGAGAGCTTAGTGATAGAACACTTCGTAACAGACTTCCTTTAGAGCTTTTTTTAAGACATGAAGGACATAAATATTCTATTTATGATGAAGAATTTGTTCTTTCTATTTCAGATTCTCCTGAACATCCAAGAGATTCTTTAAAATTAAAAACTTCAACATTTAAGGGTATGAGTCTTGGTGCAATTCATTATTATGGCCAACTTATGTTTCCATCTATAAATTTTAGAGATATTGCTAGAGAAGCATCTATTTCGGGCAGTGGAATACCAAAAACCCCTGATATAGTAAAATTACATAGACCTTTAACAAATGAAGAAATAAAAAGCGATGAAAGATTCCATGGATATTCTCCTGGTGAATTATATCCTGGATTCAATAATCTTGGAGAAATTATTGATAGGGCAAGAAAAGTCATGAAAGTTTTTTTCCCAGGATTTAGATTAGTATTTGGAGAACAAAAATAAAAATGCCAGAACCAAAAATTTTTATCATGGATTCTAGAGGTAGAGGATCTGCGATGGTAGATGCTTTAAGAGCAGTAAGTGAAGATCTTGGTATAGGAGCAGATATTCAATTTTCTGGAAGAAAAGAAACAAGACTTCCAAGAGACTTTGATACATATATTTTACATTTATCTGATTTGCATATTCCAGATTTTTATGAACTGACAGACAGCCAGCCTTGGAGCAGATTTTTGGGTTTGTGTGGTGGTGCAGGTTATGTTTATGCAGGTTTAGCAGATCGCTTTGATGAGATAAACTTTAGTTTAGGAGATGATGAATATGTTGACATTTTAAAAAATGCTCAAGCAAATTGGAAACGAAAGAAAGAAGAATAAAATTTAATCAGCGTCTTCGATTTTTACTAGGTCTGTTACTTTATCTTGATCTTGTATTTTAACAAGTCTTACACCTTGTGTTGCACGACCCATTATTCTTATTTGTTTTACAGGACTTCTTATCACTATTCCTTTTGCTGTTGTGATTATTGTAGAATCTGCTTCTTTTACAGAGACTGTTGCAACAACATCTCCAACTTTTTCATTTACTTTAAGATTAATTACACCTTTTCCTGCTCTTCCTGTAACTCTGTAATCATCTATATTGCTTCTTTTACCATAACCTTTTTCTGTTATTGTCAGAACAGTTGTATGATCCTTTTCTATAGGAAGGACTTCCATTGAAACAACTTTATCATTATCCAGCTTTATTCCTGTTACTCCATAGCTTGCACGACCCATTGGCCTTACTTCATCACTATTAAACCTGATTGCCTGGCCTTTGCTTGTCACTAACAAGACTTCTTGCTTATCTTTGACTGGCTTGACATCTATCACTAAATCATCTGTAGGAAGATTCATGACATTTATTCCACTGCTTCTTGGATTGCTTAATAGATCTAGGTTCATTTTCTTTACTATTCCTCTTCCTGTCACCATGAATACATAATCTTTGAATTCTTTTACAGCTAAAATACTCTGAACTCTTTCTTCTTTTAAGTTTAATAAATTAATGAGGGCTTTTCCTTTACCATATCTTTCTGTAGCTGGTATTTGATATGCTTTAAGCCAAAATACTCTTCCTTTATCAGTGAAAAACAATAAGTAATCGTGTGTTGAACATACAATTAACTGTCTTACAAAATCTCCTGTGCTTAGGTCAGAACCTATCACCCCTCTGCCGCCTCTTTTTTGCTCTCTGTATGATTTAAGATCCATTCTTTTTGCATAACCTTTTTCAGTTAGAGTAACTACAACCTCTTTTTTTATCACTAGGTCTTTTTCTTCAAATTGTTTTATTTCTCCTAGTATAGATGTTCTTCTTAGATCTCCGTAATTCTTTTTTAGATCACTAAGCTCTTTTTTAATTATCTTAAGAATTTCTTTTTCATCACCCAGAATTGCTTTTAATCTTTCAATTAATTCTTTTAATGTTTTTTCTTCTTTATTCAGCTTCTCAACTTCTAAAGAAGTTAATTGTTGCAATTTAGTTTCTAATATTGCTTGTGCTTGTTTTTGACTTAATTTATATTTATTTTGAAGTTCTTGTGAAGCTTCTCCTGTTGTTTTGGATTTTTTAATTAATTTGATAATATCATCAATGTTTTTCTGTGCTATTAACAATCCTTGAACAATATGTAATCTATCTTCTGCTTTTCTCAAATCAAATTCTGTCCTTTTTCTTATTATGCGTCTTCTATGATCTACATAACATATAACTATCTCCTTTAAGTTCAATAATTTTGGCTGTCCACCAACAAGAGCAAGCATTATTGCATCAAATCTGTTTTGCAGTTTAGTATATTTGAAAAGCCTATTAGTTGTAAATTTGTGATCAGCACCTTTTCTTAATTCTACTACAATCCTTACTTTGCCTTTTGCACTTTCATCTCTTATATCTGAAACATCTGGCAGCTTTTTGTCTTTTGCTAAGTTAGCAATTTCCTCAACTAAACTAGATTTATTAACCTGATAAGGAATTTCAGTGATTACTATCTTTGGTTTTGTCCCTTCTTCTATTTTTGTCCTTCCCCTTAATATTAGTTTTCCTCTTCCATTTGTATAAATCTCTTTAATGTTGCCAGAAACATATCCTCCTGTTGGAAAATCAGGCGCTTTAATTGTTTGAATTAACTGATCTAGGTTTACTTGGGGGTTATCAATGTATTGAATTATTGTATCACAGACGTCATTTAAATTATGCGGAGGCATGTTTGTTGCCATTCCTACTGCAATTCCACTAGCTCCGTTTAATAATAGGTTAGGAACTTTACCAGGCATAACTACTGGTTCTTGCATAGTATTGTCAAAATTAGGCAACATCTGTACTGTCTTTTTTTCAATATCTTCAAGTAATTCTTCAGAGATCTTTTCCATCTTTGCTTCTGTATACCTCATAGCTGCTGCAGGATCCCCATCCATACTACCAAAGTTTCCTTGTCCTTTAATTAGTGGATACCTAAGTGAGAAAGGCTGAGCCATTCTTACTAAAGCATCATATAAAGCAAGATCACCATGCGGATGGAACTTACCAAGAACATCTCCAACTATTCTTGCAGCTTTTTTAGTTGGTTTATTGCTTTGCAAGCCCATTTCATGCATTGCCCACAAAATTCTTCTATGAACTGGCTTTAATCCATCTTCTGCACTTGGCAATGCTCTAGAAACGATGACTGACATAGCATAATCTATGTATGCTTTTCTCATTTCTCCAGATATCTCAGCTTCAACTAGTTCTTTTGCTTCTATGCTTTCTTTTAGCTCTTCTTTTTTCTTTTTGAGTTCTTCTTGTTGTTCAGGTGTCATATTCTATTTTATCTTCTTTTTTTCTTTACTTTGAACTTGCAGTTCTTACAAATAAAGACTCCGCTAGATCCATCTGCTTGAAAGACCAGTTCGTCTTTGCATCCTGGGCATTTTTCCATCTTTATTTTATCACCTTTTTTAGCTGTTTTTGTTTTCATGATTATCTAGCTTATAAGTCAAGCTCTGCCTCCTTGGAATTTTCTTCAATAAACTTCCTTCTTGGCTCTACAGCATCTCCCATTAATGTTGAGAAAGTTTCATCTGCTTCTACAGCATCTTCTATAGAAACTAATTTTAATATTCTAGTCTTAGGATTCATTGTTGTATCCCAAAGCTGACTATCATTCATTTCTCCTAATCCCTTAAATCTTTGTACATCTGCTTTTCCTATTTTTTCAAGTTTTTTCTTTAGTTCTTCATCTGAATAAACATAATGATCTGTCTGTCCTTTTCTCATCTTGTATAAAGGAGCCACTGCAATGAATACATGATTTCCTTCTATTAATTGAGGCATATATCTATAGAATAATGTTAAAAGCAACGTCTTAATATGCTGACCATCAATATCTGCATCTGCCATAATTATAATCTTATTATATCTAAGCTTAGAAATATCAAAACTATCTCCCACTCCTGTTCCAATTGCAGTCACTAAATTGGCTATTTCTTCTGAAGAAAGTGCTTTTGCTGGATTTGATTTTTCTACGTTTAATATCTTTCCTTTTAGTGGAAGTATTGCTTGGAATTCTTTGTCTCTAGCTCCTTTAGCTGTTCCACCTGCTGATTGTCCTTCTACTATGTATAATTCTGTCTCTTCTTTTTTTCTAGAAGAGCAATCTGCTAATTTTCCAGGCAAGCCACCTGCACCAAATGCATTTTTTCTTCTTACTAGCTCTTTTGCTTTTTGAGCTGCTTTTCTTGCTTTAAATGCAGCAGATGCCTTCTGAGCAATAGTCTTTCCTACACTTGGATTTTCTTCAAGAAATTCAGACAATGCACTTGTTACAATTGAATCGATGATTCCTTTGACTTCACTGTTTCCTAACTTAGTCTTTGTCTGTCCTTCAAATTGTGGTTCTTTTAATCTTATAGAGATAATCGCTGTTATTCCTTCACGAACATCATCTCCTTCTAATTTCTCTCCTTTTTTAAGAACATTTTTTCTAGTTGCATAATCATTTACTACTCTTGTTAAAGCAGTCTTAAAACCAGCTACATGTGTGCCACCCTCAATTGTATTGATAGTATTAACAAAACCATGAATGTTATCATTGTAAGAATCTGTATATTGTATAGCTATCTCTGCAGTAACATCTTCTGTTTGTTTTTTAAAGAATATGGGTTTAGAATGTATGGCTTTCCTAGTCTTATTTAACCATTTAACAAATTCTACTAAGCCGCCCGCATAATGAAATTCATCTTTTTTCCCAGAAACATCATCTTTGAAGATAATTTTAAGTCCTGCATTCAAAAAGCATATTTCTCTAAATCTTGTAGCTAATGTATTATAATCAAATTTTCCTGTTGAAAATATTGTATCATCTGGTGTAAAAGTTACTTTTGTTGATGTCTCGCCCGGATCACATTTGCCAATTACTTTTACATCGCTTGCTGCTTTTCCTATTTTGTAGTTTTGACTATGTATCTTACCATCTCTTTTTACTTCTACTATCATATTCTTAGATAGGGCTGCAACTACTGAAATTCCTACTCCGTGCAAGCCACCAGAGACTGCATAAGCCTTTTTATCGAATTTTCCACCTGCATGCAGCTTTGTAACTATAATCTCCATTGCAGGCCTCTTATAGACCGGATGAATATCTACTGGCATACCTCTGCCATTATCTTCTACTGTAACAGAACCATCTTTGTTAATGTTTACTTGAATAGTATTGCATATGCCTGCCATACATTCATCTACAGAATTATCAACTACTTCATAAACTAGGTGATGCAGGCCTTCTTTGCCAGTGCTGCCTATGTACATTGCAGGCCTTTTTCTTACTCCTTCTAGACCTTCAAGTACCTTAATATCCTCGGCAGAGTACTTTTTTTTGTCTTCAACCATGTTAAGAATCTCCAAAATTTGTAGATTATACAGAGAAAACGAAAATTTGGTTTATAAACCTTTTTACGCGTTTATCGTCGATAAATGCTTTTTTGACCAAATTTTTGCATTATTTTTAAAAAATCAAATTTTCAAGAAATTGTAACTTTTCCGAGGGAAAATTATCTTTTTTTCTTCTTTTTTGTCCTTCTTTTGCCTGGTTTTCCGCCAGCCCATTTGGCTTTTCTTTTACTCATTTCTGAATATTTTCTGCACTTGCTTGAGCAAAAATATTTTGCCCTTCCAGAAATGCCTTCAACTACAGTCACACCTCTTGGAATTTCATAGTTTTCTCCGCAATATGTGCATTTTACCATTTTAGGTGTATGCTCCTTTTGTTACCTTGCTTTTAATCTTTCTAGCTTCAATATCAATTTCTCTTAACATAAGAACATCATTTACTTTGATAGAACCTTTGACATTCCTTCTCATGCTTCTATCTTTTTCCACACCTTCAAGAAGTCTTGCTTTGACCTGTGTGATCTCGCCTCTAAAGCCTGTTCTGCCTATGATCTCTTCTACTACTGCAGGTATAATTGGTTTAGTGCCTTTTTCAGAAACCTTTCTTGTGTCTCCTTTAACTTCCCTTGCTCTTTGTTTTTTATTGCTTCCCATTTTGAATATTATTTAGGAAGTTTTGCATCACCTGGAGTAATAACAGCAATTGCAGAACAAGATACTTTGATTCCAGCTGCTAATCCAAGCTTTTGCTTACTATCTACTTCCTGACAGTTTATTTTCTTTTCTTTGCATAATATTGGGATATGCTGGATTATTTCTTTTGGATTGACATCACTAGCAAAAACCACTAACTTGGCTTCGCCCCTCTCAATAGATTTTGTAACTTCGTTTATGCCTTTTTCAATCTTTCCAGTTTTTCTTGCTTTTTCTACTACTTCATATATAGAAGACATTTTTCCTCCTATTTAGTCATCGGATAACTATCATAACCTTGAAAAATTTGTTTATAAACTTTGTGGTATTATCTTGTTATTTCATCAAATAACTGCTTTTCATTCATCAGCTGCTCTTTTCCTGTTTTCATGTTCTTAAGCTTGAGTTTTTTCTGCTTCACTTCTTCATTACCTAAGAAAACAACATAACTTATCTTCTTGCTGTTTGCATATTCTAAAGCCTTAGTAGGCTTTCCATACATAATCTCACAAGCAATGTTACTAGATCTTATCTTATTAACTAGCTTTATCGCTTTATCGTCTTGGTTTAATGATATGACTAAAGCGGTTTTCTTGCTATCTTTTATTTTTGCAAGCCCAGTGATCCTATCTAGACCAAGACTTATTCCTGTACTTTGAATTCCATTGATTAGGTAAGAACCTCCTGCAGAAATTGTTTCTTTCATTTCATTAGACTTAATCTCAAAAACATTGCTATTGTAATAACTTAATCCGCGAGCAAGACTTGGTTGAAACACTATCTTTACATTAAATGATTTGCAGTATTTTTCCAACTCTAGAATATCTTGATATGATTTATATTTATTAAAAAAATCAGGTTTTTTCTTTAATATACCAAGAACCTTATCTGCATTGTATTTTTTTAGATTTTCTCTGACTTTTTTCTCTGACAACTTGTCTAGTTTATCTATTTCACGAATAACTTCTTCTTTTTTAGTTATTCCTTGTTCGTCTAAGATCTCGTTTAATAATCCTCGATTATTGACATAGATTGTTGCCTTAATCTTTAATTCTTTCAGTATACTAGATACTAAGGAAAGGATTTCTGCTTCATCTTTTATTCCGCTGCTAATAATATCTGCATCGCATTGTGTGATTTGTCTTACTCTGTTTCCTGCTGCTGGTTCATCTCTAAAAACTAAACCAATTTGATATCTTTTAAAGGGAAGCTTTTTATTTTGAATTATTCTTTTTAATTGAAATGTGAATTCATATCTTAATGCTAGGTTTCTGTCACCTTTATCTTTTAACTTAAATGTGTCTGAAACAGCCTCATCACTGGCATTCTCTCCTAGAACAAAATCAACATATTCTATAACAGGGGTCTCGACTGGTTCAAAGCCATATTTTTCAAAAATACATTTTATTATCTCTCTGACTTTTTCACGTTTTTCAGCTTCTTCTCCAATATAATCTTTAAAGCCTTTTACTGTTTCATTCATTTTATACCTCGTTTTAAAGGGCGGAAGGAGGGAGTCGAACCCTCTTCTTTCGGACCACAACCGAACATAATAGCCGTTATACTACATCCGCCATATTTATATTTACCTAGAGAACATGGTATAAAAACGTTTTTAGAATCGCTACAGCTAGAAAAATTCTTACATGGCCCTATGAATAGGCCTCCGGGAATTTATTCTTGCTATCATATTTTTCTCTTGTTATTAGAGTTTAAAAAACTATTGTAAAAGAAAATTATCTCAATCTCTTAAAACTCTCTCTTGAACTGAGAGTTAAAAAAATCTCACTTGGTTTCCATAATCCAAACAAAGCTTTTTGAACAATTCCTTCAGGTACAGGAATTAATCTAAAGGTGCGGTTTGCATTATTTTTGTCATCTTTTCTTCTTCCTTCATTTACTTGAAATCTTTTCATACCCTTGTCGTCCATACCATACAATATCCCTTTTTTAATAAAATCTTCAAGATGGCCAACAAAATCTGATCTGAATTTATCTATTTGGGGATGATCAGTCCATGGAACACCAAGCATCCATAGAGTTTTGTAATCTTGTGGTTTTCCAACAAGAAGATGTTTTACTGCTTCTCCAGAAACATAAGTACGCATCCCGTTCCTTAATAATACCTTTGCTAGATCCCTAACATTTCCTCTATCTTGTCTTTTAAACATATGAAAAAATGTTTCTCCCACTACTACCTCATTTACTGGAGCTATTTCATTTGAAGGTTGTTCTGTTGTTGAATTATTATATGCTAGAATTTCTAAAAATGGTACTTGACTTATACTAAGATCATAAACTACTGGAGAAATTTTTCTTCTTTGATCTTCATAACCAAGATTTTGAGTGACATTTTGATTTGTCATTTTTATTAATAAAGCCAGAACTATTTAAACCTTTCTATAATAGTAATTATTAAGTAGTAACATATTTGATTAATGCAACATTTTTATATCCCTGATTATTATTTTGATCATGAAAAGAGGTTCTAGTAAGGTAGCTTTGATTAAAGGCGGAGATAGAAAAAAGAACATTCTGAAAGCATTAAATCTGATTAAGAATGGTATTGTTAGAGAAGCTAAAGGAAAAACAATTCTTATCAAGCCGAATTTTGTTGTTGTAAATAAACAAAAAGCAACAACCCATGTCAAGGCTGCAGAAGCTGTTATTGAATTTTTTCAAAAACTTGGATTTAAAAATATTGTAATTGCTGAAAGTTCTGCTGGAAATACAATGAAAGCATTTGAAAATTATGGTTTTCTAGGTTTGAAAAAGAAGTATGGTGTTGAGCTAATTGATCTGAATAAAGAGCCCAGTAGGGACACAAATATTGGAAATATTGTGCCTGTTGCTAGAAGACTGCTCGATAAAAGCAACTTTATTGTTTCATTAGCTATGCCAAAGACACATAATGCAGTCCTAGTCACTCTGTCTTTGAAAAATATATTGATGGGTAGTGTTACTAGGGGTTTGATATTGAATACTAAGATGAGAATGCATCGAGCTAAAAATGGAATTAATAAGACTATAGCAAGAATGGCTAGTTATGTTTATCCTGATCTCGCTGTTCTTGATGGTTATACTAGTATGGAAGGAAATGGCCCGTGTGATGGAGATACCCTCAAGACTAGGTTTGTGATAGCTTCATTAGATGCTTTAGCAGCAGACCGTGTCTGTCTTGAATGTATGTCTATTCCTAGTAATTATCCAGCATATTTGATTTATATTTATAAAAAAGGTCTTGGAGAATATGATTTAACTAACATAGCGATCTTAGGAAACAAAATCAAAGATGTTCAAAGAAAATTCAAATTTCATGAAAATTACAAGAAACAACTTCTTTGTTATAGATGATTATCTCCAAGTAACATCTATTTGATCTGTTCTTTCCCGAGCATCGAAGTCAGCTTGTTCTGGCTTTTCCAGGATTCCTGCTTTGTGCATTATCTCACCTAGAAATGCAATCATTGCTCCATTATCAACAAGAAGAGGCCTTTCTGGGCAATAGAAGCTAGCTTCTCGTTCTTTGCACATTATTTTACACATTTCTTGTAATCTTGTATTACAAGCTACGCCACCGCCCAATAAAAGCTCTTTTTTATTTGTATGTGCCATTGCTCTTTCAGCTGCTTCTATAAGCATTGCAAAAGTAGTTTCTTGAAGACTATAGGCTAGGTCTTCTTTCTTATGTTCATTTTTTTCTACTTTTTGCTTTAGATTAGTGAGGATTCCAGAGAATGCTACATCCATGCCTTTTATTGAATATGGAAGTTCAATATACTCTTTGCCTTGATCTGCAAGCTCTGCAATCTTAGGGCCTCCTGGAAAACCAAGATCAAGATATCTTGCAAAAGTGTCTATGAAATTACCTACTCCAATATCTAATGTCTCTCCGAAAATCCTGAACTTGCCTGCTTCATATGAAATTATCTGGGTATTTGCTCCTGATGTATAAAGCAATACAGGATCTTTTGCACCTGTCAAATTTCCTATCTCAAGATGAGCAACACAATGATTTACAGGAACTAGAGGAACGCTAAGTCTAGTAGCAAGGGCTTTTGCAAATTCAACGCCTTCTTTAAGACAAGGAGCTAAGCCAGGACCATGAGTATAAGCAATAGCCTTAATATCTTTCTCGTCTATATTTGCTTCAGACAAAGCTTTTTCGTAAACACTAGGTGCTTTGTCTTTGTGGTGTTTTGCAGATTCTTGAGGAATTATGCCTCCTTGCTCTGTTGTATATGTATCTTTAGCATTAGCCAAAATCTTACCATTATCTACTATTCCAATTCCAAAAGTATGGGCAGTGCTTTCTATTCCTAATATCATAACTATTCAATCATATGCATCTTTTTAAAATGTTTTTATATTGGTTTTTTATGGATTGGTTTTCATATCCTACATTTGAAGTTGTGACAGATAGACGAGTAATCCCTAGAATATTCCTTCCTGAAAACTACCTAGATCTTGTTCCGCGTTTTTATGAAATAGGAGGCAAGGCAACAGTAAATGCTTATGCAAAAGACCTAGAAGAATTATTGGATCTGAGTGGAACTCTTATGGACATTAGATTAAATTGGGATGACAAGAAAGGTTTAGCCAATATTTCTGTTGGAACCCAAGGAGGATTAGATTTGAATGAGAGTAGTGGTCATTTCCAAGAACATAATCTTGGCTGGTTAAATTCTTTTATTGCAGGGTCAGTTGCAATGAAATATATTTCTGAACTGTTAAAGTCAAGATAAAAATAATAAAAAGAAAAATAAAAAAGAAAGAGTTAGAGAATTATCTTCTCTTTTTCTTTTTTCTTCCGCCGCGAGCCATTTTTGCTTCACATACGTTTCCTTTTCCATCAACATAGTAAAGGTAACCTGGTCTTCTTTTTACGACGTTTTTTGCTATAACTGAGCCCATTTTTTATTACCTCCTTTTAAAAATTATCTTCTATATTAACGACGATTAAGTTTATAAATGTTTTTCTCTCGATTTTACTGTCGAATAATTACGACGTTTTAAAGAATTTTAGCACTTTTTTGTACTTTTTATTGATAGGGACTTCAATCAAAGTATCAAATTCAGAAGCAGGTTTTATTGAAAACCGGGTTTTATCGACGGTTTCATAATCAACCACCCGCCCCTTTAATAGCCAGATTGCTAGAAATTTTGGACAAAAAACTGAGTGGATTGGCATTCTAGTTACTCGGTTAAATTTAAAAATTCTGGCCCTGGCAGAATTTTGCCTGGAAAACATCAAACCAATTACTTTTCCTAAACCACAGCATTCTCTTGCATTTATCCTGATTTTTTTCCTGCCAAGATTTATTAAAACCATTTTTTTCCAAAAACAGATTCTTTATATTTTTTATATAATTTTTCCACGTTTTTGTCTGTTACAAAATCATGATGTCTAAATCCTCCACCAAACGCCTTTGGAATATGCATAAGCTCGTGGATAATGACCTTTATCTGTTCTTCTTCTGAAAGCTTGTCAAATCTTTCAGACAAGAACTCTAAGACATAAAAAGCCTGTCTTTTTAATCCAAGCTGCATGACTTTATTCAGGCCGTGACATCTCGCTAAAACCCTTTTAGTGCTAGAACCATTGCTCCTAATACATTCAAAGCTCTCTGGTTTAACATGTTCTAGACCTAATTTATTTACTACATCTATAGCTTTTTCCTTTAAATCTTGAGCAATATCATACTTCATTTTTTACCTCAATTATTTTATTTCTTGATGTTTTGCCTTTTAATATTTTTATCTTCTTGCTAACTAGGTTAAAATGTTTTGAAAGAAGTTTTATCAATTCTAGATTAGCTAAGTTATTTTCAGGCGGACTTTTGAGAGAAACTAAGAAAAAATCTGGCTTTTCCTTGATTTCTTGTTTTTTGGAATTGGGCTTCACCTTTATTTTTAGGATCATCTTGTCTACTTTAGTAATATTTTAAAATGCTTATATCTTGATAGTTTTAGGAGGTTAATAATCTTGCTATGAGATATGACCAGTCTGCTGGAGCCATTATATATTATATGAAAGACAAAGAACCTATGTTCTTGTTGTTAAAGTATCCTACTTATTGGGGTTTTTCTAAGGGGATTATTGAAAAAGATGAAGAACCAGAACAAACAGCAATACGCGAATTAGAAGAAGAAACAGGCATATCAGTGGACAAGATAGAACTTATTCCGGGCTTTACTTTTATTCAAAATTGGATATATAGATTTAAGGGCGAGTTGATAAAGAAAAAGGCCACTTATATTCTTGTTGAGGTTTCTCAAGAAAATTCAAAAAAAGTAACTTTAAGCTCTGAACATGAAGATTTTCAATGGTCGAATTATGAAAATTCTTTAAAAATCATGAGAGTTAAAAACAATAGAGAAATGTTAAAAGAAGCCTATGATTTTATAAAAGAAAATAAGAAACAAACCAGTCTGCCTGGTTAAACTTTATCTGGTAACTATCTCTACTCCGTCTCTGTGCTTTAATTTATAATCTTTGCCCACTGCTTGTTTAGTCTTTAAAAGAACTGCTTTGATGAACTTGTCCCCTATATCTGTATGCAGCTTATATGCAAAATCCAAAGCACTCGAGTTTGGAGGCATTAAGAAGCAATCTGGCAATATCCTGCCTTCTGAATCTTTTAATTTAGAACCTGCTGGAAATATTGCCATGTAATTAAGAAGATCAAAAACTGCTTTATTCAAGATATCTTGAACTCCTGTAGAACCAAATGCATCAAGAACATTTTTCTTAATGCTTTCCAGTGCAGTTTTTTGCTTTTCATTTAAATCTTCTTTAATACTAAACTCTTTATCACCAGGAATATAATTTATCAATCCAGCCTTATCTGCCTGCCTTAATGATAACTCTGAATCTGCTGAACAAGGGATTATTAAATAATCTGGATATGCTTCCCTGAGTTTTTTAATGTTTTCAGACGATTTTTCTTTATCTGACTTATTAGCTGCTATGATCATTGGTTTAGTCAACATTCTAAGTTCTCTAGCAAAATTGAAGATTTGTTCAGCTGTCCAATCTGCGGGTTTTTCAGGATCAAATTCTAATTTTTTTAAGATTATTTTAACTTGATCTTCATCTACTTTTAATCCAGAGAATTGTTTTGCAACAGCCTTTGAAAAGTCTTCTTTTGTATTTTGTATTGTCCTAGCGAAAGTCCTCCAGACTTTGTTCAAGATCCCTGCATACCATTTGTCAAGCTCTGTCTCAAGCATTTTTACGTCGTTTACTGGATTATAATCTTTAGTCGGCTTTCCTTCTGCATCAGTTTCTCCAGAAACATCTATAATATGAATAAAGACATCTGCCTGCCTTAAATCATCTAGAAACTGGTTACCTAGGCCTTTTCCTTCACTTGCACCTTCTACTAAGCCAGCTACATCCATTAATTCAACAGGCACAAATCTTTGATGATTTTTACAATATCCTGTTCTAGGCTCGCATTGAACATTTAATTCTTTGTCAATACAATCTATTCTTACATGTGCAATTCCATGATTTGCTTTTATTGTTGCAAAAGGATAATTTGCAATAAGAATATCTGCTAGAGTTGCAGCCTTGAAAAAAGTTGATTTTCCAACATTTGGTTTTCCAACAAGCCCGATTAGCATTTTACCTCACTAGCAAAATATCGGGATAACTGCTTTTAAGTCTTTTTAATACTTCTTTTGCCCTATAAGAAACCGCCACCCAATCAAATTCTTGTCCAAATCTTATCATCGTTGCAACAAACATCCCATGCTCTTCTTCCATCATCTTTCCTATATCTGTACCCTTTCTTAGCATAGTTGGATGCCCTTCTGCAATCCTTTTTATCTCAGTATTTCTCAGTAATTCAAGATAATTCCAAAATGTCAAAATCTTTTCTGATTTAGTATTAACCCCATTTCCATCTATAACAATAGCTTCTGATGGAATGTTTACTGGGTAATCTAGCGCCCTACTATCCCTAATAGCTATAGCTGTTCTGAAATTTTCAAATAAATCAAACACTTTTCTCATTTCCAATCTTCTTTGAAATCCATATTGTGCCATGTTAAGAACATTAAAACACGCCTTTTTATTTTTTATTGAAATAAAAAAAAGAAAAAAAAGAAAATATTTGAACAGAGAGATTTTACTCTTCATCAAGATCATCACTCAACTCTTCGCCCATATTGGCATCGTCATCACTCTCATCATCCCCTATTTCGAATTCTTCGTCTTCAAGCAATTCTTCTTCTGCCATGCTCCTGATATTTATATTTTATTTAAAAACCTTTCTTTTTTCTCATCAAAAGGTGTTACAACGCTGATTGGATTACAATAAAACGAAAAGTTTATAAGAAAATCTTTAAAAACAATTAAACTCTTGCATTGTCAAGAGCCTGTAGCTCAGCCAGGTCTAGAGCACCGGTCTTATATGACACTGATTCACGAGAATCAGAGCTTATCTAATCTAAGAAAGCCGGGGGTCCCAAGTTCAAATCTTGGCAGGCTCATACCTTTGTAAAAGGAGGAAATAAATGGCAAAAAAAACAAAATCCAAAAGCAAAATGGACAAGGAGTGCAATAAAAAGATATTCGCATTTCTTGCTACATTCTTGAGCATCATAGGATTTATCATTGCTTTGCTAGCAAAAAGAGATGACAAGTATGTAATGCATTATGCTAAACAAAGCCTTGTAGTGTTTATCACATCACTACTTGCCGGAGTTGTAAGCTGGGTATTTGTGTACACAAGTCTAGCAATGATAATACAAAGTGTACTTAATATCTTAGTATTTATCCTATGGATCCTAAGCTGGATATACGCTCTTTCTGGAAAAGAAAAAGAAGTTCCAGTTGTCGGACAATATGCAAGAAAAATAGATCTTTAATTTTTTCTTTTTTTCTTTTTTATTTATTACCTAGAACTATTTCTTACATAATGCAACAGCATAACTCTTATCTTGAGGAGTATACATATCAACTTCTCTGAAGTACATCTTTAAATGACTCATAAGGTCATATTCTGTGTATTTGTAAGAAACTGCAACAAGGATCTGATCCCCTTTGTTGAATAAGACCTCTTTGTCTAAAAACTTTATTTTAATATCTTTCTTAATAGTATAATACATCTCAATCCTTGAGTTCTTGAACCTAGCACCGTATTTTACATCTTCTTTTTTTATTCCAATCTGAAGAAGTGTTTTAATCAAGAGATTATCTATAAATTTATTATCATATGCTTTTACAATGTCTTCAGATTCTTTTGAACCAAGACCATTTCCAATCAAAATATAGTCTTCATCTTCCATGCCGTTTTTTAATGAGTATAGTAATTCATGTATCTCAAAATTACCAAGAGTGTTTCCAAGCAATAATATGAAATTCTTCTTGAATTCACCTTGTCTTAATAATGAAGAGATATTCTCTATGTTTTCAAAGTCAGAGATATTCCATTGAAATTGAACTATTTCGTCAACATTCATCTTTGATAGTCTATCAATAGCCCTTTCAACCATATAACTGCTAATATCTATTGGACAATATCTGATCTTCATATCTTTCTTTCCCTTGTTTTTCAAATGATCAATGAATATTGCAGCTTTTCTTCCATCACCGCAGCCAAGATCAATGATATTTAGTGCCCCTTCGCCAACTTTTCTGATTATTTCATCTAGGTTTTGTCTAATAAGCTCCATTTCTTTTTCCATAATGTCTTTTACATATTCAGGTGATTTTTCTAGATCAAGAAAAGCTTGAGCTTGTTCTGGTGTAATATACCATAGTTTGCTGTCTGCTATGTTCCATATTCTTGTTTTGCCTTCTAGAGAATACCCTCTTTTAAGCAATTCCCTGAATATAATTTCATTTATTTTGGGGCTTTTCATTTTTAATAACTTAATCCTAGCAGGATTTGCCCCTTTTTAATTTTTTGCCTGTACCACTCTAAACTAATAAAATTGCAAAAAATAATATAAAACCCAATAAAATCAAGAGAAACAACCAGAAACAATAAGTTTTAAAAATCAATATCAATTAAGCAATTCATGCCCCTATAGTCTAGTGGCCAAGGATGCAGCCCTTTCGAGGCTGAGACCCGGGTTCAAATCCCGGTAGGGGCATTTTTTATGACAAGACAAAGATCAATTTTTAGAAGAATTGTTGATAGCACTTTATTTTCTTTGGTTATTGGAGCAGCAGGCTTTGGTGTTTTATATTCTTCTAATCGGACTAGGCAAGCAGAGCAGCAGGGTGTTAATTATGAAAATCCCCGACAAGAAACTAGAAAGACAGATTATTATGGTTTGCTTGGAGCAGGAATCATTAGTCTGGCAGTATTAAATGCAGGAAGAGCTGCTATATCAAGGTCT